>Ga0214473_10000103_pt1 | contig 120268 bp, 87 predicted proteins | sample RVTome_7_FD_203509 | JGI IMG/M metagenome (GOLD analysis project Ga0214473, IMG submission 203509) | Soil microbial communities from uranium-contaminated site in the Upper Colorado River Basin, Wyoming, United States - RVT98D197 | ecosystem: Environmental > Terrestrial > Soil > Contaminated >...
TATATGATTCAGACTGAGTTTATTTATTCAAAAATTGAAAATACTGGTATCGACGAATTACCAAATGGAATATTCACGGGAGTAATGGGGTATTATATTATGGGCTCCTATACTTTTTTCAATAAGCTTAGCCCATTTGTGAGATATGATAAATATTTTAAAAATGTTAAGCATCTTAATAATGCAGAGAATATTTCCATGGTTGGAATGAATTTTGCTATTTCTCAAAGTATTTTTTTAAAAGGCGAATTCCATATTCATCGTTTTCAGGATGATAAGACAAAGAATTTCGAAATGTTCATTTCTTCTATTGCTGTTGCATTTTAATATTTTTGAAATGAAGAAAACCATATCAATAAATCTAATAAATCGGGTACTGTTTGTAATAATACTCTTTTGTGGTGATAATGTTTCATACGCTCAAATTGCTATAGTTGTAAATAAAGAGAATCCTGTAAATAATCTTTCTTTTCAAGAACTTCAAAAAATATATTTAGGTGAGATGACCTCTTTTTCAAGGGGAAATACTATTGTTCTTGGTGTTGATGCTGATCTTAAACAGAAATTCATTACAATTCTATTAAATTGGTCTGAATTAAATTATAAAAAACACTGGATGAAAATGATCTTTTCAGGAGAAAGCCATGTAGCTCCAAAAGAGTTAAAAAGGGCAGAAGAATTAAATACATTTATATCACAAAATCGAGGAAGTATTGCATTTATTGATATTACCAAAGTAGATAAGGATTTGAAAATTCTTACTATAGATGGGAAAGAACCTGGCAGTAAGGATTATCCTTTAAATTAATTTTTTAACAGGAAAGATTGAAATGTTAGTAAAGTACATTACCAGACTTCCAATAAGATTAAAGATTCTAAGTGGATCAGTTTTGGCATTAATCATGATTAGCATATTTATCTTCACATATTTCCCTTATAAAAGTTCCAGACAAATAAACCTGGCTTTGCAAGATAAATATCATAGCATGGCAGAAATGATCAGCTTAGGAGTAGGTGTAGGCATGGAATCAGGTGATTTTGAGATAATTATGGAAGCTCTAAAATGGGCTAGAAAAGATTCTTCTGTTGTGTTTATCGAAGTGCTTGATGAAAATCTGCAAGAATTTGCTTTATATAACCCATCGAATACAGTATTCGAAATTCCATTTCTCCTGGAAAATAATGATATTATCGAACTGGATAAGAAATCGATTCATCTTGCTAAAACTCCAATTATTTATCAAAATAAGAATTATGGTGAATTAATTTTGGGAACCTCCTTAGCATACTATACTAACCTTATAAGAAAGAATACGAATTCCCTCCTTTTTGTTACCCTAATAATCTTTATAGTAGTTTTTATTTTCTCATACTGGTTTAGTAAAACCATCACCAAACCTCTTATTAAATTACATCAATCTGTAAATGAAATCGCTTCAGGTAATTATGAAATTGATTTCAATGTAACGGCAGAAGATGAAATTGGTGCTTTGGCAAAAAGTTTTATGTCAATGGCAAAAAGAATAAAACTCTTTATCTCTCAGGAGGCAATGAGAGTAAGTGAGGAGAGGTATAGTAGCATGGTAGAAACGGCTCACGATATAATCTGGACATTAGATGTTGACGGTAATTTCACATACATAAATAATCGACTTGAAAATGTAACAGGGCATAAGGTTTCTGATTGGATTGGCAAGCAATTTTCAGCGTTCATTAATTCTGAAGACAATTTAGATAATGAAGATCTTTTTAAGATTGCTATACAGGAGGGTTCACATTATCAAGAAGTTAAGGTGATCAGCACACTTGGCAAACTAATAATACTTGCAGTCAGTTCTTCAACTTTATATGAGAATAATAAGTTTTCCGGCCTGGTCAGCTTTGGACGTGACATTACCCGGCAAAAAAAGGCAGAAGAGGAATTAATCGAAAACCTTGATTTTAACAGATCACTCTTAGCAACATTGCCAACTGGTATGGATGTTGTTGATGAAGAGGGTATTATCCTTTTTTTAAATCCAGCAATGGAAAAATTAATTGGTCCTGGTAATCTTAATAAAAAGTGCTGGGAAGTCTATAGAGATGATAAAACTCGGTGTTATAACTGCCCATTGAAAAAACCTTTTGAAACAGGTATTACTGATGTACTGGAATGCGATGGAATTTTGGGAGGAAGGATTTTTGAAATTTTTCACTCAGGGATGATGTTCAGAGGGAAAAAGGCATTTATGGAAATTTTCCTTGACATTACTGAAAGAAAAAATGCTGAATTAAAATTGAAATCAGCTTTAGCCAAAGCTCAGGAATCTGATCGTTTAAAATCAACTTTCCTGAATACAATGTCCCATGAATTAAGAACTCCTTTGAATGCGATAATAGGTCTCTCCGAATGCATAGATAAAGATATGCCTTTGGATGATATAATTGATTCGGTTAAAATTATTAATAATAGCGGCCAAAATTTACTTGAAATTATAAAAGACATTTTTGATATTGTTCTAATTGAAAGTGGAGAAGTTAAAATAAAAAATGAATGGAAAGATCTTAATTTAATCATGTCAAATCTTCTTGTGATGCTTGAGAAACTTCAGCAGGAGACTGATAAACAAGACATTAAAATTGTTTTTGAGCAAAAGCATGATGATAAAGAGTTCCTGTTTTTTACGGATTACCGAATATTGCAAATGATATTGATACAGCTGTTAAGAAACGCACTAAAATTTACAGAAGTAGGATCGATCGAGTTTGGGTATAAAGATGAAATAGATAATAATAACCACTTCCTGAATATCTATGTTAAAGACTCTGGTATCGGGATTTCGAATGAAAAAATGATAATAATATTTGATCTTTTTCGGCAAGGAGATGATGCCTCTACTCGGAAATACGGAGGAATTGGCCTTGGGTTGACTATTTCTAAAAAACTTACAGAGGTACTTGGTGGAAAAATAAGTGTAGAGTCTGTGGAAGGAAAATCTACCACATTTCATATTATGTTGCCATACAATAAAATACCATCGACACAGTTAAATTTTCAAAATCAGGAGACAGATAGTTAAGGACATCAGATCTCGTAGTTAAGGATTACTTTGAGGTCCACGGTCTTAAAGAACACAATCTTTCTGCAGAGATTGAAATTCGATGATAATAATCAGAATTTAGTTGCAAACCTTCGGAAATTCGCATCCTGAGGTTTCTTTTATTAATCCAGTGAGACAATCAAAGTCTGGTCAGTATTTCTACAATTCAGTAAATAACCTGTATCTTATTCAAATACAGGTCTTTACTTTGGTGCTTTGTAGCGGAGGAAGGATTATTTGAATGATCCTCTGTGGATAACAGCTCAAGTTAAAATCCCTGCAGCCGCTTTCAGCGTCTGTCGGGTCTTTTTATTTTTATCCCTCACATGAGCAAGCTCAGCTCGGGCTAAAAACAATAATCCCCGGCGCTTTTGCGCCAGGGCTTTTAACTTGTAGCGGAGGGAGGATTCGAACCTCCGACCTTTGGGTTATGAGCCCAACGAGCTACCACTGCTCCACCCCGCAATATTGTGGGTGCAAATTTAATATATATGCTCCAATTAGCAAATTTATTGTCCCTTTTTAATCAAAGGCATTAAAAATTTATGAAAAATAAGGTATTTTGGTATTGTTCTATCTAAGTGATAAAAATAAAATTATAAGTTAATCTGCAATTGGCAGTTTGCAGTTGGCAAATAGTCTATTTGAAAATTGGTATATTGCCAACTGCTTCGTTGCCAACTACTTCTTTGCCAACTGCCACTGCAGAAATAATATTATAGAGCAAATATTACTAATAAATACTATTTTTGCGTAAAAAAACGACAGATATGCCAAGGGTATTCAAAGCTACAGAGATAGAGAAAGAAGAGAAAGAGGTAAAACGCGACTATCTCGACAGACATATGCCACACGTGTTTTGCACCGACAGTGTTAAACGGGGTGAGAAATTTGAAGTTAAAGTGAAGCTTGGCGAAGAGTATCCCCATCCCGATGATCATGATCATTTCATAAGCGTGATACAACTCTGGAACAGAGAGACACTTCTTGCTGAAGCACGTTATACCGCAGGAGTTTATGGCAACCTTCCATCCCACGTTGAGATCGATTTCCATATCGTTGCCCCTGAGGTATCAATGAACCTGTCTGCAATGGCTGTATGTACAAAACATGGACTTTGGCAGAGTGAAGATAAGCCTGTTAAGGTGTTATAAAATGGCTAAAAACGATAAGAAGAAACGCAACTGGCGCGATAAGTACAGATTTTCTGTAATAAACGACACCACCTTCGAGGAGGTATGGAGGGTAAGGCTTACCAAATACAATGCATTTCTCCTGATTACACTTCTGGTTGTTTTTATTATAGGCTCCACAACATCACTGATTGCTTTTACCAATCTGCGTGAGTTTATTCCAGGCTATCCTGATGTTACGATGCGAAGAAATATACTTATGAGTGCCATACGCCTCGATTCCCTGGATCGCGAACTGGTTTTAAGAGATAAATACTTCGCCACCCTCAACGCAATCGTTTCAGGAAACCAACCTGTTGAAATAAATGTTCGGCAGGATTCCACAATGAACTATAAAGCAATAGACTTCAGTATAACCCCTGAGGATTCTGCATTGAGAGCCAGTGTGGAAAATGAAGAGAGATATAACCTGACACTTGGTCCAACTGCTCCCGGATCTGAATCAAGTCTTGCCGGGCTCCATATTTTCCCTCCTGTAAAGGGAATAATCTCCGGTAGATTTGATATCGTCACAAGACATTTTGGTACCGACATCGTAACAAAGCCAAAAGCAATCGTATCTTCTGCACTGGATGGCACGGTTATTTTCACAGGGTGGACAATGGAGACGGGGTTCGTAATTGAAGTACAGCATCAAAACAACATTGTTTCTGTATATAAACATAATGCAAGTCTTCTGAAGGAAACCGGAGACCTTGTACGGGCCGGTGAAGCCATTTCAATCGTCGGCGACTCAGGTGAACTGTATACTTCCGGACCTCATCTTCACTTTGAGATCTGGTACAAAGGGAGCCCCCTTGACCCTGAAAAACATATTTTATTCTAATAACCAGGATGCCAGGTATGCCACAGAAAATTGCATTGTTAGGATCAACCGGGTCGATAGGCTCCCAGGCACTTGATGTTATTTCACGCTTCCCTGGAGAGTTTATTGTTGAAGTGCTTATTGCTGGTAATAACATTGATCTTCTTACAAAACAGGCTAAGAAGTTCCGGCCCGATTCTGTTGTTATAGGGAATAGTGACCTTTATCAGCAACTCAGAGAGAATCTCAGCGGTTCAGACATAAAAGTATTTGCCGGAACAGAGGCGGTGGAACAGGTTCTGATCTCTTCGAACATTGATATTGTTATAGCTTCAATAGTTGGTTATTCGGGATTACGACCAACAATCTCCGCTATCAAGGCAGGGAAAAAGATAGCCCTTGCCAATAAAGAGACTCTTGTTGTAGCCGGTGAGATAATTGGCAAACTGGCCATGGAATCAGGTAGCCTGATCATCCCGGTCGATTCGGAACATTCTGCTATCCTGCAGTGTCTTGTCGGTGAAGCCGGGAATCCGGTAGAAAAGATCACTCTTACTGCATCAGGAGGTCCCTTCATAACATGGCCTTACGAGAGACTGAAAACCGTGAAGCCTGGAGATGCTCTAAAACATCCGAACTGGGATATGGGCAGCAAAGTAACGATCGATTCTGCTTCGCTTATGAATAAGGGCCTTGAGGTGATTGAAGCAAAATGGCTGTTTGATCTGACCCCTGAGCAGATCTCAGTTATTATTCACCCGCAATCGATAATTCATTCATTTGTACATTTTGCAGACGGATCCGTTAAGGCTCAGTTGGGAGTTCCCGATATGAGAGTACCGATTCTCTATGCTCTTACTTATCCGGGACGGTTACGGTCAGACCTGCCACGCCTCGATTTTAATGACTTCCCTAACCTCACTTTTTTTGATCCTGACCTGAAAAAATTCCGAAACCTTGCACTTGCCTATGATGCACTGAGAGAAGGAGGGAACATGCCATGTATTCTAAATGCAGCAAATGAAGTTGCTGTTAATGCATTTCTTTCTGAGAAAATAAAATTTTTGCAAATACCTGACGTTGTTAAATATACAATGGGTAGCTGTTTGTATTCAAAAACAATTGACCTGGAATCTCTCGAGTCAACAGATTGTAATGCAAGGGAATTAGCCATAAATTATATTAATAAACTCTAAATAAAGATGTCAGTACTGATCCAAATACTACAGTTTGTAATAAGTCTTTCAATATTGGTTGTAATACATGAGTTCGGACATTTTGTATTGGCTAAGCTATTCAAAACGAGAGTCGAAAAATTTTACCTCTTCTTTGATCCCTGGTTTTCTCTCTTTAAGTTTAAAAGGGGAGAAACTGAATATGGAATTGGCTGGCTTCCTCTTGGGGGCTATGTAAAGATTTCAGGAATGATCGATGAATCGATGGACAAGGAGCAGATGAAACAGCCTCCCCAACCATATGAATTCAGGTCAAAAACAACATGGCAGCGTCTTTTGATTATGACAGGAGGGGTTCTCTTCAATTTTTTTTCAGCTATCCTGATATTTGTATTCGTTTTGTACATATGGGGCGAAACTTACCTGCCAACCGCCAATGTTAAATATGGTATAGTTACCGATTCAGTCGGATATGCAATAGGGCTGAGAACAGGAGATAAGATCCTGACAGTCGATAACAATTATATTGAGGACTTTTTAGAGATAACTCCCGATATTGTTTTGAATGATCGCAAAACAATCCAGGTTGATCGTAATGGTGAATTTCTGAATATCAGGATTCCAAAGGAATTTATCCCTAAAATGTTAAAAGGGAAAGGTCATATCAACTACAGGACACCATTTTTCCCTCCTAAAATTAAATCTTTTGAAAAGGATTCCCCGGCAAAAAATGCAGGGCTTATGATCGATGATGAGATAACTGGAATTGATAATATACAATTTAAGTATACCGATGAGTTTCAGAATTATCTTATGGAGAACAGGTCAAGATCAATAGTGTTAAATTTAATGCGTGGAGGTACCAGCGAGAATATCACTGTTACACCTACTGAAGACAAACAACTGGGTATCGGCTATTTTGGAAAAACCCTTGATGAGATATTTGAACTGAAGACAATAAGATACGGATTTTTAAAATCATTTCCTGCAGGGATTGATAAAGGACTCAAGACAATTGGTGATTATCTTAAGCAGTTCAAACTCATTTTTTCCAGAAATACGAAAGCGTATGAATCGCTCGGCGGTTTTATTACGATCGGGAGCATTTTCCCTCCCGTATGGGACTGGCAGAGATTCTGGGATCTGACAGCTTTTCTCTCAATAATACTTGCAGTTATGAATATTCTTCCTATACCGGCCCTTGATGGTGGACATGTAATGTTCTTACTATTTGAAGTAGTAACGGGAAGAAAACCCAGCGATAAATTCCTTGAATACGCACAGATTGTGGGTATGATAATACTACTGTCACTTCTCGTTTTTGCTAACGGGAATGACATTATTAAGCTTTTCAGACGCTGGAATATATTTTGACCTTAATTTGTAAATAATTAAACTATTTATAACTTTGCATAAATTCTAATACTAAAAGATATGGGAAAATTAGGTTTAACAGAGATCATTCTGATATTGCTGGTAGTAGTTCTGCTTTTTGGAGGTCGTAAGATTCCTGAATTAATGAAAGGAATCGGGCAGGGGATGAAAGAGTTCAAGAAAGCTTCTAAACTCGACACTGCCGAGGATAATCATGATGTCGCCAACAAGGAGAAGTTTTAACGATCAATATATTCACAGGAAACCTGCATCCTGATGCAGGTTTTTTTGTTTTAAGCCCTGGGCTATTTTATCAACTCATATTTCTGATTCCTTCTTATCGGAGTAAAGCCGGCTTCTTTTATTATTGACTGCATCTCATTTGCATTAAACCGATTAGTTGAACCGGCAGCACTTACCACATTCTCCTCAATCATTATAGATCCAAGGTCATTTGCCCCTGACTGGAGCGATAGCATTCCGATCTCTTTCCCTACCGTAAGTATTGATGCCTGAATATTGGGTATGTTATTCAGCATAATCCGGCTAATGGCAATCATCCGTAAATAGTCGGGTCCGCTGTAACTGCTCCTGATGCCATGTCTCTGCAATAGAACAGTGCCCTCATCCTGAAAAGGCCATGGGATGAAGGTTATAAATCCATAATGGTTTGCCGGCCTTTTATCCTGCAGCTCCCTCAGAAGAATAAGATGATCAATCCTCTCAGCTATAGTCTCTATATGGCCATACATCATCGTTGCTGATGTGGGCAGGTTTAATTTATGGGCTTCTTTCATGACCTCCAGCCACTCCGCTGAGGTTGCCTTTGCCGGCGATACTATCTTCCTTACACGATCTGAAAGAACTTCAGCACCGGCACCAGGCAGACTGTCAAGACCGGCTTCAGAGAGTCTTAATAAAACCTCAGTATATGATAACCCCTCTGCCCTGGCAAGATAAACAATCTCCGGTGGGCCCAGTGCATGCAATTTTAATGAAGGGTATCTCTTCTTAAGATTTTGAAAAAGATCGATATAAAAACCGATTTTCAATTCGGGGTTCATCCCTCCCTGCAAAAGAAGCTGATCGCCTCCAAGCGAGTATAGTTCATCTATTTTTTGAATATAGTCAGCCTCCTTTGTAACGTATGCATCTTCATATCCTTTTTTTCTGCAAAAATTACAAAAGGAACATTGTGAAAAACAAATATTTGTAATATTCACATTCCTGTCTATCATCCATCCCACCTTATCTCCCGGTTTATGTACTTGCCTGAGTTGATTGCCAACAAACATAAGCTCCTCAAGCGGAGCCTTTTTGTAAAGAACAACACCTTCAGCAGCTTTAAGCGGTTCCAGTTTAAGGGCTTTATCGTATAAGTGTTGTATAACCATCAGGCTAAGCAAATTATCTTAATAATTTTGATCATCACAGCAATTAATCATAAAGTTCAAAGGTAAGGTTTTGGAAACTAAACAATCAATATTTTAATTAACTTTACAGCTTCAAAAAATCCCTTGAAATATAAAAATAGTTGAATGATACCTGAGATTTATAAAATATCACAAATAGCATCCGGTCAGTCGGTTTTATGTATTACAGGCAGTGAAAATCTGCCGGAGATGCTGAACCTTAGTGCTTCTGAAAAGGAATTTGCTCAAAAAAAGTTTAAGTCGAAAGAGAGACAGGTTTTAATCAATTCTTATAGCAGGTTTATTTACCTGATCAGATTGAAAGAGGGCATAAGTCATTATAAAATAAAGGAAGAACTTCGGAGAGCCTCCTATAATCTGAGAAAAGAGATCAAAAGAAATAACCATTCCGAACTTGTAATTACTTCCGATAATGCGTATAGTGGAGCAATTGAAGATTTTGCTGAAGGACTGATTCTAAGCATCTATTCCTTCGATAAGTACAAGACAAAGGAGGAGGAGGAGGATAACCTGAGGTATCCATCTAAGCTGCTCCTTTATGGTGATATAGATGATTCATCTTTAAAATGGCTCACATATATTACAACTGCGGTTTATAATACGCGCGACATGATCAATGAGCCGGTTAATTATCTGAATTCCCCTGCACTTGCTGCCCGGATAAAAAAGACCGGAGATTCTGCCGGTTTTAAAGTTGAGGTGTTAACAAAAGGAAAGATTGAAGCACTTAAAATGGGAGGAATCCTGGCTGTCAATAAGGGTAGCGTTGATCCCCCTGTTTTTTGTATCATAGAATGGCACCCTGAAAACTGCGTCAACGAAAAACCTTTCATACTGGTCGGTAAAGGGGTTGTTTATGATACAGGCGGACTGAATATTAAGACCGGGGACTATATGGCAGGGATGAAAGGAGATATGGCCGGTGCTGCAATTGTTACCGGAGTAATATATACTGCTGCTATGACAGGAATGCCTCTTCATTTAATCGGGCTGGTTCCCTCAACTGACAACCGTCCGGGAGGAAATGCATATGCGCAGGGCGATATCATTACTATGTATAATAAACTCACAGTTGAAATCGGGAACACTGATGCAGAAGGCCGTCTTATCCTGGCCGATGCTATCAGTTATGCATCGAAATATACACCTGAACTTATTATTGACATTGCCACCCTTACAGGTTCGGCAGCAATGACATTTGGAAACCAGGCAATTGCAATGATGACCAATGCTGACAGGAGATATATAGACCTTCTTGAGGAGTGTGGTAACGAAGTATATGAAAGAGTTGCTGAATTGCCATTCTGGGAAGAATATGGTGAGATGTTGAAATCTGATATCGCTGATCTTAAGAATATTGGTGGCCGGGAGGCAGGTGCTATTACCGCAGGCAAGTTTCTTGAGAGGTTTGCTGAATACCCTTTGATACATCTTGATATTGCCGGTATGGAAATGAAGAAAAAGGATGATTTTTACAGGTTAAAGGATGCTTCCGGGTCAGGACTGAGGCTGCTTGCAACCTTCCTTAAAAAAATTGCCGGCAGCTATAATGAAAAGAAAAAATAATTTATGGAAAAGAAAACTATAATTGCCGGAATCTCACACGGAGATATTAATGGTATTGGCTATGAGGTAATCATAAAGGCTCTTTCTGATCCTCAGATTAATGATGTTTGCATACCAGTTGTTTATGGTTCTCCAAAAGTTGCTGCATATCATCGTAAGGCTTTGAATGTTAATAATTTTAGCTTTAATAATATCAGGACACCTGATGAAGCTCACTCAAAAAAGGCAAACATGATAAACTGCCTTGACGATAATATCAGGGTTGAGCTTGGCAGATCTACCTCCCAGGGAGGGGAAGCCGCACTTATATGTCTTGAAAAAGCTGTAGAAGATTTAAAAAGCGGTAAAATTAATGTTCTTATAACAGCACCTATTGACAAACACAATGTTCAATCGGAAAAATTTAATTTTAATGGGCATACTGAATATCTGAAATCTGAAACAGGTGCTGAAGAGGTCCTTATGTTTATGATCAGTGAGAGTATGAGAATTGGTGTTGCCACCGGGCATATTCCACTAAGCAAGGTGCCGGAACTGATAACCGTGGATTCACTTTTATCCAAAATGAGATTGATGAACAAGTCACTCATTCTCGATTTTGGAATACGAAAGCCGAGAATAGCAGTCCTCGGGCTCAATCCTCATGCAGGGGATAACTCATTGCTGGGGAGCGAAGAGGCAGAAATAATTAATCCTGCAATTGCACAGGCACAAAATGAGGGTATAATGGCTTTTGGGGCTTTTCCTGCTGATGGATTTTTCGGAGCCGGATCGTTCACTAAATTTGATGGTATACTTGCAATGTACCATGACCAGGGACTCACCCCGTTTAAAGCACTCTCGTTTGATTCAGGGGTTAACTTTACCGCCGGATTGCCATTCGTAAGAACATCGCCTGTTCATGGAACTGCATTTTCAATTGCCGGAAAAGGGGAGGCCTCAGAAAATTCATTTCGCCAGGCCATCTATCTTGCATGCGATATTTTCAGAAACAGGCAGATCTACTCTGAACTGACACAAAACCCTTTGAAGCATCAGGATATAGATATTTATAATGACCGGATAGATGAACTGCCTCCTGATATTGTTAATGCCGAACCAGAATTATGATTGATTACATAAAGGGAGCTATTACCAGGATCACACCCACTTTTCTTACCCTGGAAACTGGAGGGGTGGGTTATTTTATCAATATTTCAATATCAACTTTTTCCAGACTTGAGGGGAAAAGCGATTATAAGATTTTAGTACATGAAGTTATCAGGGAGGACAGTCACCAGCTATATGGCTTTGCCGATAACGAGGAACGGGGTGTATTCAGACTGTTGATCTCAGTTTCAGGAGTTGGAGCAAACACTGCAAGAGTTATGCTATCTTCACTGAGCCCGGGGGAAATAGAAAAGGCAATTATTGGTTCTGATGTTGATATTCTTAAAAGCATAAAAGGAATTGGACTTAAAACTGCCCAGAGAATAATAGTTGACCTGAAAGATAAAGTAGGCAAACAGACAGGAAGTGATGAATTATTTGCCCTTGCAGACAATACAATTCGGGATGAAGCGTTATCTGCATTAGTAATGCTTGGGTTTGCCAAAAGCACTGTCTTAAAAGTCCTTGAGAAAATTGCCAGGGAAGAAAAATCCCTGACGGTTGAGGATATGATTAAGAGGGCGCTTAAAAACTTGTAATTCTGAATAAACGTCGTATTGGGATTAGGGATATCATATAAGAATATTCTGGTATTTTCATATCTTGTACTGTTCGCTTCTTTAATGTCAATATCCACAGAAGCAAGTAGTCAGGCCGCATTACAGGGTACCGGAGCTTCAGATACAACAGCAAGGTCAGTTCTTAAATTAAGGGATGTATCCGGAATCCCATGGGAACCTAAACAGAAAGCTCCCCTTTATCTCGATAATCCATCAAACATAAAATCATCTGTAATTTATAACCCTGAGAAGAATGAATACATTCTTTATCAGAAAGTTGGAGCTTTTGACTATCGCACTCCGGTTCATATGAGTCCGGAGGAATTCCGGAAATATGAGTATAGCAGGGCAATGCGCGATTATTGGCAGTCGCGTATTTCAGGTGATGAATCGGGCTTCAGATCAACACTCATTCCACAAATTGAGATAGGTGGAGCCGCCTTCGATAAGATATTTGGGAGTAATACTATTAATATTATTCCCCAGGGATCGGCAGAACTGATCTTTGGCTTAAATATTTCACGAACTGAGAATCCAACACTTTCAGAAAAACTCAGAACGATCCCTACATTCGACTTTAAGGAGAAAATTCAGATGAACGTAACGGGTACTATTGGCGACAAGATGCAGCTGGGAGTGAATTACAATACCGATGCGATGTTTGAATTTGAGAACAGGACGAAGCTGCAGTATGCAGGAAAGGAAGATGAGATTCTCAAAAAGGTGGAAGCCGGAGATGTTACCCTGCCGCTTACCGGGACCCTTATCACCGGAAGCTACAGCCTATTCGGGCTAAAGACGGAAATGCAATTCGGTAAACTTACTGTGACAACAGTACTCTCGCAGCAAAAGGGAGAATCATCAGTAATTGATGTAAAGGGAGGTGCACAATTATCAGACTTTGAACTATATGCCGACGAATATGAAGCTAACCGCCACTTCTTTCTTTCACAATATTTCAGGGATATCTATGATGATGCTCTTAAGAACCTGCCGGTGGTCAGCTCAGGTGTAAATATCGAACGTATTGAGGTATGGGTTACAAATAAATCGAGCCGTTTTGAGGAGGCCAGCAACAGGAATATTGTGGCTTTTATGGATCTGGCAGAGAACCTGAACCATATATTTAACAATGTTCCTGCCTTCCAGGCAACACCGGGAACCCTGATATATCCAGATAATGATGCCAACAGGTTGTATGATCAGGCAACCACTGCTTTCGGTGCTATACGTGATGTTGACCAGGTTACTAATGCGTTTGACCCCTTGTATCCGGTATTCCAGATAGGACGCGACTTTGAGAAGATTGAGAATGCCAGGAAACTAAATGAAAGAGAATATTATTTTAACAGGCAGTTAGGCTATATTTCCCTTAATACTTCGCTAAACACTGATGAAGTCCTTGCAGTAGCTTATGAATACACCTTCGGAGGACAGGTATATAAAGTGGGAGAGTTTTCAACAGATGGAATAACGGCACCTCAGACACTTATTCTGAAACTGATAAAAGGAACCACCTTAAGTCCAAAATTGCCCACCTGGGATCTCATGATGAAAAACGTCTATTCCCTGGGTTCCGGAAAGCTTGAAAGAAAAGACTTTGAGTTGAATGTTCTGTATCAGGATGATAAGACAGGTAATTCAATCAACTACCTTCCGGAAGGAAAGCTTGCAGATCAGATTCTCCTTCAGGTAATGGGGCTCGATAAATTGAATTCACAACTCGACAGGGAACCGGATGGTTTCTTTGATTTTATCGACGGAGTAACTGTTATGGTCGACAGGGGGAAAATAATATTTCCCGTTATTGAACCTTTCGGGAATCACCTGAGGAAGATGATTGCTGATCCTAAGCTCGAGAGTAAATATGTCTTCCAGGAACTCTACGATTCAACCCAGACCATTGCCCGTCAGATGGCTGAAAAAAACAAATTCAAACTTACCGGACAATACTCCTCGCAATCGGGATCTGAAATCAGGCTTAACGCTGCAAGCATCCCCCAGGGTGCCGTGAAGGTGACGGCAGGAGGTGTCCCCCTGACAGAAAATACTGATTATACTGTTGACTATAATCTGGGTACTGTGAGAATAATAAACGGTGCTCTTATTGAATCCCAGACACCCATCCAGGTATCACTTGAAAGCAATCAGTTCTTTGGATTCCAGACAAAAACACTTGTTGGTACGCATCTCGATTACCGGGTGTCGAATAACTTTGATATTGGCGGGACAATTCTTCATCTTACAGAGAGGCCCTATACACAAAAAGTCAACTTTGGCGAAGAGCCGATATCGAATACTATCTGGGGTGTCAACACTTCCTATAAAACAGAATCTCAGCTGCTTACAAAGATCATCGATAAAATTCCGCTACTTGATACAAAGACCCCTTCTACCTTCTCCTTTTTCGGTGAGTTCGCAAACCTGATCCCGGGTCATTCCAGGGCAATCTCAAGTGCGGGGAATTCATATATCGACGACTTTGAAGCAAGCGAGATACCACTCGATCTGAAATCATTTAATGCCTGGACAATATCCAGTGTTCCACAGGGACAGGATCTGCTCTTCCCGGAAGCACGATTTAACAATAATCTTGTTAGCGGATATAACAGGGCAAAGCTGTCATGGTATGTTGTTGATCCTCTTTTTTTACGCAACGGATCATCAACTCCTGATTATATAAAACAACATGCTGATGAACAATCGAGCCATTTTGTGAGAGAGATTTACGAAAATGAAATATTTCCGTACAGGGAGAGTCCAAGTGGTATACCAACGAATATCACTGTGTTGAACCTGGCCTTCTACCCCGATGAAAAAGGACCTTATAATTTTGATACCGATCCCGGAGCATATTCTCAGGGGATGAATGCAGAAGGAAAGCTCAATGATCCGAAGTCAAGATGGGGCGGTATTATGAGAGAGGTATTAACCAGCGATTTCGAGACGGCTAATATTCAGTATGTTAAATTCTGGGTCATGGACCCGTTTGTTGACAATCCTAATCATAAGGGTGGCGATCTTTACATTAACCTTGGCAACATATCTGAAGATATTTTACGCGACTCAAGGAAAAGTTTTGAAAACGGACTCCCCGGATCGCCTGTTCCCAAAAATATTGATACAACAGCATGGGGAAGGGTCCCCACCGTTCAGGCCGTTGTACATGCCTTTGACAATGCACTGGAATCAAGGTTGTACCAGGATGTAGGATTCGATGGTCTCAGAGACGTGGATGAACGGACATTCTTCGGCAATTATCTTCAACGGTCCCTTCTTATTACCAATCCTGATGTTTACCAGGAGATATTAAAAGATCCGTCGAACGATAATTTTCACTACTTCAGAGGATCTGATTATGATTTTCAGCAACTTGGAATCCTTGAGAGATATAAGAAGTATAACGGGCAGGAGGGTAACTCACCAACATCGGAAATGTCGACTGAGTCGTACCCAACCTCGGGATCGACACTGCCTGACATGGAAGATATAAACCGCGATAACACATTAAATGAAACTGAGAGCTATTATCAGTACAAGGTTAGTATGCGTCCGGAAGATATAAAGGTCGGATCGAATTATGTTGTTGATGAAATTGAATATGAAGCGACTTTTGCGAACGGTACTAAATCGAAAGTAAAATGGTATCAGTTTAAAATCCCTATTACTGATTATCAGAAGGTTGTGGGTCCGATTAAGGATTTTAAGTCAATACGTTTCATGAGACTGTTTCTTAATAATTTCGAAGAGCCTGCCATTATGCGTTTTGCCAAGCTCGATCTGGTCAGAGCAGAGTGGAGAAAATACAATATTTCATTTATGGAGGGTGGTGAAAGGGTAACAATCCCTGAGTCTACTGACGGGACTTTTGAGATAAGCTCTGTCAGTATTGAGGAGAACTCGGGAAAAGAGCCTGTTAATTACGTTCTTCCTCCCGGGTTTGACAGAATCACTGACCCTCAGAATCCCCAATTGAGGCAGTTAAATGAACAGGCAATGGTTCTTAAGGTTCTGAACCTGGAAGATGGTGATGCCCGTGCCGCTTTCAGAAATGTGAATCTGGATATCAGACAATACCGCAGGCTGCGAATGGAGGTGCATGCTGAGGCCCTGATAGGTCAGCCCCTGCAGGATAACGAATTGACGGCATTCATCAGAATAGGATCGGATTATAAGGGGAATTTTTATGAATATGAGGTGCCGTTAAAGCTTACTCCACCTGGCAGGTACGATAATAAATCTGAAGGGGAAAGGGAAATAGTGTGGCCGGTTGAAAACAGCTTTAATATCGATCTGTCGATTTTACAGGAGGCTAAACAGGCACGTAACCGCCAGATGCTGGAACCCGGATCGTCACTTAGTATTTCTGATGTATTTGTATATGCCAGCGATGGAGCACGGGTTTCAGTCTCAGGAAACCCTAATCTGAGTAATGTAAGAGTTATAATGATTGGGGTCAGGAATCCGATCAGAACCAGGAATATGACAGCAGATGACGGGAATCCCAAGTATGGAGAGGTTTGGATCAACGAATTGCGGTTAAGCGATTTTATCGAAAACGGGGGCTGGGCCGCCAATGCTCATATGCAGGCACGCCTGGCTGATCTTGGTACAGTCGATATGGTTGGGCAAACAAGTACACCTGGATGGGGAAGCATTGAGAAAAAGGTAAATGAGCGGAGCAAGGAGCAGATCATGAAATATGATATTTCCTCAAGCGTTGAACTCGGGAAATTTTTCCCGGAGAAAATCGGGGTCAGACTTCCTGTTTATGTAGGGTATTCTGAAACCAGGATTAAGCCTCAGTATAATCCACTTGATCCTGATATCCCTTTGAAAGATGCTTTGGACGGTGCAATTGATAAAACTGCAAGGGATTCAATAAGATCTATCTCAGAGGATTTTGCAAGGAGGAAGACAATTACCGTTAGCAACGCTGGTATAACAAAACGGGGAGAAAAACCTCATTTATGGGACGTAGCTAACTTCAGTGTAAACTATACCTATAACGAAATTTACAGGAGTAATACCAAGACCGAAATCAATATTGAAAAGAATTACAGGGGAGGTATAAATTATGACTACCAGGCACAACCGGCAAATATCACTCCTTTCAAAAATGTCAGAATCTTAAGTTCACCGGCATTAAGGCTGATAAAAGATTTTAATTTCTATATTTTCCCAAAAAGCCTCTCTTTCAGGACTGATCTGAGCCGCTTCTATAATGAGATAAAAACCAGGAATATTAATAATCCCTATCTGAGGGTTACCCCCTCTTTTAGAAAGGACTTTGAATGGAGCAGGATATATGATTTTAAATATGATATTACGAGGCAGCTGAAATTTGATTTCACAGCTACCAATCTTGCAAGGATTGATGAGCCGTTTGGTGGTGTTGACAAGGACCGGTATAGCAATACCTATGATAAATGGCGCGATTCAGTTCTGGTAAATCTGAAGAATTTCGGCAGGACAACATCCTATAACCATTTTATAAATGTAACATATACTATTCCGGTAAATAAGCTGCCACTCCTTTCATGGGTAAATGCCACAGCACGATATGGAGCTGATTACACATGGCTGGCCGGTCCACTATTCCCCGACAGCATGAATATCAACCTGGGTAATTCGATAAAGAATCATAATGAGATGACCATAACAGGTATGGCAAACCTTTCCACACTATATGGTAAATCGAAGTTTCTCAAGAAGATTGAGAATAATACCCGTCCCGATGCTCCTCAGAGAATGAATGCTGAATTCAAGACAGTTACATATAAGAGAGATAATGTAAATTTCAGAGCAAATGCTGTCAGGGCAATTTATCATAATCTGAAAACAAGCGATGTCAAAGTTAAGATCATTGGAAGTGACGGATCTGAAGTAAAAGGTAAAATGGAAATTATCAGCGACAGCAGGATAAATTTCACAGCTGCTGAACAGGCGGATAGGGCCAGTGTGTTAATTGAGGGAACGGTGAAGAAAAACAGGGATCCTCTCACCGTGGCACTCGAATATATGATAAGGGCTCTTATGGGAGTAAGGTCTGTAAGTCTTACCTTTACCTCTTCACAAGGGCAGTTCCTTCCAGGTTATACGCCACAGACTGAATACCTTGGAATGTCGGGTTATAATAGTGTCCTGGCCCCGGGATGGCCATTTATTCTTGGCTACAGCGATAAGAATTTCTTTGATAAGGCTGTTACGAATGGCTGGTTATCTACAGATACTTTGCGTAATTCCCCTGCCCTTTACAATAACAGGCTCGATATTTCAGCCCGCAGTCAGATTGAGCCTTTCCCCGGCTTGAGGATTGATCTGAATGCCGACAGGAGGTTTACTGAAGCTGTTAGTTCTTACTATATTGCTGATTATAATGGAAATTTTCCTGACAGCACACGCAACAGGGTTATGTCGGGGAACTTCTCCATATCAATTATTTCGTGGGGAACTTCATTTGAAAAGATCACAAAGGATAATGACTACGTTTCACCTACTTTTGAGGCTTTCAAGGATAATGCCATTATCATATCGGAAAGAAGAGCTGCTGACAGGCAGCAATCAGACCCGGGATATGACCCGGATACTGATCCTATAACGGGATTGCCTGTGGAAGGACCATTTAAGAGCGGATATGGCAGTACCTCCCGCGAAGTGTTGATCCCTGCATTTATTGCAGCATATACCAGGTCAGATCCTCAGAAGGTGGGTCTTGATCCGTTCCCCTCGGCATTAAGAATGATGCCTAACTGGAGAATAAATTTTGACGGGCTATCGAAATTTGAGTTTATCCAGAGAACATTCAGATCAATTAATTTAATGCATCAGTACCGGAGTACATATCAGATCGGATCGTATACTACCAACCTTAGTTATGAAGTCGATGGAAGCGGGATAAACCGGATCAGGGACCTTCAGAACAATTATATCCAGCAATTTGAAATTAATGTGGTGACTATTAATGAACAATTCAGTCCACTTATAAATGTGGATATGAACTGGAAAAACAGCCTGACAACCCGGTTTGAATGGAAAAAATCGCGGACTGTTTCACTTAACCTCACAAGTAACCAGATTGCAGATGCAAGGATAAATGAACTTATTTTCGGAGCCGGTTACAGGTTTGATGATGTTCAGATAATTGTCAAATCGGGCGGGGGACAGAGAGCATTGAAGAGCGATCTGAACCTGCGGCTCGATCTTTCGATACGCGATAATAAAACAGTTGCACGTAAGCTTGTCGAAAATGTTAACCAGCCGGTTGTAGGACAAAAAGTCTTTACAATAGGTACGAGTGCTGATTATGTTCTGAGCGACAGGTTCAATCTCCAGATCTTTGCCGACCATACTATGAATAACCCTTTTGTTGCCAGTACATTTCCAACCTCGAATACAAACTTTGGATTCAGCCTTAAATTTACTCTGGTTCAATAGGGATTCTGAGCAAAGAAGAATGCATATTCTTTTCCCGGGAAGGTTTGAAAATGCCATTCCTGATTTGCTTATTTGAAAACCGGGAGTCAGCACATAAATTATTGAAAGCGGAGTTGTATTTATCGGGCCATTTTCTTTAATTTTGAAAAGCAACAATAAAACTTTCCTGATCTGTTCAACTAAATCGCCACAAATGAAAAGATCTAAACCACAATTAAAGTTCTGGCAGATATGGAACATGAGTTTTGGATTTCTTGGAATACAGTTTGGATTTGCTCTTCAAAATGCAAATGTCAGCAGGATATTTGAAACGCTTGGTGCCAAAGTAGAAAATATTCCTATTTTGTGGATTGCGGCACCGGTAACAGGGCTTATCATTCAACCAATTATAGGGCATATGAGTGATAATACCTGGAACAGGTTAGGACGGCGCCGGCCATACTTTCTTACTGGTGCCATACTTGCATCCCTGGCTTTAATCATAATGCCTAACTCGCCTGCCCTCTGGATAGCTGCAGGAATGCTGTGGATAATGGATGCTTCGATTAATATATCAATGGAACCTTTCAGAGCATTTGTTGGTGATATGCTGCCTTCGGAACAGCGGACAGCCGGATTTGCTACTCAGAGCTTTTTTATTGGTACCGGTGCTGTTATTGCATCCATTCTGCCTTACGTTCTTACAAACTGGTTTCATATACAGAATACTGCACCAGCCGGACAAATACCCTTATCGGTAAAATTATCATTTTATATCGGAGGAGCTGTTTTTATTTCAGCAGTGCTCTGGACAATTATCAGGACAAAAGAGTACTCCCCGGAAGAGCTACAGGATTTTTCTGTAGATGAGAAACCATTAGATAATGATGAGCCGGATTCAGCAGGCTCTCTTGGCAGCACTGCATTTTTAAGAAGAGGAATCTACTGGATCGCAGCCGGCTTGATCGTAAGTCTTCTGATATATTTCTATTCACTTGAAAAAGAGCTATATATTTTATCATTTGGGATAGGAATTTTTGGTCTGATCCAGATTATTTCAGGGCTGTCTATCCTGCGGGGAAATACTTCCAACGGACTGGTAATTGTAATAAGGGATCTTTTCACGATGCCAAAGACCATGAGTCAGCTGGCCATCGTACAATTTTTTTCGTGGTTTGCCCTTTTTTCCATGTGGATTTATACCACCTCCGCTGTTACAAGTCATATATACGGAACAAAAGATCCTACAAGTGAACTTTATAATCAGGGAGCGAACTGGGTTGGGATTCTATTTGCCGTTTATAATGGTTTTGCAGCACTTGTTGCATTTTTGCTCCCTGTGCTGGCTAAGCTGACAAACAGGCGGATCACTCACTCTGTCAGTCTTATTGCCGGAGGATTGGGATTAATATCTATTATTTTGGTACATAGCCCGGAGATGTTAATAATATCCATGCTTGGAATAGGCCTGGCATGGGCCAGCATACTGGCAATGCCCTATGCAATACTTACAGGATCGCTGCCAGTAAACAAAATGGGGACTTATATGGGTATTTTTAACTTTTTTATTGTAATACCACAGATACTGGCAGCAAGCATCCTCGGCTTTCTTGTCAGGGATCTTTTTGGGGGAGAGAGCATCTATGCCCTGGTAACCGGAGGTATCTCCATGTTCATTGCAGCAGTGCTTATTCTCTTTGTGAATGATGTTGATGAAGCCAAATCCAGAAAACTGTGATTCTGACAAGAGCATGTATTTTCGATCTTGATGGTGTAATTGTTGATACAGCTAAATACCATTTTCTGGCATGGAAAAGGCTGGCGGATCAGCTTGGCATAAACTTCACAGAAACGGATAATGAACGACTAAAGGGGGTGAGCCGGATGGCCTCTCTGGAGATAATTCTTGAAATCGGGAAGAAAGATTTTAGTAAAGAGGAAAAAAGTCTATTTGCCACACTCAAAAACGGGTGGTATTTCGATTATATAAATAAAATGACACCTGAGGAGATTCTCCCTGGATCTGTTGAGTTTATAAAAAAAGTTAAAAGAGCTGGTTTGAAAACCGCTGTTGGCTCGGCAAGCAAAAATACTCCTACGATTCTGGGAAGGGTTGGTTTAATGGATTTGTTCGATGCCATTGCAGATGGCAATAATGTTAAGAAGGCAAAACCCGATCCGGAGGTTTTTATAAAGGCAGCTGAAATGATGCATGTTGAACCTAAACATTGTGTTGTATTTGAAGATGCCATGGCAGGAGTTAAAGCAGCCCTTAATGCAGGTATGATGTGTATCGGGATCGGGTCAGATAAGATTTTGACCGAAGCTCATTATGTTGTTTCGGGCTTGCATGAAATGAGTATAGATAAATTAAAACTGTATGAAAAGAATTTCCGGTCATGAATAATTATTACAAGAAAGATGATTGGCTGATCATTGAAGAGGGATTTGATCCTGAAATGAACAGGGAGTCGGAAAGTATTTTTTCGATAGGAAACGGTTACATGGGGCAGAGAGCCAATTTTGAAGAAAAATATTCGGGCGATACTCTCCGGGGTAGCTATGTGGCAGGTATATATTATCCCGATAAAACCCGGGTAGGGTGGTGGAAAAATGGCTATCCGGAATATTTTGCAAAGGTTCTAAATGCTCCTAACTGGATAGGAATTGATCTTTCCGTGAACGGGAAAGCTGTAGACCTAGCAACAAGCAGCGTAGATTCATTTGTCAGGATTCTCAGCATGAAAGAGGGATACCTTGAGCGATCCTTCAAAGCAAAAGTATCAGGTGGCAATACAGTAGAAATTAACTCAAGACGATTCGTGAGCATGGCAGAACCTGACCTGGGTATGATAAAGTATTCAGTTAAATCCATTGATTATGACGGAATTATAGATTTCGGAGCATATATTGATACTGATGTTAAAAATGAGGATACCAACTATGGCAAGAAATTCTGGAAAGAGGTCAGCAGGGAGGCATCGAGAGATTATTCAGTTATTACTGCCAGGACAATGAAAACAGATTTTCATGTGTCGACAGGAATGTATTGCCAGATTTTCAATAATAATACAACGCTTACTGTTCCACCAAATATAGTTGACAGGGATAAGTATGTCGCAAACAATTTCTCTGTCGGAATTAAAGCCGGTGATCAACTTACATTATACAAATTTGTTTCAGTCCTTTCATCGCTCAATATTCCAAAAACAGAGCTGGTGGATAGGGTTAAAAACAGGCTTCATGAGGCGAAAACCAAAGGTTGGATCAGGCTTTTTGATGACCATAAAAAAGTGTGGGCTAAAATATGGGATACATCTGATATAATGATTGAAGGAGATATTGCGGCACAACAGGCAATACGCTTTAATATTTTTCATCTTAACCAGACCTACACCGGCAATGATGAACGGCTTAACATAGGACCAAAGGGATTTACCGGTGAAAAATATGGAGGGAGTACTTATTGGGATACGGAAGCTTTCTGCCTGCCATTTTTCCTGAAAACAGCTGATCGACAGGTTGGTAGGAATTTGCTTTTGTACAGGTACAAGCATCTTGGGAAGAGTATTGAAAATGCTGAAAAACTGGGTTTTAGAAATGGGGCAGCTCTCTATCCAATGGTTACTATGAATGGTGAAGAGTGTCATAATGAATGGGAAATTACTTTTGAGGAGATACATCGTAACGGAGCCATCGCCTTCGCCATTTATAACTATATCAGGCATACGGGCGATAGAGATTATTTATCGGAATACGGACTTGAGGTTTTAATTGCCATTTCGAGGTTCTGGAGCCAGAGGGCAACCTTCTCGGAAAACATTAATAAGTATGTTATACTGGGAGTTACAGGACCAAATGAGTACGAAAATAATGTCGGTAATAACTGGTATACAAATTTTCTTGCATTATGGACCTTATCATATACTCTGGAAAATATTATAATGTTGGAAAAAGAAAATCCCGACAGGTTAAAAGAGCTTTTTGGAAAAACTAATTTTGATCATCCGGGTGAAACAGACAGATGGAAGGAGCTTATTGAAAATATGCATTCCCCATTCGATAGCAAAAGAAATGTATATCTCCAGCAGGACGGTTTCCTTGATAAGGAATTAAAGAAAACTGATACTATTCCCCCGGATGAAAGACCGATAAATCAGCACTGGTCATGGGACAGGATATTAAGATCATGCTTTATTAAGCAGGCTGATGTTCTCCAGGGGTTATATGTTTTTGAAGATAAATTTGATACAGCCACGATCAAGAGAAATTTTGATTTTTATGAACCGATGACGGTTCATGAATCATCATTGTCAGCCTGCATACATTCAATAATTGCATCGCGTATCGGAAATATCAATAAGGCATACGAACTTTATCTGCGCACAGCCAGGCTCGATCTCGATGACTATAATAATGAAGTAGCAGATGGCTTGCACATAACAAGTATGGCAGGTACATGGCTTGCAATAGTCGAGGGTTTTGGCGGAATGAGGATTCAGAATGATAAGGTGAAGATTAACCCGCTGATACCTGGAAAATGGAAATCATACTCTTTTCATGCACGTTTCAGGGGTATTCTGTTTGAAGTGAGTGTTGGCAAAGAGAAAATTATTGTAAAAAATCTTTCGGACAAACCTCTGCAAATTATAATTTCAGACAACGATTGCATAATAGAAGGATCTGATAAACTTGAGGTTTTGCAGAATAATTTTTAAATTTATAATAACCGTAATGATAAATAACCATTATAATAGAACAGACAAAAATTAGTATCATGGAAAAACTACATTTAAGCCTGCTGGTAATACTCCTTGCAGTTGTTCTAGCAATAGCAGGATGTTCACTATTCAGAAGCAAGAAAGAGGTTAAACCTTTTGTCTCTGAAGTCGTTCATCCCGCATGGTCAAAGAATTCTGTGCTGTATGAAGTTAATGTCAGACAGTATACCCCGGAAGGGACATTCAATGCATTTGCCGAACATCTTCCCCGGCTTAAGTCGTTGGGAATTGATGTTTTATGGTTTATGCCGACATTCCCTATCGGAGTACTTAACAGGAAAGAGCCTTTGGGAAGCTATTATTCGGTAAAAGATTTTATGAATGTTAATCCGGATTTTGGTACCATGGACGATTTTAAGGCTGTGCTTACACAGGCCCACGACCTTGGAATGAAGGTGATGCTCGACTGGGTTCCAAACCATACATCGTGGGACAATGAACTTACTAAAGAGCATCCAGACTGGTATATAAAAGATGCTAAGGGCAATTTTACTCCTCCTCTTGGAACAGACTGGACCGATGTCATTCAGCTCGACTGGTCGAAAACAGGGCTCCACGATTACATGATTAATGCAATGAGGTTCTGGGTTGAAATGGGAGTCGATGGATTCAGGGTGGATCATCCGCATAACACTCCCCCTGAATTCTGGGAAAGGGCAAGAGCAGAATTGGCAGCAATAAAACCGGTTTTAATGCTGGCTGAAATTGAAGAGCCGACAACCTTTTTTGAGAAGGGTTTTGATATGAATTATGCCTGGGAATTACATCACCTCATGAACAGTATTGCACAGGGAAAGGACAGCGTGAAAGCCCTGACAAAATATTATACAAAGGAGTGGGCAATATACCCGAAAAGTGTTTACAGACTTCAGTTCCTTACAAACCATGATGAGAACTCATGGGCCGGAACAATAGATTCATTGATGGGATATGCCCAGAAACCTTTTGCCGTGTTTATTTTTACTTCCCAGGGAGTTCCTTTGATTTACAGTGGTCAGGAGGTTTGTCTCGATAAAAAACTGAAATTTTTTTCGAGAGATACTATTAAGTGGGATACCTGCGGTCTTACAGGCTTCTACCGGGACCTTGTATCGTTGAAAAAAGGGAATGAGGCTCTCTGGAACGGTGATTTCGGTGGTTCTATGGTCAGGATAAATACCAGCAAAGACAATAAAATATTTGCATTCTACAGGGAGAAAGGAGAAAACAGGATTGTTGTATTTCTCAATCTGAGTAAGAAGCGAGTTGCTGTCAAACCCGATCTGAAAGAAATTGGAGGTGATTATACCGAGTACTTTACCGATACTAAAGTCACCATCCCTCTGAATGATTCCCTGAAAATAGAACCATGGGGGTATAAGGTGTGGGTAAGATAAAAGACAAAAGATAAAAGATAAGATAGTGTAAATAAATATTTTGGGATGCTTAAAATAGCATAAGGAACAAATCGGAGGGGATGAGTACATGAATTACAAAATAAAAGAAGAAGACTTCTTAACACACCGGATTAGCCCCCCTTCAGGGGGGTTGGGGGGCAAGACAATAAGGAGGATTAGCCCTCTTTTAGGGAGGCTGGCCCGTGTTATATATCGGTTAAAATCTATCATTTTACTTCTGAACTTCATAGGATTAATTCTTGTGAGCTGCATATCTCATCAGGTTAGACTTGTAAAATATGAAGAAAAAAATCTGTCTTCAGTTCCAGGCTGGTCAAAAGAGGCAATATGGTATCAGATTTTTGTCGAACGGTTTCGCAACGGCGACCCTGAAAACGACCCGACTCCGGAAGATATGTACGGGTCTTATCCTGAGCATATTCCTTCAAACTGGCAAATAACAGCGTGGGGACATGACTGGTATGCACATGAATCCTGGCTTGACAGTGTAAAGGCAAAGGGGTTCTATTCAAAGATACAGGCCCGCCGGTACGGTGGTGACCTCCAGGGAGTACTTGACAAAATAGACTATATTCAATCACTTGGTGTCACAGCAATTTATTTTAATCCACTTAACGATTCTCCTTCTTTACATAAATATGATGCAAGGAATTATACTCATATCGACCGGAATTTTGGTCCTGATCCAGGGGGAGATGTCGCAATTATGGATACCGAAATTAATGAAGATCAACGTACATGGAGATGGACTTCAGCTGATAAGCTCTTTCTGAAAGTTGTTGATGAATTTCACAAAAGAGGTATTCGCGTAATTATGGATTATTCATGGAATCACACCGGTCGTCAATTCTGGGCTTTGAATGATGTAAGAAAGAATGGGAAAGACTCCCAATTTGCAGATTGGTATAATGTGTATCAGTTCGATGACCCGGCTACTCCCGCCGATGAATTCAAATATGAAGGGTGGGGAGGCAATAATCCATGGATGCCGGTATTTAAAAAGGATATTATTCCCCCCGATGATAAGGTGATGCCTTTTGAGGGGAATTTTCATTCGGAATCATTGAAGCAACATATTTTTTCTGTTACCAGGAGATGGCTCGATCCGGATGGTGACGGAGATCCATCGGATGGAGTGGATGGTTTCCGGCTTGATGTGGCCGGTGAGATCCCGATGGGATTCTGGCGCGAATATAGGAAAGTTGTGAGGGCTGTAAATCCTGAGGCATATCTTATTGGTGAGATATGGTGGCTGGAATGGCCCGACAAACTATTGGATCCAAACATATATCTTCAGGGCGATCAATATGATGCTATAATGAATTACAGGTGGTTCAGGATTGCCCGCGGATTTTTCGGACAGGCAGAACCTGTTTTAACCCCCTCAGAATTTATTGATGAGATAGAAAGGATAAACAAGGATATTAGAGTTGACAACCTGCAGGCAATGATGAATGTAGCATCAACTCATGACTCGCCGAGACTCTCCACATCCCTTTACAACAAGACCATGGATAAGTACAAGGCAAAACCTTCCGATGATCCTGATTATAAGATAAATAAACCTGACGATCTGACGCGTAAGGAACAAATTCTTCTTTTAATCCACCAGTTTACCTTTATTGGTTCTCCTCAGATATGGAATGGGGAAGAGGTTGGTATGTGGGGTGCTGATGATCCGGATTGCAGGAAACCTGTTATCTGGGACGATATTATCTATGAAGATGAAAGAGCTGATTATGATCCCGCAAAAATACGTATGATTGATATTGTCAGGCCAGATACAGCTTTATTGTCATTTTACAAGTCACTATGTAAAATGCGAAAGGATAATCCCATACTGATAGATGGTAACCTTTTTTTCTCCCTTGCTGATGATAAGAAAATGGTTCTTGCATATAGCCGCTTCACAGAACAAGAAGAAATGGTGATGGTTTTTAACCGTTCTGATATGGAACAGACAGTATTTGTACCTGTCAAAAACGAGGGCATTTACAAAGAAATATTATCCGCAGATAGAGGATCTTATATGGCAACTAAATCAGGGCTTAACATGAAATTAGAGCCTCTAAGCTCAGTTATACTGAAAAAAATATCGAAGCTGTAAATTTCTATCTATCAGATTTTAAATGCTAATGGATTACTATGCGTTCTGGCAAAGAGTTATGATAAAATCAAAAGTGAGATATGTCACGTTCCATGAATAAAAAAATATATATTTTTGACTACATTTTAAAGAAGAGAAATACTTTCTAATTATTAATACAAACATCCAGGTTATGAATGTTCCGGTAAATTTATTGTATACAAAAGACCATGAGTGGCTTCGTATTGAAGGAGACGTTGCTTATGTCGGCATTACAGATTTTGCGCAGGGTGAACTAGGCGACATTGTCTTCATTGAAATCGAAACTGTTGGAGAGACGCTTAACAGGGAGGAGGTTTTCGGAACCATAGAAGCAGTAAAAACAGTATCCGACATGTTTATGCCGGTAACAGGAGAGGTGCTGGAGGTAAATCCTGCTCTTGAAGAGACACCTGATGTTGTTAACAAAGATCCTTACGGAAAGGGATGGATGGTAAAGATAAAGATCAATGATCCTGCAGAGCTTGGCGATCTTCTTTCGGCAGATAGCTATAAAGCTCTGTTATAGAGTCTTTTTAACCTCTGTTTCCGTGTAGCCTTCGACTACGTCTCCTACTTTTATATCGTTGAAATTATGGATGTTAAGTCCGCATTCATATCCTCCAACGACCTCTTTTACATCATCCTTAAAGCGTTTAAGTGATCCAAGTTCCCCGGTATAGATTACTATTCCATCCCTGATTACTCTTACCCTGGTATTTCTGGTAATCTTTCCCTCTTTAACATAACAACCGGCAATTGTTCCTACTTTGGTAACTTTGAATACTTCACGTATTTCAAGTGTTGCCAGAATCTCTTCTCTGAGCTCGGGCATAAGCATACCTTCCATAGCTGATCTGATCTCCTCAATAGCATTGTAGATAATGGAATAGAGACGAACATCAATCTCCTCTTTTTCAGCGAGTTTGCGTGCACTTAAGGAGGGCCGGACCTGGAATCCAACTATAATAGCGTTTGAAGCAGCTGCCAGGAGAATATCCGATTCTGAAATTTGTCCAACGGCCTTATGTATTACGTTAAGCTGGATCTCCTGTGTTGACAGTTTTATCAGTGAGTCACTTAATGCTTCAACAGAGCCATCTACATCACCTTTTACAATAATGTTCAGTTCCTGGAAATTGCCGATGGCTATCCTTCGGCCAATCTCATCGAGTGTAATATGTTTCTGGGTACGAAGGCCCTGTTCTCTCTGAAGTTGTGCCCTCTTTGTTGCAATGTCTTTAGCTTCACGGTCGCTATCCATTACATTGAATTTGTCTCCTGCCTGAGGGGCACCGTTCAATCCCAATATAAGTGTGGGAGTTGCAGGCCCAACCTCTGTCACCTTATGGCCTCTTTCGTTGTACATGGCTTTAATGTGTCCAAAACAGCTGCCTGCAAGCATTACATCGCCAATTCTCAATGTTCCGGCTTTCACCAGAACAGTCGCCGTAAAGCCTCTTCCCTTATCGAGAGATGATTCAATAACAGTTCCTATTGCCGGTTTATCGGGATTTGCCTTGAGTTCAAGCATCTCAGCTTCAAGAAGGATCTTGTCAAGCAATAGATCAATGTTGAGTCCGTTCTTTGCGGATATCTCCTGCGATTGATATTTCCCTCCCCAATCTTCTACAAGATAATTCATGTTTGCAAGTGCCTCTTTGATCTTTTCAGGATTGGCACTTGACTTGTCTATTTTGTTGATAGCGAATATCATCGGGACTCCGGCCGCCGATGCATGATTGATTGCCTCTGTTGTCTGGGGCATAATACCATCGTCGGCTGCAACAACAATGATAGCAATATCGGTTATTTGTGCTCCACGGGCGCGCATAGCTGTAAAGGCCTCATGGCCCGGAGTATCCAGAAAAGTTATCTGACGTCCGTCGCCAAGGATAACACCATATGCTCCGATATGTTGAGTAATACCTCCTGCCTCCCCTGCAATAACATTGGTGTTGCGGATATAGTCCAGCAATTTCGTTTTTCCATGGTCAACATGTCCCATAACAGTGACTATAGGAGGCCTTGGCTGAAGATCCTCCTCCTCATCCTCCTCCTCTCTTACGGCTTCCTGTAATTCTGCACTTACAAACTCCACCTTGAAACCAAATTCATCTGCAAGAATTGCCATCGTTTCAGCATCGAGGCGCTGGTTAATGGAGACAAAAAGTCCAAGGTTCATACATGTTGAGATGATATCGGTAACGGGAATGCTCATCATCGATGCCAGTTCATTTACCGAGACGAATTCCGTCACTTTAAGAATATTTTTTTCGAGTTCGATCTGATCAACTACCTCTTTCTGTTTCTGACTGATAGCCTCTCTCTTTTCCCTTCTGTATCTTGAACCCTTTGATTTACCTTTTGTAGTTAGCCTTGCAAGTGTCTCCTTTATCTGCTTTTGGACATCTTCTTCATTAACTTCGGCCCTGACAGGTCTTTTCTTGATAACCTTTTTTGATCCCTGCTTATCCTTCTTATCAGTTGAAATGGGTTTGACAGCAGATGTACCTTCATTTTCTTTCAGGATTCTTTTTCTTCTTTTCTTTCTTCTGAAATCAGAATCACCACTTACTTTTACTGGTTGATAAGGTGTTGCTTTCTTTTTTTCCTCAACAGGCAGATCAATTTTACCAATAACTCTTGGTCCGGTCAGTTTCTTGAAATCTGTTTTGTAGAGAGAAATAATATCTTCATCCGGATCAGAGATTAAAATATCATCAATTAAAACATCTTCGGGAACCTCTTCTTCAACTGTTTCAGGTGGAAGGTCTTTGATAAGATCCGGCTCTTTTTTTGCTTCAGCTTTGGAGACTTCCTGTTCAGTAGCAGCCTTTTCTTTACTTTTTAATTCTGATTTTTCTTTGGGCTTCTCTTTCGGCACCTCTTTTTTAAGAGGTTTGGCATCTTTGGCTACTTTATCAGGCTCAAGTTTATCAGTTAGTTTGAGGTCAATATCTGATTTAGTTTTCTTTTCCTCAACTACGGAAGGTGTGGCATGTATCTTCTTATCAGTTTCAGTTTCAGGTTTTTTAACATCAGGAGGAGTAACAGGAGATATGATTTTTGGCTCCGCTTTTGGCTTTAATGTCTTTTCGAGATCAATTTTACCAACAAGTTTTATATCCGGTTTACGGATTTCAGTTTTGATATCAACAGTTGACTTAACTCCTGAAGAATCTTTGACAAGGATATCTTCATCCCTTTCGGAATCCTCACTTTCAGATTTTTCTGAAAAATCATCAATTGAGACAGTCTCTTTCTTCTTGTGAAGATCTTTAAGAATAAGTTTTTCAGATTCCTTTTTCACACTGATATCTGTGCTATATTCCTTAATAAGCAGAATATAAGCTTCATGTGGAAGTTTAGTATTTGGGTTGGGATCAAGATCGAACCCTTTCTTGTGAAGAAATTCCACAATAGTGGATATTCCCACATTGAATTCACGGGCTGCTTTGCTTAATCTCGTAACCTTAATATCCTCTGTCATAAATATGCCTTGCCTTTTATAATAACTTCAAAGAAATCTGATTATGAATAGGTTATAAGTTTTATTTTATTCAAATTCGGCTCTAAGGATGTTGACAACCTCCTTAACTGTTTCCTCTTCCAGATCGGTTCTTTTCACAAGGTCGCTGATAGAGAGATTCAATACACTTCTTGCCGTATCACAACCGATAGCTTTAAACTCTTCAATTATCCAGTCTTCAATTTCGTCTCCAAATTCTTCAAGATTTACATCTTCTTCATCTTCTCCACCCGGTTCTCTGTAGACATCAATTTCATAGCCGGTAAGCTGGCTGGCTAACTTAATATTAAGGCCTCCTTTACCAATTGCAAGAGATACTTCATTAGGTTTGAGATATATCTCAGCTCTTTTTGTCTCTTCTTCCAGTTTGATGGAGGTGATCTTTGCCGGACTAAGAGCTCTCTGAATGAAAAGCTGATTATTGGAAGTGTAGTTAATTACGTCAATATTTTCATTCCGTAATTCTCTGACAATACCATGAATCCTCGATCCTTTCATTCCGACACAGGCACCTACAGGGTCAATCCTTTCATCATACGACTCAACAGCAACCTTTGCACGTTCGCCAGGAACTCTTACAATGTTTTTAATGGTAATCAGTCCGTCAAAGATTTCTGGAACTTCAAGCTCAAATAACCTTTCAAGAAATACGGGTGATGTGCGGCTGAGAATAATAAATGGGGTATTATTTCTCATTTCAACTTTTATGACCACCGCTCTGATTGAATCTCCTTTTCTGAAATGATCAGAGGGGATCTGTTCACTTTTAGGAAGGATAAGTTCATTCCCGTCATCATCAAGAACAAGAATCTCCCTCTTCCATACCTGGTATACTTCACCGGTTACAATCTCGCCAATCCTGTCTTTGTACTTGATATAAATATTATTCTTTTCCAGATCAAGTATCCGAGCGGTCAGATTTTGTCTTAATGACAATATGGCTCTTCTTCCAAAGTCAAGGAACTTTACCTCATCAGATACCTCTTCTCCAACCTCATAATCTTCATCAATCTCTTTAGCCTGTGAAAGAGGTATCTGTATCACAGGATCAGTAAGATCGGAATCATCTACAACAACCCTGTTCCTCCATATTTCAAAGTCACCTTTATCAATATTGACGATAATGTCAAAATTATCAGCCGAGCCATACTTTTTTGCAAGCATGCTCCTGAATACATCTTCAAGAACACTCATCATAGTAGGCCTGTCAATATTCTTCAGTTCTTTAAATTCCGAAAAGGTGTCTATCAAATTAACATTTTCCATCTGGTGTAAACCTCTTATTATTTAATTGTTAATATAACTCTGGTCGTTTTTATCTGATCAAAATTGAAAGACAGGACTTTCAATTTTGCCTCAAGCTCAAATCCTCCTCTGGTAACATTTTTAAGATTACCAGTATATCTGGAACCCTCAACGTCAGTAACTTCTACTTTTCTGCCTTCATTTTTCATATATTGTTCAAAAACAACAAAGGGTGCGTCAAGTCCGGGTGAGGAGACCTGCAATTCAAAATCCTCAACATCACGGTCCAGCCCGTTTTCAATATAACGGTGTATTGAGGCACATTCTTCAATTGTGATACCCTCATTCTTATCTGCCAGAACAGTAATTCTGTTCGAGCTGCTTACCTTTACCGCAACAATAAATAGAGTTGTTCTCTTTATGGCTTCTTTAACTAACGACTCTATATTCTGTTTCTCTATCATTTTCTAAAAACCGGTAACAAAATAGGGGACTCTGGTCCCCTAGGTCTCAAACACCCCACAATTCGGATGCAAAGGTACATATTAATATCAAATCACCAAAAAAAATAACAATAATGTTGAACTATTATGCTTGTAGCTCAAAGATGTAGCTTGCAGATCCGTTATCTTTTCGATATTTGCAATTGAAAGTAAACTCAATGATAATTGATTAAAAAAAACCGACTTTGATCGTGAATTATCAGGAATTATATGATCCATTTGAAATTTCAGTGCTTAATGACTGTAACTTATGTCCGAGAAATTGCAGGATAAACAGGTTCAGAGCCGGAGCGGGATATTGCGGTACAGATGCAGGATTGAACATTGCCACAATATGCATTCATAAAGGTGAGGAGCCAGTGATTAGTGGCGATAATGGAATATGCAATATCTTTTTCGGGGGATGTAATATTCATTGTCTCTATTGTCAGAATCACGAAATCAGTCACCAATATTCCTCCTTCAGAAATAGCAGTATGGATCTACAATCTGTATTGGATCGTATTGAGGAGATATTGTCGAAAGGTATTTCAGCTGTTGGTTTTGTCTCACCTTCTCACGTGGTGCCTCAGGTAAAGGCTATCATAAAGGGATTGAACTCACGTGGGTTGAAGCCGATAACCGTATATAATACAAATAGTTATGATAAGGTTGAGACTATCAGGGGTCTCAACGGGTTAATTGATGTTTACCTGCCCGATTATAAATATATCGGTACTGACATTGCCCTGAAGTATTCAGATGCTTATGATTATCCCGAAGTTGCTTTAAAAGCAATAAAAGAGATGTATTATCAGAAGGGTTCTTCCCTCCAGGTTAATGATAATGGCACTGCGGAAAATGGATTATTGATACGATATCTTGTTTTACCCGGCCATGCCGATGAGGGTAAAAATGTTCTCAGATTAATAGCTGAGGAGTTGTCACCAGGGGTGCATATCTCACTCATGTCTCAATACCATCCGACTTCAGAGGTAAGAAATCATCCTTTATTGAACAGACCGATATACAGGGAAGAGTATGAAGCTGTTGCAGAAGAGATGGAAAATCTGGGTTTCAGAAATGGCTGGTTTCAGGATATGGATAGTTTTGAGAATTACCGGCCCGATTTCAGCAGGGAGAATCCGTTTACATAAACTTCTCCCTCTTTTGCAGGTTAAAGAGGGCTGCAAGCAGAAATATTATCGATCCGCATACAAGAATGATACGGTTTTTAAGTGAAATGATTGCCCAGGAAGCTTCACTGGCATCGTAGGGGAGGTCGTATGGATTAAGGAATACATTCCACTGGCTTTTACGCAGTGGTTCGCTGAGGATCAGGAAGAAGAGACTAAAAATTATCATAATTACAGCTGTTCCATTCCCATTCCTGATTACGGTCGATAGCATGAATGCCATTAATCCAAGAAACAGGACCGGAATCATCACTTGTGCTGTCATTCCCAGAATACTGAATTTTACAATAAGCACTGAGGCAAGCAGCGTGAAAACAAGCATTATGAGGAATGCAATTACAAAAATCAGGACTATTCTAACCAGCCATACTTTATACCTGTAGTTAGGTATACCAAACAATATCTCAATAGTACGGGCATCCTGGTCATTCTGGACACCGAAAGCAGATGGATAAAATACAAGCAAGAGTCCCGAAAAGAGAAACACTCCATAAAGGTCTTCCATCCTTGAGACATTATTGTCAAAGACATAAATAACTGACAATCCCATAAAGAAAAGTACAGAGCCTGCAAGAAACCAGATGAATCTGTTGGCAAATACTATCCGCAGGTTATAGTAAATCATTTTATAGATCAGGTTGAAAATATTGTATACTTTGTCAGGTTTCATTACTTTTTTAGTCTAATTGGTTTTTCTTCTTAGCAGCCACAGGTATGCATCTTCGAGATTAGGACTTGCAGTGATTGCTTCCTCCCATGGCGAGAATTCTGAAATTACCCTCACCCTGACATTCTCTCCTGCCGACATATGATGAACAACCAGGTTTTTTTCGACGAAAGCTCCAAAATCTTTTGCAGGAATATTGAATTGCCATACATGTCCTTCGGCCTCTTTGGTCATATCAATAGGTTTTCCGAAATATCTGAGTTTCCCTTTATTAAGCACTGCTACCTGGTTACATGAGCTTGATATATCCTCGATGATATGAGTTGAAAATATTACGACCCTTTCCCTGCTAAGTTCAACAAGCAGATTTCTGAATCGGATACGTTCCCTCGGATCAAGTCCTGCTGTTGGTTCGTCAACAACGAGGATACGAGGCAGGTGTAGCAGAATCTGAGCAATACCCATTCTTTGCTTCATCCCACCTGAAAAGGATCCTATCTTATCATGTCTCCGCTCTTCCATGTGCACTGAATTCAGAACATATGTAACTCTCTCTTCCCGGGTCTTTACATCGATAATATTTTTAAGCATAGCCTGGTAATGAAGATATTCATGGGCGGTCATATTCTCGTAGCTTCCGAATTCCTGTGGGAGGTAGCCAATTAGACCCTGAAGCTCTTCTCTCATCTTCTGTGTATCAAGCCCGTTGATCCATACTTTTCCATAACTCTGTTCGAGAATCCCGCAGATAATTCTCATAAGGGTAGTCTTTCCGGCCCCGTTTGGTCCCAGCAATCCGAACATTCCGTTTCCAATATTGAGGGAGACACAGCTCAGTGCCTTAAATGGTTTTTTCTTCTTCCCGATCAATGGTACAGCTGCCACAAGCTTATAAATATTTTTCCTGAGACCCTTGAACCTGCCCTGCAACCTGTAAATATCAATATTCTCCCTGGTAAGCTTTTGACCGGTTTTATAAATAAACAGACCGGCGAACCAAACAGATCCTAATATAAGGACAACGGCCAGGTTTTCCCATTTAAGCTGGAACCATATCAGATTCATCAATGGAATGATCCAAAAAACTGCAAAATCAATTATCCCTGTTACTCTTTTCAGCCATTTCCTTTCTCCGTTTGAACTAAAATTCAGGAATAGTTTGCTGAAGCTCGACCATATTCCGGATAAAAAGAACCATGTGGCCATGCTGAAAATGAAAATCCAGTACCCCGTATCCAGGAAGAAGTATGTGAAATATATTATGAAACCAAGTAAAGGTGCCTGCCAGGCTATCTGGCTCAGATCTTTCCATGAGTTATATTGTTTTTCAATTCCCAGACGTTCTCTGATTCTGGCTCCTGCTTTCCATTCTCTTGACCACCGGTTCTCTCTTTCATAAATTTTGACCAGGCTCTGAATATAGATATTAATGTTTTCATCAGGCGATATAACTGTCTCCCTGGCTTTTTTAAGACTGTTCATCACAAACCATGAACCTGCAGGGATAATTATAATTGATAAAATCAGTGTTATGAGTTGCCATATGAATTTATCTATGTAATTAAAAATCAGGAATGTCAATCCGGCTAAAAGGAGTAGCTGGATAAATTTAATCTTCCAGTTCAATGAATGGAACCAATCAAGGACAGACTCCAGTCCAATATAGAAAGTTGGTATAAAGATTAATGTCAGAAGGGTACTCAGGGCCAGCCCTCCTATAACAGTAATGGCAAATGATGCTCCTATAATTGATACATACTCTGCCTGCCCCATTGCAAGAGGTATCATTGCTATTATTGTTGTTGCAGCAGTAATAAGAACCGGACGTAACCTTGCTACTCCGGCAGTCATAAGTGCTCTCTGGACCCTGTTCCCTCTTTTCCTTAAAATATGGGTATAATCAATTAAGATAATGCCATTATTGACTACTACCCCAAGCAGTATCAGAAAACCGGTCAGTGTATTGGCGTTTAAAAGAGAGTTCCCCGTTAGGATCAGGGCAATCAGTGCTCCAAGAGCTGCAAGAGGGATGCTGAACATGAGGACAAACGGAACTGTGAAAGATTCAAAAACAGCTGCAAGGATCATATATATTAGTAGAACAGCAATTCCTATAAGCCTGTAAAAATCTTTAAGCTGGTTCTCTTCATGGATCACCTCTACTGCTATTCCGGGTGGAATACTCAGTCCGGCGACAATAGTCTCAATCTCCAGCCGGGCGCCTTCAAGAAGATCTTTTGAGTTTCTGAACTCTTCGTTGAAGTTATAGGAGACTGTTACCCTCTTTTCCTGATTCTCCCTGTGAATATTTCCCATCCCGTAAGAAAACACAACATTGGAAAGTTCTTGCATCTCCATAACTGATCCATTGCTGCCACTGATTTCCAGATGTTTAAGATCATCAATAGTCTTATCTCTGTTCTCTATTATTACACCTGCTTCATCGGCATACTTGATTATGATATCGTAGTTTTCAGTGCCCTGTTTAAAGGTTGCTCCTGATGAGTACTCCTTGCCAAAAGTAGATAGGGCAGATGATATATTATTTAGTGTGAAATTATTTCTTCCGATAAGATCCATATCAAAAAGCAGATGGACTTCGGGTTTATTAGCCTGAACATTAACACTCGAACTGCTGATAGATGATAGTTCATCCACATACGATTTAATATCGTCCGCCAGATTCTTCATCTGCTCAAAATTCTCTCCTTTTATAATTATACTCTCCGATGTGGAGCCGATTCCCAGCAGGCTCATAAAACCTAATCCAGGATTGTTTGTTGGACTGCCCCCACCTCCACCTCCTGATGAGACTTCATTCATTTTTATCTCTGCAGATGAGACATCCTTTGATTTTTCACTGATCTCATTTTTTATTTCTGGCAGAGAACGTTTACTTGTCTTATCCCAGTTCTCTGACAGAATGACTGTTACAGTTGCCTGCTCCTCCTGAATCCGGCTGATGATATCTTCTTTTTCCGGAACAGATGCAAGCCTTGATTCGATCTCAGATACAACAGCATCGGTTTTTTCCAGTGTTGATCCTGAAGGCATGGTAACAGTCAGACGGAAACTTGGTGTATTGACCTCCTGGGAAGAGATAATACTTAATGTCAGACTTATCAGTAAAGCGGCAAAGAAAACAACAAGTGTACTAATAATTGTAGTCGCAGGATGCCTCATACTGGCCTTCAGTACAAGATTATAACCCTGAATCAGTCTGTTGTGAATAGACAGTTTTTTAAATATCTCTGAATTGCTCTTCGATGATCTTGTTAGGATAAAGTAAGTAGCCATCGGTATGAGTAGCAATGCGACTAAAAGAGAGATTGACAGGGTTGATATGATAGATACAGCGATGTTTTTGCCGAATATCTTTATCAGGAAATTGTCAGAGAAAATAAAAGGGAGGAACACAATAAGAGTAGTGAGTGTTGCTGCAAATATTGATCTCCAGACTTCACTGGTTCCCTGTTTGACAGCTGTCTCAGGGCTTTTCCCCTGTCCAGCCAGCCTGTATGTATTCTCAAGAACCACTACTGAATTGTCTACGAGCATCCCTATCGCAAGAGCCATCCCCACGAGGGTCAGACTGTTTATAGTAATATTGAAAGCATAGAAAAAATTGAAAGCCGAATATACCGAGACCGGTATTGATACCGCAATTATAATGACCAGGCGGATATTTTTCAGGAAATACCAGAGTATAAGTATTGCAAGTAAACCTCCTGTTATTGCCAGGTTGATGATCTGATTAATGTTCTTTTCCATTATTTCAGCATTGTTATTCTGGACAACAATGCTTACACCTGATGCGGCCAGTTTCCTGTTTAGTTCACTTACCTGTGCAAGAACTTCATGTGAGAGATCAATCTGGTTTGCCTGGTTGTCATTTACCAGTGTGACAGTTACTGCATCAAGGCCGTTGACTCTGCTGTAGGAAGTCTCCTCCTTTACTCCGAAAAATATCTCTGCAACATCACGCAATAATACCGGGCCCTCTTTTTTTACAATAATATTACCGATTTCCTTTACATCAGTATATTCCGAAGTCACGTTAACAAACAATTCATTACTTCCATCCAGAACTTTGCCGGTAAATGTCTTATCAGCTCCATTATTATTAAGCAGACTCCTTATCTGCCCCATTGTGATCCCATTGGCTTTGCAAGCCTTTTCGTTGAGACGAATCTCAATGGAGTTCTCCTGCCCACCATACACCTGAGCCCCAACAATGCCATCAATATTTTCAAGGTCAGGCTTTATTTCCCTGTCGGTAATATTTCTGATTCTGTCTGTTCCTCCCTCACCTCTTACCTGCAGCTCCATGAACTGGTTGGTCAGATCTGACAGGTCGATCTTTATGACATTAATAAAAAACTCTTCAGGGATTGAGTTCCTGACGATATTAATTTTTTCCTGGAGCTTCAGATTTGCATATTTAAGATCGGAATTCTGATTGTAAAAAATTGTTATGGTTCCGTATCTTGAGCTAATATTTGATTCAATCTTTTCAATGCCTTCGAGAGTTCCTATTGCTCCTTCAATGGGAACTATTGCCTGTGTTTCAATGTAAGAAGGATCCATCTCCAGCGGAGTGGTTACCTGAACCACCAGAAATGGAAGCTCTGCGTTGGGAAACAGCTCGACAGATAATTTCTGGTAGGAGACATAGCCAAGCATTGAGAGCCCCAGAAAGAGCATGCTGATAAGAGTTCTTCTTTTTAAAATAAAGTCCATTCTCCGTTTTTATAAGATAATTATCGGGGCTATACTATAACTCTTTTTCCTCCTGTTAACCAATGGCTTAAGCTATCAAATACCCAATATACACATGGAATTACAACGAGTGTCAGCAGTGTCGAGGAGACCAGGCCTCCTATTACAGCAAGTGCCATCGGAGCTCTGAGAGAGGCGCTCTCTCCAATTCCGATTGTCAGTGGGAGCAGGGCAAGTATAGTTGTAAGACTGGTCATCAGGATCGGTCTTATTCTTTGTGTCCCGGCAAGAACTATTGCCTCTTTTTTTTGCATTCCGTTTTCTCTCAGCTGGTTAATACGATCGATAAGGATAATAGCGTTGTTTACAGCTATTCCTCCAAGCATTATTATTCCTATATAGGCCATCATGTTCAATGTCTTTCCCAGGAGAAAGAAAGTCAGGACCGTTCCAACCCCTGCCAGAGGGATAGTAAGCATTATTATAAATGGCTGTATAACAGATTCAAATTGAGCAGCAAGCACCATAAATACCAGTATCAGCGAAAGTATTAGTGCAAAGGAGAGATTCGACATAGATTCTTTGCGTTTCAGCTCTTCTCCTGTAAATACCAGCTTATAATCAACAGGTAGTATAACAGGTTTCAGTGAAAGCCCAGCCTCTTTTACAACCTTATCGAAAGCTCTGTTCCCGATAACATTTGCATAGATATAGCAGGTTCTTGCCTGGTTCCTTCTGGTAATCTCTCTTGGACTGACAATTGTATTTATTGCTGCAAGTTCACTTAGAGGTACTTTAACATTACCTGCAGTAATCATAAGGTTACGAAGCTGATGAAGTGAAAGATCGCCGAGACTGATTGTGATATCTTTCATTTCGCCGTCTTTTTCAAAATTTCCTGCTGAAGCGCCTGTCAGATTGCTTTTTATCTGGTTGATTATATTGTCAACTGTAACATTATAATAGCTCGTTTTAAAACGGTCGATGGCTACCTCAACTTCAGGAGTACCTTTATCAAGGGATGTGGTAATATTATAAAGTCCCGGATCATTTTTAAGAATCTCCCGGCATTCATTCACTATTCTTTCCAGCTCGCTATAATCTTTACCGGAAACCTCCAGTGCAAAAGGGGCTTCAGTTGTTCCGAGAGAGGTTTGCAGAGCAGTCTCTTCTCTGGTAAAGGTGATTTCGATCTCCGGTATGGTTTTCAGATAGTTGCCTATTAGTGATATAGCTTCTTCAGTCATGGAGGCAAAATCGTCAGTCAGGATAACCTTTATCGAGGCACTGTTTTCCCCTTTTGTCGCAGCAGTCTGGTTCAGGGTGGATGTATTATCAGAACCAGCCTGGGAATAGATCATCTTTATCTTATCTCCCAGTAAATCCCTGATAATACCTTCAGTATTTGATGTTGTCATTTCTGTCCGCAGAAGACTGGTTCCTTCGGGGAGCTTAATGTTTACCGTAAATTCCGCAGATTCAGATTTTGGCATGAATTCACTGCCGAGTTTTGGTATAAGAAACACGGTGGCCCCCATAAGCACAATTGACAGAATTATTATCAGGGTTCTCTTCTCAATAATCTTTTCCAGAAGTCTCCTGTACCACCTGAAATGAACAGGTGGTATCGTATCAACTTTACTTTTTTTATCGGAAAAAAATGTGGATACCAGCATGGGTATTACCAGCATAGCGACCACCAGAGAGGAGACCAGAGAAAAAGCCACTGTCCAGGCCTGATCCTTGAACATCTCCCCTGAAGCTCCATGCAGATATACTATAGGAAGAAAAACAACAATTGTTGTGATAGTTGAGGCTGTAATTGCTCCTCCAACCTCGCCTGTTCCTTTTATCACTGCCTCTTTCAGTGGCATTCCCTCTTCCCTGTTCCGGGTAATATTTTCCAGAACAACTATAGCATTGTCAATCAGCATACCGGCACCGAGAGCCAGACCTCCAAGAGTCATGATGTTAATTGTGAGGTGATTAAAATACATCAGGTTGAAGGTGGCTATTATTGAAACAGGGATAGCTACGCTTATGACAAGAGTCGTACCTATCCTTCTCAGGAAGATATAAAGCACAAACACTGCAAGAAGAATTCCGAATATGGCAGTATTCTGAACCTCCCCAATTGCATTGTGAATATAGCTACCCTGATCCTGGACCCTGATAAACTCATACCCCGGCAAGGCTTTTTCGAGGTCAGTAATCGCTGCTTCCAGACTTTTTACCGCATCCACAGTGTTATATTTCGGTTCTTTATAGATCGATAATCCTATGCAGCGCTCCCTGTTGATCGTTACAATACTTTCAGGATCTTTATTTGCAAAGCTTATTTTGGCAACATCTCTCAGATAGACAGGTATTCTCCCGGAAACGGAGGAACCTGCTGAAGCCTGGACTGTTGATGAGGCACCTGAAGCAGATTGTTTAAATCCAACTACAATATTCCCCAGATCCTCAATGTCTTCAAGAGCACTTACTCCCTTAATTGTATATTTAAGGCCCAGATCGACAATAGATCCGCCTGATACATTTCTGTTATAATTATTTATCTGGGCAGCAATGGCATCCGCGGTTAGTCCGAATGATTCAAGGATATATTTGTTTGTTTCAACCAGCACTTCACTTTCCTCCTTCCCGGAGATTTTTACATCTGCTATTCCTTCAATCCTGACTAACTCGTTACGAATATAATTTTCGGCCACTTTCCTGAGTTCATCCATGTTACTGATACTCTCATTTTTTAAACCGACGATCATTACCGGAGTAGCATTTGGATCGTATTGTGAGATTACAAAATTCTCAAGGTCTGAATTCTGGCTGAATGAGTTAAGCTCTTTCTGGAGATCAAGAAAAGCCTCATCCATATCTTTATTCCAATCGTATTCGACTGTTATAGTGGCTGATCCGATCTGGGATACTGACGATACCTGTATTACATCACTCTGCCGCATCGAAAGCGATTCTATCTGATCTACATAGTTCTTCTCAATCTCTTCAGGGGGTTTTTCACCGGCTTTGAGTTCGATATAGATCTTCGGATTGTTGAGATCCGGGAACAGATCAGTTCCTAGCTTACCGAATGAGATAAACCCCAGAAGAACTATCCCCAGCACAAACATTGAGACTGTAACGGGGTATTTTACAGCAAATTGGGCAATCCTGTTCATGTTAGTTATTTAATAATTTTTACCTTCGACTTATTGCTGAGTGTTTCAAAACCACCTGTTACGACGCGTTCATTTTTGGTAAGGCCCCTTATTACTTCAACATGTGTCATATTCTCGAGACCTGTGTCAATTATTCTTTCAACAGCTACTCCTCTGTCTACAATGAAAACTGTTTTTCCTCTCTGCCTGGAAAGAATAATATTTTTTGGGATAACAATCACAGAATCTTTATGGTTAGTGACAATATCTGCATTTACAAACATGCCGGGCCTTAGAAGATAATTCTGATTGTTTATCGATATATTCCCTTTAAATGTCCGGGTATCGGAGTTAATTGCAGGAGAGAGTTGTGTAATATAACCAATTACCGTATCTTCAGGAATGGTGTAGTTTGTAAGTTTAACAACTTGTCCGGGTTTTATGTCAGAGATATATTTCTCAGGAAGCTGAACATCCATATACATTACGTTGTAATCCATTATTTTAACTATTACCGATCCGGTCTCAACCTGAGTTCCCTGAGTATAATAGGGCAGATCAACTATTACTCCGTCTATGGGAGCAACAACCCTGGTTTTTTCAAGCTGAAGCTTGGAATTTTCAACAGTAGTTTTAGCATTGGCATAATTGATACTGGCCGTTTTCAGATCCTTCAGGGTAACTCCTCCCTTTTCATAAAGTGACTCCTGTTTTCTCAGTTCACTTTCAGTCAGCTCAAGATTAAGCTCATTGGTCTCCATGTGAACCGAATTTACATATTCTTTGTCATCAAGGCGGGCTATGAGGGCCCCTTCCTTTACCGCATCGCCTAACTGCCATACTCTGCCTCTTGTCGCATTCTTTTCAAGATAATATGATGCTGTTATCTTTGATTTCTGTTCGATTTCACCTTTTGGGAATGCTGTCCCGGTAGTATTTATAAATTCTTCAATCGACTTGAGTTTCAGGTCTTCTACCGAAACCGGATTTTCTACATCAGCTGTAAGGTTTTGATCCTGATTTCTGCAGCCGGTCATTACTGTTAACAAAACTGCAACAATGAAAATACTTTTTTTCATATTTTTATCAATTACATATAACTAATCAATGGTCATTACTGGTGTTACTGCCTCTTTTTTCTCAAAGTCGTATAGAGTCTGGATCTTGAGATTCAGAAGTTCAAGCTTATATGAGATAAGAGAATTCGTAAAACTGAGCTTCTTTTCCGAGAGCTGATTTTGATAGATATTAAGATCCATACCGGTAAGGTCACCGTTCTTATATCTTTCAAGGTTAAGATCGTAGGTAAGCTGTGCATTAATTACAGATTGTCTGGCAATCTCAATCTGGTTCTGCAGATTAAGGAGGTTTCTATAGACTTTTCTGACACTGAGTATAATATCATTCTGCTGCTCTTCAAAGGTAATATTAGCTGTTTCAATTGATGCTTCAGTAGCTTTGATCCTTGCCTTCCTCTCACCCCAGTCCCATAGTGGAATTGTAAGCGACAATGAAACTGTCTCATTGTCGGTAGGATTAGAATAAACATCCTTGAATTTTTCATTATCTCCAAAAAGCCCGAGGGAAAGCCCAAGACTACCTCTGAACTCATTTAAAGCTTTCGTCTGGATAAGGTCAAACTGTGAAGTTTCAATGCTAATCTTTCGTTGCCTCAGTTCCATTCTGTTTGCCAATCCCTGATCAATTGCAAATGCTATATCAATTGCAATAGTATCAACATCAATATTTGGAATAACGATAAGGTCATCATAAAGGCTCATTCCGATTAGCAGCTTAAAATCATCCTTGGCATTTTCAAGTGAGACCTGTTTATTCTCAAAATCTGATTTTGTGGTTGCGAGGTTAAGTTCTGCCTGGAACATCTCTTCCCTTGCAGAAATTCCTGCATCAACCTTGTTTTTTGACACCTCATAGCTTCTCTGCATATTCTGATAAGCCTGGTCAGAGATGTCAAGGCTTTGCTGTTGCTGGTATACAATGTAAAAGGCCTGGGTAACCTGTCTTTCAAGAGACAGCAGCTGAATAGCATAGTTAAGCTGAGTGTTCTCAAGTGCAAGCTGTAGCTCTTTAAGCTGGAGTTTGGTCCTGTTGTAAGTGAACAGAGGCTGATCAATGTTAAGGGAGAGATTGTTACTGAATCCTTTCGTGGTGGTGTTAGTATATTCACTATAGGAATTGTTATATCGAAGTATGTTAGTTAAAGAGATTTTTGCATCAGTCATAACTATCGGCTGTGAAACTGTAAAAAGGCCATAGCTCTCTGTTGTTGTTCGTGAGTTCCACTTTGATATGAGGTCGTTAAATTCCCGGTTTTGTGTGTATCCGATTGGATTAAGTGTTAGCGAGAAGTTGGATTTCAGCGCGGCATTCTGCGCATTAAGATTCTCCTGGCTCCTTATCAGACTCAGTTTAGTCTTTTTCATTGACGGACTGTTCGATTCTGCTATATTAAGAGATTGTTCAAGTGTTAATCCTTGTTGTGCAACTACCTGTAAGCTAAAGATCAACAGTAACAACATAATATAATATTGTCTTTTTATTTTGACTGTATTGTGTTTCATATTATTCATATTTATTCTTGCTTCGAATTCCAATTGTTCTTCATTTATTTGTTCAGGTACTCAAGTCGACATGAACTCACACCCTCTCTTTCCTTGTCTTTTGCCCCCAAACCCCCTAAAGGGGGCTTAATTCTTCATTTCTTACAGGTACTTTTTACTTTTGTCTTTTGTCTTTTGTCTTTTGTCTTTTAATTCAGTTTCACCCATTTTATAGCATCGCCTATTACAATTCTTCCCTCTGACAAGTTTGTCAAAACAACTTTAGCTGTATCAGGTGAGATATAATACCTGCCAAGCATATTCCATCCCCCTTCAGCAGTCGGATAGTCAAGAGTGATCTCCTCAACGCCGTCATCATGGTAGATCTTATAATGCATATCCTTGAATCGGTTGTCTGCCTGCGGGCCACCTGCTGCGCCTCTCGGACCTTCACCACCAGGTCCGTCTGCAACACCCGGACCTCCGGGTCTTCCTTGTCCGGCTACAATCATTCTGTTAACGGCTTTTCCGATATAACAATAGACATCATAATACGCTGGCTCGTCAATAATTGCCGACCAGGAAACTGTTCTATCTCCCGATCCTCCTCTCGTATATACTGAAGAACGAATATATTTTCCATAATAGAAGGTTTGTACAACCGGTTGCCAGAATTCAGGAATATACCATCCGAATGTACTTATCTGTCTATAAGTTTCCCCTTGATTATTTTCAATGCCCAGAAGCTTTTTCAGAGGACTTGAATCGATTTGTCCGCTTGACATAAAACCCGGATCTTCATTGTCAATAATTACCTCAGATGGATCACCAGAGGAGGGCATTGAGGATAGGATCTCTTCGCCTGAAAATTCCTTTGTGCTACTTCTTGTTCTTATTATTTCTGTTATTGGCATCGTTATTTCTCCGGGGATGTTTATTGCAAAAAGAGTATTAATCAACATAGCTCTGGGCTGGGCGTCGAGAATAATTCCAATTCTTTTTGTCTCATTTGGCCCCAATTGTATTATCTTCGAAATATCTTCTGCATTCATTCCCCGACCTTGCATGAAGATTCCGGAACCACTTCCACGTCCTCCTCCCTGTTGAGATGGAAGCCCCATTTGCTGACCAGCACGCCCACCCCCGCCGGGACCTCCTGTACGAAACGAAATATTAAACAATCCGGCAACCGGTTCCGGATTGGAGGCAATTAATGTTACCTGGTATCTTGACCTGTTCCCGACAATAATCTCATTCGCCTGTAAATTGTTGAAAAGGAATCCGGGCTGTTGTTTCCCCGTAAACCAATCATTAAGATATGGATAGAAATCAAAGCCGAATTTTTCTTTTATATCTTTATTAAACTGAAGAATATCAATTCTCTTAAAACTATGCTCATTTAAATATGAAGCGAACCATGTCTTGAATTCATCAATACCTGCTTTAGATCGCAACATGTTAAAAAACCAGTCACCTTTGACAGATAAAACGGTTCTTATTGTGTCTCCTATAGGATTCTTTGCAAGCAAATCTTTAAAACTCACCTCTTTCAGAATCAGATTCGCTTTGTCGTTGTCTGAAAGAGCGCCGTATCCTGCCATGAACCCACTCGGGGGCCCCTGTTGTATTAATTGCTGAAGATGTGATTCAAAAATGGCATTAATAACCGGATAATCTGTCGAGTAGAAATTATTTTTAAAGAAATAGAAACTAGGCCCAAGATTATATCTCGGGGGTTCGTTTGAAGGAACACCATTGACAAAACTTAAGTTTTCTCCACTGATAAAATTGTATCTGATAAAGTCGTTGAACAATCTTACCTGAAGTTCTTTATCAGTTATCACCTGGTTATTCTGGGTCATCCTTTTTTTCTGACGCGTAAATCTTTTATAGAAACCGGTATTTCCTAGAGTCGATAGTCTTTCAGGAAGCAGTATCATCGAGGGCTGAACCTCAGCCCTGGTCTGGGTATTTTTTTTAGGATAGGAATGGAACTGAACCGGAACCTCGACCAGACTTAATGTTTTAAATGGATACCTGACAGAAAAATTTGTTTCAAGTTCCCTCATAATTCCTGAAATCAGGAATGAAAGGGTGTCTTTTAATTCACTAAGATCTTTTTTATAATAGTCGTTGCCAGGGAAATGATAACTAATATATTCAACCGAGTCAACTCTGAGAGTATCAGATTGATAGTCGCCTATTGCCAGCGTGAGGCCAGTCAAAGGGCTCTCGGGGATAAATGTACTGTAGTTTTCAATCCATTTCATTTGGCCCTGAGAAACAGCTGTAAGACCATCTTCTGTTTTTACACGAAGCCTGTATTTTGTGAAATCAATTTTAATTCGAGCCGGATTAGACGGATAATAGTTGAGAGCTGCAACAGGATACCAATGAGTTTCCGGAGTTAAAAGAATATAGTCATCTCTAAGAAAGGCCTGACGTTTATTAACGTTAACCATGGCTATCCTGAAGGGATTTTCTTTAATATTATCACTATAATTAGGGTAACAAAATGATTCATTTATAGTCCCCTCATAAAGTAATAATAAACTGTCACTCTCTTCCGGGTTAAGAATCCTTCCCGGATCAATTTCAATTATGTGATTTGTTCTTGTGAATTTTAACTCGTTACCACTACTGATAACTTTAAGGACATTTAATGAGGGATTAAGAGAGAAGAGATAGCGATCAATAGGTGTCTTATTATCGTTTATTAATACAATAGCTGAGGAAGCTTCAAATGATTGCCCTTTATGAACGAACTCAATGGAGGCATCAGTTATACTTGGAAAGTTTCTGTTTTCAAATTGTCTGTTTATCTCTATTACAAGGTTTTTATCAAACACTCCTTTGCTATTCACTTTATATGTATTGAATGCGCAAACTCCTGCACCGGCAAGAAAAAGGATCATAAATATTAAAGACAACATCCTGTGTAATTTTGACTGAGGCAACCGATTGAATAACAATACAGTCGCAAGAACAAGAGCCAGACCCAGAAATAGGTAGAGTAGCCTCTGGGTTATAATAATAGTTAGATTATCAAATCCTATTAACCCTGATTTAAACATCGGAATCCCAAAGGCCATATAGTCAAAAAGCGATCCCATCCTGAACCAAAGGTAGAACATATCAAGTGCGGCTATTCCCAGAAGTAACAGGAATGTTATCGCCTGGTTCCTGATTATTGACATCAGAAGGAAGGCCAGGCCAAGACTGAAAATTATGGTTGGAACAGAAATAAGCAGTAAATAGTATAAATATGCCATAATATCAACTGACATACTTTTTGAAATAATATTCATGAGAAGACCAATAGAGAGGATTATCAGATTTAGTCCGAGGAAAAGTCGCAGGATACCCCAGGTCTTACCTATAACATATTCAAAGTTGGACATAGACCTGGTGTAGAGGACTTCGTTGGTATCCAGTTTTTTGTCTCTTTTCAAAAAATCAGCAGCAAGAAAAATGACAACAATTGCCTGTCCAATATTGAGGAGGTAAAGGTTGATCAGAGGTACTGAAGAGGATATTGCTACCATCATCCACGATTCATTGCCAATCGGGGAAAACAGACCAATATTCATAAAGGTAAAAATAACCAGTACTCCTATAGAGAACAACCTGAAAAACCAGCTTCTTCTTAAAGTTTTTGCTTCATACCTTGCAACAGTTCTGATATTATGAAGAAATTCCATAACCCTAAAAATGTTGTTAATCAGTTAAATAGGTTTGTAATTTATGTTCCATATAAAATACATATGCATCTTCAATATTTGGAATTATTTTGACTGAACTAAATTCAGGTTCATTATCTGATACTATCTGTACCTCCCAGCCTGTTTCCACAGGAATAGTGGAGATTACATTGTACTTTTCCTTTACCCTGTCATAATCATATTGATTAAGATTTAGTTTAAATACATGACCGTCAGCATGCTTGATGAGATTTTCAGGTGATCCTGAAAAGACCAATTCCCCTTTATTGAGCAAAGCCATTCCCTGACAGGTTGATGATATGTCGCCAACAATATGAGTTGACAGAATAATTGTAACATCCTGCTGGCTTAATTGGGATAGAATATTTCTGAATCTTATTCTTTCATCAGGATCCAGTCCGGTGGTGGGTTCATCCACCACAATGATTTTTGGATTACCGATAAGAGCCTGGGCAATACCCAGTCGCCTTTTCATTCCGCCTGACAACCTGTTTGCCTGTCTGTCGCGAACCTCAAGAAGCCCAACCTGATCAAGCAACCTGTCTACCTCTTTAAGCCTCTCCTTCTTGTTCTTCAGTCCGGCCAGAGAACCTGAATAATCGAGAAATTCCCATGTCTTAAGTGAAGTAAAGAACCTGAAATCCTGGGGCAGATATCCAAGCATTTGCCGCAGTTCCTTTCGGTTCTTCTGAATATCCTTCCCATCGACGAGCACAACACCTGATGAGGGTTTCATCAGGGTAACAAGAATCCTCATAAGAGTTGATTTCCCGGCACCATTCGGACCAAGAAGTCCGAACATTCCAGTCCCAAATTCAAGGTTAATATCCTTTAATGCCTGATTACCGTTTGGATATATTTTCTCAAGCCCCTGAATCTCAATTTTCATGGGAACATAGATTAGGTTTAGGTTAGTGCCAAATCAAATAATTAAAAGTACTTTGAATTGCAAAGTTAATATATTACTTTAATATCGCCAACACAAAGTTCATATCATTTACATCTTTGACGCATTAAAGACGATAAATATTTCAAATGTGACAAGAATAATATATGTTGTACAGCATAAAAACGATATTTCCGGGATTTAAATATTTTTCAGATCTCTTTTTATTAATAAATTAGCTCAATAGCACTGAAACTGCACTTACAGCCAAAGGATTATTGCTTTGTAAAACTAATTCCTATTTTTGTATTTTAAAATTCCACTTGTGGTATATCTCACAAATAAGAGAAAAATAATTAATGATCCGGTTTATGGTTTTATCAGGATACCCGGGGATTTAATTTTTGATATCATCGAGCATCCGTGGTTTCAGAGGTTGAGATATATAAGGCAGCTGGGGTTAACAAGCTTTGTATACCCGGGGGCAAATCACAGCAGGTTTCAGCATGGACTTGGTGCCTTACACCTTATGGATATGGCGATAAGCACCCTGAGAAACAAAGGTATTGAGATTTCACCTTTAGAGGAAGAAGCCACCTTTATTGCTATTCTGTTACATGATGCCGGGCATGGCCCCTTTTCTCATGCTCTTGAAAATTCTATTATCAGTGGTATTACTCATGAAGATCTGTCTCTGCTTCTGATGAGAAAACTGAATGAGAAATATGCTGGGAAACTTGATCTTGCAATTGAAATATTTAAAGGGACATACCACAGAAAATTTTTACACGAGCTGATTTCCGGTCAGATAGATATGGACAGGATGGATTATCTCAGAAGGGATAGTTTTTTTACCGGAGTAATTGAGGGATCGGTCGGATCAGACAGGATTATAAGGATGCTTAACGTAGTGGATGACAGTCTTGTTATTGAAGAAAAGGGTATTTATTCCCTCGAGAAATTCCTTATTGCAAGGCGACTGATGTACTGGCAGGTCTATATGCACAAGACTGTGCTTTCCTCCGAAAGTCTTCTCGTTAAGATTCTTAAACGGGCAAAGGAGATTGCAATGGGAGGTACAGATCTGTATGCCACTCCTGCTCTCAGATTCTTCCTTTACAATCAGCTGGGGCATGACGACCTTACAATTGAGAGAAATTTCACTCCCGGGCTTATTGCATCAAACTTCACCAGACTGGATGATACAGATATACTTGTATCAGCCAAATACTGGACCGACCATTCTGACAGTGTGTTGTCAGATTTGTCGGGCAGACTGACACGAAGAGATCTCCTGGCTATTGAGCTACAGAATGACCCTTTTTCAGGAGAAAGAGTGAAGCAATTAAGATCAGAAGCAGGTAGATTAATGAATGTTAGTCCTGACCTGGAAGACTACTATGTTTTCACTGAAAGTATATCAAATATGGCATACACACCTGACGCTCCGGAGGTGAAAATATTATTGAAGAGTGGAAAAACAGCTGATATTTCAGAAGTTTCAGAAATGTTTGATCACAGGTTTCTGTCAGCGAGAGTAACGAAACACTTCCTCTGTTATCCTAAAGAATGTAGATAATTTAATATATAAGTATCATGGAATTTACTGCTGCAACTATAGCCGGGTTTTTAAAGGGAGATATTGATGGCAATCCTGATGTTAAAGTCAATACTATTGCCAAAATTGAAGAGGGGCATGATGGTGCTCTTTCATTCCTTGCAAATCCCAAATACGAGCACTACATCTATTCAACCGATTCATCCATTGTACTGGTGAACAGGAGTTTTGTTCCAACAGGTAAGATAAAAGCAACACTCATAAGGGTTGATAATGCCTATGAGGCTTTTGCCTCTCTTCTTCGTATGATTGACCAATCGAGGCCAAGAAAGAAAGGGATCCATTCCACTGCAATAATTGAACCGACAGCAAGAATCGGTTCGGATGTTTACATAGGACCATATGCGTATATAGGTGAGAACTGCGTTATTGGAGATGGAGGCTCTCTGTATCCGCATACATATATTGGAGATAACACCAGAGTGGGAAAGGATTGTATTATCAATCCAGGGGTAACTGTGTACCATGATTGTCTTATCGGAGAGGGGTGTATTATTCATGCAGGAACAGTTATCGGGAGCGATGGATTCGGATTCGCACCGCAGTCGGAAAATGAATATGCCAAGATACCCCAGCTTGGGAATGTTATTATTGAAGATCATGTAGAGATTGGAGCTAATGTGGCAATTGACCGTGCTACAGTGGGATCGACAATAATTCGCAAAGGCGTTAAACTGGATAATCTGATTCAGATCGGACACAATGTGGAGGTGGGAGGGAATACTGTTATGGCAGCTCAGACGGGTATTGCAGGATCAACTAAAATCGGAGTAAACTGCATGTTTGGAGGGCAGGTAGGTATTGCAGGCCATCTTAAGGTTGCCAAGGGAACAAAAATAGGTGCACAGGCCGGTATTGCAGGTGATATTAAGGAAGAAAACACTACTGTTATCGGTTCTCCTGCAATTGATTTCAGGCAATTCCTTAAATCTTCAGTGATTTTTAAGCAACTGCCCGAGCTTAAAATAAAGATTGATTCCCTTGGAAAGGATGTAGAGTCCCTGAAAAAGAAGTAATATTACATTTTTATCGGAGCAGAATTTATTGTATTAGAAATAGTTGTAAGATAAATTTTTGGGTTGTTCAGAATATTTTTATTTTTTTGTACCCTAATTTTAATATTTGGCACCTATGAGTGAAAAGCAGAGGACCCTTGCAAAGGAAACTAGCCTGTCGGGGAAAGGGTTACATACCGGGATAAATGTAACATTAACTTTCAAACCTGCTCCGGCAAACCATGGATATAAATTTTGCAGAGTTGATCTGCCGGGAAAGCCATTAATTGATGCATTGGCAGAAAATGTTACAGATACTTCCAGAGGTACAACTCTGGCGCAAAATAATGCAACAGTATCTACAATCGAACATGTTCTGGCTGCACTTTATGGATTGAGGGTTGACAATGCCCTCATCGACCTTGATGGGCCTGAAGCTCCTATAATGGGTGGATCGTCGTGGAGATTTGTAGAGGCGATAAACGAAGCAGGCATAGTTGAGCTAAAAGAGGATAGAAATTATTTTGTTGTCAAACAGAAGATCACATTTTCTGATGAAGAGCATGGTATTGACCTGATGGTATACCCCGATGACCACTTCAGCATCAATGTCTTTATTGATTATAATTCAAAGATACTGGGAAATCAGTATGCAATTCTCGATACAATTGATGACTTCAAAGAAGAGATATCAAAGAGTCGTACATTTGTATTCTTTCATGAACTTGAGCCTCTCTTTAATATGGGATTGATAAAGGGGGGTGATCTCGACAATGCAATCGTAATTCTCGAGAAGGAGGTAGACCAGTCAGAAATTGACCGTATTGCCAGGCTTTTTAACAGACCCGGTATCAGTACCCACACTGCCGGAGTTCTTAATAACACTGAATTGCGGTACCCTAATGAGCCTGCCCGTCATAAACTACTCGATATTATGGGAGACCTGGCGCTTGTGGGTCATCCCATTAAAGGAAAAGTGGTAGCAACCCGTCCCGGCCATAATGCAAATACCAGGCTGGCAAAAATAATGAGACAGGAGATGAAAAAAGCTCTTTCAAAGCGTGACATCCCTGTTTATGATCCTACCCAACCACCTGTCTTTACTGTTGAAGAGATACGAAAGCGTCTTCCTCACAGGTATCCTTTTCTACTTGTTGACAAAATTATTACCCTCGATGAGACCTCCATTGTGGGTATTAAGAATACTACATTTAATGAACCATTTTTCCAGGGTCATTTCCCCGAGGAGCCAATTATGCCAGGGGTGCTGCTGGTTGAAGCACTGGCTCAGACAGGCGGATTGCTTGTTCTGAGTACTGTTGATGAGCCTGAAAAGTACTCAACGTATTTTTTGAAGATTGACAAGGTTAAGTTTAAAGCCAAGGTTGTACCGGGAGATACGATAATTCTTAAAATGGAACTATCCGACGTTATCCGAAGAGGGATAGTTACGATGTTCGGACAGGCATTTGTAGGAGGAAAACTGGTATTGGAAGGTGAATTAACCGCTCAGGTAGTTAAAAATAAATAAAAGAAAATGATCTCAGATTTAGCCTTTATACATCCGGATGCTATAATAGGCAAAGATGTAACAATTGAACCATTCACCTATATTGCCAACAATGTAGTAATTGGTGATGGAAGCTGGATTGGCCCAAATGCAACAGTAATGTATGGCGCCAGAATTGGCAAAAGTTGCAAAATATTTCCATCTGCTGTGATATCAGGAATCCCACAGGATATGAAGTTCAGGGGGGAGGAGACAACTGCAGAACTTGGCGATAACACAACTATAAGGGAGGGAGTTACAGTGAACAGGGGAACTTCTGCCGTTGGCAAAACGATTATTGGAACTGGCTGCCTCTTAATGGCTTATTCTCATGTTGGCCACGACTGCTCAATCGGGAACAATGTTATCATTGGCAATTTAACCGGACTAGCCGGTGAAGTTGTTGTTGATGACTGGGCTATTATTAGCGGAGGCTCTCTGGTACATCAGTTCACACATATCGGGGCACATGTCATAATTGGAGGAGGAGGAAGGGTGCGAATAGATGTTCCGCCTTATATTAAAGCTGACCGGGAACCTTTATCTTATCTCGGTCTTAATACAGTTGGCCTTACCAGGAGAGGTTTCGAAAAAGAGCGTATTGACGAGATTCACAATATTTACAGGGTTATCTACCAGAAGGGCCTGAATTTTGCACAGGCCCTGGATCAGGTGGAGAAAGAATTTAAACCCTCAAAGGACAGGGATTATATTGTGGAATTCATCAGAAATTCGGAGAGAGGAATTATAAGGTCGCGTACCTCCGATTAAAATATCCTCTTCCATATCGTCTATAATACATTGTACATCATACATTTACTATGTCTCTGCCAAAGGGACTCAAAGCAATGGCAGTGAGCTTGAAATGTTGCAGTCCAAAAGGTATACCAATAATGGTTATACAAAGAATAATTCCCAGAATTGCGTGGGTGGCAGCAATCCATAATCCACCGGTCAGAAGCCATAAAATATTCATTAAAATATAGAGGCAGCCGGAAGCTCTGACATGAACACGTGTATCCCTGCCGAAAGGCCACAAAGCAAGAGAAGCCATTTTAAGGGTCTGAATACCGAAGGGAATGCCAACAATGGTTAAAATTAAAATAATACTACCGACTAAATACTCGATGGCAATAAGAAACCCACCAAATATGAGCCAGATCAGATTTCCCAGCAGAAGCATAGCAATGAGGTTTATTGGTTATTCGAGGATAACAGTTTTATCTTTAGGATATTTGACGGAATATGTCAAAATCAACTGCTTGTTTTCCTGAGGTTTTATCTCAAGGTCCCATTTTATTTCCCCGGTCTGTATATTATGTTTGCCACCTGATAACTCAATCGGTTCGACAGTGATATCGCTGTTTGATGAAACAGGGATCTGATCGTTCAGTGTGATTTTAACAGGGATTGCTTTATTATTTCTGACTGTCAGCAGAAATGAATAGGTCTCTGTTTTGTTAGCTCCGATTATGCGCCTGCTGGTGAAATCCTTGCGTTTCTCCCTCCTGACAAGGATACTGTTATCTGTACCCAATGAAATAGTCAGAGTATCTTCCACCTGATTAGCATTAAGATATGATTTGCCAACAAAGGAGTTCTCAAAATAAAGGGTTGCCTCTCCGCTCTGAAGACTTAATTTGGCCCAGTCGGAGATATTGGCTGTGAGGTATGCCATAGGAGATATTTTTGGCAATGCAACATATTTATAATCAGCGGGTGTTGTAAGTCTTTGAATCTCAACTGTCTGAATTTTTCCATCAGAAGGAATTGTGTAAGGGACTGCGATATCGAATGTTATGGTTGTTGCTCCGATTTGCTTGTTTACTATAATGGGAGCTGCCTCAACAGATTTTGCTTCCATTTTTATATCATCTGAAACCATTTCCATCATAGCAGGAGCGTCACTCCTGCTTACTCCGGATGAAAGCTTCCCCCGTACAGAAACCGGAAAATAAAAATCAATAAACCAGGGATATAAAACAGGGATGTCTCCTGCAACCCATGGAGTGGCATTAGAGAAACTAAGTTTTACATCTTTCCATACAATACCTGTGTTCTGAAACAGATTGGCTTTATAGAAGATTGTCACCGGATTTTTAATATCATCAACCCTGATGTCATAAGATGGATACCATCCTGTATTAGTAACAACATAGCTGAAGGATAGTCTACCAGAAACCTGTTTTTCTGAAGCGACAGAGACTGATATCTCACCTGATGGAAGTTGTTGTTTACCAAGCTTTTTGGATATTTGTTGCTGAAGTGCAGATATCTGTTTCTCATAGTCTTTTATTAATCTTCCTTTTTTCAGAGTTGTTACAGAGACCTGATCCATGTTACTTGTATATAGTTCCATAACACTCTTAATCATTTCTATTGATACAGTTGTCTCCTTCACGAGAATTGATCTATTTGCAATAAGGAAGGCCTTTTTCTCCTCTAAAACAGTTAAAGCAGCCTTTTCATCCTCCACTTTAAGCTGGAGAGCTTCAATCTGACCTCTTATACTCTTTACTTCCGGGTCATCTTCCAGATTTTGCAAATAATTGTTTTGATGATTTACCGAAAGAATAGTAAATTCTCCATACCCTTTTACCTGGATGCTCTGGACATCTATATATGGTGAAAGGCCTGTCAGCTTTATGACCGATTTACCTGATACCAGGGAAATGGTTGTTTCACGATCAACCTGAGCCCTGTCGGGGAATACGGTAACATGTTTAATATCAGCCTTTATCTCCTTCTCAGTCTGGGCGGACAGACTAATTATTCCCGAAATCAGGAATATTGCTATGGTTATTGGATGTTTCATTTTTACGGGTCTATTTTTACCTTAAAGTTAAGATTTTTATTTTATTACCCTTATGCAAAACCTATAAACAGTGAAGAGTAAGTAACTCATTGTACTATTGCGCCTTTGCGTCTTTGTGCCATTACGCCGCTGAGCACCGCCCGAACGACTGATATCGTTCAGTCGGGTGGGTTTTGCGCCGTTAATATATGTTAATTATCTCAATAGCTCAATCAGATTGATAATATTAGCATATCTTTGGAAAATTATAAAAAAATGAAATGAACGGACTACGAATTGGGAATCTTGCAATAACAGTTCCTGTAATTCAGGGTGGGATGGGAGTAGGAATTTCACTTTCCGGACTCGCCGCGGCGGTAGCAAATGAAGGCGGAGTAGGGGTTATCTCCAGTGCGGGACTGGGCCTGTTGTACAAGGAATTTTCAAAGGATTTTCTTGAAGCCAGCATCATTGGGCTTAAAGAAGAGATACGTAAGGCACGAGAAAAGACTTTAGGTGTTATCGGTGTAAATGTTATGGTCGCTATGACCAATTTTGGAGATATGATTAAAACTGCAATTTCAGAGAAAGTGGATATGATCACCGCAGGTGCTGGACTTCCCCTTGACCTGCCATCCTTTTTAAATAAAGAGAGTAATACAAAACTTGTACCGATTGTCTCATCAGCCAGAGCTGCCAGAATTATCTGTGAAAAATGGAAAGCCAATTATGATTATCTCCCCGATGCAATAATTGTTGAAGGCCCCAGGGCCGGAGGACATCTTGGATTTAAGGAGGAGCAGATAAATGATCTTGATTATTCTCTTGAAAAGCTCGTTCCGGAAATCCTAGGCGAATTGAAATTATTTGAAGAAAAATATGATAAAAAGATACCGCTCATTGCTGCGGGAGGGATCTATACGGGAGAAGACATTAATAATATTATAAAACTGGGGGCTGCCGGAGTTCAGATGGGTACCCGTTTTGTCACAACTGATGAATGTGATGCCTCCCCTGCATTTAAACAGGCCTATATCGATGCACTGAGTTCCGATATTGAAATCATTAAAAGTCCGGTTGGTATGCCGGGTCGTGCTATATTGAGCAACTTCATAAAAAAAGTCAGGGATGGGAAAAAACAACCAAAGCAATGTCCTTTCAAGTGCATTAAAACATGCGATATATCAAAAAGTCCCTATTGTATAATTGTAGCGCTTATCAATGCTCTTAAGGGTAATTTTGAAAACGGCTATGCTTTTGCCGGTTCAAATGCTTTCAGGGCAACGAAGATCTATTCCGTGAAAGAGATCTTTCAATCATTGCTTAATGAGTATAAGGAGAGCAATAAATAGATATTAATTCCTGATATAGTGACCCACCATATGTCCGTCAAGGTATTGGAGCCAGACGGAACACCATCCTGAAGTTCCATCAGCCTGTCCAAAGTGAATTTCGAAACCGTTAAAATCTGTCCTCCATCCGGTTAGCAATACTGTTTTGTCAGATACAGGGACAGAGCCGGTATTCCCGTTTGACAAGGTCCCAAGTTGAGCTTTATACCAGAAACCACATACTCCGGAGCCATCGTTTGTAATAGTAATTTCATCTAAATCAACATCCCATGATAAAGTAAATCCGTCAACAGTGACCAGGTCTCCATGAATCTCAGAATATATCTTTCCGATTGTCATTGTGTTAACCTGTCCGGTAAGATTGCCATTAACATTTCCAGTAATATTACCGGTTACGGGAGCAGTAACCGAACCGGCACTTATATTACCGGATATTTCTGCATCACCGCTTACATTTAGCCTTTTTGGGACAGTAGTTGTTCCGATGCCAACATTTCCAGTTGAAAAATCACCGTAGATTAATGGTATACCCGCTGTATTTGCAATGTAAAGTTTATTGCTGCCGGTTTCGTTGAATCCTGCCATATTGCCTATAAATACATTACTATTTCCATCAGCATTATTGTAACCGGCCATATATCCAATTGCCAGGTTATTATCACCATTAGTAATATAGTACCCTGCTTTATCTCCAATTATTGTATTATAATCAGCTCTAACCGAAGCACCTCTGTAGGTATATGGTTCACCAGATTCATTTCTGCTTCTTCCTGCATCAATTCCAATAAATGTATTTCCCAAACCATTATCGAGCCAATATCCTGCATTGGTTCCAAGAAATACATTCTCCTTACTGTTCCTTATCTGATATCCGGAATTTATGCCAATGAATGTGTTAAAGGATCCATTCCAGCCTGAGGCGTTTACATGAAAACCTGCAGATGTACCGATCATTACATTGTATTCCTGATTAGTATGGGCGAATCCGGCAGAACTTCCGATAAGGGTATTATGATTACCAGTAGTAAGAGATTGACCTGCCATATCACCAATAAGGATATTGTTGTTTCCCCCTGTTGCATTTAATCCGGCTGAATGTCCGAGCATGGTATTATTGCCTCCCGTGGTTAAATTTTTTCCTGCCTGATATCCGATAACGGAGTTATAGAGCCCTCCTCCGGTTAAAGGAATTTTAGATCCGCTTTCATGCCCGATAAAATAGTTTTCTTTTGTGATATCAAGAAAACTTGAAATGGTCCCTTTTTCTGAAGTATCAAACCCCCCAATGGCAAAACCTCCTTTTGCTCCTTTACCTGCATCTTTAACATAAATTCTTGCACTGTCGGGTGTTATGCTCAGATACTCCTGAATATTGTCATTCTTTGAGATGTCGAATCCGCCGATTGCGAATCCTCCCTTAGCCCCCTTTCCCAGATCCGGGGTCTTGTCAAGGTAAATTCTTGCGCTATCCTTATTCAAGGTAAAAAGATCATAAGTTTCTCCCTTCGAACCGTCAAATCCTCCAATTGCAAATCCCCCTTTGGCTCCTTTTATTGCATTATTCATTGGGACATTAATTCTTATACCCTGGTTGTAAACTGCAAACATTGTCTGTCCGTCCTGTCTTTTAACTTCAAATAGTGGATCTTCCGAGATGGGATTGTCTCCCATTACAGCCAGTTTTGCTTTATAAGGCATATCAGTTCCAATTCCTACATTATTGGTAAAAACTACTGTGTCGCCATTCATTACAAAAGGATTTCCAATTCCGTTATATGCAGAACCTGCTACCATTGCATAAGGAACTGAAAAAAGCCGGGCTGTTCCCATTTCACTTTCATCAACAACTGTCCTCAGATACATTGGTTGTATCTGCCATTCTATGTCTGAGAAATTATCAACACTACTTGTTTCAAGCCTGGTGGCATCGGGATCTCCTACAACAATCTGGAAAAGACCGTAGTCGTTGGTTCTGACAGAATGAGATTCTTCCCAGACAATTGTTACAGGAGCGATATTCGACAGGATCCCAACAGTAATTTCAAGATCCTGATCTGGTAATACCTCCCCAAGATTATTTCTTGCAATTGCCATATAGTTGAAGCCCTGAGGTACCTGTGCAGTTAAAAGGTAAAATGAAGAAGTCAAAATGCAAAAGCAAATGAGGAGTTTCGTTTTCATGACTGTCAGAATTTACTGTGAAATAATTAACAAAAGATACGTTAAAAATTAATATGAATCAAAAATATTTGACCAGATGTGTTAAATGTTCTATGAACATGAATATTTTTTACATCTGTGAATATAATAACAAAAAAAGGCTGCAAAAAGCAGCCTCCTTAAAATTAGAGTAAAAAATGTTAACTCTATTTATTTCAGCAGTTCGAGATAGCTAAGTGTCCCGGTTTCTTCAAGTGTTAATCCCTTCTCTGCCATTGGACATCCCGGTACAGGGCAATTTTCCACTTTGTGTTCGTTATTATCAGCCGGCTCCCATCCCATAATAAGGAACAGCATAAAGAATCCAAAAACATATGCCGGAGCAATATGCCATCCTTTCTTAACCCATTGAACAACATCACGTCCTTCGGGAAATTTGTTGGTCAGAGCTACGCCTGCTGACGATCCGAACCAAACCATTGATCCTCCGAAACCTACTGTATATGCAAGCATCCCCCAATCATAATGTCCCTGGTCAAGACAAAGTTTTGTGAGAGGGATGTTGTCAAATACCGAGGAGAGGAAACCTAATGCCAGCGATGTGAACCATGAAGCATTAGGAAGTTCTTCCACCGGCATCATTGAAGCACTCATAACCAGGCAGAGGAGAAATATTGTACCTTTTAATGCTCCCGGAATCTCCTTCCAGGGAACTTTGATAATGAATCCACCTATTATCAATGCGATCCATACACCGAGTGCAGGCATATCATAAAGAATATTCATTGATATGGCACCAATAAGAATAAGTCCAACTACCAGAATTCTAATCCAGTCGACTTTGACACCGCGCTTGGCATCTTTTTGAATCCTGTGGTATTTATCCTGCTGATGAGAACCAATCCAGGCAAAGATCAGAAAAGCAAACAGCGATGCAATGAAAGCATGAAGTACATTAAATGCACTTACTCCATCTATCCACATCATTGTAGTTGTGGTGTCTCCCACCACACTGCCGGCACCTCCTGCATTACTGGCAGCCACAATTGCTGCTAAATAACCAAGGTGAACTTTATGCTTGAAAACAACGAGAGCAATTGTTCCGCCTATTAAAGCTGCTGCAATATTATCGAGGAAAGCTGACATAATAAATACAAAAACCAGTAGTACTAAGGGTCCCTTCCAGTCATTTGGCAAATAATGAGGAAGAACATCGGGAGATCTGGATTCTTCAAATATTTTGGATAGTATTGCAAAACCCAGCAAAAGGCCACCAAGATTCAATATTATCCCCCATTCACCCTGTCGCAACTCTTTATCCATTAGTTGGTCAATAATAGGTGTATCACCAAAGAGATGCTCCATAAGATGAAATCCGGGGTCAAAAACAAGTTTAAAGATCAATAACACTGTAAGTCCGATTAATGCTACCCAGAATGTCTGATTATGAAAAAGAGCTACTCCAAGCAAAAGCAATCCAAAGATGATAAATTCTAAACGAACAGGTCCAACAGAAGGAACCACATCTGAAGAGGCGAAAGTAACCATTGGTGTTAATAGTAAAACAATAAGGAGCATGATCCTCCTGCTTGACTTTGCGACCGGGGTTAAGAGCTTGTTAAACATAAGATGAACTGTTTTCTGATTTATCTAAGAAAGAACAAAAATAACTATTTAATCGTTATTTAAAAGAGGGGTGTAATAACTTAGAAAATATGATTCTATTACTAACTAAGCAAAATAAGAATCTCCCTCTTCCTTCTTCCTTATTTTCCTGCCATAGGACATCCAGGCACGGGACAATTAATTATCTTATGCTCTTTATTATCAGCCGGTTCCCATCCCATGATCATAAAAAGAAAAGCGAAACCGATTAAAAAAGCAACTATCACGTGCCAGCCCTTTTTTATCCAGAGAACTACATTCCGGCTCTCCGGGAATTTATTGGTCAGGGCAACACCTGCCGACGAACCGAACCAGATCATTGAACCTCCAAAGCCAACACTGTAAGCAAGGAAGCCCCAGTCAAAATGACCCTGTTCAAGGCAAAGTTTCGTGAGCGGGATATTATCAAATACCGATGAAAGAAGGCCAAGGGCAAAAGCTGTTGTGACTGAAGCATCAGGCAGATCATCAACAGGCATCATTGAAGCACACGAGACGAGAGCAAGGAGAAAAATGGTTCCTTTAAGAGATCCCGGGACCTCTTTCCACGGTACCGGCCTGAGGATGGCACCCAGAACAATAGCGATCCAGACTCCCAGTGCAGGCATATCATAGAGGATATTTGAGATAATTGCACCTGCAAGTATGAGGAAGACATTAAAGAGTTTTATCCAGTCTATCTTTGTATTCGGATTTGCATCTTTTTGAATCCTCTGATATTTATCCTGCTGATGTGATCCGAACCATGCGAAAAAAAGGAATGCTACCCCTGCAGCCACATAGGCATGGATGACATTTATAGCGCTTACTCCGTCAATCCACATCATTGTTGTTGTTGTATCGCCGACAACACTGCCGCTGCCTCCTGCATTACTTGCCGCAACAATGGCAGCAAGATAACCCAGATGTACTTTCTTTTTGAAAACCACAAGTGCAATTGTTCCTCCTATCAGTGCTGCAGCAATGTTATCGAGGAACGATGAAAGGATGAATATGAAAACCAAAAGTACAAAGGGACCCTTCCAGTCATTGGGAAGGAACCTGGGTAATACATCCGGTACGCCTGACTCTTCAAACATTTTTGATAATATTGAGAAGCCGAGAAGTAAGCCAAGAAGATTCAGAAGGATTCCCCATTCACCCTCCCTTAAATTTTTATGTATCAGCTGTTCCCCAAAAGGTGTCTGTCCAAAAAGATGTTCTCCAAAGTGAAAACCAGGGTCGAAGATCAGTTTAAAAATCACTAAAACAGTTAGCCCGATGACAGCAACACGGAAGGTCTGCCTGTGAAAAAGTGCAACTCCAAAGAGAGTCAGTCCGAAAAGAATAAATTCAAATCTTATCGGTCCTATTGCCGGAGGTGTTCCGGAAGAAGCAAAGGTGTATAGTGGAATTGATAATAGTGATAATACGAGTAACATTTTTTTCCCTTTAAATATTGAGGGAGTTTTAGCATAAATTTTATATTTTTGCATGTTTATTTAGATTAAATCCAATTAACGACGAGGTTAGAGTTGATAAGGGAAGAGAGAAAACGATTTATATCGATCGATATATAACAATTGGAACTTCAACTTGTTTACTTTATAGATGATGCAAAGATGGTGAAATAAATAATATGCAAACTGATCAGGATAAAATATTAACAGATGTAACCACGGGAGAATACAAATACGGATTCTACTCCGATATTGAAATGGACCGGATCCCCAAAGGGCTTAGTGAAGAGGTGGTCAGAATAATATCAGCAAAGAAGAATGAACCTGATTGGCTGCTGGAGTTTCGCCTTAAATCATACCGCCACTGGCTGACAATGAAAATGCCTACATGGCCAAACCTCAAAATACCACCTATAAATTACCAGGAGATCATATTCTATGCTGCACCTAAAGAGAGGAAACTCCTTGACAGTATTGATGATATTGACCCGGAGCTAAAAAGAACATTCGACAAGCTGGGAATACCACTCGATGAGCAGAAACATCTTGCCAGCGTGGCCGTTGATGCGGTGATAGACAGTGTCTCTGTAAAAACTACCTTCAGGGAAACTCTTGCTGAAATGGGAATTATATTCTGTTCATTCAGCGATGCCGTTAAGGAATATCCTGATCTGGTTAAACGATATATGGGCACAGTAGTGCCATATACTGATAATTTTTTTGCAACACTCAACTCAGCAGTATTCAGTGACGGGTCATTCTGCTATATTCCAAAAGGAGTAAGATGCCCAATGGAGCTTTCGACCTATTTCAGAATAAATTCTGCAAATACAGGTCAGTTTGAAAGAACTCTCCTCATTGCTGATGAAGAGAGCTACGTAAGCTATCTCGAGGGTTGCACAGCCCCTTCGAGGGATGAAAATCAGCTTCATGCCGCAATTGTTGAGATAATTGCTGAGAAAAATGCCGAAGTCAAATATTCAACAGTTCAGAACTGGTATCCCGGCAACAAGGAGGGAAAAGGAGGGGTATTTAATTTCGTTACCAAAAGAGGCATATGTAAGGGAGAAAGCTCAAAAATATCGTGGACACAGATTGAAACAGGCTCTGCCATTACCTGGAAATACCCGTCATGTATATTAAGGGGAGATAATTCAACTGGCGAGTTTTATTCAGTTGCTGTAACAAACAATTACCAGCAGGCTGACACCGGCACCAAGATGATTCATATTGGTAAGAATACAAAGAGTACTATAATATCAAAGGGTATTTCCGCTGGCAGAGGTCAGAATAGCTACAGAGGACTTGTTAAGGTTCTGAAAAATGCAACAAATGCAAGGAATTTTTCCCAGTGCGATTCCCTCCTGCTTGGCGACAAATGTGGAGCACATACATTCCCATACCTGGAGGTGGACAACCAGACAGCTATAGTTGAACATGAAGCAACAACTTCAAAAATAGGGGAAGATCAGATTTTTTATTGCAATCAGAGAGGCATCTCAACTGAAGATGCCATTGGATTAATTGTTAACGGGTATGCACGTGAAGTGATAAATAAACTTCCTATGGAATTTGCCGTGGAAGCTCAGAAACTATTACAGATTAGCCTTGAAGGCAGTGTTGGTTAAAAATATTATTATTCAATCAGAAAGATCATGTTGATTATAAATAATTTAAAAGCCGCAATTAGTGGTAAAAACATTTTAAAAGGAATTAGTCTTGAAGTTAAACCGGGAGAGATCCATGCAATTATGGGCCCGAATGGATCAGGAAAAAGTACCCTGGCTGCTGTTCTTGCCGGACGTGAGTTCGTAGATATAACTGAGGGAACAGTTACATATTTTGGAAAGGATCTGCTAAGCATGGCGCCTGAAGACCGTGCCAAAGATGGAATATTTCTTGGGTTTCAATATCCAATCGAAATACCAGGGGTGAGCATGATGAACTTTATGAAAACAGCTGTTAATGAACATCGTAAACACAACGGACTTGACCCGCTTTCTGCATCCGATTTTCTGAAGATGATGCGTGATAAGAAGGAGCTGGTTGAAATCGATTCAAAGCTTGCAAACAGGTCGGTAAATGAAGGTTTCTCAGGTGGCGAAAAGAAAAAGAATGAGATATTCCAGATGGCGATGCTCGAACCAAAACTTGCAATACTTGATGAAACCGATTCGGGACTCGATATCGATGCATTGCGTATTGTTGCAAATGGCGTCAATAAACTGAAACGACCCGATAATTCATTCATTGTTATTACTCATTACCAGAGACTGCTCGATTTTATTATACCCGATGTTGTTCATGTTCTTTATGACGGGAGAATTGTAAAAACAGCAGGAAAGGAACTGGCTCTTGAACTTGAAGAGAAGGGATATGACTGGATCAAAAAAGAGGTTGAAAATAATATACTTGCATGAACGGAAATATTGAAGTAACAGAAAGATATTCTGGTCTTTATAAGGGAAATATTGAGAAGATTTCCGCGAATTCTTCTCCATATATTAATTCCTTCAGGAGTGCCGCATTTGAGAGATTCAGGGAACTGGGAATACCAACGAAGAAAAATGAGGATTACAAATACACCAACCTCAATATCTTTTTTGACCACGATTACAAAAACTATTTTATGCCGAAAGCGGCAGATTTTGTAAAAGCTGAAGAATTCAGGTGCGATGTTGCTAACCTAGATACGCATGGGATAGTGTTATTAAATGGATTTTATCCAACATTGAAAGAGAAACTCCGGCAGTTGTCAAATGGTGTATGGGTTGGGAACCTGAGTGAAGCTGCGGTAAAATTTCCGGAGTTAATTGAGAAGCACTACGGGCAATATGCAAAAAGCGAAACGGACGGACTTGTACATCTCAATACTGCACTCGCTTCAGATGGTGTTTTTATATATGTTCCTGAAGGAGTGGCTCTTAATAAACCGATTCAGATAGTAAATCTCGTATATTCGGAGGAAGATATTTTCAACCAGCACAGGAACCTGATAATAGTGGATCGAAATGCCGAAATTTCACTTATGATCTGTGACCATACACTTTCACCCCAAAGATTTCTTACCAATGCAGTGTCAGAAATTTTTGTTGGCGAAAATTCACATTTTGATATAATAAGGGTGCAAAATGAACATAATAATGCCGGAAAAATAACCCATACATTTATCCACCAGGAGAGAAACAGTGTTGCCTCTTCAAATAATATGACCCTTCATGGAGGTCTTGTCCGTAACAATACATACCATTACCTGGGTGGAGAGGGAGCAGAATGCTATTCATATGGCTTATACCTTACCGATAAATGGCAGCATGTGGATAATTTTGTAAATGTTGATCATGCTTTTCCACATTGCACAAGTAATCAATTATTCAAGGGAGTTCTTGATGATATGTCGACAGGTGCTTTTAACGGCAGGATCCTGGTACGAGAGGATGCCCAGGGGACTCTTGCCTATCAGAAGAATAATAATATTATCCTGACCGACGATGCAAAAATGGATACCAAACCACAACTCGAAATTTATGCAAATGATGTAAAGTGCAGTCACGGCGCAACAGTGGGCCAGCTCGACGAAGATGCCCTGTTCTATCTTCAGTCAAGGGGAATAGATAAACGGGAAGCCAGACTTATGCTTATGTTTGGATTTGCTCATGAAGTGATACAGAATATTAAGATTGAACCTCTGCGCGAAAGAATGGATAACCTTGTAATGCAACGTCTCAAGGGAGAACTGTCACGTTGCGCCAGTTGCATGGTAAAGTGCGGATAACCTGGAAAAGTTGTGAAAGATATTGCACAGATAAGAGCCGATTTCCCGATTCTGAACAGAAAAGTTTATGGAAAACCATTGGTATATTTCGATAATGGTGCCACTACCCAGAAACCTCAATGTGTTATTGATTCCCTGAATGAGGTTTATACTTCCTATAATGCCAACATACACAGAGGGGTTCACTATTTATCCGACATGTCATCTGAAGCTTATGAAAATGCAAGGGGGAGAATCGCCACATTTATTAATGCCTCCAGGAGAGAAGAGGTGATCTTTACTTCAGGTGCCACCGGTTCAATTAATGGCATTGCTTTTTCATTCGGAGAGAGATATATTAAGCCCGGTGATGAAATAATAATCAGTCATCTTGAACACCATGCTAACATAGTTCCGTGGCAGATGATGTGTGAAAGGAAGGGAGCCGTTTTGAGGGTTATCCCGATTAATGACAACGGGGAGATCATATTTGAGGAATTTCTTAAGATTTTATCTCCAAAAACCAGGCTTGTCTCTGTTTCCCAGGCCTCAAATGCCCTTGGTACAATACTGCCGGTAAAGGAGATAATTACTGCTTCTCACTCTTATAGTGTTCCGGTGTTGATTGACGGGGCACAGGGTATTCAGCATGGTGTTGTTGATGTCAGGTCAATGGATTGTGACTTTTATGTTTTTTCAGGCCATAAGATTTATGGCCCCACCGGAACAGGTATTATTTATGGTAAAGAGAAATGGCTGACGGAATTGCCTCCATTCCAGGGTGGTGGAGATATGGTAGATAAAGTAACATTTGAAAAAACTACATATAACGAGCTCCCCTATAAATTTGAAGCAGGTACTATGAACTTCCCCGGAGCAATAGGCCTCTCAAGTGCGATTGATTATATTTTGAGTCTCGGACGGGAAGATATTGCAAAGAGGGAGAATGAACTTCTTCAATATGCAACAGACAGGTTATCATCGATAAAAGGGATAAAAATTTATGGGAATTCTGTAAACAAAATCTCTACAATTTCTTTCCTTTTAAAGGATATTCATCAGTATGATGCCGGGATGATTCTCGATAAGATGGGGATAGCCGTGAGAACAGGTACCCATTGTGCCCAACCGGTAATGGATCGTTTTAAAATCGATGGTACAATCAGGGCATCAATCTGTTTCTATAACACAAAGGAAGAGATTGATGTTCTTATTTCCGGGATTGAGAAGGTGTTTAGCATGTTTTCTTAAATTAATTATATGACTGCCATCGAGATACAGGATGAGATTATTAATGAGTTCTCTTTGTTTGAGGATTGGATGGATAAGTATAATCTTCTGATTGATCTTGGAAAGGAGTTGCCTGTTATTGACCCGAAGTTTAAAGTCAAAGATTTTTTGATCGAGGGTTGTCAGTCGAAGGTCTGGCTGCATCCCGATTTTGATGGTAATCTGATAACTTTTACTGCCGACAGCGATGCAATAATAACCAGGGGAATTGTAGCTCTTCTGATAAAAGTATTATCAAACAGAACTCCAGAAGAGATCTTATCAACTGATCTCTACTTTATTGAAAAGATAGGTTTAAGACAGAATCTCTCGCCGACACGTTCGAACGGACTCCTCTCAATGGTACGTCAGATGAAGCTTTATGCAATGGCATATAATGCAACTAAAAAATCAGCAAAAAATGGAACCAACTGAACAGCTCGAAATAGAAAGCAGGATAGGTGAGGTACTTAAAAGTATTTATGATCCGGAGATACCCGTAAATATATATGACCTTGGACTCATATATGAAATAAATCTTGATGAGGAGCACATTGCTCATATTACCATGACCCTTACCTCTCCAAATTGTCCTATGGCAGAGGATCTTATTGAGGAGGTAAAGTATAAAGTAGCCGGGACAAAGGGTGTTAAGGACTGTGATCTTAAACTTACTTTCAATCCTCCCTGGGATAAGGATATGCTTAGCGAGGAGGCAAAGCTTGAACTTGGATTTCTTTAAAATCAGAAATGAATGGAGATCTCAGCAGATAAGACTCTGTCAGTGCTGATAAAAGAGAAGGCATATGAACTCGGTTTTGATATTTGTGGCATCGCTCCCGCACGTTCGTTGAATGAGCGTGAAGAGGTAATCAAAAAATGGTGTTCTGAGGGGATGAACGGGGAGATGAGTTATCTGGCCAGAGACATTGAGAAGAGAATTAATCCTGAATATCTTGTCCCACGAGCAAAGTCGCTTATTGTTACAGGCCTGGGTTATTATTCCGATAAAAAGCAGACAGAGAAGGGGGTTCCGGTAATCTCCATGTATGCGTATGGCTTGAGTTATCAGAATGTTATTAAAGATAAGCTTTTCAGGTTGTTAGCCTATATTAAAAGTAATAATAGTGACGCTGAAGGACGACCTTTCTCAGACACAGGTCCTCTTCTCGAAAAGGCGTGGGCAGTTGAGGCAGGTCTTGGATGGCAGGGAAAGCACTCAATAGTTATTAACAAGAAAATCGGGTCATTCTTTTTTCTTGGTATTTTGATACTGAATATTGAACTTGACTATGACAAACCTCTCATGGAAGAGCATTGCGGCAATTGTAGATTGTGTATCGATCATTGTCCAACTGAAGCCATCAATGAAAACCGTACAATAGATGCCCGTAAATGTATTGCCAATATCACTATCGAAAACAGGGGGCCTATTCCAGAAGAATTAATTCCGAAAATGGGAGGGAGGGTCTATGGTTGCGACATATGCCAGGAGGTATGTCCGTGGAATAACAATGCCTTGCCTCATAATAATAAAGAGTTTTTTCTTTCTGATGAGCTGGGAAAAATGACACAGGATGAATGGCTGAAGCTCTCAAAGGGAAGGTTCAAAAGATTATTCAAAGGCCATGAGATAGAGAGGAAAAAATATGAGCCCTTCATGAAAAATGTAACAGATGTTACAAATCAGTTGGCTGAGTGATATTCTACTCTGCACTAATCAGGGTAACAACAACTTCCCTCTTTTGTCTTGGTCCGTCAAATTCACAAAAAAATATATTCTGCCATGTTGATAGTCCCGGATTATGATCAACAATCGGGATTGTCTCAGAGGGTCCTATCAATCCGGCTTTAAGATGAGCATCTCCATTATTGTCCTGGTGATCATGCTCCCAGATTCCTGATGGGATCATCTTCCTGAGGAGGGTGATTACATCGTTTTGAACTGATTGGTCCCAGTTCTCCTGGATCATTATAGCAGCAGTAGATCCTCTTGCATAAACGCTGGCTATTCCTGTCCTGACATTACTTGATTTTATAAATGCAACTACATCTGAAGTAATATCATACAACCCATTCTTGCGATCGGTACTTAGTGTAATTATCTTTTGCATAGAAGATTAGGATTTTATTACCATAAAATTACTATATCTTTTTTACCTTGCTTATAAATTAGCGTCTTATTATAAACCAACGAAGAGAATTTTGATCGATATAAAGCTGATAGAGGAGTGTCGCGGAGGGAATCTGAACAACTTCAGGGCTCTTATTGAACTTACATCTCCAATAGCCTATAATACAGCATTCAGAATATTGGGCGACGGAGAGCAGGCAAAGGATGTTGTTCAGGATACAATGGTAACAATATGGCAAAAACTTAGAAAGATCAAATCGCCTGAGGTATATAAAACATGGGTTTACCGGATTGTGGTTAACAAATGTTACGATCAGTTGAGAAAAAGAAAGAGGAGTCCTGAATTTATTGTGGACGAAAAGATGTGGTCACTTTTATCTGACAAAATAGCTGATGGTGTATCGTCGGAGCTGGAGAATAATGAGACAACACATATTATTAAATTGCTTACAGAAAAGCTGAGCCCGAAGCAGAAAACTGTTTTTATTCTTTCTGAAATTGAGGAACTGTCGAATGACGAAATATCTGAAGTAACCGGAATGAGCAAAACAGCCATTAAAGCCAATCTGCATCATGCCAGGAAAAGTATTTATGAGAAGGTTGAAAAATATTTATAGCGATGAAGGAAGAAAATGAAAAGTATAACAGGATTCTGGATCTGATCAAAAGATCAGAGCCGGATTTTGACTCGAAGGATGAGGTTGAGGAAGAGGTTATAAGAAGAATTTCAAAACAACACCAGTCAGGAGTTAATTTCAATGAGATTCTCGACTTTATGTTTGGATGGGTATATATCGGGTGGGTAAGAAGGACTCTTATTTCTGCATCAGCAGCATTGGTAATTCTCTTTGTCTATCAACAGGGAATAATATTGAAACAGATAAATTTCCTTAGCAGGCAGATTATTGTAGACGATGGAGGAACCATTTCACCTCTTTCAGGCAGCATTGAAAAGAGGTTGCTAATGTATAAACTCTCAGGAAGAAGATTCCCCTCAAATAAGATTTCAATTTCAGAAAAGGAGTTGAAGAACCTTCTTGAGTCAGTTACTGAAATGGAAGATAAGTTCAAGGATCTGCAAAACCTGATCGATAATGATCCGGAACTGAAAAGTTATATTGAAAAAAAACTTGAGGAGAATAATCGAACAAATATTAATCTTTAATGCCATGAAAAGCAAATCACTAATAAATATTGTGTTGTTTACGATCCTGCTTTTTGGATCATGCAATGAGCCTGAAACCGTCGTGACAAATATTGTAAATCCTGATGGTTCTGTAGTAAGAAGAATTGAAATGAAAAGTATTGCTGATAAAGTTGAGGACCGCTTTCAGGTCTCTGATCTTCAGGTCCCTTTCGATGGTACATGGACAATCAGGGATTCAGTTGAAATTACAGACGACAAAGATACTGTATGGGTAAGGAGAGCAGAAAAACTCTTTGCAAATGCAGAGGAGATAAATAAATTGTATCTTATTGATTCAGGTGCTAATAAAGAGGCGTCAAGAAAGGTAAACTTTGAAAAGAGATTCAGATGGTTCAATACCGGGTTCCGATTCTCGGAACTGGTAGATAAACAGATGTCTAATGGTTATCCCTTAAACGATTTTCTTAACGATGAGGAGCTTCTATTCTTCTATTCACCGGAAAATCTGAAAGATGCTAAAAAAAGTGGTCCCGACAGTTTAAAATTTCGTTCAATAAACGATTCGGTCGATATTAAGGTTGAAAACTGGTCAATAAAGAATCTTGTTTCAGGATGGATTTGGGAATTTTCAAAACTTATTGAAGCGAAGGAAGGAGGCATAGGAGTAAAGGATACACTGGAGTCAAACGAAGGAGAGTTATTTGATTATATGATGAAGAATGAAAAAGATCTGGACAGTCTCTGGTCAAATGGTATTATCCTTAACAAATTCATCGGTGAGAATAACTATCATAAATTTAAAGCTGAGGCAGATACTGCAATTGAAATATTAACAAACCAGATCTGGACAGATTTCAAGGAATACTCAGTACGGATAGTAATGCCTGGTACTGTAACCGGAACAAACGGATTCATTGACAGCAGTGATGTATTGCTTTGGCCAGTGAAATCTGATTTTTTCCTTACAGAGACCTATGAGATGTGGGCAGAATCTAAAATACCCAACATGTGGGCCTGGATAGTTTCAGGCCTGTTTCTGGTTTTTGTGTTTACAGGAGTTCTTTTACGGGTAATAAAAAAAGGCTGAAGAACTCAGCCTTTTTCCATTTTAAACCTAATCTAACAATCAAGAACCAGGATTATCTGACATAATCCTGTAACATAAGCATTAACTTCTGACGAGTGAAGAAGATCCTGCTTTTTACCGTACCGATTTTTAAACCTAGCTCATCGGCAATCTCTTTATATTTATAACCTTCAATATGCATAATGAAGGGAATTTTAAAATCATCACTTAACGAATCAATTGCTCTTTCTATTTCACCCTGGGAATAACTCGACTCAGGAGAAATAAATCCTTTATCATGAGGCTGATTGATGTAGTAGAGATCCTGAGTTCCATCAATAATTGTATTCTCCTTTACATTTCTCCTGTAATTATTGATAAAAGTATTTTTCATTATCGTGAATACCCATGCCTTGAGATTTGTATAATCAACAAACTTATCTTTATAGGTTATAGCTTTCAGATATGTATCCTGAACAAGATCCAGAGCAGAGTCACGATCGGATGTAAGGCTCATTGCAAACCTCTGAAGATTAGTCTTCATCCCTATGAGGTTACTGTTGAATTCATACTGTGTCATTGATCCTAAATATTAGATTGTTGATACAAATTTACACAGATAAATAAAGATAAACAAATCTTAATATCTTAAACTCATTAAATTCTAAGAAATCTATAAATAACATCTCCTTGTAATGTTCAGATAATCAGAAATATGTAAGTAGTATGACCGGAATTTTCCAAATACAGTATAAATTAAACTTACAGATTTTGAATTTTCTTCAATTTTTACTGGTTCGCGATATTCCGGCCTTTACGTCATGGGATATTTGATCAGATTTTGTACTTTTAAAGAAAAATATTGATGGATTATAATATAAAACTGAGTAACGGACAGGTCTTAAAAGGAATAATTGAAAGCCCCGGGGAGAATATAAGAGCAGTAATAGTTCTCATTCATGGTATTGGTGATCATATACAACGATTTAACCATTGGGCTGAATTATTTAACAGGGAAGGGATAGCTTTTACAGGTATGGATCTTCCTGGTCACGGTCGTTCACAGGGAAGAAGAGGTGATATTAAAAGTTATAAATTGCTGGGAGAAATTATTGATATTTTGCTGAACGGCAGCAAAAAAACATTCCCCGGAGTTCCGATATTTCTTTATGGACATAGCCTTGGCGGTGGAATAGTCCTTGATTATCTTATTAGAAACAGGCCTGAAATAAAGGGGGCTATTGTTACCTCCCCCTGGTTGCGTCTCCCGTTTGAACCTTCAAGAATAAAATTGATTCTGGCTTCAGTTATGAAGCGTCTGATTCCCGGACTGACACAGTCAACAGGACTTGTGATTGAGCATATTTCTCATGACGAAAATGTTCTGGAGAAATACAGGAATGACCCTCTGGTTCATGGAAAAATATCATTGAGGGTGTTCAACGGAGCAATGAATGCGGCTAAATTCTCTCTTGCACATGCCTCTGAATTGAGCATCAAAACTCTTATGATGCATGGAAGTGATGATTTGCTTACTTCACCCGAAGCAAGCATGGAATTTGCACGAAACAACAATATGGTAGATCTGAAAATATGGGACGGCGGATATCATGAATTACATAATGAACCATTTAAAGATGAAGTGTTTACTTATATTTTAAACTGGATCAACAAAATGGTTGTCTGATACAATATGCTTTATATGGAATGGAGTTAAGGACCAGGCTAAATATTGAACCCTCGGCGGATAAAATCACCTATAGTGACAAGGTTATGTTTATTGGTTCATGTTTTGCATCTTCAATAGGGAAACAAATGGAGATGGGACGTATGCAGGTTATGATTAATCCTGCAGGTACGGTATTCAACCCTGTTTCGGTATTGAACACCATAGACACAATAATCTCGGAAAAGGAATATTTGGAGGGCGACTTATATTACTACGATGGCAACTATATCAGCTTTAATCATTATACCAGCTTTTCATCTGAGGATCCTTTAATAACTCTTGAAAAGATCAATAATAATTCGAAGCATGCACTTACCTTTTTTAAGGAGGCTAAATTTCTCTTTATTACATTTGGCACTGCAAGAGTATACAGGCGGAAGAAATCCGGGAAAATAGTATCAAATTGTCACAAATTGCCACAAGAAGAGTTTATCTCTGAAATACTTACTGTTAATGATATTGTTAGCTCCTGGGTAAAAGAACTCGACAGACTTCATGCTCTTTATCCCCGGTTAAAGATTGTATTCACTATTAGTCCGGTAAGGCACTGGAAGGACGGAGCACATGGCAACCAGGTAAGTAAATCGGTTTTGTTTCTTGCTATTGAGGAGCTGCTTGCCCATCCTGCTTCTCCCCAATATTTTCCTGCTTATGAATTAGTTATGGATGATCTGCGTGATTACAGGTTTTATAATGATGATATGTTCCATCCATCAACAGCAGCCATAAATTATATCTGGGAAGAATTTTCAGCTTGTTACCTGGAAAGCAAGACCTTGAAGATATGGAAAGAGGTTCTTGGAATAACCAGAGCATTTAATCACAGGTTGACCGGCAGATCATCAGAGCGGATTAAACAATTTGCAGAGAAAATGCTTACTCAGATTTCTGATCTTGAGAACAAAGTACCGACTATCGATCTCTCTCAGGAGAGGGATTATTTCAACTCACTTTTGAAAAGAGAGTAAGGAGTTATTTATAAAATTGATTCTGAATCTAACAGATTCCAAATACTCTAATGCAGAGACTCGACAGTTTTAATGAAATCAGCCGGATCTTTGGTCATTATAAGCTTATCATACGATTTTTTACTGCTGTATTCTTCAGGAGAATCGGTAAGAATTATGCGTTTAAGCATAAGTGATTTTCCAATACTGCTGAAATATCCGATCTTCTTTTCTGCAAAATCAAAGGCACTTGAATTTACAACAAGATATTCAAAAGGTTTTATTTTGTGAATCTCGATTACTTCAGATGCCGGTAGGATTCCCCCGGTAAATATAACATCGAATCCTCTTTTCTTAAGAACATATTTATAAAAGAGAAAGTTATTATCTGTTAGGTTGTCAGATGTATTTATCATCGCTATTGATGGTTTTACTCTCTTTGTAACAGGCTGAATGAGATTATCTTCGATAATAATTATCTGTCTGATGGTATTCCTTACAAATTGTTCCTGAGCTCTCGAAAGACTTCCTGTTTGCCATAATATCCTCGCCTTTTCAAGCAAGGGGTGTAAATACCTGGCGTAAGCCTTCTCAATTCCCTGGAACTTAATGAATGGTTGAAGCGTTTCCTTGAATAATTCCTCATTGAACCTGATAGCTGACATAAGGATCTTTCCGGGTTGAAAATCGTTATCAATATCATCATGTTTACTGCTTACGGTCATTACCCGTTGTGTCAGTTCATCTTCATTGAGCCGTGCTATCTTGGATATTTTAAGACCATTTCGGTTCAGATATGAAACATTAAGAATCTTTTTAAGCTCACCTTCGCTGTAAGTTCTTATATTTGAGTCTGTTCTGTCAGGCTCAAGTATCTTGTATCTCTTCTCCCAAATCCTGATTGTATGTGCTTTGATGCCAGAGAAATTTTCAAGATCTTTAATTGAGAACACATTTACCCCGTCTTCCATAGCTTTTTGTCTATAATAATTAGTTTAAAGGCAAAACCCGTCAAATGAAAAACAATCATGAAACAATATTGTTTAGTTACTTTAAAATGATTGCAATTGAAATTGCGGAAATCTTCCCCTGTAGATCCGCAACAGGGGACTAAAATAACATTTTTCTTTTATTCAGTTTCTTCAACCATTATTTTTTTTACAACTCTTGTTCCGTCACTGAAAATAATCGTAACGAGATACATCCCTCTTTTAGGATTATCGAGCGAAATCCTGTTTAATTGCTGTGGATTGTTATATTGATTCCTGAAAATATCCTGACCAATAATATTGGTTATTCTTATAAATGAGACATCCCTGTTTGTTTTAATTGTAAATCTGTTTTCCCTGACAGGGACAGGATAAATACTAACATTAATATTCGCAACATCTATGATAGAACCTGGTTGCTGACTTGAGCCAATATTAGTTGAATCCTTCTGGGCCTGAAGGTTTAAAGTAAGTATAAGAAGCAGTATTAAAAGTATACTTTTCTTCATTTATGCTTTTTTATAATATCCCGCAAAAATTGTGCTAAAGTTAATAAAATATTAAATAATGTTATCCAAAAGAGAATTTGCCCTCTCCAGATCCTCAGGAGTATCAATGCCAATAGTTTCCCCCAAAGTAAACGCAGTTTTTATCCGATAGCCGTTTTCTATCCATCTGTTTTGCTCGAGAGATTCTGAAATTTCCAGGGGACTGCGGGCTAATAATGTTAACTTTTTTAATGTATCTGTCCGGTAGGCATAAAGGCCAATATGCTTATAATAAACATGTTTCTTCGACCAGTCACTCATTTTAGCATCTCTGATATAAGGTATAGCTGTACGACTGAAATATATCGCATCTCCGCTGGAGTTCAGGATCACCTTTGGTTGATTCGGATTGAAAAGATCTTCCCCCGGCTGAATCTTTCTGACAAGAGTGGCTATCTCAATATCATCCCCCGTGAAACAGTGCATGAGCAGGTCAATTTGTTCAGGTCTAATGAATGGTTCATCTCCCTGTATGTTTACAACAATATCTATTTTTTCTCCTGTCTCAACTTCTATTTTGCCGGCAGCTTCTGAGCAACGATCAGTTCCGCTCATATGATAAGGCGATGTCATTATCGCTTTTCCACCGAAGTTCTTTACTGCATTGAATATTCTCTTATCGTCGGTAGCTACGTATAGTTGTTTGAGTGACAGGCTTGCTTGCTCATAAACTCTTTGAATCATGCTCTTATTACCTACAAGTGCAAGTGATTTGCCGGGGAAACGGGAAGATGCATATCTTGCCGGTATTATTCCGGTAAAAAGATAGGGTGGATTAGCCTTCATGATGCGAATTTACGAAAAATGAATTTCCCAATGTTTTAAAATTATCTTAAATTCGCAGGATTGCTCAACAGAAAATGAAGGATCTGCAAAATATTAAACAGAGATTTGGCATTATTGGCAACTTCGATGGACTTAACAGGGCTATTGATATTGCTGTACAGGTTGCCCCTACCGATCTCTCAGTGCTGATTACCGGAGAGAGTGGGACTGGGAAAGAAATTTTTCCACAGGTGATTCATAGTTACAGTACCAGGAAGCATGGTCAATACATCGCGGTTAATTGCGGTGCAATACCAGAGGGGACAATTGATTCAGAACTTTTTGGTCATGAGAAGGGTTCATTTACCGGAGCCAGCGAGAGCAGAAAAGGTTATTTTGAGGTAGCTGATGGGGGAACTATTTTTCTTGATGAAGTGGCGGAATTACCTCTGTCAACACAGGTTCGCCTCTTAAGAGTTCTTGAGACCGGAGAGTATATAAGAGTAGGCTCGTCCAAAGTACAAAAAACAGATGTCAGGGTAATTGCTGCAAGCAATGTTGAAGTGCCAAAAGCAATTGACAATGGTAAATTCAGGGAGGATCTGTTTTACAGACTGAATACAGTTCCGATAAGAATACCCCCTTTAAGAGAAAGGAGGGAAGATATCTTCCTGTTATTCCGCAAGTTTGCGGTTGATTTTGCTGAGAAATACAGAATGCCTGCGATCAGACTCGATTCTGAGGCTAAGAATCTTCTTGTAAACTATTCCTGGCCGGGGAATGTGAGACAATTAAAGAATATTACAGAACAGATTTCAATTATTGAAAGCGATCGGGAAATAGTAGCTCTGACACTTCATAATTATCTGCCTGAATATGGAGGAATTAAACTTCCTGCTCTCATAAAAAAAGATGATGATAAATCATTTTCTTCTGAAAGGGAGATATTATATAAGATCCTTTTCGATATGAAGAGTGATATGAACGATCTCAAAAAGCTGGTTTTTGATTTCATCCGGCGCGGAGAAATAGATGTTAACTTCCAGGAGGACAACTCAGGGGTTCTTAAAAATCTGTTCAGGGATGCTGAGAGAGTTGAGAATAGCAACAGGGATACTAAAATTCCTCCGGTTGAGTTTTCTCCACATCAATCCCGAAATGACATCCAGGACACTGAAGAGGTAATTGAGGAATCACTTTCTCTTTCTGAAAAGGAGATGGAGATGATAATAAAGGCTCTTGAAAAATATAACGGCAAGAGAAAGATGGCAGCAAACGAACTTGGTATCTCTGAAAGGACTCTTTATAGAAAGATAAAAGAATATGGTATTGAATCGTGAAACAGGTGTCAGGAGCAAAGTATCCGAAATTTTAATTCGCTTGTTAATTAGTGGATTCATCTTGCTTAACGGATGTAAGGTAACATATTCATTTTCAGGAGCCAGCACTCAGGGATTAAGTACAATAAGTGTACAATATTTCCAAAACAGGGCCCAGCTTGTGCAACCAGGGCTAAGTCAGTATATTACCGATGCTTTGATCGATAAGTGTAAGGCACAAACCGGTCTGAGTTTTGTAAATGGGATAGGAGATGCAAATTTTGAGGGAGAGATCAGCGATTATAATACACGTCCGCTTACTGTTGCAGCCGATGCCAGAGCAGCTACCAACAGATTTACAATCTCGCTGAAGGTAAAATTCACAAATATTGTTGATCCGGATCTCAGTTATGAACAAACTTTCTCGAGATATGAGGATTACGACAGTAACCTCGACCTCAGTCAGGTTGAAAGAGAGTTATCGGACAAGATTATAGAGTTAATCGTTGAAGATGTTTTTAATGCGGCCTTTGTCAATTGGTAAAAACCGCCATGAACAGGAATGACTTTTTAAATATGATTGAGGAAACTGTCCTGGTTAACCGCCAGATGATCGGGGAGGTTTATGAGTTGATTGACATCTTTCCATATTTCCAGAGTGCTCATATGTTGCTGTTAAAAGGGCTCCATAGCAATGCTGATGTGAAGTTCGAAAGTCAACTCAGGCTCTCTTCCATTCATATTGCCGACAGGGAGGTCTTATATTATCTGCTTAAAAGCAAACCTTCTCAGGATGAAAGATCAATTGAAGTAAAGAGGGAAAATATCCAATCTGAAAACCTCGTTTCAAATACTCAGCAAACTGTTATTGAATCAGCAAAAAACAGTGATTTTTTAATTGAAGAAATTGAGAAAAACTCATATGATACTGAGACAAAAGAGAACCAGGATCCGGATGACAACCCTGTCCATCATACTATGTTACTTTCGACGGATGCTGATTTGAATTATTCTTCAGGAGGCGTTCTTCTTTTAGATGAAGAAGAGGCTGACCCTGAAGAGAAATTCTTTTATATGGATCCTGGATTTTCGCTACCTGACCATGGTGACCTTCTTGAACTGGATCTGGATTCATCACCTTCTGATATCGACGACGACACTATCATTCAACTGGAACCGGAAAACAATAAGGGGGAGAATTCCAAAAAGCAATTACAGTCTGAACTTATTGATAAGTTCATTACCAATAATCCGAGGATTGAACCTGTAAAAGAAAAAACGGATATCCCTCAGGAAGATATTGCAAGACCCTATAATGAGGAACAGGAAAGTTTTGTTACAGAAACACTGGCCAGAATTTATATTAATCAGGGTTATTACTCAAAGGCTATCGACATTTTTGAGAAATTATCTTTGAAATTCCCGGAAAAAAGCAGTTACTTTGCATCTCAAATTGAAAAAGTAAAAGAGTACTTAAAAAAGTGAACAAATGGGAATATATATTTTTGTTTCAGTTTTAGTTATTATAGCATGTTTTTTACAGATTCTTATTGTGCTTGTACAGAACTCAAAGGGAGGGGGCCTGGCTGCTAACTTTACATCAACAGGGCAATCAATGGGTATCCGTAAAACTGCAGATTTTCTTGAGAAGTCAACCTGGACGCTTGCTGCTGCAATATTGATTCTTTGTGTTGTTGCAACTGCTTCAATACCCAGAGGAGCGGCTTCGGAGCGTTCAAGGATCGAGAATCAGATTCAGAATGCTGTCGACCCAAATGCAATTCCAACTCTGCCTACTGCAGTTCCTCCATCAATTCCTCCTTCCGGTAATCAGGATCAACCGGAACAATAGAATCTATATCAGATGGTATACTATATATAAGGTGTCAGTTTGTCACATACTGACACCTTTTTAACATGTTTATATTTGCTTGTTACACAGGATATTACGAATGTCATTAGAATTTTACCTTTTATAGATGGCAGTATTAAGGCAGCAAAATGTCCTGCCTGAAACCAATTTGGCATTTTTTTCAATTTGGCATGGAATATGCTAAATGATGAAGTCGATATATGATGTTTAACTTTAAAACTAGATAAAAATGGCACAACTCAAAGGCAAAATTTTAGCAGGAAAGGTTCTTGTAAAACCTGATGAAGCTGAAGAAAAAACTGCAAGTGGAATAATTATTCCGGATTCAGCAAAGGAAAAACCTCGCCAGGGGAAGGTAATTCTTGTTGGCGCAGCGAAAAAAGATGAAGAGATGGAAGTAAAGAAAGGTGATAATGTTCTCTACGGAAAGTACGCAGGTCAGGAACTTACTATCGACGGAGAAGATTATCTGCTTGTATCTCAGACAGATATACTTTTCATAGCTTAATTTTAGCAAACTATTTAAAACTATAACGATATGGCAAAAGAGATTAAATACAATATTGATGCACGAGCCCTTCTAAAGGAAGGTGTAGATCAGTTAGCTGATGCAGTTAAGGTAACACTTGGTCCTAAAGGACGTCATGTAGTACTCGAAAAGAAATTCGGAGCTCCACAGATCACGAAGGATGGAGTGACAGTCGCCAAAGATATAGAGCTTTCCGATCCGTATAAAAATATGGGTGCACAGATGGTTAAGGAAGTAGCTTCAAAAACCGGTGATATAGCTGGTGATGGTACAACAACGGCCACAGTGCTTGCACAGTCAATTATCAATGTAGGACTGAAAAACATTACTGCAGGGGCAAATCCAATGGACATAAAAAGGGGTATTGACAAAGCAGTAGAGAAGGTTGTTAAGCATCTTGCTTCACAGGCCAAAGTAATTGGTGACGACCTGAAGAAAATTGAACAGGTTGCAAGAATTGCAGCCAATGATGATGAAGAGATTGGAAAACTCATAGCTGAAGCAATGAGCAAAGTTCATAAAGAAGGTGTTATTACAGTTGAAGAATCAAAAGGCACTGCCACCTCGGTAGAAGTAGTAGAAGGTATGCAATTCGACCGCGGATATATATCTGCATATTTTGTGACAGATACTGAGAAGATGGAGGCTGAACTTGAGAATCCATATATACTTATATACGACAAGAAAGTATCCACTATGAAGGATATGCTCCCTGTTCTTGAGTCGACCGCTCAAACCGGAAGACCTTTGTTGATCATCTCAGAAGATGTTGAAGGAGAAGCTCTTGCAACACTAGTTGTGAACCGTTTGCGTGGTTCATTAAGGGTATGTGCTGTTAAAGCTCCCGGGTTCGGCGACAGGAGAAAAGAGATGCTGGAAGATATTGCAATTCTTACAGGCGGAACAGTAATATCAGAAGAGAAAGGGCTTAAACTCGAACATACAACTCTTGATATGCTGGGAACGGCAGAAAAAGTCTTAATTAATAAAGAGAATACTACAATCGTTAATGGTGCCGGCGATAAAGATATGATTAAGGCCCGCGTTAGTCAGATCAGACAACAGATGACAACAACCACTTCTGATTATGATAAGGAAAAATTGCAGGAGCGCCTTGCTAAACTTGCAGGAGGAGTTGCAGTGTTATATATTGGTGCTTCTTCTGAAGTTGAAATGAAGGAAAAGAAAGACCGTGTTAATGATTCACTTCATGCAACCCGTGCTGCTATTGAAGAAGGTATTGTTCCGGGAGGAGGGGTTGCTTACATTCGTGCAATAGCTGCCCTCGAGGGACTTAAAGGCGATAATGCTGACCAGACAACAGGTATCGAAATTGTCAAACGTGCTATTGAAGAACCTTTGCGGCAGATAGCCATTAATGCTGGCCAGGAGGGTGCTGTCGTCGCTCAGAATGTCAAAGCAGGAAAGACCGACTACGGGTACAATGCACAGAGCGACAAATATGAGAAGCTGTATGCCAGCGGAGTAATTGATCCTGCTAAGGTTGCCAGGGTTGCACTCGAAAATGCAGCTTCGGTTGCCGGTATGTTCCTTACTACAGAAGCTGTTGTTGTAGAGGAAAAAGCTGAACAGCCATCTGGTCCGCCACAGGGAATGGGCGGCGGTATGCCGGGAATGATGTAAAATTACGGAAACATTAGTAAATTTTATAGTAGAGACAGGCCTCAGACCTGTCTCTACCTGTTTTTATACCCTCCCTGATAATTGTTTAATTTTATATATTTGCACCTGATTTAAGAGAGCTTCCACAATGGACAATATCCGAAATTTTTGTATTATAGCTCATATTGACCATGGTAAAAGTACACTGGCCGACAGGTTACTTGAAAAAACCAATACAATAACTGCAAGAGAGTCTCAGGCACAGGTACTGGATGACATGGACCTTGAGCGGGAAAGGGGTATTACAATTAAGAGTCATGCTATCCAGATGGAATATTATCGTGACAATAAAAAGTATATCCTGAATCTTATTGATACACCCGGGCATGTGGATTTCTCTTATGAGGTTTCGCGTTCAATAACTGCATGCGAAGGTGCATTGCTTGTTATTGATGCAACACAGGGCATACAGGCTCAGACAATCTCAAACCTGTATATGGCTATCGAACATAATCTTGAGATTATTCCTGTACTGAACAAGATGGATATGGCAAATGCTATGCCGGAAGATGTTAAGGATCAAATTGTAGATCTCGTAGGTTGTAACAGAGAAGCTATCATTGAAGCCAGTGCCAAAACCGGATTGGGAGTGGATCAGATTCTAAGCGATATTGTGAATCGCATTCCTCCTCCTGCCGGGAGACCCGATGCCCCTTTACAGATTCTGATCTTTGATTCAATTTTTAACTCTTTCAGAGGTATTATTGCTTATTTTAAGATAGTTAATGGAACAATCCGTAAAGGTGACAGGGTGAAGTTCTTAAGTACTGATCATGAATACAACGCTGAAGAGATAGGAGTACTGAAACTGAAACAATCACCTCGGGATATGATGGGCGCAGGTGATGTCGGTTACATTATATCAGGGATAAAAATATCAGCTGAAGTAAAAGTCGGTGATACAATTACCCATGTTAAAAATCCATGTGACAAGGCAATTGCGGGGTTTGAGGATGTTAAACCAATGGTTTTTGCAGGCATTTATCCTGTCGATGCTGATGAGTATGAAGACCTGAGATTATCGATTGAAAAATTGCAGTTGAACGATGCCTCTCTTTCATTCATTCCGGAATCATCTGCTGCATTGGGATTTGGTTTCAGGTGCGGGTTCCTGGGGTTGCTTCATATGGAAATAATACAGGAGCGTCTCGACCGGGAATTTGATATGGATGTCATTACAACAGTACCTAATGTCTCTTACAAGGTTTTTACTACAAGAGGAGAGGAGATTGATGTTCATAACCCGTCGGGTTTACCCCCAGTAACAAATATTGATCATATTGAAGAACCATATATTGTCGCGCAGGTGATAACTCTCTCTGAGTATGTAGGTTCAATAATGAATCTGTGTATTGAAAAAAGGGGAGTACTCAAAAATCAGGTTTACCTTACGAGAGAGAGGGTAGAGATAACTTTCGAGTTGCCCCTGGCGGAAATTGTCTTTGATTTCTATGATAAGCTGAAAAGTATCTCCAAGGGATATGCCTCATTTGACTATTATTATACCTCATATCAGAAAGCAGATCTTGTGAGGCTCGATATACTCCTGAACGGGGAGATGGTTGATGCTCTGTCGACACTGATACACAGGGGTCATGCATATGATTTTGGACGGAAAATGTGTGTTAAACTGAAAGAGCTTATCCCGCGACAACAATTTGATATTGCAATACAGGCTGCAATCGGAGCCAAAATTATTTCACGCGAAACAGTTAAGGCAGTCAGAAAAGATGTAACTGCGAAATGCTATGGAGGAGATATTACCAGGAAAAGGAAGCTCCTTGAAAAACAAAAGAAAGGTAAAAAAAGGATGAGGCAGGTTGGAAATGTCGAGGTTCCACAGCAGGCATTCCTTGCAGTTTTGAAACTTGACTAGCTCAACATTTGCAAGGTATTCTTCAGAAAATAAGCTTATACCCCTTTCCGTGTATATTTAGAATTTTTACTGCAGGATCCTCCCTCAGATATTTTCTCAGTCTTGTAATATAAACATCCATACTCCTGGCATTAAAATAGTTATCATCAATCCAGATCGTTTTTAGTGCAAAGTTCCGTTCAAGGATTTCGTTTCCATGCTGGCAAAGGAGTTCGAGCAGTTCTGACTCTTTTGTTGTTAACTTAATTTGTTTATCATTAAATGTCAACCATTGTTTAACCGGATCAAATAAGTAACCGCCAATTATATATGATTCATCTTTCTTATTAACAGGTATCCTGGTGGTTCTTCTCAGGATTGCTTCTATCCGATAGAGAAGCTCCTCCATCGAGAATGGTTTTGTGATATAATCATCAGCTCCTGATTTGAATCCATCTATTATATCTTCTTTCTGGTTTTTGGCAGTAAGAAAAATAATAGGAATATCAGCTTTCTTCTGACGGATCTCTTTTGCAAGAGTAAGCCCATCCATCTCAGGCATCATAATATCAATAATGCAGAGACCGAAATCACCTGTAGCAAAGGCCTTCAGGGCTGATACCCCATTGACAAAGAGAGTAGTTGAATGGTTCTTTGCTGTTAGATAGTCTCGTAATAAGACGCCCAGATTATTGTCATCTTCAGCTAGAAGAATTTTAACATTTTTCATTTTAATCTGTTTTGTGGTAGGAATAGGGTAAATTTTGTCCCTTTATTTATCTGGCTATCGACCTTAATGGTACCGTTATGTTCTTCAATAACCATTTTTACATAACTAAGACCAAGGCCAAATCCTTTAACGTTATGAACATTACCGGAATGTTCACGATAGAACTTATCAAATATTCTTTTCAGATTGTCTTTACTTATACCAATTCCCTTATCTTCAATGGCTATCAAAATACCTTGTTTATTATTTCGTGTTGAGATAGTTATGTCGGGTTTATCCCTGGAATATTTTATAGCATTATCAATAAGATTGGATATTGCATTAAGAAAGTGAATTTCATCAACAGAAACCGTGGTAAGTGTGGCAAGATAATCCTTATTAATCTGACCCCCACAGTCTCCTATCTGAAGCGTAAAATTTTCAACAGCCTTATTAATAATAAGATGCAAATCCAACTCTGCCAGATTGAGTTTCATTTTCATTTTTTCAAAAATTGCCATCTGGAGTACTTTCTCGACCTGGAATTTGAGCCTCATGCTCTCATCAGAAATTATTTTGGCAAGGTTATCAGTATTTTTATTATCCGCGGAAATTGTTTTATCAGCCAGCATTTGTGAGGCGAGGGATATTGTTGAAATAGGTGTCTTCAGTTCATGGGTCATATTATTTATGAAATCATTCCTGATCTCTGAAATCTTTTTCTGACGGAAAATAACAATAAAAGTAACAGTTGAAAGTACCAGGAGGAGCAGGGTAAAGAGGAGAGATAGAAATCCCAGGCTACCAATTTTCTCAAACTTATATTGTTGTTCCTGAAGAAAATATATTATTATTTGATTCTGGCTGGGAACAGGGTCGTTAGGGAAAAGCTGACGGATAAATTTATTCGCCCTGGGCTTATCAGGAAATCCCGGAGTTTTCCAAATATTTCCTAATCGGGCTGACTGAATTGAAAATTCAAAATCGAGATAAATTCCTACATTATTAAGAGCCGATCTGAGATCCTGATTTAGAGTCTCAAAATCGATTCTCTCTCTGATATCAGGTGTATTACGTAGAATTTTCTCCATGATATTCTCCAGGAAGACAATCTTATTGCTGACTCTTCCCGAAATTCCTGAATTAATCATTTGCACCGATGGTTCAGATGTCTCCTCCGGTGAAAAAGATGAGGAGTATTCGGGCGAGATAAATATTTTATACCCTGCACTGGTTATGGCAATTGGTTCATCAGGGTTATTGAGACCATAGGTTTCAAGAAGTTCTATATTTGGCTGATATCCCTGCAGTTTTTTAGCAAGAGGAGAGTTTGCCGGTACAATCGCGGTAACTGAATCTGTATATGCGGGATCTATATCTTCAACAATATTTTTGATCAATTCCTTCTCTTCAAGTTTTAGGACAACCGATTCGAGAGCTTTGTTTGCAAGGTATCGGAATTGCTGATCTGTAATTGAAATAGCATTTCGAATCCAGTATAATTGAATAAGTATTAAGCCGGAAATAGCAAGGAAGAAAAATATTGCCAGTAAAACTATGGTTTTCCGATTCATAATAATACAAAAGTACTTGTATATATGTTATTATTCCACTCTTTAACTTACTTTAACAACTGAGGTTGTTTTATCTCTTAATTACAGTATCGGATAATCTGAATAAAAAAAATATTTTAACATTTCATTAAAATATAGTTAATATTCAGTTATTTATAAGGAATGATTTTTTTGTTAGAATATCTTCATTTATATTTGTCAAGGTTTTGGCACGATATTTGGATAAAGTTACATAGAGGTTTTTTCATAGGTTAGGTTAGTTTTAGGGTTATCAAAAAAGTGAGGCTGACAATTCTGTCAGCCTCTTCTTATTTCAGGTGGTTGATAATAGGGTTTTATTAAATCAATTTCATTAACTGAGATGATTAACCTTTATGACATTAAGGTTCTTTTGCCTTGCAGCATGGTAAATATGTTTCCTGATATGACTCGATTTTTTCTTTTGCAGCCAGGTCAGGTTTATAATATAAGAGGTTTGATCTTTTAAATGAAGAACAACTTTCTTCTGTTTATGTGGCATAACAAGTTCAGTGATATCCTCCCATTTGAAAGTGTACTTTTTTGGTTTCAGAACTCCGTACCTGAACTCAATCTTCACATCGTCTATGGAGAAAAACAGATCACTTCTCTTTATGGTTGCAAAGGCGGCAATAATACCAACCACAATACTTATTCCAAAGGGGGCAACAGAAAAAACCGGGTGGATACTTTTCTGGCCAAAAATGAGACTTTGGGATAAAATAATTAAACCCCCAATAAAAAAGAGACCGCAGAAGATCCATAAAAGTAATTTTCTTCCTTTTGAGAATTCTTCTTCTGATAGATTGTAATACAGGTTTTCCATACTTCAATGGATTAAGTATTGTAAATTCTTGTCTCTGATAATATTCAAGTCAATATTAAAAACAGCTGTTACGGAGTCTATGTCCCTGAGACTCATGGTGAAACGGTTAGTGTCATTGATGTTATAGGGATCCAGCACCTGAAAGATATAATCTATATTCTTAAGCTTTCTGAGAAGGTAATTGTTTCCAGATCGATTGGAGATAAGATTAAAAGTTATTTCAGGTGAGTTAGTGACATCGGAAAACCTGCTGAATTCCAGACAGGAACCCTTCTCATCAGGAATTTTAACAGGGGCTACATTTTTAAGGGAGATTTTAAGGATTTTATTCAGAGAAAGCGAGAGTTTATAATCCGGTTCAGCTGTCACTATTCCAAGCAGGAAGGACTCATCTTTCTGGTCTGTTTTTAGCTGTACCCGTGTGATTTTTTGCGTACTCCTCATTTCTGGACGGCTTAACCGATAAAGTTAAGTAAAAAAGAGATACTAAAACTTATTCAGTCAATTTATCTTTCAGCCTCTTCAACGCCTGGCTGGCTGCCTCCTGCTCTGCCTCCTTTTTTGATGAGCCATGCCCTTCTCCCAATTCAACCTTGTCAATAAAAAGTGTTGTTGAAAAAACAGATTTTTTCAGATTAAAATCATATTCCTCATTATACGTGAATAGGAGATTGGATTTATTCTTCTGAACCCATTCAAAAATGAGACTTTTATAGTCTGTATCAGTCCTGATAATTTCATTCAGATCGAGATATTTGTTCAGGACATTTCTGAGGAATAATTTTTTTGTTTTTTTGAACCCTTTATCGAGAAAGACTGATCCGATAAGCGCTTCCAGGGCATCACCATAAAGGTTTCTTGTAGCCTGATCGGAATTGATATTACTTATGAGAATTTTATTGATTCCCATCGATAAAGCCAGCTGGTTTAAAATTTCCCTTTTTACTATGCGTGAACGGATTTTAGTCAGAAAGCCTTCATTTGCATCAGGAAATTTCTCGAAAAGATAGTCTGAAAGAACTGCATCAAGAATGGCATCCCCCAAATACTCAAGTCTTTCATTGTTAACTTTTTTGCCATTAGAAAGGGTGAGAGTTGCGGATCTGTGAATGAAAGCTATTTCATATAATTTCAGGTTCCCGGGCTTGAATCCTAATATTTTCTTTAAACGGGAGACAAATTCCCGTTTATTTGCAATATAGCTCCCATTAATTCTTTTTCGGAATAAAGACACTAATCTTCAGCTTTTTTTATCACTACCGAGGCATTATGACCTCCAAATCCGAAGGTATTGCTGATGGCTACATTTACTGTTCTCTTCTGTGCTTTATTGAGTGTTAAGTTAAGCTTCTGATCAATAGCCGGATCAGGAATCTTGAAGTTAATGGTAGGTGGAACAATGTCGTGAACCACCGACATTATTGTTGCAATAGCTTCAATAGCACCGGCTGCACCAAGGAGGTGACCTGTCATAGATTTTGTTGAACTGATATTTAGCTTGTAGGCATGTTCCTCAAAGACAGATACAATCGCTTTTGTTTCGGAAACGTCTCCCAGGGGAGTTGCTGTTCCATGGACATTAATATAATCAACATCTTCCACTTTCAGACAAGCATCACCTATTGCCAGCTTCATTACATTGCGTGCGCCAAGTCCTTCAGGATGCGGTGCAGTAAGATGAAAAGCATCAGCAGTTAATCCGGTACCGGCAAATTCAGCATATATTTTTGCCCCTCTTGCCTTAGCATGCTCATAGTCTTCAACAATCAGGGCACCCGATCCTTCTCCAAGAACGAATCCATCGCGCATGCAGTCAAATGGTCTGGAGGCAGATTTGAACTCATCATTGTTGGTCGAGAGAGCCTGCAAAGCATTAAACCCACCAATGCCGGGTTCATTTATTGCAGCTTCCGAGCCACCTGTTATAAAGACATCAGCTTTACCCCAGCGTATGTAGTTGATAGCATCAATAATTGCATTTGTGGAAGAGGCACATGCTGAAACTGTTGCGAAGTTTGGACCCCGGAAACCGTATTTTATCGAAATTGCTCCTGCAGCAATATCACCAATCATTTTGGGGATAAAGAACGGACTGAAACGTGGTGTCCCATCCCCCTGGACATAACTTTTAATAGCCAGAAAGAAGGTTTCAAGTCCCCCGACACCTGAAGCCCATATAACACCAACTCTGTCTTTGTCTACTTTGTCAAGGTTGAGACCCGAGTCAATTACCGCTTCATCAGTTGCAATAAGAGCGTACTGCGAATACAGATCGAGTTTATTGGCTTCTTTCCTGTCAAAATAGTTGTTAGAGTCGTAGTTCTTTAATTCGCATGCAAATTTGGTTTTGAATTTTTCAGTATCAAAGCGGGTAATCATCACTGATCCACTAACACCATTTTTAAGTCCTTCCCAAAAATCAAGCAAATTATTACCTAATGGAGTTATTGCTCCAAGGCCTGTCACTACAACTCTTCTCATAGAAGGGGTTTTAGAAATGCAAACTATTTTGCATTTTCCTCAATGTACTTAATTGCGTCACCAACTGTACCGATGGTTTCTGCCTGATCGTCGGGGATTCCAATGTTGAATTCTTTCTCAAATTCCATTATTAACTCAACAGTATCCAGTGAGTCAGCACCTAAATCATTAGTGAAACTGGCTTCAGGAGTAACTTCCGATTCGTCTACTCCAAGTTTGTCAACTATTATCTCTTTTACTCTGGTGGCAATGTCCGACATAATAATAATTTTTAATTAATATTAAAGTATGATCCATGCAAAGAAATATATTTGTACCATATTTTTCAAATGATTTGATGTTTTTTATTGATACAATAGTTTAATGTATTGATAATTAGAAAAATAATATTATTTTAAGGAATTATTAATTATAGATGGCAAATAATCTAATTATCACAAAATGAGGAATATAGCAATTTTTGCATCAGGAACAGGAACCAATGCAGAAAACATAATTCAATACTTTTCGAACAACAATTCAGCCAAAGTTAGTCTTGTTCTGTCAAATAACAGGCAGGCATTAGTATTAAAAAAAGCTTCTGCACATGATGTAAGAGCTATTTTTTTCGAGCGCAAGGAATTATATGTCACAGGAAAGGTGCTTCGTTACCTGGCATTATATAAAATTGACCTGGTTGTTCTGGCCGGATTCTTATGGCTGGTTCCTGAAAATATTGTTGAACAATATGCCGGGCGGATATTAAACATTCACCCTGCACTTTTACCAAAATATGGAGGTAAAGGGATGTATGGAGAGTATGTTCACAAAGCTGTAATCGAGAACCATGATACTGAATCAGGCATTACGATTCACTATGTAAATAAAAAGTATGATGAGGGCAATATTATATTCCAGGCACGCTGCAAAGTATCACCTTCGGATACTCCTGAAACGCTGGCTGAAAAGGTGCACTCACTTGAATATATTCATTATCCTAAAGTAATTGAGGATGTGGTGGTAAAACTGCCTGATTTTCTAATTAAAGGTCCCGAGGAGGCTTAATACAACCATTTTTGATTTGTCAAACTTAACCATATTCTCTTCGGATACAGGTTCCACTGATGGCGCATCCACTTTAAGAGGATCGACAGGTGATCCGTTCCTGTAAAACCTGAAATCGAGGTGAGGTCCTGTAGAGAGACCACTGGTTCCTACATATCCGATTATTTGGCTCTGTGTTACGAAAGCACCGGGATATATACCAGCCCCAAACCTGCTCAGATGTAAATATGCTGTGGCATATACGCTGTTATGCTGAATTTTAACCATCTTGCCTGACCCGTTTTCAGTTGTAGCGGAAATAATTTTCCCGTCTCCTATAGCAAGAACCGGAGTACCTACCGGAGCTGCATAGTCAACTCCAAAGTGAGGCCTGCGTATCCTAAGTATTGGATGCATCCTGCTTGAAGAGAATCGCGAACTGATTCTCGAAAACTGTAAGGGGGCTTTCAGAAATGCTTTCCTCAGACTGTTTCCATCAATATCAAAAAATGTCTCTTTTCCATCCTGTATAAATGGTATTGACGTAATTGATGATCCTGTTCTGTTAAATTGAGCTCCATATATTTTACCTGTACCTAATGACTTACCATCAACAAAAAGTTCTTCATAGATCACTTTGAAACTATCTCCTGTCTGCAGTCCGAAGAAATCGACTGTCCATGCAAAAATCTCAGATAAATCAAATACTAATTTTGGGTGAAGACCTTCATCCATCATTGTTTTCCAGAGAGAAGTTTCAATACTTCCTGATGCATATCTGATCTCTTTTTTTATCTCCTTCCTGTAGGGGGTAATATTAAGTGAATCATTGAAGCTGAACACATAACAGGTTGAAGGACCATCTTCATAAACAAGGTATCTGACCCTTGCTATACTGTCTCTTTCGCAAAAGAGAATATAATTATTCCCTGCCCTTATCTTCCTGACATCAAAAACTTCCCTGGAGTTTCTAACTGTCTGGTCAATATCCTGCATACTGACACCATGTTTCAGAAGGATTTCCGAGAGGTATCCATTTGGTTTGATATGGCCGGAAACCAGATCGAAGGAATCAGAAGGTATGCCATACATAAAAACCTGGTCGTCCATTTTTTGATTAATTGTGGAATCAGTTACTTCGGTACTAATTTCAGTGATTTTGTGTACGGAATTAGTACAGGAAGCTAAAAGTGAAATTATTGAAATAAAGATTATTGCTTTTAAAGGGATAATCATTAGTGAATTAATATTCTTCTTAGAATTCATCACCCCCTTCCAGGCCTTTCCCGATAAATCGGGACAGGCTCCCCAAAGGGGAAGGAGTAATACATTTCCCCCCTGGGGGAAACATGAAAGGGGGTTAAAAACAGTTAATTGATAATGTTTATTCAATTAGGTTTATTATATATTTAGTTATTAATCACAATGTTAACTATACGGTTCGGAACTACGATTATATTTGAAGGGGTAGCCGTTCCGATCCACTTGTGAGCCCTTTCATCGGCCAGGACAATTTTTATGATATCCTCTTTTGACATATTAACCGGGAGCTCTATTTTAAACCTCATTTTACCATTGAATGAAACCGGGTATTCAAACAGATCTTCTTTCAGAAATTCCTCTTTGAATTCCGGCCATGGCTGGTATGAGAGGGAATTTTTATTTTCCAGCAGATGCCATAATTCTTCAGCCATATGTGGTGCGAAGGGAGAAAGAATCAAAGTAAATGCGGAAGCAGTCTCATGGGTGACTTTTCCCTTTTTTGTTGCTATGTTAATGAAAATCATCATTGCAGCAATAGCGGTATTAAACCGCAGGCTTTCAATATCCGCACCAACCTTTTTTATGGCATGGTGAAGTCCCTTTAAAACCTCTTTATCCTCTTCCCCGGTATGGATATTATCGGGGTTTGACAGGAATCTGAAAGCTCTTCCAAGGAAGCCGAATACTCCTTTGACCCCTTTGTCGTCCCAGGGTTTTGTTATATCGAGAGGACCCATGAACATCTCATAAAGTCTCAGGGAATCGGCACCATACTTAGATGTCACATCGTCAGGATTAACAACGTTTTTCAGAGATTTAGACATCTTGGCAACTATCTGTTTAAGCTCTTCACCTGTCTTTTTATGGAAGTATTTTCCTCCCCGTTCTTCAACCAGTTCGCCCGAGATTTTTGCCCCTGTCGCTGTTTCGTAAGCGAAGGCAAGGATCATACCCTGGTTGAATAGTCGTTTATATGGTTCATCAGTTGAGACAATACCCAGGTCAAACAGGACTTTGTGCCAGAAACGGCTGTAGAGAAGATGAAGAACTGCATGTTCGGCACCCCCGATATAAAGATCCACAGGCATCCAGTATTTTTCTTTAACCGGATCGAAAATCATCTTATTGTTTTTCGGATCAAGGAATCGCAGGTAATACCAGCACGACCCTGCCCATTGAGGCATTGTATTGGTTTCCCTTCTTCCTCTCCGTCCATTCTTATCGGAAACGTTCAGCCATTCATCTGCATTTGCAAGCGGAGATTCTCCTGATTCTCCGGGAAGATATTTTTCAAGTTCAGGCAGTTCAAGCGGAAGTTCATTTTCGTTCAGGAGGGAGATCTCGCCGTCTTCCCAGTGAATCACAGGAAATGGCTCTCCCCAGTATCGCTGCCTGCTGAAAAGCCAGTCGCGGATCTTATAATTGACTTTAGCTGTGCCCAGATTTTTTGATTCAAGCCATCTGGTTATATGGGCAATTCCCTCTTTTTTGTTCAAACCGTTAATGTCAATACCAGTCGAGTTATCAGATGAGTTTATATATTTCCCATCTTCGGTCCAGCATTCATCCCCTGCAATTATCCTGCTTCTTCGTTGAGGATCAGAGACATCGGGATCCTGGATACACTGAACCGGCAGTCTGAATTTTTTAGCAAATTCAAAATCCCTCTCATCATGAGCAGGAACAGCCATTATTGCCCCGGTACCGTAACCTGTTAAAACATAATCGGCAACCCATATCGGGATCAGTTTCTTGTTTACCGGATTAATTGCATACCTTCCCGTAAAAACACCTGTCTTCTCTTTTGCCAGATCTGTCCGATCGAGATCAGATTTAAGTGAAGAAGTCTTAATGTATTCATTAACAGATCTTTTAAACTCATCGGTTGAAATGATATTTGTAAGAGTATGTTCAGGGGCAATTACCATATAGGTTGCACCAAAGAGAGTGTCGGGTCGAGTTGTAAAGACAGTTAAGGTTTCATCCAGCCCATCAATTTTAAAATCAACCTCTGCACCGGTTGAACGTCCGATCCAGTTGCGTTGCATATCTTTAATGCCTTCTGACCAGTCGAGATCATCTATACCTGTGAGAAGCCTCTCAGCATATTGAGGGATACGCAGCATCCATTGCTTCAGGTTTTTCTTCTCCACAATGTTCCCGCATTTTTCATGCGAACCGTCATTCAGAACCTCCTCATTCGAACAGACTATCCTGCAGCTTGGGCACCACCATACCTGCGCATTGTCGTAATAGGCAAGCCGCCTGGAACCAATATATTTTCTTACCTCCTCATCCCCAAGTTTAGTAATCTCATCGGGTACAATTAATTCGGAGATCGGTCTGCCTTTCTCTAATTTTTCATCGAACCAGGTATTATACAGCTGAATGAATATCCACTGAGTCCATTTGAAATAAAGAGGATCGGTTGTGTTTATCTCTTTATCCCAGTCGTAGCTTAATCCGAGTTCTTTAATCTGCCTCCTGAAAGTATCGCAATTTTTGTTAGTTATAATTGAAGGATGTGTTCCGGTCTGTATGGCATACTGTTCCGCAGGTAGTCCAAAAGCATCCCATCCCATAGGGTGCAGTACATTATATCCATTCATCCTTTTGTATCTGCAGAAAATATCTGTTGCTGTATATCCCTCAGGGTGACCAACATGCAAACCTGCTCCCGATGGATAAGGAAACATATCGAGAACATAACATTTTTTCGGATTTGTTAAATCTTCCGGAGTTTTAAATGTTTTGTTATCCTCCCAGTATTTCTGCCACCTTTTTTCTATCTCATGGAAATTGTAATCCATCTTGCTTTTTTCTTGATATACTATTTCTAATATGTCCGAAGACCGAAGACCGAAGAGTATGGTTTGTTTTGCTTCCGACTTCCGCTCCTGTTGAGGTGGATTTAATCACTTCACCACCCAAGCGGGGCAGTGTGTTCCTCAACTTCTGACTTCCGTCTTCTGACTTCTGACTTCTTCCAAAGTCTGCGAAATTATAAAAACTTTAGCAATTTATCTCCTTAACCACGGAGTTTCACAGAGTAAAAACGAGTAACACTGTTTTTATTAAATGCCGTATTGCTATCCTGTCTGTGAAATTACGCTAATAACTTCTCCGTGTAACCCCGTGACAACTCCGTGACACTCCGTGGTTAAAGGATTTCATCGTCTTCAGTTTTGGCTTGATTTATAGTCCGTTATACCTTAAGTATCCACTATCTGAATTAACTTAACTCAATAAGTTGTAAATGCGGCCTTTTGGTTATACTTTTGCGCTATTATATGGTCCCGTAGTTCAATGGATAGAATAACAGATTCCGGTTCTGTTGGTTGGGCGTTCGAGTCGCCCCGGGATCACCACATAAAGGTGGAGACGGCAAATTTGACCGTCTCTACTGGTTGAATATCAATCCTTCAGGCATCTGACGGAGTAGCTTACAATTTTCCAGTAGTAATTTCTTTCCACGACAATATTATTTGTATTTAATGAACGATACCAGGCACTCTCGCGATTTAAAGAATCCTCTGTGGAGGACCACCACCTGCAATAGTGCCCCATCCCCAGGAAATCATCCTTAATAGAGGGATATCGTGTGCCGGCCGGTAAGGCTGAAAAACCGCTCTGATTTGAACCACCGGTATTGGGACTTGCCCAGTGTCCAAATCCGGCCTCCTTTAAACTCATTCCGGCTATATCTTTTCCTCCCAGGAAATCTGTAAGTATAGTCCACTCTGCATCGGAAGGAATATGCCATCCGGCAGGGCAGATTTTATGCGGATCAGCCAGTGTATACCAGTTATAGAGACCTCCATATACATTTTTATTAAGTGTATCATTATTATAAAAACAATATGCTCCGTCGTAAAGCATGATCCAGTCGGTCAGATCAGGTACATTTGGAATTGGGCTTCCATCCTGGTAATGAGTGGCTCTCAGATTCTCAGCCATCCAGGTCTGTTCTCCTATTTTTACTGTTCTGTAAATGTTACCATCCTGATCAGTAACATTTCCGTAATGTATCCATTCACTGAAGTTTATTTTGTAGGGAGCAGTATGAAAATTTATCTCATCTCCATAACCGGTGCCACTTTTATTGGTTGCATACGCTCTTACATAATAGGTCGTGGCTCCTGCTAAACCGGCAATATTGCTTGCGAAAGTTCCCGGACCTTCACCATCAGTAGTCTTATTGTCAGAAATGGTTGGTGTAATCCCCTCGGCCCAGCAAACCCCACGGGCAATTATATTACCTGAACCCTCATTTGTTATTGTCCCGCCACATGTTGCTGAATTAGCAGTGATATTTATGATTCCGGAGGTTGTCACTAAAGGAACTTCGTCCTTCCTGCATGAATTAATAATTGTGACAATACATATGAAAAGTAATACAATGACTGATGTTTTAAAGAGGATTCTCATTGCAGTTCCGGATATTCTTAGAACAGTTTAACGGATGTGACTAATTTCAAAGCTACAATTTGTTTAAAAGTAAAGCAAACTTAATTATAATTAATCCAACTACATGAAATTCAGTCTCTAAGTAATTCAATCATCTCTGTTATTGCTTCCATATGCACAGAATCTTTAATTGGCGAAAGATCAAGAAGTCTTCGGACCTCATTTATATCTTTTGTAGTAACAAAATTCTTGCCAATAATAATAGTATACAATAGTGCAGACTTCATTGTGTTGGCTTTTACCCTGAAAGCAGAACGTTCAGGGAAAAGGTGAACATATCTGAATATCTTTCTATGATATTTCAGGGTCCATTTTGAATCATCAGATAATGGTATTATCCGAAAACTGTTTTTATCTTTCCCTGCCCACAGGGCGAATAATTCTCTTTCTGTAATTTTATTAATTTGAAGTGATACTATAACCTCCTTACAGATATCATCCACAGATAATGACCCGGAATAAACATCCATGACAGATGATCCAAGATGTTTAAGTTCCCTGATAAGCTCTCCAATATCAAAATTCTCCTCTATTCTGGTGTTAATAAATTCTTTAATATATCCAAAATGATGCTTTAGAGGATTAAAAATGATCGGTTCAGGTATTTGAATATCAGAAATCATCCTTTTAGGAAAAGATAAAAGTAAAAAGACAAAAGTAAAAAGTCCCGGTAGAATAAAAAAGATACTTAATTTTAGGGTTGAAGATACCAGATTGGAAGAATAAATTAACTTTAAATGGCAGAATAAGTAATGAATTTTCAGGTATGACAAACACATCGAGAGAGAATTTCATTAAAACCATAAATCATCAACAGCCGGATAAGGTAGTGGTGGATTTTGGTTCTACTCCTGTAACAGGGATTCATGTGCTGATTGTTGAAAAACTTCGTCAACACTATGGATTGGAAAAAATGCCTGTTAAAGTAATTGAACCATACCAGATGCTGGGTGAGATCGACTCTGAGTTAATAGGGGCAATGGAAATAGATGTTTTGGGATTGTTCTCTTCGAAGAATATGTTCGGGGTACCGAATGAAAACTGGAAAGTACACAAAACGCTTTGGGGACAGGAGGTGATGTTCCCGGCAAATTTTAATTACACCTATAACAGCAACGGGGATATAATGATGTATCCTGAGGGTGATACCTCTGTGCCTCCCAGCGGAATAATGCCTAAAACGGGTTATTTCTTTGATGCTCTTAACAGGCAGGAGCCCATTGATGAATCGGAGTTGAAAGTTGAAGATAATCTTGAGGAATTCGGCCTTATTACTGAGCAGGATATAGCCTATTGGAAAGAACAGATCAGTAATCTTGATAATAATTCGGGGGGAGTGGTTGCTACCTTTGGCGGTACTGCCCTTGGAGATATTGCGCTGGTTCCTGCTATCAACTTAAAGAATCCAAAGGGGATTCGCGGTATAGAAGAGTGGTATATATCGACACTTATCAGGGAAGATTTCGTTAAGGAGATTTATGACAAACAGACAGATATTGCCATTGAGAATCTTAAATTACTGCATAATGTTATAGGTTGTAAGATAGATGTTGTCTTTACCTGCGGCACCGATTTCGGCACTCAGAATTCAACCTTCTGTTCACCTGACACCTACGACAGGGTTTGGCTTCCATATTATAAAAAGGTAAACGACTGGATACATATCAATACAAACTGGAAAACATTCAAGCATTCATGTGGTGCCGTTGAACCATTACTGTCACACTTCATCGAATCGGGATTTGATATTATTAATCCTGTTCAGATAAATGCCGCAGGTATGGATGCCCGAAAACTTAAGAAAGAATATGGTGATCATCTTGTATTCTGGGGTGGCGGTGCGGATACCCAGGGAGTTTTTGCATTTGGAACACCTCAGCAGGTGAAAGACCAGGTTAAATTGCAGTGTGAAATTCTTAATAAAAACGGGGGCTTTGTCTTTAACACAGTTCATAATATCCAGGCCAATGTTCCATTTAAAAATGTTGTTGCGATGCTGGATACGTTAAAAGAGCTGTAATGAAAGAAAAGAAAATTAACTGGAGCTACCTGTTAAGTATCTGCTTGGTATCAGCACTGGGAGGACTTCTCTTCGGTTATGATTATGTTGTTATTGGGGGAGCCAAACCATTCTATGAACCATTTTTTGGAATTACCGACAATGCCTTCCTTCAAGGTTGGGCAATGGGTTGTGCATTAACGGGATGTCTTGGAGGAGCGGTCATCTCAGGCTGGCTTTCCGACAGATTCGGGCGCAAGAAATTATTGATACTGTCAGCTACACTATTTGTAGCGGCATCTCTGGGTACAGGAGGAGCAGGTTCTTTTGCAGGATTTGTAATGTTCAGGATACTTGGAGGGATTGGAATCGGCCTTGCATCAAACCTTTCACCGATGTATATTGCCGAGATAACACCCGCGAATGTAAGGGGACGATTCGTCTCTTTAAACCAGCTTACCATAGTTATTGGGATTCTGGCAGCCCAGGTTATTAACTGGCGGATTGCCCGGCCTGTTCCCTCCGGTGCAACAACAACCGATATTCTGAATTCATGGAACGGTCAGATGGGATGGAGATGGATGTTTTATGCCTGCTCAGTTCCGGCAGTAATATTCTTTATTATGATGTGGTTTGTTCCGGAAAGCCCAAGATGGCTGGCAAAAAAAAGTGTCAATCACAATACAGTCCTTAAGATTTTGACTAAAATCGGGGGTCACTCTTTTGCATCTTCAGAACTTGCCTCTATTGAAGAGACATTAATTCCTGAGAAGGGGAGATCGGATTTTTCACTTCTCAGGCAGCCGGGAATGAGAAAAATTCTGATTTTGGGAGTCGTCCTGGCAGTTTTCCAGCAGTGGTGCGGAATCAATGTGATCTTCAATTATGCACAGGAGATATTTGCCAAAGCAGGATATGGTGTTTCAGATATATTATTCAATATAGTAATAACAGGAAGTGTGAACCTGTTATTTACATTCGTTGGGATATTTACTGTAGACAGGCTTGGAAGGAAAGCTCTGATGCTTATTGGTGCTGGAGGACTTGCCGGCGCCTTTGCAATAACCGGAGCCATGTACTTCTTTAATTTCCAGGGACTACCTTTATTGATCATGGTTGTATCAATTATTGGATGTTTTGCCATGTCTCTCGGACCTGTTACATGGGTAGTACTTTCTGAGATTTTTCCAAACAGGATCCGGGGCTTCGCAATGTCAATATCAACTTTTGCACTCTGGTCAGCCTGTTTTGTGCTTACTTATACATTTCCGCTGCTGAATAAACTTCTTAATGCTTCAGGTACTTTCTGGCTATACGGGCTCATTTGCATACTCGGTTTCTTCTTCATCCTGAAAAGATTACCGGAGACCAAGGGTAAATCACTGGAAGTAATAGAAAAAGAGCTAATAAGATAGTAAGGTTTGAATCTTCTAATTTGAGATACATAATTGGGCGATGGGAAATATTAAAATAAAAATCGGATTAATTCTTCTGGCGATACTTATAATTGACCGGCCTCTTTACTCACAAAAGAACAACGATCCTGTGAGTATAGATAAAAATGGCCGGATGATATGGAACAAAAATGGTCAGGAAGCCTTTTTTTGGGGAGTAAATTATACAACCCCTTTTTCTCATGCTTTCAGACAAATTGGCCGGGTGGGGGTTGACAGGGAAAAAGCAGTTGATGCTGATGCCTATCATCTGTCAAGGATGAGTGCAAATGCATACCGGATTCATGTTTGGGACGTTGAAATAAGTGACAGCATTGGAAACTTGCTGGAAAATGACCATCTGGAAATTTTTGATTACATGATCTATCGTTTCCAGCAAAGAGGAATATATATTTTTTTAACTCCAATATTGCTTGGAGGTAATGGATACCCTGAACCTAACGAGCCGCTTAAAGGTTTTTCAAGCAAATACAATAAAGGAAATGCCTATACCGATCCAAATGCCATTGCCTGTCAGGAGAGATATATTAAACAATTTATCAGTCATGTAAACCCCTATACAGGTAAAGCATATAAAAATGACCCTATGGTACTCGGTTTTGAAGTTTGTAATGAACCGAGTAATTCCAGGCGGCCGGAGACTACTGCATTTATAAAAAGAATGTTGGCTGCTATCAGATCAACCGGGTGTATGAAACCTATATTCTATAATGTAACCCAGAGCATAGGTCTGCTGGAAGACTTTATCAAAGGTGGTACCGATGGTGTTACTTTTCAATGGTATCCATCAGGGCTTGTAGCAGGTCGGGAGGTAGAGGGAACATATCTGCCCCATGTAGATATCTATGACATGCCATTTAAAAATGAAAAATACTTCCTAAACCAGGCTAGATTAGTATATGAATTTGACCCTGCTGATATCGGTCGTTCATATATGTATCCTCCAACAGCGATTTCATTTAAGGAGGCCGGTATGCAGTTTGTTGCTATGTTTGCATATGATCCGGTTGCTATAGCCAAATCAAATACTGAATATCAGACACATTTCTTAAACCTGGCTTATGCCCCTCAAAAAGCATTGGGATATAAGATTGCCAGTGAGATATTCAGAGATCCTCAATTCAAAAGAGACAGGATTAATGAAACAAAACCATTTGAGATGAAGGGTTTAAAAATAAGTTATACTGAAGATCTTGCAGAAATGGCAACTGGTGATTCCTTTTTCTACACTAATAATACATCAACTACTCCACCAAATTCGTCAACATTAAAATCAATTGCCGGTTACGGTACATCACCCGTAGTATCTTATAAGGGAAGGGGGGCCTATTTTCTTGATAAGATAAGTAATGGTGTTTGGAGACTTGAGGTGATGCCGGATGCAATCTGGGTTCGTGATCCCTTCTCTAGGGCTACTCCCCGAATCGACAATGTGGTAATTAAGTGGAATAAATATGCTATGGCAGTTGACCTGCCTGATATAGGTAAAATTTTCAATATAAAAGGAATAAATGAGGGGAATGACTATTCATCTGTGGCGAAAGGAGGAGTATTCTCCATTACACCTGGAGCATATATCCTATCAGCAAAGCAGATAACAGACGACATTAAAAAGACAAAAGTGGGGGCTGTTACTGCTGATGAATTTTATGCACCTGAGGAGTCAAATAACAACTTCTATTTTCTTCATACCTCCCCTGAAATTATTTCAGAGAAACAACCTGTTGAAATATCAGTAACGATAGTCTCCCCCCCGTCACCTGTAAGGATGCTCACTATTCAGCCTTCTGTAATAGGTCAGCCAGGTTTTGGCAGATTCAGACCTCTGCTGATTCAGATGGATAAAGTCGATCCATATAAGTATAAAGCTAAGATTCCTGACTCGGTAATTACCCGGGGAACTTTGAGATATACAATTTCAATTGAATATGAAAACGGGAAGACAAATATCTGGCCCGGAGGAGTGGAAGGTCCGGCAAACAGCTGGGAATATTACAATCCCGACTCATATATGGTTAAGCTATTGCCTGCAAAAGGGGAGTTGCTTTTATACAGTGCAGAAGGATCAGCCCGGGCTTTGACCTTCTCAGGTAATTCAAGATTCAGAGGCAGTCTTATACAATCGGTGATCCCCGGAGATTCAAAGCTTCAGTTTGGTCAGGCAGCGACCGGTAGTAATTTCCCCGGAAGGACAAATAATTCAGGAATGATATATGTTATGCAAAATTTCATTCATGATGAGATAAAAGGGATTGAAGGGTATTCTGACAGTTATACACAGGTTTTAATTCACGGCAAAGCAACTGATAAGCCTGTTATCATAGAACTTACGCTTATAGACAGGGATGGGAATGCCTATTCGGCAAAAAGCTCTTTGGTCTCAGGTAAGGAAGTTCATGCAATAAATCTTGCTGATCTGAAGGAGGGCAGATTATTTCTGTTACCCCGTCCATACCCCGGATTTCTCCCATTTTGGTACACAGCAAAGAATTCCAGGCCCTTCAGGTTATCAGAAATAGAACGGATACAGCTGGCAGTTCCGGAAGAGGGTAATGATGAACTTCCTACTTTTGAACTTAAAGCAATAACTTTAAAATAGAATTATTAAAATAAAACAAATGGATTATATTAACCTGAATTTCTTATTATGAAACGAATAATTATTGCCGTAACAGTTCTTTTTCTATTTTCAACTTTAGTTGTAAAATCCGTAAGCGGACAATCTGCAACAAGGATAATATCGCAATTTGATGCAGGTTGGAAGTTCTTCCTGGGTGATCCTCATGAAGCCAGTGAGGTAAGTTTTAATGACAATTCGTGGAGATCGATTGATGTTCCTCACGACTGGAGTATTGAAGGTACAGTAAGTGAAGATGCCCCTGCGGGTGGATCAGGGGGATATTATCCTACTGGAATCGGCTGGTACCGGAAGCATTTTACTGTCAGTAAAAGCGACCTGAAGATGAACAATACCATCCTTTTTGATGGTGTTTACATGAACAGCGATGTATGGCTCAATGGGGAACATCTTGGCAATTGGGCTTTTGGTTACAACAGTTTTTATTTTAGCCTGAACCCATACTTGAAAAGTGGTGAAAATGTTATAGCAGTGAGGGTTGATAACTCAAAACAACCCAATTCCAGGTGGTATTCCGGTTCCGGTATTTACCGCCATGTATGGCTGATCAAAACAAATAGCATTCATATAGCCCAGTGGGGGGTATTTGTTACTACACCAGAGATAGCTGATAAAATTTCAGCCGTTTCAGTTAAAACAATCCTTCAGAATTCTTCATCCACAGCCGACAAGGCTACTTTGTTATCACTTATATTAGATGCTAACGGAAAGGAGGTCGGACAAGCAGAATCACCGGTTGCGATTCAACCAGGTAAGGAACTGATCCATGAGCAAAAGGTAATGGTTACTTCTCCCTCGCTCTGGTCAGTCAAATCTCCTGTTTTATATACACTTGTAAGTAAGTTAGTTGTGAATGGCAAAGATGTTGATGAGGTAAAAACACCATTTGGGATCAGGAGTATCAGATATGATCTTGACAAGGGATTTTTTCTAAATGGAGAGAGTGTTAAGATGAATGGGGTATGTCTCCATCACGATGCCGGGTGCCTTGGCGCAGCTGTCCCGATAAAGGTATGGGAGAGGCGTTTGCAGGTTCTTAAAGATATGGGTTGCAACGCAATTCGGGGCTCTCACAACCCCGTGGCTCCTGAATTTCTGGATTTGTGCGACAAAATGGGCTTCCTGGTTATGGATGAGGTTTTTGATGAATGGAAGCTTCCCAAGAGGGAGTTCGCCTACAATAAATATTTTGATGACTGGTCTGAAAAAGATGTTATAGCCATGGTACGACGCGACCGGAATCATCCCTCAATAGTGTTATGGAGTGCAGGAAATGAAATTCCGGAGCAATCATCAGATAACGGAGCAGAAATGCTTAACGGATTACAGACACTTTTTCATATTGAAGATCCTACAAGACCTGTTACAGTTGCATGCGATAATATTGCTTCTGATGGTAAACCGGCAAAAGTCGAATTTCTGAATCTTCTCGATATAGTTGGTTATAATTATGTTGACAGGTGGCACGAGCGTCGTGAACTCTTTTACAGCATCGACCGGCATGATCATCCCGACTGGAAGATGATCGGTACAGAGAGCAGCTCGGCCGGTGGTGTAATGGGTGGCTATAGTCTCACCTCGCGAACAGGTACCGTATACCCAAATTACAATACGCGGATGATAAGGGCTGAACAATTGTGGAAATTTGTATCAACTCATTCCTACGTTGCAGGTGATTTTATGTGGACAGGAATTGATTACCTCGGTGAAGCCAGGTGGCCTTCAAAAAGCGCAAATAGCGGAGTTATTGATCTTTGTGGATTTCCAAAGGACGGCTTTTATTTTTATCAGAGCCAATGGACAAAAGAACCAATGGTACATATTTTCCCCCACTGGAATTGGGAAGGCATGGAGGGGCAGGTTATCCCGGTTTTGGCATACTCCAATTGCGACGCAGTAGAACTCTTCGTTAACGGAAAATCATATGGAGAAAAAAGACTGGAATTCCCGCGCCAGGGTAATTCGGGCAGCTGGGCATCATATGCCACTCCACCTGTTAATGCAACAACAGCTGATCTGCATCTCTCATGGGATGTTCCTTATGAAGCCGGTACCCTGAAAGCTGTCGGCAAAAGAAATGGCGAAATAGTCTGTACAGAAATAATAGAGACAGCCGGAAAACCTGCGGCAATAAGACTTAATGCTGATAATAAATTGATTGCTGCTGATAATCAGGATGTTGCTCATATCAGAATTGAGGTAATAGATGATAAAGGAAATATCGTTCCCACAGCAGATAATCTTATTATATATAAGGTAACAGGAAGCGGGAAATTGATCGGGCTGGAGAATGGTAACTCTATGGACCATGAACCTTATAAATCAAATAAGAGAAGTGTTTTTAACGGACTTGGACTGGCAATTGTACAGGCGGGAAATACTCATGGGAAAATAATCCTTACAGCTTCCTCCGAAGGAATGAAAGATGTCACTGTGGAGATAGTGGTTTCCAAGTGATGCATATTGGTGGACATTTTACCTTTGTGTTCCATAGTGATGAACTAAGGAATCACAAAGTACCACTAAGGGTTGAATTAAATAAAATCATATGAAAAACTTACTTTGTTTCATGATCTTTCTGGCAGCGTGCACCTCCTCCAACGTTAATCCAAGGGAGAAAATCTCACTTGCAGGTGAATGGAAATTCAAAATCGATTCCCTGAATATAGGGGTTGAGAATAAATGGTATAATAATCCATTTTCCGAAACAGTAATTCTGCCGGGCTCAATGGCAGAAAACGATAAAGGGTATGAGGTTACTGTGAATACAGACTGGACTGGCGATATTGTAGATAAATCATATTTCACTGAAGAAAAATATGAACAATACCGGCAACCTGGTAATATAAAGATACCATTCTGGCTGAAACCTGTAAAATATTATAAGGGTGTTGCCTGGTATCAGAAGGAGGTAGAAATTCCTGATGGATGGGATGGGAAACATATAACACTGTTCCTTGAACGCTGTCACTGGGAGTCAACTGTTTATGTAAACGGGGTCAGTGCAGGAAGTCAGAACAGCTTGTCAACACCTCATGAATTTGACGTTTCAGATCTGCTTGTTTCAGGAAAAAACTTATTAAGCATACGAGTTGATAACAGGATAATTATACCGATAGGAGTGAACTCACATAGCATAAGCGATCATACTCAGTCCGACTGGAACGGGATAACAGGTGAGATAAGTATAAGGGCTAGCTCCCCGGTATATATAAGCGACATATCAGTATTCCCGGTTATCAACAAGAGCAGTGCAAAGGTAGTGGTAACTGTAGCAAACAGGAACAATACCCCCTTTAAAGGTAAGCTGAAGATTATAGCCGGTGCAAAAAGTGCTAAAGCAAGCAGGATGAAGAGAATAGTTATGAAAGTCAATTTATCTCCAGACAGAACGGATTATATTGTTGATTACCCGATGGGAAAGAGATTTGAGCGCTGGAGTGAATTTAATCCGGCTACATATAAAATATCAGCCAGGTTAAAAGGTTCATTTGGCAGGGTTATTGACAGCAGATCGGTTGATTTTGGAATGAGGGAGTTTAAGGCTGCGGGCACACGGTTTGAAGTAAACGGTCGTCCTGTCTTCCTGCGAGGAACAACTGAATGCTGCATCTTTCCACTGACAGGATATCCTCCATCAGACGTAGAATCATGGGAGAAAGTTCTTCAGACTTGCAAGGATTATGGATTGAACCATGTTCGATTTCATTCATACTGTCCCCCGGAAGCTGCATTTACAGCAGCCGATAAGCTTGGCATCTATTTTCACGTTGAATGCAGTTCGTGGGCAAACCAGGGAAGTTCAATCGGGAATGGTACTCCGGTGGATAAATTCATCTATGAGGAGAGTGACAGAATTCTTAATGAATATGGTAACCATCCATCCTTCTGTATGCTTGCATACGGTAATGAACCTGCTGGCAGGAATCAGAATGAATTTTTAGGTAAATTAATAACATATTGGAAATCAAAAGATAACCGAAGGGTTTATACCTCTGCTGCCGGTTGGCCGATCATCCCTGAAAATGATTATAATCTCGTTTCTGATCCCCGAATCCAGCACTGGGGCGAGGGTTTGAAAAGTATCATTAATGCCAAAGCACCCCAGACGATGTTCGATTTTAATGATTTTGTTTCGAAGTTTACAGTACCGACCGTCAGTCACGAAATTGGGCAATGGTGTGTCTATCCTGATTTTAAGGAAATTGAGAAGTATACAGGTGTATTGAAACCTACTAATTTTGAGATATTCAGGGAGTCGCTCAATGCAAACAAAATGGGTGACCAGGCAGAAGATTTCCTTATGGCATCCGGAAAACTCCAGGTACTCTGTTATAAAGCCGATATTGAAGCAGCTCTCAGGACACCAGGGTTTGCTGGATTTGAAATACTGCAGCTTCATGATTTCCCGGGGCAGGGAACAGCACTGGTAGGAATCCTCAATTCCTTCTTTGAGTCGAAAGGTTATGTCACTCCTGAGGAATTCAGGATGTTTTGTAGTGAAACGGTTCCTTTAGCCAGGATGCAGAAGCGGATTTTTTCAAACAATGAGACTTTTAAAGCTGATATTGAGATAGCCCATTTCGGATCACAACCACTAATCAAACCAGTAATCTCATGTAGTATTTTCAATTCAAAAGGAGATCTTGTAAATAAGAATGTTTTTACAAAAGATGAGATAACGATTGGAAATTGTATACCGGTTGGATCGGTATCTTTTCTATTATCCGGAATTTCTGAGGCTCAGAAACTTACTTTTGAGGTCTCAATAGAAAACTCCAACTTCAGGAATAGCTGGGATATCTGGGTTTATCCTGAAAAACAAGAGATAACATATGGGAATGTTTTGGTAACTGACAAGCTTGACAGACAGGCGGAAATGGCTCTGAAGAGTGGCGGTTCTGTTCTGTTATTAACTAATGGGAAAGTAGGAAAAGAAAAGGGAGCACAGGTTAAAATAGGCTTCTCCAGTATATTCTGGAACACGGCATGGACAAACAATCAGGCTCCTCATACATTAGGCATTTTATGTGATCCAACGCATCCTCTTTTCAATGATTTTCCAACCGAGAACCAAAGTAACTGGCAATGGTGGGACCCGGTTTCTCATTCGCAGGCGATGATACTGAATGATTTTCCGTCAAACCTGAAACTGCTGATTCAGCCTATCGATACATGGTTTGAGAACAGGAGACTGGCACTGGCATTTGAGGCAATGGTAAATGGAGGGAAACTGTTCGTATGCAGCATAGATTTAAACGATATATCCGGGGATAGAATAGTATCAAAACAGCTTATGCATTCTCTGTTAGGTTACATGAATACAGCGGAATTTAATCCACAGACTGAGGTGGATGTAAATATAATTAAGGGATTAATGGCAAATTAAAAGTGAATTTCAGCTTCCCATTTGCCATTGAGCCCCCGATAAATCAGGGCAGGCTGTTGTACCATTGCGCCCTTAATATAGTTGTTAAGCCTGTTGGAGCTCTATTTTCTTTCCGATAACTGAAAGATTCTCCAGCAACATCTCTTCTGTTGTTATCCCTGATACTACTGCCGACAGATCAGTATTCTGTAAAGCCCATAAATATGCCTTTACCTGTAGTTTCATTTCAACAGGGATTATCTGGTTAAGTTTTTGTATCCTCCATCCCGGGACAGGAACCTGCTTAAGATCATAGGGTGTTGCAACAGCCATTGCTGCCTTCATTGCAATCAAACCTATCCCGTTCTCCTTTGCCCTTTTTAGAATATGATCCAAGAATCCGCAGTTAATAACATTGTATGCCAGCATAATTACATCGAAATACTTTAAATCAATGCCTGTATTAAGAAGGTCGGCCATACCATGATGCGTTGTAAATCCAAGATACCTGACTTTACCCTGCTTTTTAAGTTCAATGTAGGTTTCATTGATTGCAGGATTTTTAATTTCTAAAGGGCTTGCAGCGGCATGTGGGCAATGTAACAAATCAAAATAGTCTGTCCCAACCCTTTTTAGCGAATCCTCCACAGTGCTGATTATAAGTTTCCTGAATTCCGGACTACCCTCAACTCTTTCACCATATTCTTCCATCATGGCATCGCTAAGGAAGACTCCGTCGAGCTGTCGTGGTTGTCCGGGCCAGTATACCATAAAATAACCTGGCTTCTCAATGCCGCAATTTTTGCGAAGCTGAACTGCTCTGTTTTGCAGTGCATCCTTTTTAGTTGCCGGAAGCGTATCAAAGATCTCGCGATACAGCCTGTTCCGCAAACCAGGGAGGGGACTTAATTTCGTTGCAATAAATACCTTGTCTCGTTTTGAAGGAGTATCCAGTACTTTTCCCAGTGAGGTTTCAGCAGCTCCTCTTCCATATTGAGGAGCAGTATCAAAATAGTTAATTCCTCTTTCGATGGCTACTTCAAGAGGTCGTACATTGTCAGGGGTAATTCTTTCTGTACCAAAAACCATTTCTGATATCATGAATCCGGTTCTGCCCAGCTGCCTGTATACCATACCCTCCTGTTTATTGCGCCATTCAGCAACTACTTTCCGCCATTCCTGGCTGGAATATATTGGCACTTCAGAACCTTCAGTACCTTTCAGGAAAGGAGCAGACAATACTGCCATCGAACTCATTTGCAAGAATTTCCGGCGATCTATTTTTCTCTTCTCTTTCATGTTTCTCATAAATATGCGGTTTAGTCTCTTTTATGAATTACAGGATCTATGCCTCCAGACAGATTGATTTTCAAGTGATATTGAAATTTATGTTCTACATAGTGATAATCACTTCCAAAGTAGTCAAATAATATATTAGACAATGAATTTTTTTGTAAATTTTGATAAAAAGAGTAACTTGATTAAATTAAGTAAATAATTAATTTCGTTTATTCCCGAACCTTAAAATCTAGCGTTATGGATCGAAGATCGTTTATTAAAAACTCAGCTTTAGGATATTCAGGGCTTGTAATGGGAGGCCTTGCCTTTAATCCATTTACTGCTTTTTCGAGGCCTGCTAACCTGCGGATAACAGATATCCGGGGTTGCACTATTGCATCGAATTATGATTATCCTATAATTAAAATATACACTAACCAGGATATTTATGGACTGGGTGAAGTCAGGGATGCAGGATTTCTTGGTCAGGCCCTGATGATGAAACCATATCTGATCGGGAAAGATCCATTGGATATTGAGAGTATACTACAGTCAATCAGGCCATTTACGGGGCATGGAAGATTTGGCGGAGGATTCAGTGCAATTGATATTGCTTTAATGGATATTACTGGTAAAGCAATGGGATGGCCATGTTATAAACTTCTGGGTCCCAAACTCAGAGATGAAATACCGGTATATGCAGATACTTTTGGATCTGAAGATAAAGATGCTTTTGCACGGTTTATGGAAGTCCGGTTTAAACAGGGCTATAAACATTATAAAATGGATCTCCGTCCATGGTATCTTCAGCCTGTTGAAGGAGCCCAGGCAGACGGATACCCTACAGAAAAAGGATTGGAAGTATGGGGTAGTTATGTGGAAAAAATCAGGAATGTTATAGGTTACGATGTGTCATTGGGAGCTGACCATTTCGGGCAGATGAATATCCAGTCCGGGATCAGGCTTGGAGAGTTTATGTCACAGGACAAATACAAACTGGCCTATATTGAAGATGTTTACCCATATTCAGGTCGTAATTCTGTAAATATAAATAAGGCTATTACTGCAGGCTCTCCAGTGCCGACACTCGGATTTGAAGATATTTTCGGTTTTGAGGGATACAGGCCTTTTATAGAAGAAAATGCTGTGGGTATTATTCATGCCGATATGCTTACTTCAGGTGGAATGATTGAAACCAAAAAAATAGCTGATTATGCCTATCTGTTTGGGATAAAGACAATGATGCATTGTGCCGGGTCGCCAATCGCTTCAATTGCGATGGTACATTGTGCAGCTACGATACGGGATTTTATATGTCTTGAAAACCATGCACTAGAGATACCCTGGTGGTCTGATCTTATTGATGGGATTGAAAAGCCTATTATTCGCAACGGACAAATTAAAGTTCCCGAAAAACCAGGATTAGGTATTGAACTTAATGATGAAGCAGCAAAAAAGTATTTGAGAGAACCGGAATATCTTTTTAAACCAGGCTTTTTTGAGCCAACACCGGAATTCGATAAACCATATCAATGGCAGGAAGCTATTGAAAAGAAAATTATTGGCCGCTGGGCAAATATGGGCCCGTGGTGGCACATAAACGATAAAGGTGAATATGGTTATACAATTGATCGAAGATAAATTTTTATAAGTTGAAAACAGGAAAATCCAACCATAATGAAAAATTTTATTTTTGCCCTGCTATTTTTGCTACAGATTTCTTATGTTCTTGATGCACAGACACCGGCATTTGTTAAACGGACCTTATCCGAAATATCTGTTAAGCCGGGAGACCTTTCAGGAGCTGATGCAAACTATAAACCGATATTTGGTATTGGGGATAGTGAACCTCAGGCTCTGAAAGGCATCACCAGGTTCGGGTATCTTACTGTTGACTCGGGTGGAGTGTCTGATATCGTAAAATATGAGAATGAAGAGCAGGTTATTTATATTGTTGAAGGAACAGGCAATCTTCAATATGAAAACACTACAGTTCCTGTTGCAAAAAATGATTTCATATATATCCCGGTTGGAGTAAAACATGGATTATCAAATCCCAGGGAAAGGAGCCTGAAAGTTATTGTTATGGGCTTCAAGATACCGGATGTTTCAAAAATCAGCCAGACCCCCCGGATCATGATTGCCAATTCCGATGAGGTACTGCTCCAGATTCTGGGACAGCATGGCCCTACAACACAGTTTAAATTACTCATGGGTGCAACAGACAGCAAGAGAGACAGGCTTGCTGCTGCCTTTCAGGTAAACAGCCTCTTCATAATGGATTTTGCTGCAGGTGGAACAAATATTCCTCACAGGCATGCAAGGGAAGAAGAAATATATTTTGTACTCAGGGGATCAGGTGAAATGGTGGCAGGGGAAACTACTGACAAGAAAGAGGTTCGCTATCCGGCAAAAGAGGGTGATGCCTTTTTCTTTGCTCCTAATACCCTCATAGGATTTTATAGCGGAACCAAAGAGGGAGAGGAGCATGCTCTTATCCTTGCAGTAAGGTCAAAATTCAATGTTCCCAATCCTGGGAACAGGTAGTTTATCTTTTTTTTGTGTTTGAGAGGCAAATATATCTTTTACAGCAGTTTTATTCCATCTTGTTCTGTTTTCCTGAGAACAGCTTCCGGCCAGATACTCGATTGGACCTCTCCGATATGAGTTTTCCTGAGAAAATACATACATATCCTTGACTGGCCTATCCCTCCGCCTATACTTAAGGGTAACTCCTCATTAAGCAGCATCTTATGGAAGAACAGATTTTTCCTGTCGTTGCATCCTCTTATCTCCAGCTGTTTTACCAGCGCCTTTTTATCGACCCGGATTCCCATTGAGGAGATTTCAAAAACCGATTTCAGGACAGGATTCCATATTACAATATCTCCATTAAGACCATAATACCCCTCTTCATTCAATGAACTCCAGTCATCATAATCGGGTGCACGACCATCGTGAGGTTTCCCATTGCTCAGGGTGCCGCCGATACCTATTATAAATATTGCTCCAAACTTCTCCGCGATTTTTGTCTCCCGTTGTTTGACAGTCAGGTCAGGAAATTGTTTCAGCAGTTCTTCTGCATGTATGAAATGAATCTTCTCAGGCAACTCAGGAGAAAGTTCAGGGTACAATTCATACACATCACTTTCAGTCTCCTTAAGAGCCTGGTATATTGATTCAACGGTAGCCCTCAGATAGGCTACTGATCTTTGCTCAGGAAGAATGTGTCTCTCCCAGTCCCATTGATCAACATAAATTGAATGTATGGGACTCAGGTCTTCATCAGGTCTGATAGCTCTCATATCGGTAAGCAGACCTTTTCCTGCCTCTATACCAAACTCTTTCAGCCGTAGTCTTTTCCATTTTGCAAGAGACTGAACTATAGAGGCTTTTTGACCGCTAACATCCTTAACCGAAAAACTTACCGGTTTCTCAATCCCGTTAAGATCATCATTAATTCCCGTGCCATCCAGAACCGCAATAGGAGCTGAAACGCTTACCAGGTTGAGATTTTGCGCCAATCTCTTAGCAAACCTCTCTTTAATAAAACATATCGCCTCCTCGGTTTTTAGACTGTCTGAAATTACTGAAACTTGAATCTCCACTGGCTCCGGTATCATAAGTATTTGATATTTAATTGTAACATGAAAAAAGGTTACTATCTATTCATTTAATTTATTGAAGCAAATATAACTTTATTATTTATAATACAAAGGAAAAATGTCAGATAAATTAATAAATGCCTTTAAATTGCGAGTAAATGTTGATAATATGAAGTATAATAAGTAAGGATTTGGCAATTTAGTTGAAAATCACATTGGTGTACTGAAATTTCCAAAAAGATTTTGGTCACTTTTTTTCAAGGAAAAAATCTATTTTAGATCAAAAAATTAATTTGATGAACAAGATGAATAACTGTCTGTTTATTATTCTTTTACTCATTCCCGGCTTGGGCATTAGTCAAGGCACATCGCCTCTCAGGCCTTTAAAAGTTACATCTCCCCCGGTAATTGACGGAATTCTTGATGAGGATATATGGAAAAGTAATCCTGGTATTACGGGTTTCAGGACATTTACCCCGGACTATGGTCAAGAGATGCCATTTAATACAATTGTCTGGCTGGCGTATGATGATGAAAACCTCTACTATGCATTCAGATGTTTTGACTCAGAGCCTGATAAAATCAAAGTATCAGTTGATGCAAGGGATAAAATAAGTCAGGATGATTGGATATGTGTTAATCTTGACTCATTTAATGATCAGCAAACGCTCTATTGTATATATTCCAATGCCAATGGCATTCAGATGGATACAAGGTTTGCTGCTGGCAATGAGGATCTGGGGATGGACCTTGTGTGGTATAGTGCAGGAAATATTGACAGTACCGGATATTCGATCGAGATTAAGCTCCCGTTAAAGAGCATAAGGTTCTCCAGCAGAGAGCCGGTTATGATGGCAGCGACCTTCGAAAGGCACATAAGCCGGTTATCAACCCAGGGAACATTTCCTCCCCTAGATCCAGACCAGGGAATGGCCTTTCTTAACCAGATGCAGCCTATACAGTACGACGGAGTGAAACATTATACTCTTTTTGAAGCATTGCCATCGGTAACCTATTCGTATAAGGGATTGAATGAGGGAGGGAAAATGACTCCAACTGAAAACAGACCTGATGCAGGTCTTACCTTAAAATATGGGATTACATCTCAGATGATTTTGGATGCAGCTATAAATCCTGATTTCAGTCAGGTGGAGGCTGATGCAGGACAGGTTGATGCAAACCTCAGGTACCAGCTTTTTTTCCCGGAGAAGAGACCCTTCTTTCAGGAGGGAAATGAGAACTTTCAGATAGGTTCGATTGGCTCCTCAATATTAGATCCTGTGGTTTCTCTTGTACATACAAGGAATATTACAAATCCTCTTGTTGGGCTGAAACTTTCAGGCAAAATCGGAATAAAAAACACATTATCTGCGATGTACGCATTAGACAGGATTCCTGAACCGGATGCTGAAATTTTTGGCAGATATTCACATTTTCCTGTTTTAAGATATAAAAGAAGCCTGAACAATGATGGATATCTGGGAGCAATAGCTACATCTGTGTTAAATAATAATAGCTCTAATATTGTATATGGAGTGGATGGTAATATAAGAGTTAATAAATCTACACTTTTTGAATTTCATTCCATTTTGTCCAACACAGATGATACTTCATCATTGATTGATAATAGGGCAGGTCATGCATTAGGTTTAAATCTTCATTCTGAACAGAGAAACATCGATTATGCGTTTACTGCTAAGGATATAAGTAAATATTTTATCTCTCAGACAGGTTTTATCGACCGTGCCGGAGTTACAATATTTACTGGAAGTTTGACTCCCAAACTATATCCGGAATCTGATTTCTTCAGGAGATTTGCTTTTGCGTTTTTTTCAGGTCAGCTCAGAGATAATATATATGATAAATGGGAAACCAATAACTCATTTTCAGTAGCATCTCTCATTGGAGGCACATTACGGGCCAATATGAAATACAAGTATTCTACAGAGATATTCATGAATGAGCGATACAGCACCTCCGGATTTCAATTCACTCTTACAGGCAGGGTAGGCACTAAGTTTAACGGGGGTCTGATATATCAAAAAGGTGATGCAGTTTATTATGGTGAACCAGGTCAGGGTTATGGTAATGTATATATTGCTGAGCTTAGGTATCTTCCTTTTGAAAAGCTGCACGCCCAGGTTAATATAACCTATCAGGATCTTTACAGCAAATCAGACAGAACAAAATTATTTGACTATTTCCTGATCAGGGGAAGAATAACTTACCAGTTAAACAAGTATCTGTTTTTCAGGGCTATAACGGAATATAATGATTATAAAAGATCAATTAAAACAGATTTTCTGGCTTCATTTACCTATATCCCGGGGACGGTCTTTCATATAGGTTATGGATCTTTATATGAGTATAGAACATGGGATGGAGCTGAATATATTGAAAGTAACCGGATCACTGAAATGAAAAACGGATTTTTCGTCAAGATATCTTATCTTTTCCGATCATGAACAGTCGCGGAAGATTTTCTTCCAATGGATTTTCAGGATTTCCACGGAGCACCTCGCAAACCCAAAATTGCAGATTTAAATATTGATGTAATTGGCTTAAAAATAGTATATTAGTTCTTTATAATAATAGTGTAATGGGAAAGAAGAAATTTAGTCCGGCAAGCCGGATCCAGGATTTGTTGCAGTTTGGAGAATATGGTGATGTTAATCCCTCAATTACCGATTCTGCAACGTTTACCTTCCTTCAGGCGAAAATGATGGAAAGCACTTTTGACGGGACCACAGAGGGTTGTTTTTTATACTCCCGTCACTGGAATCCGAGCAACAAATATTTATCGGATGCAATAGCTGCAATGGAAAACACAGAAAGTGCATGGGTCACTGCCTCAGGAATGGCAGCTATCACCTGCAGTATTCTTCAGATATGCAACTCGGGTGATCATATAGTGAGCAGTATTACAACATATGGCGGGACATATGCCTTCTTAAAGAACTACCTTGTTAAATTTAATATTGAGGTCTCTTTTGTGGATATCACAAACCTTGAAGAGGTGGAAAAGGCAATCCGGCCCAATACTAAAATTATTTATACTGAAACCATGACCAACCCATTACTTCAGATTTCTGATATTCCGAAGTTGGCGTATATTGCAAACAGTCATAAGATTAAGTTGATTGTTGATAACACCTTTACCCCGATGATAGTCACTCCGGCATTGCATGGAGCACACATTGTTGTACACAGCATGACAAAATTCATAAACGGGAAGAACGATTGTGTGGCCGGAGTAATTTGCGGAGAGAGTGATTTTATACATTCTTTATGTAATGTGAACGATGGCACTGCAATGCTTTTAGGTCCATCACTGGAACCCATACGTTCATCTTCAATTCTAAAAAACCTTCATACTCTTCATATTCGTATGAAACAGCATAGCTTTAATGCGAAATATCTTGCTCAAAAACTCACAGAAAGCGGGCTGAAGGTTAATTACCCCGGATTAACTGACCATTCAGGGCATAAGACTATGAAAAAGATTATGAATGAAGAATTTGGCTATGGGGGAATGCTCTCTATTGATGCAGGTACTCATGAAAAAGCTAATGCTCTGATGGAGTTGATGGAAAGCAAAGGAGTAGGGTATCTTGCAGTGAGCCTTGGCTACTTCAAAACTTTGTTCAGCTGCTCGGGGAAAAGTACATCATCTGAAGTACCGGAAGAATTGCAAAGGAAGATGGGTATGAGTGACGGGCTGGTAAGATTTTCGGTTGGACTCGACGATGACGTAAAAAGGACCTTTCGGGTTATCCTGGAATGCTTAAAAATTGTTAAAATTCAAAATCAAAAATAGATATTGTATTAAGTAAGTTTTTCATATATCAGAATATGAAGTAATTACATCATAGTTGACATTATCTTCACATAATGGCGATGCCTGTCATAAAATGATACAAAAACCAACCAACGCTAGTTTATTCAAGTAACTTTATAAAATTGAATTTAAACTAAAATCAGGAGGGCTTAATATGAAAGTAAAACGTCGTCTGTTCATTAAGAATTCGATGCTGGCTTCGGCTGGTGTGGCTCTGGGAGCACCTGCGTATATTAAAAACTATGTACAGCAACAACCAAGTGACATAATTAATGTTGCAGTATGTGGGATCAATGGGCGCGGGAAGACTCATTACGCAAACTTTACAAAGATAAAAGATACGAGAGTTGTAGCTTTATGCGACCCTGTCGATTATCTCTTTCCGGATGCAATTGCGGCAATAGAGAAACTCGGCGGACCAAAACCTACGAAAACATATGCTGACTATCGTAAGCTGATGGATGATAAAGATGTAGATGTTATTGCAATTGCCACCCCTGATTACTGGCATGCACTGATAACAATTGCAGCTTGTCAGGCCGGAAAGGATGTATATGTGGAAAAACCGGGTTCGCACACCATCGATGAAAGCAGAAAAATGGTAGAGGCGACAAGGAAATATAACAGGATAGTCCAGTTAGGAACACAACATCGCAGCAACAGGGTAAGTCAGAAAGCTATTGAAGTAATACAGCAGGGATTAATTGGAGATGTCTACATGGGACGAGGATATGAGTTTAAACGACGCCAGACTATTGGTAGAGTAGCTGACAGTCCGGTTCCTCAGGGTGTTAACTGGGATCTCTTCAGGGGACCGGCACCAATGATACCATTCAACAAGAACCATTTTCTTTATAACTGGCACTGGTATCTTGATACCAGTACCACTGAGCTTTCAGCAAACGGTATTCATCCGATGGACAGGGTTCGTTTGGGGATGAATATAAATGAACATCCAAAAAAGATAACCTGCTCAGGTGGTTTCTATGGATGGGATTCAGATCAGGAGGTGCCTAATTTTCAGACTGCAACATACGAGTATGCCAACGGCAAGGTGATGGAATTGGAGATTAGATGTTTGCCTAATCCCGGTGGATCGGGCGATATTGAGTGGTATGGTGTTAAAGGATGGGCATATCTTAGGGGTAATACTTTTCAGGCATGGGTGACCGATGATGATAAAGGCCACAGGCTTCCTCCTCCATCCCGACCATCCGGTGATGCACAGGGTCAGGGTGCTGCCGGTGGAAGGGCGACATTTACTAGAGGTATTCAGGAACCTACGATGACTATTACACCGGAAGATTTACCACCTGATGCGAAGGCAGATGAAATGTTCAAAGCCGGAATTGATCCGCATTTTATGAATTTTGTTGATTGTGTGAAGAGTCGCAAACGAGACGATCTTAAGAGCGAAGTAGAAGTTGGACATATATCAACTGTTCAGGCTCTTTTAGGATGTATTGCATACAGTACCGGCAGGAAGCTAACGTTCGACGGGAAGACTGAAAGATTTGTAAATGATGATGATGCCAATACCTATCTCGCACGTCCGGGAGGAGGGCGGAAGCCTTATAATATTCCGGATGTAGTATAGGATAAATTGGCATATTAGATAAAGGGATTACGTCCTCTCCGCCTTACAGAGGCTCGGGCGTGATCCCCTGGGGGGGAGCAACAAGTAAAGCATTAAGCAGATGGCGATCAGGGATTACGCCCTCACCACCTGGCGGCGGCTCGGGCGTGATCCCCTGGGGGGGACTGCAAAGCTTTCATGAACCCTTCGGGTTTTCATTTATTTCCCCTCTGTTCCTTCTGAAAGCAAGCTTTCTTCGGAACTTCGGTAAAATAAATGACCCCGCCGTTGGCGGGGTTCATGAAGGCTTTGCGGAGAGAGGGGGATTCGAACCCCCGGTACCCTTTTGAGGTACACACGCTTTCCAGGCGTGCCAGTTAAACCACTCCTGCATCTCTCCCTTAAATTGCTGAAGTAACTCCTGTCTGAATTAGCGGCGCAAAATACAAAATAATTTTCACTTTAATACCTGTTAAGTGATTTCTCCGGCCAGTGATATTTTCAATGATTCAACAACTTCCTCAACCGATGAGTAGCGGCCAAGAAGATGCATGAGTTTTGTAACCGATGCCTCCGATGTGATGTCTTTTCCGCTTATTACACCTGCAGCAAGCATCATTCGGCTCGTCTCGTATAATCCCATCTCAACACTGCCACCATGACATTGAGTAACATTGAAAATAATTCCGCCATTTACAATAAACTCTTTAAGATAATCGATGAACCACTGGTAGGTGGGAGCATTCCCTGAAC
>Ga0214473_10000104_pt1 | contig 118905 bp, 113 predicted proteins | sample RVTome_7_FD_203509 | JGI IMG/M metagenome (GOLD analysis project Ga0214473, IMG submission 203509) | Soil microbial communities from uranium-contaminated site in the Upper Colorado River Basin, Wyoming, United States - RVT98D197 | ecosystem: Environmental > Terrestrial > Soil > Contaminated >...
GTGAAATGCACGGGAAAATGACTCCCCAGTATATTCTTGGCATATCCTGCTTTTTTCATGATTCAGCGGCCTGCATGGTAAAAGACGGGTCGGTAATTGCCGCAGCGCAGGAAGAGCGTTTTACGAGAAGGAAGCACGACGCCGGTTTCCCGGTCCACGCTATCAATTACTGCCTGGAAGAGGCGGGCATAGAGAACAGCGACATTCAGCTAATATGTTATTACGAGAACCCGTATCTCGCCCTGGAACGACTGCTGGTCAGCAACCTGGCGCAAATCGGGATTGGAGACATCGGCCGACTCGATAATATGATCAGCCAATGGGGCGGATTCCGGCTGAACCTTCACCAGCGGATGGTTCAGGCTCTTTCAGGATTTCAGGGAAAGCTGCTCTGCGCCGAACATCATCTGTCCCATGCAGCGAGCGCATTCTTTCCTTCACCGTTCGATGAGGCCGCCATTCTTACTGTCGATGGAGTCGGGGAATGGGCCACGGCTGGCTTGTTTTATGGGCAGGGCAAGGATATCAAGCCATTGAAAGCGATGAAATATCCCCATTCCCTGGGGCTTTTTTATTCGGCTTTTACCTACTTCACCGGATTCAAAGTCAATTCGGGTGAATATAAGTTCATGGGATTGGCTCCCTATGGCGAGCCCCGGTATTATGATCTTTTGAAGGACAACGTAATCGAGATTTGCGACGATGGCTCATTATTCCTCAATCTGGAATATTTCGATTATTTGACAGGCGACAGGATGACTTCCGGCAAGATGGAAAAACTGCTGGGAGGAAAACCCCGGCAAAGGGAAACCCGTATCACCCAGAGAGATATGGATATCGCCGCCTCGGTCCAGAAAATAACGGAAGAAGTGTTGCTCAAAATGGCCGGTCACGCCTCGCACCTGACCGGCAGCCGGAATCTTTGTCTGGCGGGTGGTGTCATGTTGAACTGCGTGGCCAATGGCAAGATTCTGAAATCCGGTCGTTTTTCGGATATCTGGATTCAGCCGGCGAGCGGCGATGCCGGGGGCGCATTGGGGGCGGCCCTGGCCGCCTGGCATGTTTATCTGGGCAACATGCGAAAGGCCACTCCCGGCGATTCCATGAGGGGCGCCTTACTCGGAGTCGACTATAAAACCCAGGAGATACTGGATTTTCTCGAGATCTACGGGTTCCCTTACGAAACGCTCCCGGATTCCGAACTTCCGGGAAAAGTCGTAGAATTATTACTTGACGGTAAAATTATCGGTTTATTCCAGGGCAGGATGGAATACGGTCCCAGGGCCCTGGGCAATAGATCCATAATCGCCGACCCGCGCGATCCCGGGATGCAGAGCCGTTTGAATCTGCGGATCAAATACAGAGAATCGTTTCGGCCGTTTGCCCCGATCGTCTTGAGGGAGAAGATGGACGAGTGGTTCGACATCGACTATGATTCGAAGTACATGTTGCTTGTCGGAGCGGTGAAAAAAGAGAAATGCAAGGCAGTCGAAAAAATAGCCGGAGAGGACCTGATCGAAAAAGTCAACCAGGTCCGTTCCGATATACCGGCGGTGACACACGTCGATTATTCGGCAAGAATCCAGACCGTACACCAGGAAACCCACCCTTTGTTGCATGAAATTCTGCTCGAATTTTACTCGAAAACCGGTGTGCCCGTGCTGATAAACACTTCTTTCAATGTAAGAGGAGAACCGATAGTCTGCTCTCCAATGGATGCCTACCGCTGCATGATGCGGACACAGATGGATTGCATATTGATGAATAACGTTCTCGTGTACCGCCATGAGCAGCCGGAGTGGGTGGAAAGTACGAAATGGGAGGATGAATTTGAACTCGATTAAAAAATTAAAGGCCGGCCTGGACATCTATCGAGCCATTGCGGCATATCAAAAGAGCCTTGATAAAGACCGGCAGAGCGGTCACAGGACCGGAACCAACTGGAAAAACTGCTCAAGCCGGTACTTCCAGGCCGAGGATTTCCTGGTGCTCGAGGCGAACTTGCCTTCCCCTGCTGGCTTCGACAATCAATTGCTGCATATCGCAAGCCTCTTATTGGAAGCCGGCCGCAAAGATGCTTCGAGTGAAAGTAAGGAAATAATTCAGCCTGGAGATTTTATTTATCCGGTAAGCTGAATTGGACAGCGCTTGCTCGTACCGCGGCTTGCTGCGGGATCGACGAAGGAAGAGAAACTATCACCTTGACAATCGAAGACTCTCCGCAGCTTGCTGTGAGGAGTCTTCGGTCTTCCGGACAAACCGCCTACAAAAACTTCAAAAACGTCACCGCGATAATTTGCCCTCATTCCGCTGAATAAACGTATTCATATTGAATAGGCGGACTTCATCCAATCGATCGACCTGGGAATGCCTTCCGCGAGGGGCACCGTATACCGATGGCCCAGGTCCCGCTTTGCCTTACTGATATCGACTTTTTTATCTCTGGTAGTAAATGGCTCGGTTTCCACGTATTCAACCAGGTCGTCGCTTTTACCCAGGTACTCCAGGATCAGATCGGATACCGTTTTCATGTCGTGGTACTCTTCCCCGCCCAGATTGTATACTTCTCCCGGCTTGAACTTTTCGATTATATTGGACAGGGAACGAACCACATCCGCAACGAAAAGTGAAGTGCGGTGGTGCCTGAGGAAAACCTTGTACGGCATATCGTGCAGCGCATGGTAGATGAACCGGCAAATGGCGCTTCGGTAAGGGCTGTAATATTCCCCCGGTCCGTAGACATTAAACAGCCGGACCCTGACCGATTCAGTGCCGAACTGTTCGGCTGAATTCAAAACCTGCATCTCGCCCACCCATTTACTGATCGCGTAGTCGTTGAGCTGCCTGATTTCGTGCTCGTCCATGACCTCTTCGCTCATCACGCCATCCCAGTCGCCGTAAACTTCCGAGGAACTGAAGAAGATCAGGTGGAACTTCTTATTCTCCTGCAGCCGGAGCAAATTCTTGGTGCCGATAGTATTGGTTTTCCAGAGATTGTCGAAATAGTCCTCACCGTTCCACCGGCCGAATTCGGCAGCCAGGTGATAGACACAGTCGAATTCCTGCCGGTCGAAAATGCGGGTCAACTGATAGTAACTCGCGACGTCACAGCGGAAATATTGCGAGTCATGATAGTGGGCCAGATCGCACAGATAAACCTCGTGGCCTCTGCTTCTCAGTTCCGCCACCAGCGGAGCGCCGATAGTTCCCAGACCTCCGGTAACAAAAATCCGCATCTATCCCTCCGATAGTCAGATATCGAAGCGTTTAATGGCATCGATCATTACGATTTCAGGAGCAACGTCGAGATCCGTGTGTCTTTTCAGATCCGACATAACGTAATCTCTGAGAATCACGCTGTAGCCGAGCTTCTCGAATTCCGCGGGTTCCCAGCCCGACCGGTGGGTCTGGTACTCGTGGCCTCCCCATCCCCAGATATCGATATTCTGCGGGACATAGCCTTTCGGAGTTTCGACTATGACAGCCACCCTGGCAATCTGTTCGGCCATCCCGATAAGTTTCAGGGAGTCATCCTTTTCGAGGTGTTCGACTATATCGAGCAGCAGAACCAGGTCGAAAGAATCCGGCAGAAAAAGGCTGCCGATCTCCAGGGCATCGGCATTAATCACCGCAAAGGGGCACCCGGCCTGGATTTTTTCCAGGAACGGCCGGTATATATCGATTCCGACCCTGATTTCGGCGTCGATGTATTGCGACTTGAGCGATAGCCCGCAGGCGACGTCCAGAACGGTTTTGATCTTGCCGGTGGGATAGAGATTTTTCTCCTCGAATATTTTCTGGACTGAATTTGTCACCCAGTCTTCCCTCGGCATTATCCTTCTCCCCCAAGCTTCCGGACTCTTCTGTTGAATTTATAAAAACCAGGCTGAAAAGCCACGAGCGTTCGAGCACAGGACTTAGCAAGAATCGAGCCCGCGGATTGCAAATTCGCGGGAATATAATACACGAATAGTATAAACGGAACCATTTTAACTCTTGACTCGGCAGCCGTTAATCCCCATTAATGATTGAATAAGCAGTTTGCTGCCCATACTGATGCAGCTTGAGGATGAGAGCCATCCATCCGGAACAATAGGACAAAGATTCTTTCGCCCGAATCAGCGACGTTCTCTGAGGGGGATGTGATCTACAAATGGATTCGGCTGCTGTTTGCTGTCCGAGACTGGCAGTACACTTTGAAGTCTATCAGGTTATTGGTGAACGCCAGCCGGCGGGGTACCATTGATGGAATCCGGTTCTCTAAGCAATGAACAGATATTTTAGGTTGTCTTATAGTCGGAAGCTTATTATTTATGAAGCCATTTTTACCCGGGCCTTATAATTCTCAACTCATTTATACTCCCCATCCCTATGGCCAAGCACAAGTATTATAATTTCGCCGACATTTTGAAGGATGAAAATGCAGCCGGACTGCAGGGAAAAAAAGAAAATATAGATTATTATAGTTTGATGCGGGTAAATCGGATTTATGGAAAAACAATAGAACCGGATAACAGCACTAAACTTGAGGCGTTAATGCATTATCATTAGAATTTATCTAACTTTTTCTTTATCTCCTATGGAGGCATTATGTATTCGATAACCGCTGTAGTTAATAAGATCCTAAATCAATTTGGACTCCATGTGATAAAAATACAACATTCTTATTTGAAGAAGGATAAAAAGGAAAAAATATATGATTTGATAAATTCTTCAATAGTTCCTGAATTGGATTCATTTAATGTGAATTTTGAATACGGAAAGGCTGTGGACAGTAGACTTAGAGTAAGAGGAGTAAATACAGTACTGGAAGAATCTTTACAAGATATAATTGATTTTGCAAGTTTTTCTGGAAAAAAAGTCCTTGAAGTAGGTCCTAAGTTTGGATTCCATAGTTTGTGGATAGATAACAATATAAAGCCGTCCTTGCTTGTTTTAAGTGAATTGATTTCAAAAAAAGAATGCATTGAGGAATGGGTTGGGCAAATACATTGTCCACATGAAATAGTTTATGGAGACATGCTGGTTAGCGAATGCCTGCACGAACTGGGGCCTTTCGATCTAGTATTCTTCACCGGTGTGCTTTACCATAATGTCGAACAGTTGAAAATGTTAAGTGTCCTCTGGAATTTGACTTGTGAAGGTGGCACTTTAGTTATGCAGTCATCTGTATTTGATTCATTAGAACCCTTAATAAAATTATCCTGGCAGCCGGAGCAGAAGGGAAGTTATTGTTATCCTTCACCGAAGGCATTATTGACTATGTTGGCAATGACTGGATGGAATGATCTTACAATTTTTCCGGATTACCGCCCTAATAGCAAAGTGATATTATTAACTTGCAAGAAATCACAGGAACAATATATGAGTTATTCCAAGATAAAATTCGGTGGTAGCTTTTAAACTTTAGTCTTGGGGTACAAAACCTTATGGCCAGGCACAATTATTTCCAATTCTCCGACATTTTGAAGGATGAAAAGGCAACCGGACTCCAGGGGAAAATCGCCAGCCAGCATCTGCGCCTGTATCATATTGTCGAAAAAATTGAAAAGCCGCTGGTTCTGGAATTCGGTGTACAAAAAGGCCTTACGACCTGCGTTCTACTGGAAGCCTGCGAAATAACCGGCGGCCGCCTTGTCTCGGTCGACATCTCCGACTGCAGCGACGTGGCCCAATCCCCCTGCTGGAAGTTTATCCGGACCAGCGACCAGAATATTGATGAAATATTAGCGCAGGCGCCCGAATTGAAAGATGGCATAGACCTTCTGCACATAGACAGCGTTCACACCCGGGAACATGTTTCCGGGCTGTTGATGAAATGGTTTCCCTATGTGAAGCAGGGCGGATTTGTCACTTTCCATGACATAGATGAGAACCCTTACAGATTGGGACAGAGAAAGGCGGATAGGTTCAAGGAAAAGAACATAGCCGAACTGGGAAGGCTGGTCAGGGACTTTTTTTATGCCAATGAAGATAGCCTTTATCTCGAGTATCATTTCGGCAGCACCGGCTTCGCCTTTATGAAAAAACAATCACCGCTGAGATCTTTACCGAATCCGCCGATAAGAATACTCAATTATTACGAGTCGATTAAAGAGGCGTTCGATATGTTATATTCAGCCGTAAAAAGACGCTTATTACATCTTTAATTTAACTCGCCTTGGCTTGTGGGAGAACAAGATGCTAAATAAAGTAAAACATTTAGCTTATCAATTACTCGATCCCCGCAGATTGCCAGAATTGGCCGGTAAACGAGTAGTCTTTCATTCTCTCAATGATAAGGGATTATTAGAGCAATTTCAAAATAAAAGAATACTTGAAATAGGTCCAAAGCATGGCCTTGATTCCAGATTGTTGGCCGATCTAAATCCCAGTGAACTCATGCTCATCGATCTGCCTTCCAAAAAAGAAATGGTCGAAAAATGGCTTCCAGAAGTCGCTTCAAAATGTAAAGTTACGCCGATATATGGAAACTTGCTGTATCTTTCAGAAGAACAAATCCGCGACATCGGGAAGTTTGACCTGATATTTTGCTTTGGTGTACTGTACCATAATGTTGAACAGATTCGGCTCTTGAAAAAACTGTACAATCTGTGTGCAGTGAACGGAATGGTGGTTGTGGAAAGTGCGACTGCGCGAAGTAGAGCGGTACGAAAGCTGAATGGAGTTGAAATATATTGGCCCGAAACATATAGAAAAATACAGACCGTAACACATTTGCCTTCTCGTCTGGCAATTAAATCTTGGCTGGAAATGGTCGGCTTTACTGATGTGGAAATATGCGATGTATATTCTAAATCATTAAGCAGACACAGGGCCGTTCTTATCGGATTAAAAAGAAGCGACGCAAAACCTTATTACAGCTATTCTCAATCAGGTAAAAATCCTGATTATATTGCCGGAGAAGCTGTTTGAAAACATTTTCACTCCTTCAAATTTTCTCTCGGTATGCAGATTATTCTACCTAATGATTTGAAAATCAGAATTGGAATTAACTTTAATCGTATTGTAGGTCCCTATGGCGGAGGGAACCTGTTTGTCAATAATCTGGAAAAGTATTTTAGATCCAGAGGACATGAAGTTTACAGGGAGCTCGTACCGGAGCTGGACCTTGTTCTGATCGTCTCCTCCAAGCCAAATATCCGGACGACTTCTTTCAAGCCGCAGATTCTTACTTATTATTCAGCCTGCTATCCCGAAGCGGTTATAGTCCACAGAATCAATACCTGTGACGAACAAAAGGCGCAAAGTCAGGGGATAAACGAGATAGTCCTAACAGTGAACAAATTTGCGGATCACACCGTATTCGTCAGCGAATTTATCAGAGATCTGTACACAAATCAGGGTTTCGACGTATCAAAACCTCACAATGCAATTCTCACCGGAGTGGATGAACAAATCTTTCACGCCGATGGCCGCGCTTCCTGGGATGGTAAGGAAAAGATCAGGATTATCACCCACCATTGGTCCAGCAATTATCTCAAAGGTTGCGATATTTACGAACGCCTGGACCTGCTGCTTGATCGACCGCCCTTTAAAGACTTATTCGAGTTCACTTTTGTCGGCAATCTCCCGCCGGGCGTTTCCTTAAAAAACACCCATTATCTCCCTCCTTTGCCTGCTGAAGAAATCACGGTAATATTAAGGGACCATCACTTATACCTGACCGCCGCTCGTCATGAGCCTGGGGGCAATCATTACATCGAAGCGATGCGCTGCGGGCTGCCCGTATTATACCTGAAAAGCGGCTCCAGCGGGGAGTATTGTTCGGCGTACGGCGGCGTGGGCTACGATCTGGCGGATTTCGAAATGCAGTTACGGTCGATACCCGAACGTCTGGCTGAAATGAGGGAGCAGGTTCTCGCCTGTCCTTTCACTGCCACCCGGATGGCCGAACAGTACGAGAAGTTGTTCATCGAGCTGGTGGAAGCCAGGAGAAAGCAAACACAACCGGTCAGGCGGAATACATTCGCCATATATAAAAACCGGCTGCTTTTCAAAATCCGGAGTAAAGGCTTAATCCAATTCAAAACCCGTAATGACTTCGAGGGTGACAAGATTTGAAACGCTTACACCATTGGAGAAAAAAGCTATTTCGAATTGTTTCCGGATCTCTCTCAAAGAAGAATATCTACTTTGTCAGCGATGCCAGTAATTGGGCGTTCGGCTCGATTGCCTTTTACATTTCCGGTAATATTGCCGATCTATACCATCGAAAGATCAACGTCACACTTGATGCCGACGGACTGAGAAATCAGATTGTCCATTTCAATGACCGCCATTCGTATATGCAAGGGGGGCGGTTTCGCATCGTACATAGATCCAACAAGATCATCCTGACCTGGTTGCACGGCGACCCGCAGGATCCGAATGAAAACATGCGTAAAATAATTCAGGCTCTGCCTGAGGCTGCACGGAAAGTAGAAAAAATAGTCACATCGTGCGGCATAACTTTCAACCATTTGAGACAGATCGGGATCCCGGAAGAAAAAATAGTAATCATTCCGCTGGGCGTCGACTTGAATATATTTGCCGGACCGGGAATAAATAATAAGCCGGCGCTCAGAAAAAAAATCGGTATCGAAGAAGATGCAATCTGCGTTGGGTCATTTCAGAAAGATGGCATCGGCTGGGGAGATGGGAACGATCCCAAGCTGGTCAAGGGACCGGACGTATTTCTGGAGGTGATCGACGGGCTTTCGCGCAAAATCGAAAATTTATTCGTGGTGCTGACCGGGCCGGCGCGCGGATACGTGAAAAACGGGCTGAAAAAAATCGGCGTGCCTTATCAGCACAACTACTTAGCCGATGCCCGCGAGCTCACCGAATACTATCACTGCCTCGATCTGTATCTGGTCACTTCCCGTTGCGAGGGAGGTCCGTTATCCCTGTTTGAGAGTTGGGCCAGCGGCGTCCCGGTCGTTTCCACCAGAGTCGGCATGCCGGCGGATTTGATCAGGCATCGGGAAAACGGCTTGCTGGCCGAAATCGAAGACGTGGATGGACTGACAAGCAGCGCGGTGGAATTGATCGAAAACCAGGAATTGAAAGCCAGATGTGTGGAGAACGGACTGAAGGAAGTCAGGCAATACGACTGGCCGATTATCGCCGGCCTTTACTTCCACAAGCTCTACGAGCCGCTGCTGAATGGATAAAATTTCTCTAACCCTGTTTTTCACCGCCGGCGTGAGTCTCGAAGCCTGGGCCGCTGCCGGCAATCTCGACCGCGAGCTGACCCTTTACAAGAAACTTCTGCCTCACCTGAAAAAAATCAGCCTCGTCACCTATGGGGGAAAATCCGACCGGGAATTCAGCAGTCACATCGAAGACCTGCGCCTGTTATGCGTGCCCTGGCAGAGGTGGCAGCAGCTCACCGCCCTGCATCTGACCGCGAAATACTTCCCGCAACTGTCGGCAGCGGACGTCCTCAAGACCAACCAGATCCGCGGCGCCCAGGTCCCGATCTGGCTAAAAAAAATATTCCGGAAAAAGCTGATTGTCAGATGCGGGTTTCTGCACGGCTATTTCACCCGGCAGCAGGGCGCTGACGAAAAGCGGATCCAGGAGGCCGTCTCGCTTGAAAGAACCGCCTTCACGGACGCGGACCTGTGCGTGGTAACCTCGGCCTGGCAGAAAGAAGCGGTGGTCAAGGATTACGGAATCGCCCCGGGAAAAATAAAGGTGATTCCCAATTACGTCGTTACCGGTATGTTCAAGCCCGACCCGGGAATCGAAAAGAAATTCGATCTGGTCTTTATCGGCCGCGGCGACAGGCAGAAGAACTTGCCGAATCTATTCGAAGCGTTAAATATACTTAAAAACAAAGGCCGCCGGTATTCGCTCCGGCTGGTGGGCGCCTGCTGCGAAAGCGACGACCTGCGCCGGGAAGCGCAAGCGAAGGGGCTGGACGTCACTTTCAGCGGGAACGTTCCCAATTTTCAGCTTCCAGCGGTGTTGAACGAGGCGCAGGTGTTCATCCTGCCTTCCCTGTACGAGGGCCACCCCAAGGCCCTGCTCGAAGCGATGAGCTGCGGGCTGCCCTGTATCGGGGCCGAGGTGCCGGGAATCCGGGAGGAAATCAGGCACGAGTCCAACGGCTGGCTCTGCCGGACAGATCCGGAGAGTCTCGCCACTGCCATCGAAACGGTGCTCGGCAATGAGGCGCTCAGGAAAATCCTGGGCGAAAACGCAAGAAAGCACGTCGTGGGAAATTACGATATCGACAGGATCGTGGAACTCGAACTCGAGGCTTTAAGAGAAGTCGTGCAAAAATGAAAAAATTGCTGCTCGCCTTGTTGATAGGACCTCTGGCGCTGATCCTCAGGCTTCTGCCCCGCCGGGTCCGGGTCAACCTGTTCTCGGAAATAATCGCGCGCGCCGCCCGCGGCAGCGATCCGGCGGAGCGGCTGAGGCTGTTGTTCGAGCTGGACAACCGTCTTTACAACCTCCAGGGCCAGGCAGCCGTGGAGTACGGCGGGGGCATCCATTCCAAACACCGCCACCTGAAGTACCACGACTTTTTCATCCGCCACGTTCATCCCGGTGAAAGGCTGCTCGATATCGGCTGCGGAATCGGTGCGATGGATTACGACCTTGTGACACGAGTCGATAACCTGAAAATAGTCGGAATCGAAATCGACCCGGCAAATATCGAGTACGCCCGCCGCCATTACATCCATCCCAATCTGACGTTTATTCACGGGGACGTTCTGGACGGCTTTTCGGACGGTAGATTCGACGTCGTGACCCTGTCGAACGTGCTCGAACACATCGAGGACCGGGTGGGACTGCTGCGGAAGGCCTGCGAACAGCTCGAGCCGAAACGGGTCATTATCCGCGTGCCGTCTTTCGAGCGGGACTGGCGGGTGCCTTTGAAAGAAGAAGTGGGTGTGGACTATCGCCTCGACCCCACTCACTATATCGAATACACCGAAGAGGTGTTCCTGGAGGAAATGAGACAAGCCGGATTGGAAAAAATTCACCTCGAAACACGCTGGGGAGAAATCTGGGCGGTACTGGAACCGAAAATCCGGAAAGATTAGAAGTACCGGGTCGCCTTTTGCTGCATTCAATTACGATAACAAATTTCGTGTACCGGACGGTCACCAAACTATCTTTCGGCGGGAAAACCCTGGAATTATGAAGCTTTCCGTAAGGCCGTATCCATATCCTTTCCGGGCCGCTTTCAGTATCTGCAACGACCTGGACCTGATGACCGAGGAGCGCTACCTCTTCCTGAAAGATTTTTTCCAGAATTTTCCTGCCAGCGCCCCATCTGCAAAACCGGGCTTACCCTACGGCGAATCGTTCTTCGTTTTCAATGAAAACCCGTTCCACCCGGAACAGATTTCCCTGCTGACCCATCCAAGGCTTTTAGTCCCGGACCTGGAGTCGGGTTATTTAGCGACGATGCACGGCTGGGGAGACTTCAATTTCAACCCCGTCTTTACCCGCGAACATGCGATCAAAGGTTTGGGCCTGCTGAAAGAGATTCAGAAAAAAACCAGGGTCTGGGTCAACCACGGTTCGCTCCATAACCTGCAGAATATAGGTGAAGGATCGGGCTACGGAGACGTGAAGGAATACATCGACGGCGCGAGTAAAAAATATCCGGTACGCGAATATCATCTCGATCTGGCCAGGCAGCTCGGAATCGAATTTTTCTGGATTTCGGAGTTGACTGCTATCGTCGGGCAGAATACGAAAATTTCACCTTGGCGGGCCTGGAGAGAGAGTAAAAGACCATCTCGATCCCGGAAACCGTCTTCCCCGCCATCAAAAAAGACGCTCGAGAGAGCCGCATACCAGGCGCTGCATCTTTATCGGAAAGACAATAGCCTGCTTAAGCCGCGGATCATGAGAGACGGCAATCAGATAATGGAATTCGTCAGATTCGGCGCGCACGACCTGGCGACGGCCGATGATTTGATTTACCTGATTCCCGCCGAGGTAATAGAAGAACTTCTCGGGAATGCCGGCGTAATGGTGCTTTACACGCATTTGGCGAAAACGAAGCAGCCGGCCGGCAAAATGGTGGACGAATCGGTCGAGGCTTTGCGGCAGATCAAGAGCCGCTTCGATGAGGGTAAACTATGGGTGAGCAGTACAGACAAGCTGCTGGATTATGAAAGTCTGAAACGATCGCTTTCCTGCGAATTGAGGGACAGGGAGATTGTCATCACCTTCGAGGCCGAGCTGCTGCCGGGAGCGTTCTTGCCGGCTCCGGAACGACTCACCGGTATGACTTTTTATTGCGATCCCGGCAATATCGATAAAGTCGTTTACGATAACCGGCAACTGCCTTTTAAAAAAAACCCGGAAGACTTCACCGGTCAAAAGAGTCTTACCCTCGGATAGCCGGCCGTTTTAGGAAGCACCATTTCGCTCCAGGTACGATTTCAGCAAACCCTTCCTGAGCTTATTATGCAGCTCGATTCTTTTTTCCCGGGTGGCATCCCGGGCATAAAAGCATTTCCCCTCGACAATTTCTTGCTGCGGTATCCTGGGTAAAGTTTCGCCCCTTTCCAGTATTCTGAGCGCTTCCACCGTGAGATAAGTTCCCTCGACAAGATATTTGGCCCTTAAAGTATGGTGGTCGTCTCCGGGCTCCAGCGTAAGTTTTTTCTCCATGATGACATCGCCGGTGTCAATCCCGGGATCGATAAAGTGCAGCGAGGCTTTCAAATAATCGAAGTCCTCATAATACAGCGCCCAGAACATCGGCCAGGTACCCCGGTATTTGGGGAGCCCGCCGTGGACGTTCATAATCCTGCCGGCCAGCATACCGAGAATCGGTTCCTTTATGATCGAGGTGCCCTGGACCGCCATGACATCCGGATTTGTCATCCGTACAAAATCCACGGCCCGGGCAGCATTGATATTGGGTACTTTCACCAGAGGAACTTTCGCCGGGAAATTCCTGTAACCGCTTGCCGAAAAGTATTTTCCCTTGACCCGGCGCACGTGGTCCTCTTCATTTCTCATGTACAGATGGTCGTACAACATGTCCGGGAATTTGCCGACCCCCTCCCTTTTCAGCCTTTCCCAAATCCTGAACGGCAGGCTCGGCCGGACCGCCTCGACTCTCTCTCTTTTTTTCCTTTCCAATCCCTGATCCGCAATTATACCCACCACACCTTCAATAGCGGCGGCTATCGTGTTTGCGAAAAAAATGCTTTCCGGACCGGAACCTGTCGCCAGGAGAGTTTTCACGATCGATCTTTCTTTTCCATTCAAGTGACCGAGCTTAACGGCTCGAAATGAAGGCTTTCAGGATATGTCTGACAATTGTTTTATAGCGTGGCCTTTCTCCAGACCTCTCCCGGATCAGTCTGAGCAGAGCGAGACCGGTCCCGATCCTTCGATGATCGATCAGATTAAAAGCCATTTGCCTCATACCGCTGCGGGTCAGCTCCATCTTCCGGTCGGCCCGGTATACCTCATCCCAAAGGGAAGTCAGCGCTTTAATATCTTCGCTATCGAATTCATCCAGGTAGCCGTGGTAAGCCCACCAAAACTTTTCATAGGCCTGCCGCGCCGGCGCCTTCCCGCCTGTTCTTTCGCTGACAATTTTGAGCGATGTTTCGAACATGCTGTTTAACTGCTGGCGCCGGTGGACGGAACTGATGCGCTGGCTCGATTCACGCCATTTGACCAGTACTTCCGGAAGGTTTGCCAGTTTCCATTTTTTACTGACTCTCCACCACAGTTCATAGTCCTGCGCGAATTGGATTCTCTCGTCATACCCTCCCGTTTCCAGCAGAGCCGATTTCCTGATTGCGACTGAAGTGTGAAGCAGGGCATTGTTTTTCAAGAGCAATTCCGCCTCGATCTCATCCGACTCAGTCGCAAGCCTTCTCGTCGCCAGTAGCTTGCCTTCCTCATCTATGATTTCCAGGCAGGTGCCCAACACCGCGATATCTTCATGCTCCTCCAGGAACTCCACCTGCCGCTGCAGCCTCTCCGGCAGAGACACATCATCCGCATCCTGGCGGGCGACGTATTTTCCGGCCGCGAGCGCCAGTCCCCGGTTGAGCGACCGGGTGAGGCCGAGGTTCCCGGGGTTATGGACCAGCCTTATCCGGCTTTCGCGGCCGGCGTATTCGGTCAGGATCAGCGCGGTGGAATCGGTGGAGGCGTCGTCGACAATCAGGAACTCGAAATCGGTGAAGGTCTGGCCGAGAATACTTTCCACTGACTCCCGCAGGAAGCGCTCGCCGTTGTAGACCGAGAGCAATACGGTAACGAGTGGGCTTTCGACTTTCTCATTGCCGGCCGTCACGGCTGGTTACCTCCGGGATCGGTACAGCCGATAAACTTCAAGTATTCGACCAGGACGGGTGGGGAAAGTACGACCAGGGTGTGAAGAAATAAGCGCAAAAGCCGGCTGGACAGGCTTGACACCGAATAGCGGAACGAAGCCTCACAGAACGTGTTCACTGGAGAGGATTTCGCGCATCTGATTGACTGTCAGTTCCTTTTGCGCTACCCGGCTGTTGTATTCGAAGTCCTGTTCCACGGGCCGGGCCCCGGTCTTTCCGGCGTATTCTCCGACGTTCGCGTAGTCCGGCAGGACCGCGAAGTACTCGCCGAAATCCACGGTCTGATGGGCCTCGTGGCGGCTGATCAACTCCTCGTCGATCTTCTCTCCCGGCCGGATCCCGACCACTTCGATTTCACAGCCCGGCGCCACCGCCTCTACCAGATCGGTGAGCTTCATGGTCGGGCTTTTCGGCACGAATATCTCGCCGCCGCGCATGTCGCAGACCCGTGCCAGGACGAAATCCACCGCCTGGGTCAGGGTAATGTAGAAGCGGGTCATGCGCGGGTCGGTGATCGTCACCTTACCGCCGGCGCTCATCTTCTTGAAAATCGGAATCACGCTGCCGCGGCTGCCGATCAGGTTGCCCATGCGCACGCAGGCAAAGTTGGTCCCGCTCTCCGCGCGGTAGTAATTGGCGGCGACGAACAGTTTGTCGGCGCACAGCTTGGTGGCGCCGTAATGGTTGAGCGGGTTAACAGATTTATCCGTGCTGGTGGTGATGACTCTTTTGACTCCGGCCTGGTAGGCCACCTCGATCACGTTCTGCGTGCCGATGATGTTGGTCTTAACGTATTCGTAGGGATTGTACTCGGCCTGGGGGACCTGTTTGAGCGCGGCGGCGTGGATAATCACGTCCGCGCCGTCGGCGGCTTCCAGCAGGCGCGAACGGTCCCTGACATCGCCGATCACGTAGCGCACCCGGCCGTTTTTCAGCCAGGACATCATCTCGAATTGTTTGTTTTCGTCCCGGCTGAAAATGACCAGCCGTTTAATGTCATAGCGGGTGATGAGGGTTCTGCAGCAGTGCTGGCCGAAACTGCCGGTGCCGCCGGTAAGCAGGATCGTTTTGCCGTCGAGGTGCATGATTCCGCCGTAACGATGGGTTCAGGAAGTAATAGTAGCCTACGACGAGGAAAACGGCAATATTCGTACCATTGATCGCCCACGCGGGCCGGTCGGTCAGTCGAAAAGAGAGTCTCCGGAGGGATCGAAATCGGCCTCGATAGTGAGGTAGCCCTGCTTTTCCCACTGCTGGACGTTCAGTTCCTTGAGGGCGCAGATCAGGGCCTTATCGACCACACCCTTGGCGGTGCGCCGGAGGTCCTCGAGCAGTTCGGCGATCCCCCGCACCCGTCTTTCGGCCAGCGAGACCAGCGCCTCCACGGCCGCTTCCCGGTCCAGGTCGGTCGCCGGGGCCGGAACGCGGATAATTTCCGCCAGAAAGCCCACGCAGCGCCTGGTACCCACTTTGCCCAGGGTGCGGATGCCTTCCGCCCGCACTTCATCGTAGCCGGCCTCGCGGCGCTTGAACAGGTCGAGGATGAAGCGGGCGAGCGGCTTTTCCGCCTCGCGGGCGTCGATCTGGGCCAGACCCTCCAGCGCGGCCAGGGCCACCGCCGGCCGGCCCTCCCGCACCAGTACCAGCAGGGGCTCGGCGAGCGCCGAGGCGCTTTCGACCCAACCCAGGCTCTGCACCGCCTGACGCAGCCTCTCCGGGTCCGCCTCGTCAATCCGCGAGCGGATGTACTCCAGGATTTCATCCCGGGCTTCTTTATCGAGCGGCTTGAAATCGAGCGGATCCATCAGAATTCCTTTTTTTGCAGTCAGTCCGGGAGCAGTTCTCTCATACCCCGAAACCTCATCCCCAGGAGCTTTTTCGCGGCCGAGCTGTCCAGGGAGCAGTCGGCGGGCCGCACCAGTCCGCTGGCGGCCGCCGTGCCGGGCAACACGCGCCGGGTCGGATAGCCGAGCGCTTTCAGCAGCCGGATACCGAAGCCGTAGCGGTCTATCCGGTCGGCCCCGGCCACATGCAGGACGCCTTCGTAGCGCAAGCCGATGACTGCGAGCAGGCCCCGGGCCAAGTCATCGATGAACACCGGCGAGCGGAATTCATCGACGAACAGCCGGCACTCCCCGCCCCTTTCGACCGCCTCGACCGCAAACCTCAGGTGCAGCGGAACCCGGCTGAAATCGTACATCAGCGAGGTCCGCACCACCGAGGCTGAAAGCTCCGAGCCGAGGACCGCGTTTTCGGTATCCAGCTTATCGCGGCCGTAAGCCATCAGCGGTTCCGGCCGGTCCGCCTCGGTGTAATTTCCCCGCCGGCCGTCGAAAACGAGATCGGTAGAGGTATATAACAAGTACGGCGGATTTTCAAGTTCCCGGCAGGCGGCGAGCAGATTCAACGTACCGCCCAGGGTCACCTCACGGTCGTCCTGACGGTAAGCGGTATGGACTACCGCCAGCGGCTTGAGATCAACTACCATTCGTCGCGTGGCCTCCCGGTCGCGCAGGTCGAGCCGGACCGCCTCGATTCCCTCCGCGGTTTGCAGGCAATTGCCGCAGAAGGTGGCACAGACCTGCCAGCCCACGCCTGCGGAGATTTCGGCCAGCCGACTGCCCAGAAAGCCGCTGCCGCCGGTAATCACGAGCCTTTCTTCGCTCAAGCGCGCCCCCTCTTGCGGCAGAGCGCAATCATGCGGTAGGAGCGGTCCGGGTCGTAGGCGCGGCAGTCGAAGCCGCCCCAGAAATCCAGGATGGCGAAGCCGGCGTTTTCCAGAAGCCCGGCAAGCTCATCGCGGTCGAACATGCGGATCTCGAATTCGTAGATATGCGCCGGAGCGCCGTCGCGGAACACCAGGGCCCGTTTTATCCGCAGCAGATTCGTGCCCGGTTCGATCCGGCAATCCTCCACCACGTCGAACTTGCTGTAGCTCTCCTCGTAGCGGCCATCGAAAGCCCGCCGCGCGAGGGTCCAGTTGATCAGGTCAAGCAGGTACATGCCTCCCGGCGCCAACAGGCGATAGACTTCCGCCAGCACGCGGCGGTCATCCTCGGGATCGGTGCCATAGCCGAAAGAGGTGTACATCTGGATGGCGGCGGCTACCGAGCCGGCGGCCAGTGGTAGCTCGCGCATGTCGCCGCGCAGGGGAAAGAGCCGCCCGCGGTCTTCCAGGCGCATATCGGAGCGCAGCCGGCTGAGAAAATAAGCCGACCCGTCTACCGCAGCCACGCGGTAACCCAGCCGGGCCAGGAGCAGACAGTGCCGGCCCCAGCCGCAGCAGAGGTCCAGGACGATACCCTCCCCGGGTGCGCCCAGCAGTCTCCGCAGGACGGCTATCTGTTCCGGGGTACGGGCCACCTCCTCTTCGTAGAGGTCGATCGTGTGGGGGCCAAACTTGTCATCGAACCAGTCGGGGAAAGCCATCCTCACGCCTCCAGCCGCAGTTCAGCCGAAATATTCGACCGCGTTGCGGAAAAATCTGAGGCCCAGGCCTTCCTCGTCCATGTCCTGCCTGGTCCAGCGGGGATGCAGGTAGCGGGAGGTAAAAGCTTCCGGATGGGGCATCAGGCCGAACACCCGGCCGGTCGGGTCGCAGATGCCGGCCACATCGGCCTCGCTGCCGTTGGGATTGGCCGGATAGGCCGCGGGCCGGGTGCGGTCGGGATTGGCATAGCGCAGGGCGATCTGGCCGTGGCGGTCGAGGTCCTCGAGCAGACGGGGATTACCCACGTAAAATTTACCCTCGCCGTGGCGCACCGGCAGCTCCACCCATTCCAAACCCCGGGTGAATACGCAGGGGCTTGCGCTTTCGGCTTCCAGCAGCACCCAGCGGTCCTCGAACCTGCCGCTGTCGTTGAAGGTGACCGTGGCGGTCTGTTCGAGCCGTCCGGCCCGGCCGCCGGGCAACAGCCCCAGCTTCACCAGCACCTGGAAGCCGTTGCAGATTCCGATCACCAGGGTGTCTCGTTCGAGAAACTCGAAGAAGGATTCGCCCAGCCTGTATTTCAGTTTGTTGGCGAACACCTTGCCACTGGCGATGTCATCGCCGAAACTGAACCCCCCCGGCACGGCCAGAATCTGGAAATCGGACAGCCGGCCGGGATTTTCAATCAGGTCGTTGACGTGGACCTTGCACGCCCGGGCGCCGGCCGTGACGAAAGCCGTCTCGGTCTCGTAATCGCAGTTTATGCCGAAGCCGGTCAGAACCAGCGCAGCTGGCCGGGTGTCAACCATCGGTCGCTCCCCGTCTCAAAATTAATCGTTACGCAGGCACGAATTCTGCACTACTCTCCGGCATGTCACCCTCAGAAAGAGACTTGCACGACATGACAGGCAGAGTTGCAGTCGGCAGCTTTTTAAAAAATCTCTGGCAGGACTTCAAAAGGGAAACTCCGGCAAACCTGAGTTCCCTGCTCTATCTCTTTATCCTGCTCGGACTGTTTTTCCTCGCCGTATCGGTTTCCTCGCTCCGGTTCTGAGCCAATTCGGCAGCCGGACCGGTCGACTACAGTCCCACCCGGGGGGAATTTCTTTCCCGCCGGCACGGATTATTTTTCCCCTTTGCCGGCTACCAGTCCAACGGTTTCTTCCAGGCTTTCCGCATTTTTTCCACCGGCAGCTCCACCACCCGGCCCTGGACCATGTTCGCCGAATTGATCCCGAGCAGGCCGTCTTGTGTAACCGAGCCAATACAGGCGCAGGCCACGGCTGAGGTGAACAGCCTTTCGAATTCGGCGCGGCCCTCCGGAGGCACGCTCACCAGGAATCGGCCCTGGCTTTCGCTGAAAAGCAACAGGTCGTCGCGGACGAAGCGGTGGGCGCCCGGGACAGCGGAAAGGTCGACCTCGGCCCCCAGGCATCCCGCGATGGCGCATTCGGCCAGAGCCACGCCCAGGCCGCCGTCCGAAAGATCGTGGCAGCTTGCCACCAGAGAGCGCGAGACTGCCTGATGGATTTTTTCGAAAACGGCCCGGTTGCGGGCGGCATTCACCAAGGGAACGCGGTTGCCCACTGCGCCGAACATGGCGAAATATTCGCTGCCGCCCAGTTCCTCGAAGCTCTCCCCCACCACGTAAATTAGATCGCCCGTTTTCTTGAAATCGACCGTGACCGAGCTCGCCACGTCGTCGATCATGCCGATCGCCGTAAAAAGCAGGGTGGGTGGAATCGAAATTTTTTCCCGGCCGCTGCCGTAGTCGTTCTTCATGCTGTCCTTGCCGCTGATACAGGGTACACCGTAGGCGCTCGTGTAATCGTAGAGGGCGCGGCAGGCGCGCACGAGCTGGGCGAGCTTGTAGGCGCCGTCCGGGGTCTTGGCGCTTTCGACCGGGTCCGGCCAGCAGAAATTGTCCAGGCCGGCGATACGGTCCGGCCGGGCGCCGGTAGCCACCACGTTACGCACCGCCTCGTCCACGGCGCAGGCGGCCATGGCGTAAGTGTCGAGGTCACTGTAGCGGGGCACGATCCCGCAGCCGATCACCACGCCGCGGCGGCTGCCGGGCAGCGGCTTGAGCACGGAAGCATCCGAGGGGCCGTCGGCCAGCACGCCGGCGAAGGGTTTCACCACGGTCAGCGCCTGCACCTCGTGGTCGTACTGGCGCACCACCGCTTCCTTGCTGCAGACGTTGTAGCGGCCGAGCAGACCGAGCAGGTCGTCGTCGAGTTTCCTGTCGGCCGGGGGCAATTCCGGCTCCTGAAAAACCGGCTTGCGCCAGCGGGCGGCCAGTTGCATCCTGGGCAGGCCCTCATGCAGGAAGTCCAGCTCCAGAGCGCCCGCCGTGCGGCCTTCGTAGAGGACGTGGAAGATGCCGGTGTCGGTGAAGAGTCCCAGGTCGGTAGCCTCCACCTCGCGGCGGCGGCAGAGGGCCAGGAAAGCTTTCAGGTGTTCGGGGGCCACCACCACGCTCATGCGCTCCTGGGCTTCGCTCAGGAGTATCTCCCAGGGGGCCAGGCCCTGGTACTTGAGCGGGGCGCGCTCCAGATGCAGCTCGGCGCCGCCGGAAATCCGGGCCAGCTCGCCCACCGAGCTGGAGAGGCCGCCCGCGCCGTTGTCGGTCAGGGTACGCACCAAGCCCGCATCCCGCGCTTCCAGGAGACAGTCGGCCATCTTCTTCTGAGTGATCGGGTCGCCGATCTGCACGGCGCTGGCCGGGCTGTGCTCGTCCAGCTCCAGGCTGCTGAAAGTGGCGCCGTGGATACCGTCCTTGCCGATCCGGCCGCCCACCATCACGATGTGGTCGCCGGGCCAGATCTTCTTCTCGTGGCTCGGCCGGCCCGCCACTTCCCGCGGGATGATCCCGCCAGTGCCGCAGAACACAAGAGGCTTGCCGCGGAAACGGTCGTCGAAAACGATGGCGCCGTTAACCGTGGGGATCCCGCTCTGGTTGCCGCCGTCGCGCACGCCGCGGTGCACCCCTTTGAAAATGCGCTTGGGATGCAGGAGCTTACCCTCCAGCGGCCGGTCGTAATCCGGCCGGGCGAAGCAGAAAACATCGGTATTGAAGATCATCCGGCAGCCGATACCCGTGCCGAGGATGTCGCGGTTGACCCCGACTATGCCGGTAATTGCACCGCCGTAGGGGTCGAGTGCCGAGGGGCTGTTGTGGGTCTCGACTTTCATCGCCAAGCCCCAGTCGTCGTCGAAAGCGATCACGCCGGCGTTGTCGTGAAAGACCGAAATCAGCCAGTCCCCGGTCCGTCCAGCGATTTCATCGGTGGCCCGGCGCACATAGGTTTTGAACAGGCTGTCGATCCGCTCGCCGGCTCCGCCTTCCTCGCTGTAGTCGATCAGGCAGTTGAAAATCTTGTGCTTGCAGTGTTCGCTCCAGGTCTGGGCGATACATTCCAGCTCCACGTCCGTGGGCCTGGGAGCCAGGCCGAGTCCGGCGCGCCGGGTGCGCACATCGCCCCGCCGGTAGTAAGCCTGGATCGCTTTCATCTCTTCCAGGGTCAGGGAGAGCAGGCCCGCTTCCGAGATCCGCACCAGCTCACGGTCTTCCACCTCCAGGTCGTATTCGGCCACGCCGGCCGATCCGCCTCCAGTCACCACCGGGACCACCGCCGCCACCCGCTTGCCGCTCTCCCATTCCGTGCAGCCGATTATCTGCCAGCGTTCGATCAGCTCGTTGGCCAGGAGGTCTCTGGCCACGCGTTCGACCTCCTCCCGGCTCAGGCCGCCCTCGAACAGGTATTGCCGGCTGGTGAAGAAACCCTGGCCGGGACCTGGCTCGACGCCCAGCATGTCGCGGGCACCCTGGCTGGCGGTGTGGCCCACGTTATCGGTGACTCCGGGCCGGTAGCCCACCTCCAGCAGCCAGTCGAACCCGCCGTCTTCCAGCGGCCGGTCCACGCTGAAACGCTGGATCACGGGGTCGGCGAACAGCTCGCGGCCCAGCCTTTCGACCTGCTCGGCGCGCAACTCAAGGTTGGTGGTATAAACCGCCACCGTTCGGACGCGGCCGGCCCGCAGCCCCAGGTCCTCCGCCACTGCCCGAGCCACCGAATCCCCCAGGGGGTCTTTCACGCCCGACTTGTAGCCCACTTCGATGCGATGAATCATTTGCCATAGTCCGTCTTGCGTCGTTTTCGATAGTCAGCGGCCGTTCAGGCAAGCCAAAAATAATAAAACGCATCCCGGTCGGCTATAAAAAGAAAATCCCCGTCCGCCGGATTCAGCGAACGGGGATTTTAAGGTTTCGAAGCAGTCCGGTTTACTTCACCGAGGCGAGCTCGGCTTCCTGGCCGGCCACTCCGGATTCGCCGGGCGCCATCTTGGCGATGAAGTCTTCCACCATGCGGTGGGCCTCGTCATCCGCGTACTGGAACGGCGGGCTCTTCATGAAGTAGGCCGCGGGGCCGTAGAGCGGGCCGCCGACTCCGTTATCCAGGGCCAGCTTGCAGCAGCGGATGGCATCGATCACCACCCCCGCTGAATTCGGGCTGTCCCAGACTTCGAGCTTGAGTTCGAGGTTGAGCGGCACGTTGCCGAAAGTCTGGCCTTCCAGGCGGATGTGGGCCCACTTGCGGTCGTCAAGCCAGCTTACGTAGTCGCTGGGGCCGATGTAAACGTTCCTGGCGCCGATGTCGTAGTCGAGCTGGCTGGTGACGGCATTGGTCTTGGAGATCTTCTTGCTCTCCAGACGCTCGCGCTCGAGCATGTTGAGGAAATCGGTGTTGCCGCCCACGTTGAGCTGGCTGGTGCGCAGGAGCTTCACTCCGCGGTCGCGGAACAGGCGGGCCAGGACGCGATGGACGATGGTGGCTCCCACCTGGCTCTTGATGTCATCGCCGATAATGGGCAGCCCCTTCTCGCGGAAACGGTCGGACCAGGCCTTGTTCTTGGCGATGAAAACCGGGATGCAGTTGACTAAGCCGACACCGGCTTCGAGAGCTTTTTCGGCGTACCAGCGGGTGGCCTGCTCGCTGCCCACCGGCAGGTAGCTCACCATGACGTCGGCCGCAGTATCCTTGAGTAGCCGCACCAGGTCCACTTCCGGTTCATCGGATATCTCTATCACCTGGGAGAGGTATTTGCCGATGCCATCCATCACCGGGCCGCGCTGGACCCTGACACCGGAGTGAGGCACGTCGCTGAACCTGAAGGTATTGTTCGGATCGGCGTAGATCGCCTCGGCCAAGTCCCGGCCGACTTTCGTCCGGTTGACGTCCACCGCCGCGACAAATTCGACGTCGCGCACATGGTAGCCGCCCAACCGGGTGTGCATCAGGCCTGGAATGAACTCGTTCTCGGCCGCGTTCTTGTAAAATTCAACACCCTGCACCAGCGAGCTGGCGCAGTTGCCCACGCCAACGATCGCTACCCTCACTTTACGGTCCATCACTCACCTCGCTTGCAAAATTGTTCTATCAGTTATTTGCTTGATTTCTCGAGAGTTGGAGCCGGATCGCAATGAACGTAACCGGCCAAAGCAGACATGAGTTTTACGTCAGTTTTGTATTTTCTTACATATATAAAAGAAAGCAGGTATTTGTCAAATTTATTATTCTTATATATTCCATAAATATTGCTTATATATCCGGCCCATCTTATATTAAATCGGTAGTTCGAGCCAGCGCTTGAGGATTTTTACGGGCAAATTAAGCGGGAGGCCGCCCATGTATCTCGATCAGCTTCGTTTTTTCCATTCGGTGGCCGAAAGGGGGGGGTTCACCGCGGCCGCCACCGAACTGCATCTGACTCAGCCGGCGGTCTCTAACCAGGTGCGAAAGCTCGAAGATGACCTGGGCACTCGGCTTTTCGAACGGTACGGCCGCCAGGTGAAGCTCACCCGGGCCGGCGAGGTGCTGTACACTTACACCCGGCGGATCTTCCAGCAGGTGCACGAGGCGGAGACGATCCTGGAAGACCTCCGGAGCCTGCAGACCGGGAGCCTCAGCCTGGGCACGGTGGACGTGATCAGCATCTACGTCCTGCCCTCGATCTTCCGTGAATTCCACGAGGCGTTCTCCAAGGTGGAGATTTCAATCGAGGTGGCGGATTCGGCCAACATCACCAATGGAGTCGCCGATGGCCGCTACGACCTGGGCTTTATCACCCTGCCGCTGGAAAACCGCAGCCTGATCAGTATCCCGATCTACAACGACGTGATGCGAGTGATCGCCCCGGCCGGGCATCCGCTGGCCGGCCGGTCCATGGTTACGCTGGAGGACCTGTCCCGCACCACGCTGATAATCTATAAGCGTGGATCGGTGACCAGGCGGCTGATCGAGCAGAAGTTTCAGGAGGCGGGAGTGGCCTTCGAGCCGGACATGGAGATCGACCGGCCGGAGGCGATGAAGCGGCTGGTGGAAGCCGGCCTCGGCGTGTCGATCATGCCGGAAATGTCGGTCGTCAGAGAGGTGGAGGCAGGCACGCTGGTGACTCTGGACACCGGAGACGTGCACTTCGAACGAAGCCTGGGGCTGGTCTTCCGCCGCGGCCAGATATTTTCACCCTCGACCCAGGCCTTCCTCGACATCCTCCGGGAAAAAATCAAGCCGGCGGTCTGGATCGGGGATATGAAAGAGGGGCGGCCGGCCGGTGAGGCCTAAACCGTCTGACTCAGCTTAACGAGCAGCCGGGCCAGCTCCTCTTTTTCCTGGTCAGGTAGGAAACTGTAAGCAGTGGCCTTTTCCATCAGGTCGGCGAAAAAGGCTGTGTCCAGACCCCAGGCTGCAGATGCTCTCAGCAATTCGTCAGTCAGCCAGTTACCGAAAAAGCCGGGATCGTCGCTGCCCAGGGTAACCGGGACCCCCGCCTCGACCAGCTCCAGCCAGGGGTGTTCCGCATAGGATTTCACCGCGCCGGTCAGCTCGTTACTGGTCAGGCAGACGTCCAAGGCCACGCCGCGTTCGGCCAGGAGCCGCATCACCCGTCGGTCTTTGACCGCCGCGATGCCGTGGCCGATCCGGCCGGCCCCCAGTACTTCCACCGCTTCCCGGACTGCGGCGGCCTCCCCCACTTCGCCGGCGTGCACGAAAATCCCCAGGCCGGATTCCCTGGCCCGTCGGAACGAGGGTGCGAGCTCAGCCGCCGGCGTACTCAGCTCGTCCCCGCCCACGCCGTAACCGACCACCGGCAGGCCTTTGCGGCGGTCGGCCAGGGCCAGCTCCACTGTCTGTTCCGCCGCTTCGGCGCCCCACTGGCGCACGGTGTCATAGATGAAGTTCACCCGGACTGCGGCCCGGTCGTCCGTACGGGCGATTTCAAGCCCCTCCAACACGTTGGAGATCACTTCGTCGTGATCCAGGCCGAGTCTGGTGTGCAGGAGGGGCGTGAAAATGACTTCGGCGTAGACCACGTTCTGCCGCCCCAGACGCATGGCCAGCTCCCGGGCGATATGGAAGAAGTAGCCGGGGTCGTCCAGCACCTCGTTCACGCGCTTGTACGCCTGGAGAAATCCCCTGAAGTCGCTGAAACCGTAAAGTGCCTGCACATCCTCGATTCCGGCCTTCGCCAGGCCGACGTGGATCTTCTGCAGCAGCTCCGGCCCCACCGACCCCTCGAAGTGCAGGTGCAGCTCGATCTTGGGAATCACCGCCAGCGCCTTTTCCGCCATAAATAAACCTCGTTCCGGCCATGCCGACTTGCATTTGAAATTTGAATATATTAATTTCTTTCGATTGCCGAATCTGTCAATCCCTTTTTCAGCGGAGCCCGTCCGATGCCGAACAAACTCACCGAGCGCCTGTCCGCCAGAGGCTTCCTGCTGCTGGACAGCGCCATGGGCACCATGCTTCAGCAGGCGGGCCTGGTCAGCGGCGTCGAGTGCGGCGAGCTGTGGAATGTCGATCCCGGCAAGCGTGAAAAGGTGATCGCGATCCACCGGGCCAACGTGTTGGCCGGCAGCGACATCGTCATCACCAACACTTTCGGGGCCAACCCGGTCAAATTGGCTCATTACGGCTCCGCGGACCGGGTGGAAGAGATCAACCGGGAGGGAGCGGCCCTGGCGCGGGAAGCGGCGGGAGACGGCGTGCTGGTGGCCGGAGACATCGGGCCCACCGGCGAAATCCTCGAACAGTGGGGCGGCACCCTGAGCGCCGGACAGGCCGGGCTGGCTTACGAGCGCCAGGTGAGGGGCCTGGCCGAGGGCGGAGTGGACCTGTTCGCCCTGGAAACGTTTATGGACCTGGAGGAGCTGCTGCTGGCGCTGGAGGCGGTGCGCAGGCTGACTTCCCTGCCAGTGCTGGCCTCGATGACTTTCAGCAAGACTCCGCAGGGCTTGCGAACCATGTGGGGCGTGTCGCCGCAGGCCGCCGCCCGCCGACTTGAAGAGGCAGGTGCAGATGTCGCCGGTTCCAACTGCGGCATGGGCAGCCGGGACATGCTGACGGCCACTGGAGAGATGGCCGCCGCGACCAGTTTGCCTGTGGCGGCTCAACCCAACGCAGGTGTTCCCGAAGTGTCCGACGGCAAGACAATTTTCCCTGAAACTCCGGAAAAAATGGCGGAACTGGCGGGTGAATTCAGGGCGGCGGGAGTAAAGCTGCTGGGCGGCTGCTGTGGAACCACGCCTGAATTCATTGCCGGGGCGAAAAAGAATCTCGGCTTGTGAGCGCTCTTCCCCGCAGCGATTATTTTTCTCCGGGCCAGGGCGGCAGGATGAAACCAGCGGCCACGGCTGCCAACGGCCGTGCCGATAAACAGGCGATCAGTTCCCGGGCGGGCGCAAGCCGGCCCGACGCGCCCGTATTCCTCACGGCCTCCCACGACGCCCCCCGGCCAGTTCAGCCAGAAACAGAAACTTTTTTCAACGAGAACGATGAAGACCGGCAAGGACAAACCGGATAGATTCTGGGCTTCGCTCAGGCCGCTCTGGAAGTACCTCATCCCGCACCGCCAGTGGTTCTGGGTGGGGCTGGCCTGCGCCTTCGTCACCAACTCGATGGGCATGATCCCGCCGCTGGTGATCAAGCAGGGTATCGAGGCGATCGAGAAGAGCCGCGGGATGAAGGTGCTGGGGCTGAGTGTCCTCGCCCTGGTTCTGCTCAAGGCGGTCCAGGGCTTCTTCCGCTTCCTGATGCGCCGCATCCTGATCGGGATCAGCCGGAAGATCGAGTACAGGATCAGGGCCGACCTGTTCGACCACCTGGAGACCCTGCCGCTGTCGTTCTACCAACGCTCGCGGATCGGTGACCTGCTGAGCCGCGCGACCAATGACCTGAACGAAGTCCGCATGCTGCTGGGCCCGGCCATCATGTACTCGTTCCAGACCGCGGTCTCCGTACTGTTCGCCTTGCCGGTCATGTTCTACATAGATGTCCGGCTCACCCTGCTCAGCTTCTTCCCCCTCGTACTGGTGGCGCTCAGCTATAAGAAGGTGGGCCAGAAGATCCACGACCGGTCGATGGAAGTGCAGAGAAAGCTGAGCGACATTACCGCCCGCGTGCAGGAGAACCTGGCGGGAATACGCGTGATCAAATCATTTACCCGGGAACAGAGCGAGATCGAACGGTTCGACCGGATGAATCGGGAGTACCTGCAGAAAAACATGCTCCTGGTGAGGGTCTCGGGGTTGCTGTACCCATTAATGGCCTTTCTGCAGGGCGTTTCGTCACTGATTATCCTGGGCTACGGCGGACTGTTGATCGTGCGGGGGACGATCAGCCTGGGCGAATTCACCGCCTTCCTGATGTACCTGGCGATGATGTATTGGCCGATGATCGCGATCGGTTTCGTGCTCAACATCATCCAACGCGGCCGCGCCTCGCTGATCCGTATCATGGAGCTGTTTGGCGTGAAAAGCGACATAGTGGAGCCGGAACAGCCGTCGTCCCTGGTGGGCGGTCCGGCCGCCACCGAGGGCCGGATCGAGTTCCGCAGGCTGGATTTCACTTATCCGGGTACGAGCGAGCCGGTGCTCAGCAGTATAGATCTCAGTATCCCGACGGGGAGTACCCTGGCGTTGATGGGGCCGGTGGGTTCGGGCAAGAGCACCCTGCTGAACCTTATCCCGCGTCTATTCAATCCGCCGCGGAGCACCTTGTTCATCGATGGCGTGGACGTGCTCGACTGGCCGCTCTGGGCCCTGCGCGCATCGATCGCACCCGTACCGCAGGACACTTTCCTGTTTTCAGTTTCCATCCGCGAAAACCTGGCCTACGGACTGGAAGCCGATCCCGAAATTGACGAGCTGGCCCGGATCGTACAAATGGCCGGACTGGCCGGCGACATCGAGGGATTCCCGGACAGAGTCGAAACTCTGCTGGGCGAGCGTGGAATCAACCTTTCCGGCGGCCAGAAGCAGCGGACCGCAATCGGCCGCGCCCTGATGCTGGACGCGCCGATCCTGCTCCTGGACGACTGCTTCTCCAGTGTGGACACGCACACCGAGGAGCAGATCCTGAGGGCGCTCAAAGTGTACGCGAAAGACCGCACTACGGTCATTGTCAGCCACCGGATCAGCACCGTGAAGAACGCCGACCAGATCGTGATCCTGGAGGCAGGCCGGATCACCCAGCAGGGCACCCACGAAGAGCTGGCGGCCCGGCCCGGATACTATTCATCGCTCTACGAAAAGCAACTGCTGCAGGAAAAGATCGAGAGGTTCGATTGAGGGGTACAAGCTTCATCGCCGAGGACGAAATCAGCGGAAAGGCATACGATTCCAGGCTGGCGCGCAGGCTGTACAAGTATCTGCGGCCTTACCTGAAGTACATCGTCCTGGGCACCGTCTGTCTGCTGTTCAGTGCGGCGGCGCAACTGGTGGGGCCGTACCTGGTCAAGGTGGGGATCGACAGCCACATCATGCCGGGCCGGCTGGAAGGCTTCGCCGGGCTCCTGGCGCTTTACGCGGTGGTGACCGTCGCGGATTTCTTCTTCCGTTTCGCCCAGATTTACATCACCAATTACCTGGGCCAGAAGACCATGTACGACCTGCGGATGGACCTTTTCCGCCATCTGCAGGGACTCTCGCTCAGATTCTTCGACCGTAACCCGGTGGGCCGTCTGGTCACCCGCGCCACCAGCGACGTCGAGGTGCTCAACGAGTTGTTTTCCACCGGACTGGTGACCGTGATCGGCGATCTTTCGATGATTGCCGGGATCATGGTCGCGATGCTGATTCTCAACTGGAAGCTGGCCCTCTGGACCTTTTCCATCCTGCCCGTGTTGCTGGTAGCGACTTTCTATTTCCGGGAAAAGCTCAGGCTGGCGTTCCGGCTGGTGCGGGCGAGAATCGCGCGGATCAACGCCTTCCTGCAGGAGGCGCTGTCCGGGATGAGCGTCATCCAGCTGTTTAACCGGCAGAAGCGCACGCGGGAGCACTTCGATGTGCTCAACCTCGAACACATGGACGCTCACCTGCAGACGGTGCTCTACTACGCGATGTTTTACCCGCTGATGGAGCTGACCGGAGCGCTGGCGCTGGCGATCATCCTCTGGTATGGCGGGATGAGCGTGATGAACGGCGCGCTCACTTTCGGCGTGCTGGTGGCTTTCATCCAGTACGTGGAAAAGTTCTTCCGGCCGATTATGGACCTGAGCGAGAAGTACAACATTTTCCAGGCGGCGGCTGCCAGCAGCGAACGCATCTTCAACCTGCTCGATACCCGGCAGATCGTTCCCGAACCGGAAAACCCGCGCTGGCTCGACCGGATCGAGGGCCACCTGAGCTTCCGCAACGTACACTTCGCCTACAACCAGGACGAGCCGGTGCTGAAGGGGATCAGTTTCGAAGTGAACCCGGGCGAAAAAGTGGCCATCGTGGGGTTCACTGGCGCCGGCAAGACCACTATCATCAGCCTCCTGGCTCGCTTCTACGATGTAAGCCAGGGCGAAATCCTCCTCGACGGAATAGACATTCGCAGCTTCAGCAAGAAATTCCTGCGCCAGAACATCGGCATCGCCCTGCAGGACGTGTTCATATTCTCCGGGACGATCAAGAGCAACATCGCCCTGGGAGAGGACGAGCCCTCCCTGCACCGGATCGCCGAGGCGGCGGAGGCTATCGGCGCCAGCGAGTTCATCGAAAAGCTGCCGGGCGGGTACGATTACGTGTTGACCGAGAGGGGATCGACCCTGAGCGCCGGACAACGTCAACTGCTGTCCTTTGCCCGGGTGATGTACAAGGGGCCGCGCATCCTGGTCCTGGACGAGGCCACCAGCAGCGTGGACACCCACGCGGAACACCTGATCCAGAAGGCCCTTGAAAAACTTATCGCCGGACGCACCAGCCTGGTGATCGCCCACCGGCTGTCCACCATCCGCCATGTCGACCGGATTATCGTGATGCACCACGGCCGGATTACCGAAATGGGCACTCACGAGGAGCTGCTGCGGCAGCGAGGGATCTACTTCAACCTCTATCAGCTTCAGTACAGGGATCAGGAAGCGGCAATCGAGGAGGCGTGAGGCGGGTCGCGGGGTGGATCAGCCGCTCTTCTCTAAATCTTCCTTCATTTTCTTCACCCGATCCATTTCCCGCTTGGCCCTGTCGTGCAGATTATTGTAGTCTTTGCCATCGAGGGCGTAGTTCAGGGCGCGTTCGGCGCGGCGCGGCTCCTTGCGGTGCAGGTAGACCTGGGCGGTGTAGAAATGGGCCCAGGGAACGACCCATTCCGGGTTGATCGGATTGGAGATCAGTATCAGCCGCAGACCCTCGTAAGCCTCGTCCATCTTACCCAGATTAATCTGGCACTCCACCACCCGCAGGCGGCTGGTTTCATAGATCACTTCATCGTAGCCGGGCAGCCGGCCCTCCACCTTGGCGACGATGCTGCGGTATACCGCCTCGGCCAGGACCCAGCGCTCCATCCGGCGGTAGCTGTTCCCCATTTCGAGCTGGACCACCGAATTGTCAGGGAAAAGGTTGTGGAGCCTTTCCGCGGTTTCGAGGTACTGCTGCCCGTACCTCGGGTCCTCCAGGTAAATATTCAGCAGGGTAATGTCGGCCCAGAGCCGGCTGTCATCCCCCCGCTCGGCGATCTCCACCAGGCTCCTTATCCCTTTTTCCCGCTGGCCGCGGGGTAGCAGGAGGGCGAACTGAGCCATTCTGTGCCAGAGCGGACTGCCGCCCCAGGTGGCGTCGAAAACCGCCAGGGGAAGCTGGGCATCGATGTCCTGCGGGAATCTCTCCACCAGCTCGTCCGCGGAATCCTTGGCCCCGCGCGTCGCCAAGCGGGCGGTAATATCGTAGCCTCTCATGGCCCTGAACCTGGCCCTGAGCACCTGGCCGAGAGCCCGGAAGTAGAGCGCCTGGCCGTAGTGCGGTGAATCCTCATCGACTTTCTGGGCGTTCTCTTCACAGGCATCCAACGATTCGAGCAGTGGGCTGTCGTAATGGCGGTTCTCCGGATTGCGGGCGATGAACCAGCCGTAACAGTTGGCCCGCATGAGGTAGGCGGCATAGTTGTCCGGTTCCCGGGAGATCAAATTGCCCACTCCCTCGAAACTCTCCACCGCCCGGCCTGAAAAACTGAGCCACATCAGGTTCCGAACCTCGTTGTCGAGAAACTGGCCCGCTTGAACGTGAAACACCGTTGCCGAAACTGTCAAGCTGGCCAGAACCAGTATGGCCCCCAATCGGAGTTTACCTGGGTACGAAAATTTGCCGCCGCGGTTAACCGTCACTACCCTCCAGCTTTGATGGAAATAATCCGTACTGGAAATCGATCTGCCGATGATTTAGCTCAAGGTGGGGCTCTCCTGTACCATACCCTCAAGATAATCAAAAGGCCTCAAAAAACAACAGGAAGTGCACCTGATGCGGGTTTCGACCGGATAGCGGATTCGCCCGGAGTGCTGCAGCCCGGTTCCCGAACCTCGGAAAATCAGGGCCGGATAGACAGAAATGGTTACGGGGCTGCCGGAGCCATTCGGGCAGTTTCGATGTTTTCCTGGCGGGGAGTTGCGTCACTGGCGCAGCGGAAGCCGACATCGCTATAAATCTGAGTCACGGCGCCGTCACCGCGGAAGGCGCCGCGCGCGAAATCGCCGCTCGTTTTGAAAGAGCCGCCACGCAGGACTTTCCTGTAGCTTTTCGGAAAGTAGTAGAGAGATTCGTTATAGTCTGGATAGGGCCGCAGGTCATCGGCTACCCACTCCCAGACGTTTCCGGCAAGATCGAGCACTCCATATTCGTTCACGCCGCTCAGGAAGCTGCCCACGGGCATGGTGCCGCCCTTGCCGGTTTCCAGCACATTACAGCGGTGTGCGTAGAAGCGGTCGCCCCAAGGCCATTGGAAGCCGTTGGACCCGCGGGCGGCTTTTTCCCATTCCAATTCAGTGGGCAGGCGCTTGCCGATCCAGCGCGCATAAGACTCGGCATCCAGCCAGCTCACGAAAGTGACCGGATGGTCATCCGCACCCGCAGGGTAGGTGCCGTTTTTCCAGGTCAGGGGTGGGCTGTGGTTGGTGCTTTGGACGAAGGCCTTGTACTGGCGGTTGGTAACCTCGTAGCGGTCGATGTAAAAGGAATCGAGGTAGACCCAGTTCTTGGGCAGCTCGCGGTTGAGCAGGTCGTTGCCGCCGAATTCGACCCTCACTTCGCCGATTTCGCGATCGTTGCTGCCCCGGCTGAACTCTCCGGCTGGAATCAGTACCATGCCCACGGTGGAGATAAACTGCTTGCGTCTGAGGGAAAGCGTGTCGTCCGGGTAGTGCTCGAGCAGCTTGTAGTAATAGGTCAGAGCGCCGAGATAATCTTTCCGCTGAAACATATCCTCAGCCACCGTCCTGTAATAGCGCGCCAATCTCAGCTGCTCCCGGCGATCGCTTTCTTCCCGTTCGCGCTTCTGCCTTTCCTCGGCATCCTTTGCAGCCCGGGCGGCCCGAATCTGACGCAGGTCGTTCAACATGACCAGCATTTTGTCACAGTCGCTGATTCCCCGAATAGCAACCGGATCGTCCTTGACATGGAATTCGAGGATGTGGTTGAAGTAGGCTTTTGCCTTGTCGTACTGACCGTTGAGGTAATATTGCTCACCGATTGCGTAGTAATAGTCAGGCGACTTGCCGGCGGGAATATTCTCCAATTCAATTTCGTTTTCGACTTCGATCAGGTCCAGGAGTTCCCAGAGGTTCTCGAAGACCCGTCTGTCGTCGGGCGCGATCTTCATCTGGCGCGAGTAGTAGACGAGGGTGTAGGTGAAGTTGCCTTCGCTCCATTGACGTTCGGCCCAGGTGAAGTAGTTGTCCGCCATCTGCCGTTTCAGGGCCAGGGCCAGACGGTTGTTCGGTTCACGGGCCAGAAGTTCATTGCAGACATCGAGGCAGTTGGCGGTATCCGGTTCGGTGTACTGATTGGCGGCGAAGTAGTTCCTGGCGTCATCCTCCAGTTCGGCGATGATATCGACCTTTTCGAGGGTGCGGGGACTTATCGTGCCCTCGATATCCACGAACTGGCCCACCATCACCGTGTCGGTTATCGATTCGGTGACACGGGCCAGGCAGCTGCTGTCCGAAACTCCTACCACCTGGATCATGGCCACGTTGACTGTCTTGCGCTGTTCATCGAACTTGAAGACGCGGCCGCGCAGCCCTTGGCGCACACCGTGCATGCTGCCCAGGTTGGTCGATATTACGGCGTCCATAACGCCGGTCACTTTGCCCAGGCGGCTCCCGGCAGGCAGTCTATCCCCCAGCAGAAGAAAAACCACTGCGCAGGCAAGCAGCGCCGACGATCTGGCAATTTTTTTCACCCCGGCATTCATGTCCGGACTGCTCCGAGTTTCCGGGTCAGGCTTAGTTTAGTCAAACGAGGTCGTTGCGGGATGTCCGGGTATTGGGCAGACTATTGGCTGGCGCGAATTTGCGAGATGCAGGCTCAATAGCCCGTTTCCCGCCGAACACCGCTCTGGCCAGTGCGGGCAATACCCACACTCCGTATCTCATTGCATCAAACATGCCAAGCGGTCGGGTAACGGGCTCGATGTCGCCGCAGCGTACGGCGGATACGATACCTTCGAGACTGCGTTCTGCCATGATCAGCGAATAGCTCTCGCCAAACTGCCAGAGCTTGTGGGTATCGGAAAAGGCCGCCAGGGGCAGGCCCGCTTCACGGGCAAACCTGACTGCAGGCCGGTTATAGTCGAGCCAAGGCGTGTAGCACTGGCAGATTTCGAGGGCATCGAAAAGGTCGAGATGACGGTACAGGAGTGCGCCCACGCCTTTCGAAGCCGGGAAAAACGGATGTGGTGCAACCAGGAGCGTGCGTTCGCTCTTTACGCGATAGAGGTCTTCCAGCCGGCGGACCCCTTCCAACCTCGAAAGATCACCCACCACCAGCACGTGCACGCCCTGGACCGTGAGTTCCACTCCCGGAATGAGCAGAATGTCCAGGCTACCGGCGAAACCGGCCAGTTGCGGGCTGTAAGTGGACGTATCGTGGTTGGTGATCGCGATGACGTCGAACTCGCGACGCCGAGCTTCACGCAACAGGTCGTACGCAGTGTAATTTATTTTTTCCGAGCGGTCTTCAGCAGTATGAAGATGAAGATCCGCTTTCAGTATTCGGGCCATTCATCCTTCTGCATTCAGCTCGATGTACTCGTTCTCGTAAAACCGATCCCATAGCTCGAGTTCGTAGGCTTTTCTTTTTACCGGCTTGTCGCTGCTTTCTTCCACCGCTTTTTTACCCAGCTCGACCATTTTGACCAGCAGCCTGAATTTGGCCTGCCGTTCGGTTATCCCCTTTTCCGTCACCGCTTTTCTGAACTTTGCGTGAGCCATTTTCATCCAGGCTTTTTCCTGATCCGGCCCCATCTTTTCGAGCTCTACACCGATATCGGCCAGCCCGGGTGACTCCTCCTTTTGCCGGGCAGGAGCCTTAGCGGGTCCCTTCGTTTCGGCAAAATCCAGGTCGACTTCCAGCTCGGGCGTCTCTTCCGGGTTGTCGACATTATAATTAACCGGCCTGGTGGTCAGCAGGCCGATCACTTTCTCGAGCTGTTCCGGACTGATGTTCATTTTTACCAGTTCGACCAGCCCATCGAAGTCGACACCAGTCTTGGCAAGAAGTACCCGCTTGTCGAGGATGAGTTCCTTGCAGCGGAGTTTTCTTTCCCGTTCGTGGCGTCTGACAATCTGGCCGCGCCTCAGCCAGACATAGCTGGCCAGCATGATTACGACCACGAGAGCAAACGCCCAGACATCAGACGTGTCGAATAGCATCCTGCACTCCCGGATCAACTGTGGTTGTATTTTCGCCGGTCATTCCAGCGCGCCGGCCATCCTGGAATGGAGAAAGGCCCTGAGCGCTTCGCCGAGCGCCAGCCCCACTGCGGCGTTGAACGGCAGCGCGATCCTGTAAACTCCGGTTCCGGCGGACACGATCAGCCTGGACAACAGCGGCGTGCCGTTGTCGCGGAGCTGGTCGACAGAGACGCTCAGGAGCTTGTCGTAGGGCAGCTCGCGGAACTCGCGCCGGAGCTGGATCCTGAGTGAACTGGCGGTAAAAACGAGCCCGCAGCGGGTGGAAAGGCTCTCATCGCCCTCGACCGCAGCGTACTGAAGCACTGCGCTTGCGCCGAGGAAGCGTTTGAGCGGGAAGCGCAGGATTTCCTCCCCTTCTTCCACCTCGCCCCGGTCGCCGTCGAGAAGCTGCCGGGAGACGATGTAGCGTCCGAGATTCAGTCCGGCCACCTGGCCGAGCAGCCGGCGGACCGGTGTTTCCAGGATTTCGGCCGACTCTTCCCCGCTTTCACTCCCGGCCTCGGCTTCTGCGTTTCCCATTCCGTCGTCGATCGCCGTCTGGCCAATTTCTTCTCCCGGATTCAGATTTTCCCCGCAGTTAGGGCATTCGATCGTCCCCGGCGGCAGATCGAGCCCGCAGAAGGAACACTTGACTACAGCAGGTTTTTTTAATTCAGCCGCGTGAGTTTCCGGCGCGACTGGTTCCCCGGCCGCCTCGCCGCCGGAATCGTTCTCCGCAGACGCCGGAGCCGGTTCGCCTGCCGGTGGCGGCAGCATTTCACTGCCTGAGGGAGCGGCCTCTTCAAGGCTGTCTTCGCCGTCGAGCACGAACTTCAGCAGCCTGCCGAGCTGTGTGTCCCGGCCTTGACCGGCTTTCAGCCCCCGGGTCATCGCCGGAGAAACGGTTTGGGCCGAACTGTGCGCTGTATCGCCGATTATGACCGGAAAATCCAGCGGCCGAGAAGTTTCGTCTTCGTTTTGAGCTGTCACGGCCTTTTCGCCGGTTTTATCGGCTGGCGGCGCCGCTTCCCGCCGAGGCTCTTCCAGCGTCAAGTCTTGAGCCGGCGCGGCTGGTTTCAAAGCGGGCGACGGTGCCGCGGATTCAGGTTCGGCAGCCGGGACCTGCCCGCCAGCGACAGGCAGGCCGCAGTTGTGACAGAACTTCGCCTGGGGGGCCAGTCCGGACCCGCAGGCGGAACAGGATATTATTTCCTGCACGCCGGCCGGGGCAGCTTTTTCGGCTTCAGGCTGGGGAGCTGGTTGGGCGGCCGGCTCCGGCTGAGGCGTTTCGCTCGACTGGCCATCCGGTGACAGACCGGAGGTCGGTACTGTCGTATCCGGTTGGGCGGGCGGAACTTCCCGGCTGTCGGCGGACCAGCCGCAGTTTGTGCAGCACTGCGCCTCCTCGGCCAGGACGGTCCCGCAGGCTGAGCAGTACGTGTCGCCCGGCGCTCCGCTGGTTGGATCGACCGGCACGGTCAGCGGCGAACTGAAAGACTGAAGGAAATGGAAATAGTGGTAAGCGCCATCGGTACGGTTCATGTCGCTGCAGGCCTGGCTTACCGCCACGAAGTCGACCTGGTCCGTAAAGCGGCTGTGGGCGATCACCAGGGCAAGGTCTGCCACCGAACAGATCACACGTGGGCAGCCTTTGGAGAAATTGAAGATGCCTCTGTAGCCGTCCTCGCTGAATATCTCCCGGCCGGCCGGATTTCCGGCCCGCTGCAGCCGGAAGCGGATCAGCTCGCTTGTGTCCTGCTGGTTGAGGTTGCCCAGGAAAAAACGGACCGGCAATCGCTGATAGAATTCGGGCATGGCCCGGATCGCCTCATCCAGCGGCTTCTGGCCGCAGAGGATGAAGGTCAGCAGGAAGGCGTCGGCCACGCAGAAATTAAGCAGGATGCGCAATTCCTGAAGGATGTCGGGCCGGTGGCAGAGCATCTGGCCTTCATCCAGCATTACCACACACTTTTCTCCCTTGAGGTGGCAGGAGAGCAGAAAGTCGCGCAGCTCGTTTAACATGGCGAGCTTGTCGGTGGTATTGGCCGGCACGCCGATCTGGCGGGCGATCTCAGTCACCATCTGGTTGGCGGTCAGGGTCGGGTGGTCGATAAAGACCGTGCGGCAGTTTCCGTGGTACTGTTGGGACATTTCGTCGCGGAGACGGGCGAGCAGGCTGGTTTTGCCGTCTCCGGCGTTCTCGCTTACCAGGAGCGCCCCACCCTTGTTGGACACTACTGCGTACTTCAGGCGCACCAACCCCTCTTGATGCTGCCGGCTCATGTACAGCATTTGCGGATCGGGCGTCAGCGAGAAAGGCGGCTTTTTCAGCCCCCAATATTTGAGGTATTCAGGTAGCATAACCGCCGGCCGTCTACCGCAGCCGCGGCGGACGGTGTCACTAAGGCACGAAATTTCAGGGAGTTAGTAAAACCGCTTCAATATTTTATCCCAGAGTTTCGCGCCTGTCAAGCGGGGAATCGGCGAGCGAGCGTTTCATCTGATGGACGAACAGCCTGTCGTAGTAGCGGGATTTGGCGGTATCGCCGATCATCGAGTATAGATGAACGCAGTAGAGGACGACTTCAGGATCCATGGGCATCGATTTCTCCTTACCGGAAGTTTCCTTACTTGAGAGCAAGCTTCATGCCACTCAGCGTGTCGGAACGGCTTAAATTCGCCTTATCCCGTCCCTGCGGCTAACTTTGCGGGAGACAATACCTTGTCCACCCCGCCGACTGACTGTATATTTAATAGAAAATTACATTCCGAACGGCCATCACCGGAAAGAGGAATTTCATGGACAGCACCCCCGCTTCTGTCGCAGCGAGTAACCAGAAGAGTTCCGCCGACGAAAAGCAGGTTCTGAACAACCTGCTCAAAATCCTCGTCTCCAAGCGCGAGATCACCGAAAAAGACCTCGAAACCGTACTCGAAATAACCATCCAGAAACTGGTCGAGCTGGTACAGGCCCAGGCGATCACCATATATTCGGTCGGGGACGACAACCTGATCCACTTCACCCTCATCTATTTCAGCGAGGAATTGTCCCGTGACAACGATCAGCTACGCGATGCCTTCCAGAAAAAAGCGGAGCGCCTGCGCAAACTCACCCTCAAGCGCGGCCAGGGAATCGTCGGCAAGGTGATCGAAACCAGCGAGACTTACATTTCGCTGGATACCCAGAACGACCCCAACTTTTTCAGCGGCGTGGACAAAGAGACCAATTTCCAGACCAAGAGCATGATCACCGTGCCGCTGGTGACCGAAGCTGTTATCGGCGCGATCCAGATAATCAACAAGAACCCGCCGGAGGGCCCCGGGCTGTTCACGGAAAAAGACCGTCAGCTCCTGGAGGAAGTATCCGACTATTCAGCCAGGATCATCCAGAAGGTGCACCACCCCGACGTCAAGATGACCGATACTGAGCTGGCCTATTACCTGAGCCGCCTTACCGATCACGAGTACTTCAAGATCGAGGATGATTTCGTCCCGGACGAAAAGCTGATGAACCTGGTGGGTGAAAAGAATCTGAAAAAATTTCTCATCCTGCCGATCAAGAAAGCCGGCTCGAAGTCGGTGGAGATAGCGATTTCCAACCCGGTGGATTTCGACCGGATAGACAACTTCCGCTGGGCCACCAAGCTGGAGGTGGACAGGATCGTGGTAGCGGCGGAGAGCCGGATCCAGCGGATAATCGATGATTTCTTCAAGAAGGACAGCTCTGCGATCGACGAAGCGGCGGCGCTGGTGGGCACCGAGTACGGCACGGATGAGATCGAATCGGTGCAGCTGGAAGAGGACGTGGACGAGGAAAGCACGCCGATTGTCCAGCTCGCCAACCGGATCATCGAGGACGCTTACACCCGCAGGGCCAGTGACATCCACATCGAGCCGTTCGAGAAGGAAGTGCTGGTGCGCTACCGGGTGGACGGGGTCTGCCGCGTGGCGCTCAAGCTCCCCCCCAACTCGATCAAGGCCCTGATCAGCAGGCTCAAGATCATGGCCGGGCTCAATATCGCCGAACGCCGCCTGCCCCAGGACGGCCGGATCAGGTTCAAGGAATTCACCCGCACCGGGATCGACATCGACCTGCGCGTGGCCACCGGCCCGATGGTGTTCGGCGAAAAAGTGGTGATGCGTATCCTGGACAAGAGCAGCACCAGCGTATCGCTGGACATGATGGGCTACTCCGAATACAATCTGAAGATCTACGAAAAGATTCTCGAAAGCCCCTACGGCATGATCCTGCACGTGGGTCCCACCGGCAGCGGCAAGACCACTACCCTGTACGCCGCGCTCAACCACATCAACGATCCCGAAATCAACATCCAGACCGCGGAAGATCCGGTCGAATACATGCTGTTCGGGGTCAACCAGATGCAGATGCGCCGGGAAATCGGACTAACCTTTGCCGCGGCCCTGCGCTGCTACCTGCGCCAGGACCCGGACGTGATCCTGGTGGGGGAAATCCGCGACCTGGAGACCGCTGAAATAGCCATCGAGGCCTCGCTGACCGGGCACCTGCTGTTCAGTACCCTGCACACCAACGACGCCGCCGGTACGGTAACCCGTTTCCTGGACATGGGCATCCAGCCGTTTCTGGTGTCGAGCTCGCTCCTGCTGGTGTGCGCGCAGAGGCTCCTGCGCAGGCTGTGCAAAAAGTGCAAGGAACCGTACCAGCCCAATGATGAAGAGCTCGCCCTGTTCGAGGGCACGACCGACGGCGCCACCTTCTTCCGGCCCAAGGGCTGTGAGGCCTGCAACAATACCGGCTTCAAGGGCCGGATCGGCACCCACGAGATCCTCACCATGAACGACGCGATCAAGGAGCTGGTGATCAAGAGCTCCTCCAGCGAGACGATCCGCAAGGCGGCGATCGCCAACGGCATGATCCCGATCTACAAGGATTCACTGGCCAAGGCGGCGGCGGGAATCACTTCGATTGAAGAGGTTTGCAGGGCGGTAAGGGCTGAATGAGAAAAGTGTTGGGCGGCAGGTCGGTCAACCCAGCTTCTCGATTACTCTTCGCTTTATTTCAGCGGCAATTTCTTCCACCGGCCGGCTGGCATCCAGCACCACGACCCGGTGGGGTTCTTCGCGTGCCAGCTGCAGAAACGCCCGCCGTACTTTTTCGTGAAAGTTTGCATCCTCCCGCTCGATTCTGTCAGTATCCAGCCTGGGCATGTCACTCGACAAATGAAGAGAAAGATTTATCTGATTTTTGGGGAGTTCTTTTCCTTTACCGTTTTTAGGTCGCATCCTGTCGAAACCGACTTCAGGAGGCAAATCCAATAAAAAAGTGAGGTCCGGATGAATGTCGGCAATGGCATAATCGTTCAGCCGCCGGACTTCTTCAATTCCTAATTCTCTGGCCCCGCCCTGATAAGCCAGGGTGGAGTGATAAAACCGATCCGAGATGACGATTTTTCCCGCTTCCACACCGGGTTTAATAATTTCGCTGACTAACTGAGCTCTGGCGGCGAGAAACAGCAGTAACTCGGTTTTGGGAGTCAATTCCTTGAGTTCTTTCTCGAGAACGATGCCTCTGATTTTCATTCCGATAACAGTCCCCTGCGGGTCCTGAGTATGAATCACCTCGTGCCCCGACTCGACCAGGACTCTCTCCAGGAGCTTTATCTGGGTGCTTTTTCCCACACCCTCCCCGCCTTCGAACGTGACGAAAAGCCCCTTCTTTTTCATCGACAGAACCATTAGTGTGAAGACTGCCGGAGGCAGGCTGGTAAGTACCTGCGCCGGAAAGCTTTACCGCTCTTTATCTTCGAGCGGCAAGCCTCGGGCGACCAGATAAACGTGGATCACACGCTGGATGACAGTCAGGTTGGAAACGATCGCGAGAAACCAGACGACCCCGTAGAGCACGACGTGTCCGAGTATTCCACCGAAGCCCAGGTACACCACCCGCTCGGGACGCTGGAACAGGCCCACGCTGCAGTCGATCCCCAAGGCCTCCGCCTTGGAACGGGCATAGCTGACCATCAGCGAGCCGATCACCGCCAACATGATCACCCAGACCATTTTGGTGTCGTTCTGACTGAGATAGAGATAGAGCAGGCCCAGAAAGATGATCATATCGGAGAGCCGGTCCATGGTGGAATCGAAAAAGGAGCCGAATTTGCTCTCCAGGCCCGTGGCGCGCGCCACTTTGCCATCGATAATGTCGAAAGTGCCACTGAAAAGCAGGATCGCGCCCGCCCACTGGACGTTATCCGTGGCAAACGCCAGGGCCGCCCCGACCGTGATGAAAAAGCCGATCATGGTCAGCAGGTTCGGATGAACGCTGTGGCGGATACAGAAACGGATAACCGGGCTGATTAGATCGATGTACCAGTACTTGATAAGGTTGGGAACGAATCGCATGTCCTGAATCAGCCTTCCAACAAGGCATTGAGTTTATTCTGCAAAGTGGCTTCACTTACCGCACCGATAGAGACATCCGCCGGCTGCCCGCTTCTGAAAAAGATCAAAGTGGGGATGCTTCTGATCTCGTATTTCTGAGCGGTTTTCGGGTTTTCATCGACATCAACTTTGTATACCCGGACTTTTCCGGCGTTATTCTGGGCAAAAGATTCGAGAGCGGGGGCCATGTGCAGACAGGGTCCGCACCAGGGCGCCCAGAAATCCACCACGGCAATCCCTTCCCCATTCAGTACTTTATCCTCGAAGGATGCATCGTCCACTGCCTGAGGCTTGTTTTCAGCCATTGGGAACCCCTTTTTTGAATTCAAACCGTCCGGGATCAGGGCCGGTTGCGGAGACAGTGAATATCAATGTTATTCCATTCCAAGCCCAGATATTATAATAAACGCCTCGGACAAATGCAATCTTATGCGCCCCGGCCGCTCTGGAGTTGTCCAGGCCAGCATTGACAAACCGTTCGAGGCCGTATTATGATATATTTACTGACATTACGGCATTTTGAACTGGTTCCCGTCAGCGCATCGCCCTCGAGCTTTCTGGCTGTCTCTGATCTCGCTCTCAATTTCAAAACAGCGTGACCGGCCGATGATTATAAGGTTAGCTCAGACAGCGCCCAGGCTCGGTAATTCGGAATACAATTTTGAGCAATGCCGGAAGCTGATCGAAGAGGCGGCCGCCGATGGGATCGAGCTGATCGTTTTCCCCGAGCTGTCGCTGACCGGGTACCTGCTCAAGGACATGGTCGCCTTGGTGGGGATTTCCGCCGAGGATCCGATGGTCCACAGGCTGGCCGGCCTCAGCACAAAAGTATCGGTCCTGATGGGCCTGGTCGAACACGGCGAAGACCAATTTTTCTACAACAGCGCCTTTTACTTCGAGGATGGCCGGCTGGCCAGGCGCTACCGCAAGGCTCACCTGCCTACCTACGGGATGTTCGACGAAGGGCGTTACTTCGCCCGGGGCAACCGGATCGCGGCGTTCGACACCCGTTTCGGCAGGGCGGGGATCATGATCTGCGAAGATGCCTGGCACCCGATAAACCCTTACATCCTCTGCCAGGACGGCGCTCAGCTCCTGGTGATCGTGTCCAACAGCCCGGTCCGGGGCATGACCGATGACGGCGGCGATTTTCTCAGCGTCCAGAACTGGCGGCTGATCTGCCAGTCCTATGCCCTGTTGTTTTCGAGCTTCGTGGTCTACGTCAACCGGGTCGGCTGCGAGGACGGAATTTCATTCAGCGGCAGTTCGCTGGTGGCCGACCCGCACGGACGGCTGATAGCGAGCCTGCCGTTTCTGGAAGAGGCGGTCGAGACGGTGGAGCTCGACCTGGACGAACTGGCGCGGGCCAGGATCGGCTCGCCCATCCTGGCAGATGAAAAGTTTTTGACGAGCCTGAATGAACTCGAGCGTATCCGAAAAGCGACTTTTGGCAATTAACTGCGAAGCCGTGGCTCAGGTGCTGACCGGCTTTATCCGCGAGGAAGTGACCAAGACCGGGTTCAGCAAGGTGGTGGTGGGGCTGTCCGGCGGTATCGATTCGAGCCTGTCCGCCACTCTGGCGGTCACAGCCCTCGGCGCAGGAAACGTCATCGGGGTGATGCTGCCCTACGAGACTTCCAACCCGGACAGTCTGGGCGATGCCAGGCTCCTGACCGAACGGCTCGGAATCGCCCACCGGCTGGTGGAGATCACGCCGATGGTCAAGCCGTTCTTCGAAAACGACCCGGGGATGGATTCGGTGCGCCGGGGCAACGTGATGGCCCGGATGCGCATGATCGTCCTCTACGATCTCAGCGCCGAATTCAAGGCCCTGGTGCTGGGTACGAGCAACAAAACGGAATACCTGCTGGGCTACAGCACGCTCTGGGGCGACAGCGCCTGCGCGGTCAACCCCCTGGGCGACCTGTACAAGACTCAGATACGGGCCCTGGCCGCCCACCTCGGCCTGCCGGAGAGCATTATCCGGAAAAAGCCGAGCGCGGACCTCTGGGTGGGCCAGACGGACGAAGACGAGCTGGGCTTCACCTATGAACAGGCCGACCAGATGCTGGCCCTGTTGATCGACCGCAGGATGAGCGCCGAACAGGTTATCCGGCGCGGATACCCCGAGGATTTCGTCAGGAACATCATGCGGATGGTACGCCAGACCCAGTACAAGCGGCACCTTCCGCTAATCGCCAAGCTGAGCAACCGAACTATTAACCGGGACTTCCGTTTCCCCAGAGACTGGGGCCTCTGAACAGTCCCCGAAGCGAGGGGGTGACCGATCAATGTCGATGACGATCCAGGTCATAATTGCGATTTCACTGGCTGTTATCGCGCTGTACTTCCTGCTGTTGACCGTAATTACCGTGCTCGCCTACTTCAAGATCAGGGCGCTCAAGCGCTATATCGAGGGCGTGGTCCGAGACAAGCTCGAAATAACGCTCGAACACGTCACCAGGATCAGCGAGCGGATGGTAAGCCTGACCGACGACACCGCCGGCAAGGTGGAAGAGCTGACCGAGGTAGTGCCCGAGTTGCGGGACAAGATTCAGGAGCTGATCGACCTGCTGGACCTGGTGCAGTCAAAGCTGAGAAATCCGCTGCTGAACATCGTATCCGTATTGAAAGTTTTTTCCGAAAAGATAGGCCGCTGGTCCAGCTGATCGTTGCACCGGCAGAGTTATCAATTTTCCGTAAGGAGGTCTGCAATGTCTGAACACGAATATGGCGCTTTTTCCCTCGTCAAAGCCTTCCTGCTCGGCGCCATCGCCGGCGCGGGCGCGGCGCTGCTCTTCGCACCGATGTCCGGACGGGAAACCCGCAAACGGATTGTGGACAAGACCGATGAAACCAAAAAGGCGATCAAGGACACGACCGAGCAGGTGATCAAAAAGAGCAACGAATTGATGGAAGAAGGCAAGAAGAAGGTGGATTCGCTCAAAGGCGAAGTATCCAGAGTGGTAGACGAAGGCAAAAAGTCTCTGAATCACATTCGCAGCGAGATCTCGAAGTTCGTCGAAGAAGGCAAGGACACGGTCAAGAAGACCGTGAAGGAAGAAATGACAGCCCTGGAAAACGAACTGGCGGCCAAGAAAAAGAAATCCTCCTCCCCCAAAGCTTGATTTCGTTACCGGGCCATCAATTAAAAAGGCCGCTGAAGTTCGACTTCAGCGGCCTTTTTAATTTTTCACTTCTGCCCCGCAAGCGTCACTTCAACAGGATCATCTTCCTGGTTGCGTTGAACTTGGAGGAAGAGAAGCGGTAGAAGTAAACGCCGCTGCCCACCTGACGGCCGGAGTTGTCCGTGCCGTCCCAGAAAGTGGAGTACGATCCGGCCCCCTTGAGACCTTCAGCCAGGGTCCTTACCAGCCTGCCGCGGATGTCGTAAACGTTCAGCGAGATATTGATGCTGCCGACATCATCGGGAATCTGGTAATTGATCGTGGTCGAGGGGTTGAAGGGGTTCGGATGGTTCTGCGCCAGCGCGAACGCCTTGGGCAGGGACGCGCCCTGATCGACAGCTTCGCCGCCCAGCGGAACACGATAGTCGAGGGAGGCGATTCCAGCCACCGTCTTGATACCGACCGCGTGGCCGCTGCCGTCCACAAGATTCACGCCCTTGAACGCCAGGTTCAGGTCGTACGTATTATTCCCAGTCGGAACATCTCCGGCAGCCAGGTGGATATCGTAGACCACGTGGAAAAGTGATCCCGTACCGGCCGCTATTGAGCCTGTGCCATTAGGATCATAGGCGATGACATGCACGTACGATCCGGAATCAGAAGCAGATACCATCCAGTCGGTGGCCCGGTTGACATGGGCGATCGGGCTGGCAGCCAGTGTCAGAACGCCTTCCTTGCCCGCCGGCTCCTGGATGTAAAATTCCACCATGGATACAGCCACCGTGTTCTTCAGCACGATCGGCACATGAAGCTGGCCGTCCATGATAATGGCGGCACCTTCACCCTGCATGCTGCCGAAGGAGAGGGAGTCGCCCGCGAAGAACGTGAGGCTGGTGGTCGGGGTCGAAGGATCGACCACGGCCAGGGCTGCGCCGCTCGGACCCTTGAGGCTGACTCCGGCGAGAGTCACGCTGGCGCTGGTCCCGGACGCCACCTGAGCGATGCTGAAGTTGATCGTGCAGAGGGCGCCGCTGCCGCCGGGGGGAATAGTGCCCCCGCTGAAAGTCACCGTGGCACGCTTGGCCGCAGCCAGCATCGTTGCATCGCTTACCAAGACGCTGAACGTCGAACCGCCGGCGCGCGCTCCGGCCGTGACGGGCGTGATGCTGGTGAGAGTCAGCACGGCGCTGTCGTAGTCGAGCGTGAAGCTGTTAGGGCCGGAGCCTACGCTGTCACGGTTGGCGATCTTGACCGGGAGGCTCAGCGTACCTCCGGGCAGTGCTTCGAGCGAAGCCTGGAGCGACAGGGAGTTGTCGTCCGGGATGTTCGCGATTACCAGTGGGCTCACTGAGGTATAAGGCACTCCATCCAGTACACCGGCCGGGTTGAACTGTCCGATTACACGTCCGACCTCGTCCGCTACAATCGGGTAGGTGCCTTCCGCTATGCTCGACGGTACGTTTACCCGGATTTTGATAACCGGTCCAATGGCGGCCGGATTGAAACCGAATGGCTGCGGTAGCAGCTTGAGCTGGTCGACGTTAGCGCCCAGCACGCTTACAGTCAGGTTCGGATTGGTATCAGCATTTCCGGGATCGACTATAACATCCGCTGTGAGGCTGGCATTCGATTTTAAAACCTTGCCGTATCCCGCTGTCCATTCATACCACCAGGTCCCGGGTGCGGTGGGCGCAGCAGCCCCATCGCTGATATCCACACCCGTTCCCGTCGTGAACAGCCCTTTCGGGAAGTCCAGCAGGACTATGATAAATCCCGAGGCATTGGTTGAATGGAACCTGACATCAACCGTAACCTCCATAACTCCACCAGGCTCCGCCGACGGGATAGTGACAGAGATAGTGTCCGGAAGTGTCTGTGCCGCAAGGATGGCAAGGTTGCACAAAACAAGTACTATTCCGAGGAATAGTATCTTAATTATTTTCATAGCGTTCCCCCTGATGAGCTTATTTGTCTAAGGCCGGACCCGGTCCCAGGCCGCCGCCCCGACGGGGCGGCGGCCGGAACTCGAATCCTAATTTACTTCAGGATAACCATCTTCCTCACAGCCGAATAATCTCCGGCAGTCATTCTGTAGAAGTAAACACCGGAAGATACTTTCTGGCCGCCCTGATTGATTCCGTCCCAGGTGACCTTGTATTCTCCGGCTTCCTTGAGCTCATCTACCAGGGTGACGACCTTCTGTCCACGGAGGTTATAAACCGCCAGAGCCACTCTGACCGCCCCCGCACCATCGGGAACCGCATACGCGATGGTAGTGGAGGGGTTAAACGGGTTCGGGCTGTTCTGGGACAGAGCGAATGCCTTCGGCAAGGCAACCTGACCGGCCTTGAACGTTTCGGTACGGACGTTGCCGTTACGGTCGGCCAGCTCGACTTTCTCGAGCGTCAGGCCGGCGGTCTGGTGGTCGGCGTTACGGAACGCCACGCTGAACATCTCACCACCGAGCTGCGCCGGGACTAAGCCGACGAGGCTGACTACATCCACCACCAGCTTGTCGCCCACGAGCATCTTCTTGATGAAGATTTTGCCCCGGAGCGCCTGACTCGGCAACACCTCGGTCACTTCATAGGCGTTGTCATAGCTGAAAGTGAACCGTGCGGCCACTATCTCGTAATCCGTATTCAGACCGATCAGAGCCGCGCCGTTGGCTGCGGCCGCCGTGTAGACCGCGTCCTGCGCCGCGGCCAGGGTCGCCGGCATCGGCTGGGACAGTAGGTAGGATAGCAGCTGGGCCAGGATCTCGAACGGCCACATGTTAGGATCGTGCAGGTAAAACCACAGATCCAAAATGTTGATTTCGCCGTCGCCGTTCAAGTCGAGTCCGACGGGGCCCACGATTATAACGTAGCCGTTGACCACGGTGACAGGGATATCCACCCCCTCCGGATCGCTCATCGAGACGCTGTCGAGCATCACGGCAAGGCTGTCGCCCTTAACGGCGCTCGAATCCACCTTATAGCTGACCACCAGGACTTCCTTGCTGGTGGAGCCAGCCAGGATGGGATTAGACAGGGTCGAATCCAGAGCATCCAGCTTGAACGATCCGCTGGCGTTGGCCGAGTCGACGTTGATCGTACCCACGGGGGCCAGTCCGGCCACGTCACGGCCGGGCATGATGTTGGTTATCTTCAGGGCAGTCCGATCAAACTTGAATTTCAGACTGATCCCGGCCACCGGTTTGGTGTTGGTCAGGTAAACCCGCGAGGCAGCCACTCCACCAGACAGGGCCGTAGAAGACCTGACGGAAATCTGGTCGACTGCCGGGGGAGGACCGATCGAAACCGGACCGACGGTGACAGTGCTCAGGTTGCCGATGAAATCGGCAGCGATGAAGTCGTAATAGTACATCGCTCCGGCGACCACGCCGGTATCTTCATAGGTACCGCTGGCATTCGCCACCGGGTCGTTGTTCATCACAACCGTGACCGTATCGCTGCTGGTGCGGCGGACGATCTCTATGTAATCCAGGTCTGCATCGCCGGGATTGGTCCAGCTCAGCATGACGCTGCTGGTACCGGCAGTGGCCGTGGCGTTCTTGACCACCCCGGGAGGCAGGACGTCCAGGGTTACGGTTATCGTTCCGGCAATGAAGCTCGTAACCTTCTCGATCAGAGCGCCGTCCGTCTCGACGGCTATTATGCCGCTGGGCGTGATCGTGGTCGAACTGCCCACGGTCAGGCTGTCACTGAGGTTGAACTTCAGCGAGAAGAGCACCGCCGCTGAATTGCCGGCCATGATTTTCTTCACACCGGTCAGGTCGTAGAAACCCACCTTGACACTGTCGCCGGCGGCGATGACGTCGGGAGTCGGCGCGCTGCTGTTCTGCCAGACTGCGGTATTTGCCATCACTGAACCGCTTACATAACTCAGCCTGGTTTTATCGAACTTCAGCTTGACTTCGCTGGCGGCCACCATCGCTTGATTGGTGATGAGGACGTTGACTTCGACACCCTCGGCCGATGGCCCGGCATTTCTGCTCTGGACCTGTACTTCGTAAGGAGCCCGGACCAGGAACGAGCCATTGGTCAGGTCGGTGACAGTAACGTCAGCAAGCTGCCAATTCACATCCCGGGTGGCGACGATACCGGCTACGCCGATACTGCTGACACCAGTGGTAGCGGAATCCTTGACGCCCATGATGACCGAAAACAGCAAGCGCTCAGTAGAACTCGGCGCAATGCTGTCCTCAGTGCTGACCGGGAAACCGCTAACTTTCAGGGTCGAGTCAGTTGCGGTTACCGTAAGGCTGGCTCCACCGGCGAAAAGCGCGCTGTTGAAAACCACGTTGCTCTGGCTGACAGTGAAGTTCTTCTTAGCGAAGGCGAGCGTAGCTTCCACTGAGACGATGGATTCGGTCGAACGCAGGTAGACCTTGACCGTATCGGAGCCGCCGAGCGGCGCGGCCGCATCAGTGCTTACCTTCAAGCCGAACTTCCCCTGGATATTGAAATTCCCATTTACCAGGTTAGCCGGATTGTCTTTAAAATCGGCGTTCTCATCGACCGTCACCACTATACCCTGGGAGAGGGTCAACGGATTCGAGGTCGTTTCGGAAGCACTGTCCGCCGCTATCAAATGCACTCTGACGATCCAGCGTGCATCATTCGAGATCGGCAGGGTAGCGGTTGTTAGCGCGTAGAGGCCCACCTTCAGCGAGTCGCCGTAATCCTTGACTTCGGTTGTCGGTGCGCCGCCGGTCCAGGCAGCCGAATTCGTCTCGACGGTGCCGGCATACTTGACCTGGCTGCTGTCGAACTTGATCGTAAACTCCAAGCTGACGGCAGCAGTACCGTTGGTCAGGTTTACATCCACCGGTACCGCTACTTCGGGTCCGGCGGTGACACTGTCCACTGCCAAGGTAAATTTACTCTGGATGAGAAACGTCCCCGGCACCAAACTGGTCACAGGCGTTTCTACAAAATTGACGTTCTCATCAACTGAAAAGTAAGTCCCGCTCGGTGTAATCGCGGTGCTGCCGGTAGAAGCCGACGTGTCCACATCGAAGACCACGGAAAACAGCTTCAAGGCCGTGGTGATTTTCGGGATTATCGCATTGGTGTTCGTCAGTGAGACGAACCCGATGGTCACGCTTCCCCCGGCAGTGTCGATTGCCACCTGCGGGTCGCCCCAGGCCGGATTCCATGCTGTCTGGTTGTAGACCAGGCTACCAGATCGGTATTTGAGCAACGTCTTTGTGAAGCTCAACTTGACCTCTGCGCCCTGGTAGGCCTTGATCGAAGTAACGTACACATCCACTGTGTCGCTACCCCCGGGGAAGGCTGCCGCATTTCCGGCGGAAATCACATCTGCCGCCTGCAGCCTGCCTCCGGTACTAACCAGTATTGCAGCGAGAAATCCTGCCAGGCTTAAAAGCCTCTTAAGTTTCATATCTTAACCTCCCCGTCTCGCGACGAGCAGAAACAAGGCTGATTCACTCATCTGCTTTTCCTCATCGCTGATAATCCTGCATGGTTGATGATCAAGACAATTCTTCGGACAATAGTGATATTTCTTCGCTTAAAGAGAGTGCCGGATTCTCTTTCGAATCCGGCACTCTCTCGGCCGTCTTCCTCGGCTTACTTGAGGATCACCATCTTGCGGGTCTGGCTGAACTCGCCAGCCACGATCCGGTAGAAGTAGACACCGGAACTGACCCTGCGTCCGCTATTGTCCAGGCCATCCCACTGTACCTGGTAAGAGCCTTCGCTCTTGAGTTCATCAACCAATGTACGGATGAGCTGTCCACGCATGTTGTAGACGTTCATCCGGACGAAAGCTTCCTTGCCTTCAGGAATATCGTAAGCAACGGTCGTCGACGGGTTGAACGGGTTCGGATAGTTCTGGCTCAGGGCAAAGGCCTTGGGCAGCATGGCCTTCGGAGACAGGACGTCGCGGTTCAACTCCGCCTTTACGCCTTCCTCGAAGCCGGCGTTCAGCAGCGAGATCTCGCCCACACCGTCGAACTTCTCGCCAACAGCCGAAACCGGGATGGTCACGATTGCGCCGGTGCCGCCGGCAATGGCACGGCCATTGACGTTGATCACGACGACGCTGTAAACACCTTCGGTCTGGTTGTTGTTGGTTACGACGGTCAGGTCAGTGAGACGGCCGGTAGCAACGGCTTCACCGAGGACAAACTTCTCGGTGTCATACTTCACCCTGAACACAGCCATGTTCAGGTTGCCGCTGCTCTCGAGGTTGATCGAGAGGATAGCGTTGGCCTTGTCGGACACGGCATAGCTCAGGCTGGTTTTGGCGCTGCGATCTTTCTCGACTTGAGTTGCGCCGGCCAGTAGCGTACTGGTGCCACGCCAGATACCCAACACACGGTCGATATCCGGAGTGTCAAAATCGCCGCTCTGGTCGAGGTCCAGGCCGAGCCAGTCGACGGTGGAGACGCTGGCGGCCGGAACCTTGTCAGCGACGAGGTAAACCGTACGCATCACGTCAGCCACGTTGACCGGAGCTGTGCTCAGCTCGCGCTTGCCGCGCTTCGGTGCAACGATGTAGCCGCGCTGCACCGCCGAAGTCGTGGTATCGTTCTTCGTGGAAGAGTTGTCGATACCCTGCACTTTGTACTGGATCTTGGTCCCGAGAGCTTTCTTCTTGATCGAAACCGTCCAGCGGGTCGAATCCGGATACGGGCTGGTCTTGGTGAGGGTATCGGACCAGGTCAGCACCGGTGTGGATTCGGTGAACTTATGTGTGGTCGTCCCGAGAGTCAACATGCTCTCGTGAGTGACAAAATACGCTTTCTTCACGCCATTGGCATCGGTGATATCGATCACGATGCTGGCGGCGTGAGACGTATCGGGATACAGCGAATCAGGCGGCGTCTTGAAGCTGATCGCCATGGCCGCGGCCGCAACCGTAGTCTTGACCACAAAATACTTGGCGGTCAGGCTGCCGAAGGACACCTTGATCGATAGGCTGTCACCCTGTCCGGCCTTGAACGTCGCCGTGGCGGTACCCGACGGTTTGCGCGTCTTGGGTGCAACCAGGATCAGCGAGTCCTTAAGGGTATGCAGCACCGTATCCTTATAGATTTTCACGCTGTTCGTGTCGACGAACGTGCCGGCGCTGTCACCCCTGACCAGAGCGAAGGTCACCGCCGAATCGGGCAGGGCGTTGCCCAGCGTGTCCTTCAAGGTCGCGGTGATAGTCGGCAATGTGGCGCCCCTCGTGGACCGCACCAGGGTATCCGGAGAAATCGTCAAGGTCTTGGCGACGGTATTCTTGGTGTAAATCAGCACCGAGTCCTTGCCGCCGGAGGCAGTGTCGGTCACCACCAGACGGTAACTGGTACCCAGGTTGGTCGAGGCGAGCCTGACCATGACGCTGTCGGCCAGGATCGCGTTGTTCTTGGAAGCACTCGCGGTCTTGATCGTGTCGGCTCTGACAGCCAGCGTGTCGTACATGTTGGCGCCGGAACCGGAGGCCGTGGCGCCGTTGAACACCTGCTGGGCAACCAGGTCGCCGCCGGTAGCGGTGGAATCAACACTCTTGATCACGATACCGCGGGTGTTGCCGTGAGTCAGGGCGTGAGCCTGCGAGGTATTCAGGATGTTGCCGTATATGTCGGCGAAAACGACCTGGAACTTGTACGGATCACCGACGCGCAGGGTATCCTTGTTGGCCGTTACCGTGATCCTGCTCAGCCATTTCGGCACGGTGCTGGTGCCGATTGCCAGGACTGCGCTGGGCGGCAGAAGCTTGATCATCTTCAGGCTGTCGGCCACGACCGTGAAGTACGAGCCGGCTTCAACCTTGCTGGTGTCGGACCTCATCACTACACGGTAAAGGTTGCTGCTGTCGGCAATCGTCGGGAAGACGAAATCCTGGATACGCAGCCAAGCCGGCCGGCTCGCGGAGGAGGCGTCCAGCACGACGGGGGTGGCAATCCACATCGAATCTTCACCCGCACCGCTGGCGCCCTGGCTTACTCCGAGCGCATTGTACCAGGAGACGCTGTCGAGCGAGATGGCCACCTTGGAGGCGGCGATCCCGGCCGGGATGCCGCCGGTGCCCATGTTTTCAAATCTGACGTAAACCAGGCTGTCTTTCGCGTTCTGGCCGATCGACCTGCCCAGCGGAATAGCGAACTTGACGTACATCGCGCCCGTAGAACCGGCGCGGGTGACTGTCTTGACCGCGACACTTTCGAGAGAATCCACCAACGAGGAAGCCTGGAACGTGAACAGGGCGATATCCTGGGTTCTCAGGGTCGGCGCCGAGGAGAAGATGGCGGTCGTGGCCGGATCCCACTGGACGGTCAGCCTGTAGTTGGTACCCTTGTAGTAGAGCCTCAGGCCCAGCGAGTCGCGGCCGGCGCTGCCGAGGTTGACCACGCTGCTGTCCTTGCGGGCCCGCTCCAGGTTGGCGATGAACGAGCTGTCCTGTTTCGGGATGGCGCTCAACAAACTGCGCGCACCCACCCATTCGAACCGGATCGAATCGGTCCGGGTCGTACTGGCATAGCCGGCCGGGTCGCGGCCGTCAATCAGGAAATTCAGGGCCTTGATGACCGCACCGCTGCTGGGAAGGGTAATCCCATCCAGGAACGCAGTCGCGGTGCTGGCGAGGTTGAAATTCGAGACCCGGTTGTAGGCCGTATCCATCGCGAACAGAGGCAGGAACTTATTAATCATCGATCCATCAACTACCTGCGCTGTGCTCAGGTTGGCCGCCAGGGTGTCGGTGTCGAAGTAGACCGGGTACCCAGGCTCGATCTTCAGCTTTACCGTATCGACCACGCCGTTGCTCTTACCGTAGGCGATAACGGCTATCGAGTCCGTGCCGGGATGCGAAGACATACCCAGGTAGTACGGGGTGGCCGTGATGGCCGAACTGGCCAGCGCGCCGCCATACAGCCAGCTTCCGTAGGGAGAAGCCGTAACAGAATCGAAGGTCGCCGTGCCGTTGGTGATGAACCTGGCCGGAGGCGTTCTCTTTGCGCTGTTAGCCTGTTTACCGGCCTGCAGCAGGGGAGTGGTGGTGCTGTTCTTGGTCGAACCATTGTAGTACTCGAACCTGATCCCAATCGAGTCGACCGTGGAGCTGCCGATGTTACCGGTCATGTTGTCGCCGAAGATGTTCTTAAGCGTAATCGTCAGCGAAACAGCATCACCCACCTTGTAGGAAGATGCGCCGGCGGTCATTGTCAGGCTGCCGATATACTTGGTAGCCGCGTCCTGCTGGAGAACGCGCTTCACGGTGGTGGTCAGGCTGCCGTTACCCACACCCAGGTAAGAAGTACTGCTCGCCTTGCGGGCGGAGGGCGCCTTGATCACGAAGGTGATAGTAACCGTGTCACCTGCCGCAACCCCGGAACCGGTGGTCAGTTTGACTCCCGCAGTTTTGGGCGGGAGGCCATCGGTGTGTCCCGGAGGGGCGGCGTTGCCCAGGAAAATCGGGACAAAGATCAGGTCGTTATTTTCATAGGACTTGAACTGCGTGCCATCGGTAACGTCAATCTGCTGGAAAAACGTAGGCGTACCGCTTCCGGCAGCGGCCTGGAAAGTCAGACCAGTAGCCGCTTCATAAACGCTGGCATCGGTGGCATTATTTACGAAGGTGATGCTGGTGCTGTCCGTCTTGAGGACAGCCGTGTTCGCATAATTGGTCTTGGTGGTGGTGTTGAGGTTGAACACACCTATGCTCTTGCTGGCTACGCTCATCACGACACTGTCGCCGGCGGCGGTCAGGAAGTCAGGGACGAAGTTGCCGAAACGGTCCACCACGCCGATCGTATCCGAGCCGGAAAAGTCATTACCGGAAATTATGGCGGTAACGGCGGTATTGTACTTAACACCGGCGGCCTTGTCGTTCTTCAGGTAAAAGCTTAACGTGTCGACAATTGTATCGGTTGGCGAGTCGACGACGACCAGGGATATGAACATGTTCTGCTGTTCATCAGTTGCGCCGCGGCCATGGGAGTTGGAGCTGGTCAGCACCGCGCCGTTATAAACGCCCTTGATAAAATCGATCTTGTAAACGGCACTTTGGGAAACGTTGCGCGGAGCAATCAGCCTTATTTTCGGCTGAGCGGAGGAACTGTAAGTGGCGTCGGGAAGGTTCTTAACCAGAATCTCGATATGAGCCGGATCCAAAATATCCGTAATGTCAGCCGTGACCTGGCTGATAAGCCTTACACCGCCGGTTTCCAATTCCGCGGAATCGATGGCGGTTCCGACCGGGAAGACGACTATGTATTTGGATACATCCATCGTCTGCGAGCCGGCAGAGAAAGAAACTCTCCAATTCGTTTCGCGCCCGACAGTATCTTCTCCGGCGGAAGCGGTTCTCCAGTTTGGCTCAGTCGCTTTCTTGATTAAGAAATCAACCTCAGCTGTACTCGTAAGCTGGGCAACCGCACTGGAGGTTAACAAAGCCAGCAGCAGCGAGAACACTGCTGCAATGGACAGAAGGCGTGACTTCATAAGAAACGTCCTCCTTAGGAAGTTAAAAAAAGGAATGATGCTGCCCGAAGGCAAATACGGTCCGCTTTGCTGCATAGACAATCCTCCTTTACGGGTATCACTGTGTCGCATTGGCATCTCTGAATTCATCCTTGCTGTTTCCAAAATCCAAATCAAAAATTCTTCATTATTATATAAGAACAAAACGCACAATACTCCCGCTGATTTGTACCACCGGCAGCCAAATCAACGTATCGCGTTCAGTTCCAGAGCGTTACTTTGGCAGGGAACAAATCCTGAATCATACGGGAATCCCAAATTGACTCCATTATATACTCCTGCCAATTCAAAGTCAAGAATTTTCTGTCAAGAAACCAGTTGCCTAAAAGCATGTAAAACCAAATTTTTCCGTGGCTTTCATCGCCCTCCGTGATAAAGTTTGTTTAGTGTTAGAATCCTCCTTTCAACTCGGTACGAATGCCTATTTTTTTAACAGCTTCAGAAGCGCCAGAAGATCGAATATATCCGTCTTTCCATCGATATTGACATCCGTGAACGCGCTGGGCTGAGCCTTGCCGCCGATCACTTTGAGCAGGGCGAGCAGATCGAAAATGTTGATATTGGTGTTGCCGTCCACGTCGCCCGGCCGGCCGGTGTATTCGAGCAGCACCAGTTGGTACACGAGTCCCGGGGCGCCGGCGGGTGAATTGACCACGTTCATATTGTCGCGGGCCTGAACATAGTAGCTCAGCACCGTGCCGCTGGCCAGCGTCCCCTCCTCGATCTTCGCCGTGAACAGGTTCGGGCCCGAGCGCACCAGGGGAGCGGTGCGGAAAGCCTCCCCGCCCACCGCGTAGAAGAGGCTGACGTCCGTGCTGCTGAGGACCTCGTCATCGGTCACGTTGACCTTGAAATTGAAAGTGCCGGCCAGGTAGTAGAGAGTATCGACTCCCGAGCTGGCGACCTTGTTGCTGCCGCCGGTCACTTCGAGGCCGGAGATTACCGGCGCCACCACGTCGACCACCGCGCCCAGGGTATAGTCCACCATCTGCGGGTTGGTCATCTTGAAGGACGCCTCGTTTTTCAGCGTGTCCACCATCTGGCTGTCGACCAGCACCCAACTGCTGTGCTCAGCGTCGAAACCGAACACCTTGATCCGGTCCTCGGTGAAATTCGGCACCTCGGTGGGCAGGTCCTCGTCGAAGTATTTGAACACGAACACCGCGTTCAAGCCGGTGGGCAGCGAATCGGCCCCGGTGGCAGGAGCGAAGGCCGTCAAATCCAGGCCCCAGCCGCGGCGGATACCGTAGAACTGGCTGGTCAGATCGCCGGCCAGATACCTGAACGTATATACGCCCTTGCGCTTGGCCGGAGCTTCGCCGGCGGAAGCCAGCAAGCCCAGTCCCGAGGGCGTTTCGATAAATCCGGACTTTTCCGAATAGTCGAAGTTGCCGGCCAGCGGGCCGCCCGTATTGTTGGAGATCGTACCGCTGACCCCGAAGCCGGGCGTGCTGATGGTGGAAGAAGCAGCCAGCGTTACTCCGCTGGAGAGATTCACCGCGGCGCTGTCCCTGCGGACCACCGCGATCTCCACCTGCACGGTATCGCTCATCGCGCCCTTGACATCGGCGGCCCAGAACAGGAACACCGCGCTCCTGATCTGCAGAGAGTCGGGAAGCCGGTCGGTATCGAAGACGAAGACGTTGCCGTCGCGGATAGTCGCCGGCGGCGGAGTGCCCTCGGTGAGAAAAGACACGCGGCCGGCGGTATGCACGCTTAAAGCATCGCCGTCCGGGTCGTTGGCATCCACGGCGAAGGAGATGATGTCCCCCTTGTACACCGCCTGGTCCGCGATTGCCGGCAGGCTGGGCGGCCGGTTGACATCGCTGACCGTGACCTGGACGGTTTTGGTTGCGGTCTGGCCGCCGTCAGAGGCCACCAGGTCGAACTGCACCGCTCCGGCCTGGGTGTAGGTAGGAGTGAAGATCCACTGGTCGGGAGTGGAGCCGGATTTACGCTCGATCCGGGAGTTCGTGGGCAGGATCGCGGCGTTCACCACCACCCTGTCCCCGCCCTGGTCCTCGACCGTCAGGTTGACCTCCAGGCGGCCGTTTTCATTGACCGAAAGGACGGCCGGAGACGAGCCGGTGAGGCTGCCGGTAAAGCTCGGCGCTACGTCCACGTCCCCGATCACGAGGTGGAATTTGGAGTCCACGGTGAGCGGATTGGTTGCGTCGTTGTCTGTGGCGCTGACTTTGATCAGATAATTTCCCTGAGTCCGGTAACCCGGGGTAAAGGAAATCGAGGCGGTCCTGGGGTTCGCGCCAGACTGGCTGACGCTCGCTCCGCCGGGCAATCCGGTCACGGTGATGGTCAACGAATTGTCCGGGTCGGGATCGGAGGCGGTAATGTTGATGGCGAGCGGCTGACCCTCCAGAGTATTCACATCAGCCAGGGGATCGATTTTCGGCGGCCGGTTGACATTGCCCACCGAAATGATCACCCGCGCGCTGTCGACTCCGCCGGTCTTGCCGTCCGAGGCGGTGAAGAGGACCGTGTAGTTGCCGCCCTGGGTGGCGCCGGGAGTCCAGGAGAAAGCGCCGCTGGCGGCGGTAAAAGCAGCGCCGGCGGGAAGGGTGCCGGAGCCGAGAGTCAGCGGGTCATTGTCCGGGTCAGCAGCCGTAACCGTAAAGCTCAGCGCGTGGCCCTCATCCACCACTTTATCCGACACGTCCAGCTTGGGCTTGCGGTTGACGTCCAGCACGGTGATCGTCAGGTTTTCGCTATCGGTATTGCCCGAGGCATCGGTGACGGTGACCGTGACCGGGTAATCGCTCGAGGCCTCGAAGCCGGGCTTGTACTGGAGAAGGCCGCGAGTGAAAATCTTGGCGCCGGCGGGCAGGCCGGCGGCGCTGAAAGAAATCTGCTCGCCGCTCGAATCCGCCGCGCTCAAGCTCAGCGATAGCAGCGAATCCTCTTTGATCCGCAGATTGCCGATCGGGCTGAGCACAGGCGGAACGTCTTTTTCCAGGACGCGGACCTTGAGTTTCCGGATGTCCTGGAATTTGCCGTCGTTGACTCCGCAGGTGAGCATGTAGTTGCCGGCCTGGAGCAGTCCCGGAGTCCAGGTGACGCTGCCGGTGAGCGCATTGAACGCCGATCCCTGCGGCAGGTCGCGCGCCCAGAAACTCAGCGAATCCCGGCTCCAGGAAGTCGAGTCACTCAGCGGGAGCTTGTAAACCAGGGCCACACCCTCCATCACCTCCTGGACGGGAAAATCGGCGAAGGCGACCGGGGCCTTGATGTTACGGCCGGTAACGGTGATCTTGGCGGTCACCAGGTCGCTGGCGCTGTCGGGGTCCTGGACCTTGAAAGCCACCAGATTCGGGCCGATATCCGCGGCTGCCGGAGTCCAGGTGAAGACGTTGCCGGCCAGGCTGCCGCCGCGAGTCAGGATGTTGCTGGTCTGGCTGGCTAAGACCACTGAATAAGTGAGAGGGTCGTTGTCCGGATCGGTGGCGGTTAGCGTAATCCGGACCTGGGCGCCGGCATCGACCGCCACGTCCTCCACCGGAACGAACTCCGGCGGCCGGTTGACAGCGCTGACCCGGATCGAGACGTGCGCCTGGGCGCTCAGGCCGCCTTCATCAATGGCGACCACGTTCACCAGGTAATTGCCGACCACTGTCTGCCGCCAGGAGAACTCGCCGTTGAGGAAAACCCAGCCCTCGACCTGGGGCGTCACTGTTACGGAGTAGGTGATCAGGTTCCGGTCGGGGTCGGTGGCGATGGCGCTGAAGCTCACCGGGTCGCCCTCGTTCACCGTTAGGCTGTCCCGGGCTGTGGTCAGCACCGGCGGCCGGTTGACGTCGGTCACGATGACGGTGATTTTGATGGAGCTGCGGGCCTGGTCCTGGTCGGCCGCGGTCAGCACGAACTGGTAGACTCCCGCATCATTGTAGCCGGGCGTCCAGCTGAAAGTACGGTTCGTGGAGTTGAAGGAAGCCCCGGCCGGCAGAGTGCCGGCGGTCACCGTGACCACGTCGCCGAGGTTGACATCGCTCGGGGCCGGGAAGATGTGCGTATACACCGATCCCTCGTTGATCCGCAGCGTATCGGACTCCGCGTACCAGCTCGGGGCCACGTTGCCCGCCAGGATGGTGAAGGAGAGGTCGAGCGTATCGGCGGCGTGGCCGTCGGAAACCGTGAACCGGCCGCTCGACTGCCCGCCCGCGGCGGGCGTCCAGCTGAATAACCCGGTGATGCTGTCCAGGGTGGCGCCGGTGCCGGGCGAAGTTAGCATCCGGTAGGTCAGCTTGTCTTTGTCCGCGTCGCTGGCCGACAGAAACAACTGCAGCGGCACGCCCATAGTCCCGCTCTGCGGGCCCGGGTCGACGAACACCGGGACCTCGTTGGGAACACCCTGGACTACTAACGCAAGGGAAGCCAACAGAAAATCAGCGTCTTTATCCGTGAGGCTGAAGTGAACTGTATCGCCGACAGCCGCATTCCTGACCCTGAACTTGAAAGAAATGACGTCGCCCGTGCCCGGTTCGATGACACCACCAGTTGTTGAGAAAATAGTGAGGTAGGCATAATCCCTGGTGGAATATAGAGTCGTAGCAGGAGATAAGTCGCTCGCCCGGTTGAGTAGTTTAACATCGGTCTCATTTACAATCTTCACCTTGGTCGTATCGTAATACAGCCAGAGCGTGGCGCTCGGTATCTCGACTGTGTTCGTGACCGCGGCAAAAATAACGCTGGAATCGGAATCGACGTACAAATTGCCGGAAAGCTTCCAGGTGTGGGCTTCCTCTCCTGCTCCGTACACGAGGCCGGAAACCGTCAATATTATCGCGGCCAGAATTGCGCTTACCTTCGAATAAGACATACTCCCCCCAAGAGTGAACATTAAGTATTAGTCAATATTTGTGCCAGCGCCGGGCCGGAACAGATATTGACACAAGTGATTGAAATCAAGACAATTACCAAACGCCTATCCTTACCCATCCGACCAATTTCTGTTACCGAAGCAGTAACATTAACACTTCGGCGGTTTCAATTTTAGAGTTCCCGAAAGCTCAGCCGGCTCGCATCTATTGCAGCCGACAGACAACTTCCACCGCCGGGGGATGAGCGAGCCGGCGCTGGAAATTCGGACAAATTTTTTGTACCGGGGGACCTTGCGGATTTTAGCATGACGAGTGGCTTTCTGAATCACGGATTACACGGATAAAAAATGGATGCCACGGATCCGCCCAGCCTCACCGGGCGACCGGCCGGTCGCCCCTACAGCGTACCTAAGGCAATTACGGGCGGCCACAAAAAGTTTGTATTCCATTCATCCCGTAGGGGCGCACTCATTAATGCGCCCGCCTACCATCGAAAAATTCCCGAATGATGGGCGGCCACGGGGGGCCGCCCCTACAATAATTTGTCCCCCTTTGGCAAAGGGGGATACAGGGGGATTTGCCCGGCCGTTTCCAAACAAGCGGGCGCACCCGCATGCGCACCCCTACAATTTTTGTGGTAATTTATGATTATTCCGGGTTACCAATCCTCGACGCATGATTGCCTTTGCGTATGGTGTGCTGGAACGGTACGTACTTCCCCGTCAGAACTAAAGGCATAATGGGTGCCAGAAGTGGACAGGGACAAAACTTTATGGCCTCCAACGAGATAGTAATTTGCGGACTTTGATAAAGAATCTGCATATCAGGCACTCTGCACGATTTTCCGCAAAATATTCGTCCGGCCGGTTCCGGTGAGAAATTGCCTAAAATGCTGGCCGCTGAAGCAACGGGTTACCCCCCGTGAAAAAAAGCCCTTCGCCCGATTCGGGCGAAGGGCTGTCCGTAAAACTTTCCGGCCATCGGATCAGAGGTCTTTCAGGATGGCCAGCAGGTCGAAAACATCGGTTTTGCCGTCACCGTTCACATCGGTAAAGACCGAGGGCGGTTCCTTGGTCCACTTGGTGAGGAAATCGAGCAGGTCGAAGATATCGGTCTGGCCGTCGCCATCCACGTCGGCGCTGGGGCCGGTGTAAGAGCGCACGCTGAAAGACTTGGTGGCCAACAGGGTGCCGTCGTCCAGCCTGAGCGTAAAAGTGAGGGTCGCCCCTCCGGCCGGAGCCGCCAGATGGTTGAACTTGAGCGAGGCGACCGGCCCGCTCCCGACCTCGATCACCGGAAACGGCGGCACCGAGGAGGGCGAAGTGACCACGAGGCGGAGATGGCCCGAGCCGGAGGTGTGCGCCACGGCGAGATTCATGTCGCTGGCGCGGCGCAACAGCCGCACGTTCTGATCCGCCGGCGCGACCGGCTGCACGAGGGTGCTGTCGAAAGCGACGTCCAGGGTCAGGCCGCCGAGCCATTTGCTGTTGGCGACGTTGATATACATTTCGGTCTGGGTGGCGTTCTCCTCGACCGTGCCGGTGAATGACCAGGTGGAGGCGGCAGGGTTGCCCGGGTTGGCCCAGATGTCCTCTTCGATCTGGAGAGCCTTAGTCGCCAGCAGGTTTTTTGCGCTTTTAGTGGTCAGGCTGAGATTAGTCGAGCCGGCGGCGGTTCCAGGCCGCACCTGGAACACCAGCTTCGCCACGTTCCCGCTGCCCGCCTCGATGTTCGGATAGGGCGGGTCCGCAGCCGTGGAAAAGATGGTCAGGCGGACGTAGTCCCAGCCTTCGTTTTTAGTCACCACGACCAGGAGGTCCTGGGCCCGGCCGGTGAGGGTGACGTTGTCCTCGATCGGTGTGGCCAGCTGCAGGGCCAGTGTATCGTAGTGCACCTCGATGGCGGCAGAGGCGATTGCCGACTGGTTGGTCACCGCCACGTACACCTCGTTCACGGCGCGTCCTGTCTGGATCGAACCCGAGATCGACCAGGTGTGGTCCTCGAGGGCGGACGGCGGCGGCCCGGCGATCTCGAACTGCCTGGTCGCCAGCACGGCCCGGTGGGTTTTGGGCGTAAGAGTGAGGGTAGTGGCCGCGCCCTCCTGGACTCCATCCCTGACCCGGAAAGCGACCCGGGCCACGTTGCCGCTGCCCACCGCGATGTTGCTCTCGACCCCTTGCAGGTTAACCATCACCAGACGGACGTACCCGGCGCCGGTGTTGGGTGTGACGTAATAGCCGGCGGCCCGCTCGATGGCGTATCCCAGCGTATCGGCATAAGGCACGAATTCCAGCGCCAAAGTATCGTAATGGACTTCGAGGGTAATCGAGCCGATTGTCGAGTCATTCGTCACCGCGATGGTGATCTGGCTGGTGGAATCGATTTGCAGCGTTCCGCTCAGGCTCCAGGTGTGGTCTTCTTCGGCCGCCCGCACTTGCAGCGGCGCCACGAGCAGAATTGCAACTGACAGGTACAATAAAGCACGCCCTCGCATATAGCCTCCAACTGTTGGCGGGGTGTCTCAATAGTTAAGACAATTTCATCGGATTGTTACCGAGAAAGTCACAAATCAATAACACGCCAATCCCGGCCATTCCTTTCGAACCAGCCGGGCTGCACAGGTTTACGGCCGAATGGCATAATGAACACACACATTTCCAGCCGGATAAAAAGCATAATCAGTGCCAGATTTAAAATTATTCTTATCCGCAAAAAATGCAAGAGGTTAATCCGGCTTTCATTGCGCGGGCCGGACCGCCTCGGTTCTTGCAGGATGCAAAACCCAGTGCAAAAGCCGGTGAAACCGCTATCAGAATACGAAGCGTGTTGATTTAACTCCGCCTGAAGAGAGAAATTATAATTGTGGGGGTGACGCATGCGTCGCCCCCTACGGTAAAACAAGAAAATATAAACAATTAGGCAGGTTCGTGCCGTTAAAAAAGCAGGAATCAAGGGGGGGAGGCTCAAACGGAGCGACGCTCAGCGTTTCTCCAGAAACTGCACGTCCACGTTTCCGGCCAGGAAGCGTTGATCGTTAACGATTTCCTTGTGGAACTCGATCGTGGTGGGCACGCCCAAAATGATGAATTCGTCCAGCGAGCGCCTCAGCCGGGCGATCGCCTCCTCGCGGTTGTGGCCGTGGACGATCAGTTTGGCCAGCAGGGAATCGTAGAACGGCGGTATCCGGTAATTCTGGTAGATGTGCGTATCGACACGCACTCCGGGTCCGCCCGGGGGATGGAAAATAGTGATTTCGCCCGGGCAGGGCATGAAATTGCGCTGCGGGTCCTCGGCGTTGATCCGGCATTCGATGGCGTGGCCCTTGAGCGTGATGTCCTTTTTGCTGAACGAAAGCCGGTTGCCGGCGGCCACCTTTATTTGTTCCTTGACCAGGTCCAGGCCGGTGACCATTTCGGTGACCGGGTGTTCCACCTGGATGCGGGTGTTCATCTCCATGAAATAGAAATTGAAGTCCTTGTCCAGGAGGAACTCCACGGTGCCGGCGCCGATGTAGCCGATCGACTCGGCCGCCTTGACCGCGGTCTCGCCCATCCTCTGGCGCAGCTCGGCCGTCATCACCGGGCAGGGCGATTCCTCGACCAGCTTCTGGTGGCGGCGCTGGATCGAACAGTCTCGTTCGCCCAGGTGGACGGTGCGGCCGTGCTGATCGGCCATGATCTGGAATTCCACGTGGCGGGGCCTGAGCAGGTACTTTTCCACGTAGAGCGCGGAATTGCCGAAAGCGCCGTGGGCCTCCGCCATGGCGATGGAAAAGGCGCCCTTGAGCTCCTTTTCGCTGTGGACCACGCGCATGCCCTTGCCGCCGCCGCCGGCGGTGGCCTTGAGGATCACCGGGTAGCCGATTTCGGCCGCCGCCCGGAGAGCCTGAGTTTCATCTTTCAGCGTGCCCGTGCTGCCCGGGATCACCGGCACCCGGCCTTCGGTCATGAGCCGGCGCGCGGTGGCCTTGTCTCCCATGGCGCGGATGTTGTCGGGAGTGGGACCGATAAAGATGAAATTGCTCTGCGAGCAGATTTCACAGAATTCGGCGTTTTCGGCCAGGAAGCCGTAGCCGGGATGTATCGCCTCGGCGTTGGTGATTTCGGCAGCGGCGAGGATTCGCTGGATGTTAAGATAGCTGTCGGCGGCCGGCCCCGGGCCGATACAGACGTCCTCATCGGCAAAGCGCACGTGCAGGCAGTCGCGGTCGGCCTCGCTGTAAACCGCTACCGTGGTGATGCCCAGTTCCTTGCAGGCCCGGATGATCCGCAGGGCGATCTCGCCGCGGTTGGCGATCAGTACTTTGGAAAAGGAGGCCAAATTCAGACCTCCGGCTCGATCAGAAACAGCGTGGTGCCGAACTCCACCGGCTGGGCGTTCTCCACGCAGATTTCGCGCACGGTCCCGGCAGTTTCGCATTCGAGCTCGTTCATCAGCTTCATCGCTTCGAGGATGCAGAGGGTCTGGCCGAGCTGGACCTGGTCGCCCACCTCGACGAACGGCGGCGCGCCGGGACTGGGCGCCCGGTAGAACGTCCCCACCATCGGGGATTTGATCTCCACCAGGTTGGACTTGGCCGCCGGCTTGACTCTATCTGCGGGAGACTGGCTTTCGGCGGTCAGCGGGGCGGCCGGGGACAGGGCGGAGGGGTGCGCAGCCGTCGGCGCTCCCGGCAGATAGGCCGGATGAGCCGCGGCGGGCCGGGCCTTGACGATCTTGATCTTAATGCCCTGGTCCTCGATTTCCAGTTCGCTGATCTCGCTCTGCTCCACCACGCGGATCAGTCGCTTGAGATACCTGACGTCCATTTGGACCTCTTCTGTTACGGGAAAGGCTCGACTTTCGATTTGAACGGGAGAGGATGTCTGCTCCCGGTGACCGGAGGCGTTTCAGCTCGCGCGCTCGAGGTACTGGTTGGTGCGGCGGTCCACCTTGACCTTGTCGCCGATGTTGACGAACAGCGGTACGTTCACGGTTGCGCCGCTTTCCAGTCTGGCCGGCTTGGTGGCCCCGCTGACCGTGTCTCCGCGCAGCCCCGGATCGGTTTCCACCACCTCGAGATCGATAAAGTTCGGCAGTTCCACCAGGAGCAGCTTCTCGTCCTGGAACAAGCCGTTGACCTCGATGTTTTCCTTGAGGTAAAGCACCTGGTCGCCGATCGAGTCACCGGAGACCGGGAATTGTTCGAAGGTCTGACTGTCCATGAAATAATAGAGATCGCCGTGGGGGTACAGATACTGCATCTTGCGGGTTTCGAGACGGATATCGGTGACTTTTTCGCCGGCGCGGAAGGTCCTTTCCCACACCGCCCCGGTAATCACGTTCTTCAGCTTGGTGCGCACGAATGCCCCGCCTTTGCCGGGCTTGACGTGCTGGAACTCCACTATCGACATCAGGATGCCGTCGATTTCGAGCACCATTCCGCTGCGGAAATCAGTTGTGCTTGCCAAAGCGATTACCTCCTTGCCTTTTTTACAATATCCAACCGGCCCGCTCGCGACTGCCGGTCCGGGCCGGTTCCATTCACTTTCCGAGTTTCAGCAGCAGGCCCTCCAGGGCCAGCCGGTAGCTGGCCGGGCCGAACCCGCAAACCAAGCCGGCCGCCACGTCCGACAGGGTGGAATGCCGCCTGAATTCTTCGCGGGAAAACACGTTCGACAGGTGTACCTCCACGAACGGCAGCCCCACCGCCAGGAGGGCGTCGCGGATCGCCACGCTGGTATGGGTATAGGCCCCGGCGTTAATCAGAACGCCGTCGGCTTTCCCCTCCAGGCCCTGAATCGCGTCCACCAGTGAGCCCTCGCTGTTCGTCTGATGGAAGGCGAGTTCGCAGCGGTCCCCGAACTCCTCCCGCAAGTCCCGGCAGATTTCCTCCAGGGTGACGCTGCCGTAGATCCCGGTCTCCCTTTTCCCGAGGAGATTCAGGTTGGGGCCGTTCAGCACCGCGATTCTTTTCATCCGGCCTCCCCGTGACGGATACCGCCGATCCAGTTTTCGAGATGATCGATGAAATCGCTGCGGGCCGGGACATCGTCCCCGGCAGGAGAAGGGCCGGCTGCGACCGCAGCCGGGGCGGCCGTCTCATCGCCCAGCAGGAAATGGAAAATCGAGTCGATCCGGGTTTCGAATTCATCCTCGGCCTGGTGAGCAATATCGGCGGGCTCGTCAGCAGCCCGGTCGCCGGGAGCGCCGGCTTGGCGACCCCGGCTTGCGGTCCCGGGTGAGCCGCCTTCCAGGCGGCTGCGGACCTCGCTGAGCTTACGCTCGACTTCCGGGTCGCCGGAGGCCGCCTCGTTCAGCCTGGAGTAGATTTCGTACGCCTTGCCGTAATGGCCCTGCATACGGTAGATATCGGCCAGGGTATGGGTCAGAAAGACCGAGCCCGGATCGGCGGTGACGATATCGATAGTTTCCTCTTCTTCGGCCGGCTCCTCGACCGCCTCGAACTCCTCGGCGCCCAACTTGGCGTAAGGCTCCCCGGCCGGGACAGAGTCCTCAGTCCGGGCGACGGCCGCCGGCTCCCCGGCGGGCTGGATATCCTCATCGGCCGGGGTGGCCTGGTCTCCGGCCAGCCGGCGGCGGATACTTTCCGCTTTCCGGGAGTCCCCCCGCTGCTCGGCCACTTCGGCCAGAGAGTTCAGGGCCATCCGGTTGCCCGAATCCAGTTCTACCAGCTCCTCGAAAACGCGCTCGGCCTGGTCCAGCTCGCCCATCGCCGCCAGGCACTCAGCCAGCAGGACGCGGGCGCTGGTGAAATCGCCATAGCGCTGGAGGCCTTCGCGGCAGAGCCGGATGGCGCGCTCGAGCTCCCCGGCCCGGCGCAGGGCATCGGCCAGGGGCAGAAACAGCCGGGAGTCGGGCGCCTGGGCGAAACGCTTTTCCAGCTCTCTGATTTCTTCCTGGAGACTCATCGCTTTCTTTGTCAAACAGCAGCGGTTACCGGCTTTGCCGAGCCTTGCAGGCCGACTCTGCCGGCGAATTCTGCGCCACCTTCAACCGAATCGTCCGGAAGGGGCTGGACCGTGAATGACAAAAAATACCTTTCTGAGCGGTTAAAGTCAATCTTTTGTAATTTTTGCTCATTTTCGTGCAAAAAACCGCAGAAAATGGCCGAAATCGTGTCGATATCGAATCCGGCCTCGAGATTACTGTGTGAATTTTGATTGACTAAGGGTTTAATTATTTATAATTTTACCGGATATGAATTTCAGGCTTCCTTCCGCCGGGCTTTTCAGACGGTGGCAGCGCAGTCAGACTACGCAAAAACTTTTGGAGAATATCGGAAGCGAGGTCTTTTCCAGCCATGATGCAGACATTCCGCAACAACATGAAAATAGTCTTTTACGTTCTCATTTTCTTTTTCGTCGGCTGGATGGGAGTCACCCTCACCGGACTGGACGATTTCCTGATGGAGCAGAACCGTAAGGATATGGCAGGACTGAAATACGCGGGCAGCGTGGACGGGAAAAAGATCGAGCGCGCGCTTTACGAACAGCGGGTCCAGAATTCGGTGGACATGGCCACCAACCGGCGCACGGGAGCCAGCCTTTCGTCCTGGGAAATCGACCAGATCGCCGACCAGGTGTGGAACAACCTGGTCAACGACATCATCCTGGGCCGGGTTTACGCCCGGCGCAACATCAAGGTGCGCGACTCGGAAGTGGTGGAGTACATCAAGGGCAATCCGCTGCCCGAGCTGCGCAGCGCCCCCGAGCTGCAGACGGACGGCCGTTTCGACTACGACAAGTACCACAATCTGCTGTCGAACCCGCAGGCCGGCTCCCTGGTGCTCGAACTCGAACGGGACGCCCGTGAAAAGATCCCCAACCTAAAGCTGCTGGTGGAAATCGCCTCGTTGTCCAAACTCACCGATGCCCAACTGGAGCAAGTTTACCGGGAGATGAACGAGCAGGTGAGTGTCAATTACATCCGCTTTGCCATCGACTCCCTGGTAGCCGACAGCGAGGTTTCAGTCAGCGATGAGGAGGTGGGGAAGTACTACCAGAACCACCTCGACGATTTCAAACGGCCGGAAAGGGCCGAGATGGAGTACGTCCTGATCCCGCTCACCCCAGGCAGCCAGGACACCCTGGCCGCCCGCGACACCCTGGCCTTCCTGCTTGAAAAACTCAACGGCGGGGCGAACTGGGACACCCTGGCGATGACCTATTCGCACGGGCCGCTCGCCTCCAGCGGCGGCAATCTCGGCTGGTTCGCCAAAGGCGATTATACCGACCAGGCGATGGTGGATCTGGCCTTTTCCCTTCGGCCGGGACAGACTTCCCAGCCGACTCTCACCGCAGCCGGCTACCAGATCGTGCGAGTGGACAGCGTGCGGACTCAGGACGGCAAGCAGGAGGTCAAGGCCCGGCGGATACTGAGGAACATCAGCCCCGGTGTAAAAAGAACCAGGGAAGTCCGCCAGCAGGCCCGAGCGGTCCGCAAGCTGATGGAACCGGGTGAGGCAGCCTTCCGGCAGGTAGCAGCAGACAGCGGCCTGGCGGTTAATACTACCGGTGAGTTCGCGATCGGTTCGTCGATCCCGGGGATCGAGATCAGCCGCGAGTTCCTGGATTTCATCTACGGCGCGCGCACGGGTTCGCTCAGCTACCCGATCAACGTTTACCAGCAGGGAGAGACCCTGACTGAATCGGTTATCCTGGCCCTGGTGACCCAACGCAAGGAAGCCGGCACCATCCCGCTCGACGAGGCGGGCGCCACGGTCAGGCGAATCCTCCTGATCCAGAAGAAAAAGGACAAGGCCCCGGACCGGATCAGGCAGATTATGGCGGGCTACGAGGCTGCCGAAAACCTGGAGCAGTTCGCCCGGAACAAGAATCTCGTCCTGCAGACCAGCGAAAAGTTCTCCCGTCTGGCCGGCCTGCCCGGCGTGGGCCGGGACAACGCCTTTATCGGCACGGCTTTCGGGCTGCCGGTGGGTAAGAAGAGCGGACTGATCGAAGTGGAGGATAATTATTATCTGCTGGAGACTGTCAGCCGCACGGAGGTAGACCTCGACAGGCTGAAAAATAGCAGGGGCCAGCTCCTTCAGCAGCTGGTCAACCAGAAGATGCAGGTATTTTTCGCCATGTTCTCCGCCGAATTGATCCGAAAATCTGAAATCGAGGATCTGCGAAAGGTCACGCCGTCGGACTCTCTTCGTAGACAGGCCATGGCCCGGTAAAACATGAACGCCGGGGAATAATTCTTAACCTGGAAAGCCCAGTCATGCCGTTTCCCGAAGAATACTATAAAAACCTCCTCGACAAGCTCTTCGACGGCATCCTCTGTGTGGACCAGGACAAGGCCATCACTTTTTGGAACAAGAGCGCGGAGAGAATTACCGGTTACCCGCTCAACGACGTGGCCGGCAGGGTGCTTTGCAATGAAATCCTGGTCCATACCGACCGGGAGGGCAACCCGTGCTGTAAAGAATGCCTGATCGGTCAATGCCTGGAAGACGGCCAGACCAAGGAAGTGGAATTCTACATCAACCACAGGGCAGGCCACCGGGTTCCGGTCGCCTGCCGGATCGAGCCGATCCACGACGCCCGCGGCCAGGTTACCGGCGCCGTGCAGATTTTCCACGACAATACTTCCCGCGTGGCGGCGCGCAACGTAATCGAAAAGCTGCGCAAGCTCGCCCTGATCGATCCCCTCACCGGACTGGCCAATCGCCGCTACCTGGAAAAGTTCTGGAAAGCAAGACCGAGGAGATGAAGCGCTACGGACTGAGTTTCGGCGTGCTCTTTATCGACATCGACCACTTCAAGGATGTGAACGATCAGTACGGCCACGATATGGGCGACAAGGTGCTGTGGGCCGTGAGCCGGAACATGTCCACCGTGGTGCGTTCGTCCGACATCGTGGGCAGATGGGGAGGCGAAGAATTCGTGGGGGTGATCCTGAACGTGGACAGCCGGCAGCTTTACCTGGTGGCGGAAAAAATCCGCTCCGAAATTGAAAAAACCAGGATCGAGGAGAATTCCCACTCGGTCAACGTCACCGTCTCGATCGGCGGTACGCTGGCCGATTCCGATTGCACTCTCGACAAGGTCGGCCTGCTCAAAAAGGCGGACGTGCTGCTTTACCAGAGCAAAGTCGCCGGCCGCAACCGCGTGACCATCGATTGAAAAGGCATTTCCGCAGGCGCCGGGCCGAGGCCGGAGGTGAAAACTCTCCGGCCTTTTTCTTTGGTCAGATGAATGAGCGGAAGAGGTAGAAAACGACGAACATGCCGAGTATGGCGACCAGGTTGATCTTCATCACCAGGGGCCCGAAAGTCAGCGCTATGATCAGCAGGTTGATTGAAACCGGGCCGAATTCCCCCTTGATCGAGGTGAGGAAAAAGTCCTTGGCCACACCGTCCGGCATGAACGTGGCGAGCATCTCGCCCAGATAGCCGCCAACCAGCATCCCGATAATGATTACGATCAGGTAGACTGAAAAACGTTTTCTCTGCAACGCCTCCTCCAGAAAAAAATTTAGCGGTTGCCGCCCGTGGCCTGCGTCTTCGGAAACACGGCCACCGCCGGTTTGGTTCTCGCCGCCGGCAGCAGCCGGCCGCTGGCCAGCTGCGGGACGCGCCGGCAGAAATGAAAGCTGCTGTAACCGGAAAAACAGCCGTAAATCACACTGAAAAGGACCACCGCCGGCCAGAGGATGAAAATCACGGACCGGTCGCCGAGTGCGTATGCCACCAGCAGAAGCTGGGTGGCGTTGTGAGCCAGGGCTCCCAGGAAGCTTACGCCGAGGAAGCCGAGCGCCGGCATCAGCCAGCTGACCGCCACGGCCATCACTACGAAAGATACCGCTCCGCCGGAAAAGCTCAAGAGGAAAAACGGGGTGAACAATCCGCCGCGAAAAATCGCCCCGATCAGGATGCGCAGGAAGTGGACTGCGGCCGCCACCCTCCAGCCCGCTCCGACGATCAGGGCCAGGGTGACGATATTGGCCAGACCGACCTTGATCCAGGGAATCGGCTTGGGGATGGCTGAATCGAGGGCGAACAGGATCAGCTCGAAGACCGTGGCCGTGGCCACCAGGCTCAGAGTCTCGATCCGCCGCCGCACCTCGGCGGCCGTTTCAACCTTCATAGTCGTCCTCTTGGCCGTGAGTGTTCAGCGGGTTATCGCCTCCAGCCCACCGGCGTCTTCATCCCGTCCGCTCCCCTCGATCCGGGCCATCACCCGGTTCGGGGCGCAGACCACCATCTCTCCGGGGTTATGCACCGGACCCATCTTCTCGCAGATCTTCTGCCGGCAGGAGGCATTTTCGAACCACAACTCCCCGCCGCGGATCACGATCGTCACCCGGCCGATGTCGCCGGAGACGGTCAGGGTCGAGTCCGCCGCCAGATCGAAGCGCCCCAGCGTTTGGTCCTGAACCCTGACCACCACCGCGCAGGGGCCCCCGCCGCCGTCGAACGCCCGGTAGCCGTAAAAAGCCGCCGAGGCGGCGCCCAAGAGCACGAGCAGCAGAATGTCCACGGCCGTGAAGAGCGGAGGCAGACTGAACCTGGATGATTCCATCATCGTTACAATATCGGTATGCCGTCGAGATCGGGCTTCATGATCCGAAGGAAACCCGGAGTGGCCCAGTAATCGAGTGCGAGGCTGTCGCTGCCGGGGCGGAAAACGACCAGGCCCTGGGCGCCGAATTCTTCGAGAAAGCGGATGCCGGCCTCGGGTCCGAGTACGAAGACAGCGGTGGCCAGGGCATCGGCTTCGAGTCCTGAGCCGGTGATGATGGTCACGCTCGTGACATTGCCTTGCCGCGCCGGGAAACCGATCGCGGGATCGAGGATGTGGTGGTAGCGCCTGCCGCCATACTCGAAATACCGCTCGTAATCCCCGGAAGTGGCCACCGACCAGCCCTCGACCTGGTTGATCACCCCCAGATGGCGTGAGACCAGGCGGGGGTGCTGGATGCCCACTCGCCAGCTCGTGCCGTTGGAGCCCACCCCGAGCACTCCGATTTGGCCGCCCAGGCTGATCAGAGCATTGCCTATGCCCAGCGAGTCAAGAATTTTGATCGCCCGGTCGACCGCATAGCCCTTGGCGATCCCGCCCATGTCGAGGCGGCCGCAACCAGGCGGCAGGACCAGCGAATCTCCATCGGCGATATAACGGACCCGGCCGGCCGTGGTAATCGAATCGGCCAGGGCCGCCACCCGGGCCGAATCCGGGGGGACAGTGCGGGGATTCTCGTCGCTGATTCCCCAGAGGTCGATCAACTGTCCCAGCGCCGGGTCGAAGCTGCGGCCGCTGGCCTCGCGGATCCGGGTCGCGGCTTCTGTCACCACTGCCATGTCGCGGCTTACAGCCAGGGTTCCCCCGCTGCCGGCCAGCTCGTTAACCCGGCTGATTTCGCTTTTCGGGTCATGGGGATCGAAGACGCGGTGCAGGCGCTTGATCTCCTCGATGGCCGCCGTGGCCGCCCGCCGGGCGGTTTCCTCATCGACCCCGCGGACCTTGACGTTAAGCACCGTGCCCATGACGAAGTCGTCGAAGACGTAGCCGGCGGGCGGTTTGCCCGATTCGTCATTCAATTTGTTGCCGAAAATCTTGATCCCGGCTGCCACCAGCCCCAGGAGGAGGAGAAAGATCAGGCGGGTTGTCCACTTAGCGGTCACGTTCAACTATCACTTCCACCATTTCTTTGAGCTTTGTCGCGCGCTTGGCGGGGAGGCCATCCAGGAGCCGGCCGGCCTCGACCGCCAGCTCCACCACCCGCGACCAGGCGTAATCAATTCCACCGAAGTCCGAAACCAGCTTGCGCACTGTTTCGACGCCATCGAGGCTGATCTGGCCCCGGCCGGAATACACTTTGCCGATTCTCTGCCGGGAAGACGTATCCATGCAGGCCAGGGCGTGGATCAGCGGAAGGGTCATTTTACGCTCGCGGATGTCCAGCCCGGTGGGTTTGCCGGTGTCGGTAGAGTAGCCTATGTAATCGAGCAGGTCATCGGTTATCTGGAATATGCAGCCGAAAGACATGCCGAAGCTGCGCATCAGTTCGAGATTGGGTTCGCCGCTGAGGTGGGAGGCCACCGCGCAGGTAGCCGAAAAGAGCGCGCCGGTCTTCTCGCGGATGAAGGCAAAATACTCCTTTTCAGTAGCTTCGAGGTTGCCTTCCATCGACATCTGGCGCATCTCTCCCACCGCCAGGCACTGGCAAGCCTCGGTCATCTCCGCTACCACCGCCAGGTTGCCCAGGCGGGCGATCTCATTGAAAGCCTGGGCCAGCAGGAAGTCGCCGATTATGACGCTGGTCTTATGGTTCCACTTGGAGTTGAGAGTTTCCACGCCGCGGCGGTAGTTCGAGCTGTCGATCGAGTCGTCGTGGACCAGCGAGGCGGTATGGATCAGCTCGATCGCCGCCCCCAGGGAGATCAGGTCCTCGGCGCGGGTCCTCTCCCGGTCGGCCACCAACAGCAGCAGGGTGGGCCGGATCATTTTGCCGGCCTTGCTGAACAGGTGGCTGAACACGGCGCTGATCGGCTCGAAATCGCTCGCCAGCAACCGCTCGATCTTCGTCCCGATCGCCTCCAGTTCGCCGGATACTTTGGCCTGGAGCTGAAAGAGGGATTCGGCCCATTTCTGCCTGAGATCGGTTCTCAATATTGCGCTCCCGGTACCCCCGCAAACTTCGCTAAGTCTTTGAATAAAAAACAAATCGTAATATAGTTTCAAGCTAACTAATCAAAACTTTAAAGTCAACAAGGGCGATTGCCGGGGACTCCGCAGGCCACGCGGCTTTCGGGAAAACTCCTTGACAGGCTGGGAGATAGAAAATAAATTTCAAATTCTTTCCGTCCGGCGGCCGGTCCGGGCGAATCCTTAGTTTTCACTCAGACAACGGAACACCACAGCCAATGATCGGTCTGGCCCTCTCCAACCTCAGGCAGCGCAAAATGCGCAGTGCGATCAGCATCCTGGCCCTTTCAGTGGGGATCTGCCTTTTCATCATCCTCTGGGGCCTGGTCAACGGCGTACTGAACGAGTTCACCGAAAGGATCCGGGGGATCGGGGCGGACATCACCGTGATCCGCAGCGGAAGCAATCCGTTGCTGTTCGGCACGGGAGTGCTGCCCTACAAGATGGGCGACGAGCTGCGCCGGATCGAGGGGGTGCGTACGGTGAGTCCGGTGCTGATCTGGAAAACCCGGATCGGCGATGCGCCGTACAACGTGTTCGGGATCGAGCCTGAGGAGTTCAAGGACCTGGGCGGTGAGTTGACGTTCCTGGAGGGCCGCTCGATACAGGCACCCGACGAGATGTTCATCGACAGCCGGATCGCCGACACCGAAAAGCTGCACGTGGGCGACACGCTCACCCTGGGCCGGACCTTCCGGATCGTCGGGATCGTGCGGCCCGGGGTGGGAACCCGGGTGTTCATGCCTTACCAGACCATGAGCGAGCTGACCAGCCAGCAGGGCCGCGTCAGCCTGTTCTTTGTCAGCGCGCAGAGCCCGGAGCTGGTCGATGGAGTCGCCGGCCGGATAAACGGGCAGTTCCAGGGGGTGGAAACCCAGTTCATGAGCAACATCGCCTCCTCGATGGGCAACTACCTCAAGGCGCTCAACCAGTTCATCCGGGCGATCAACTATACCGCGCTGGTGATCAGCGCGCTGGTGATCCTGCTTTCGATGTACACCACCGTAGTCGAACGCACGCGCGAAATAGGTATCCTCAAGAGCCTGGGCGCCTCCCGCGGCTACATCCTGTCGACGATCATGGCCGAGGCGCTGATGCTGAGCCTTCTGGGGAGCATCACGGGAATCCTGCTGGCCCTGGCCAGCAGCGCGGCCATCGAGTGGCACTTCAAATTGCTGACCGTGGAAATCTCTACCCGGCTGGTGGTCAACAGCCTCCTGCTCGGCTTCGCCGTCGGCTCGGCCGGCGCGTTCTATCCAGCGCTCTGGGCCTCCCGCCGCGATCCTCTCGAAGCCCTGGTCTACGAGTGAGCGCTCCAGCTGCGGCCGGCTCAGGACCAGAAAAACATGAATATCACCCGCCTGAGCATGTTCAGCACGAAAAAAGCCACGATCGGCGAGAAATCGATTCCGCCAAGCGGCGGAATCAGCGCGCGGAAAGGTGCGAGGATGGGTTCGGTGACACGCACCAGCAGCCTGACCCACGGAGTGTTGTAATCCACCCTGAGCCAGGAAAGGATAATCCGGGCCAGGAGCAGATATCCGTAAAGCGTGAAAGCGGTATTGACCAGCCTGAACAGTATCGGCACCGGGTTGGTTCTCTCCTTTCGAGTCAGTCCCTGCGTTAATTCCCGATATACCTCAGCGGAAAACTCAAGTATCTCCGCCCGCCTGCCGATAAAGATAATCGCAAGAGATTATTTTTCAATCTCTTCTTGCTAACGGCATGGACAGCCGGCGAATCATCAGGGAGGATGAAATGAATATACGCAGGCTCTGGAAAAGGGCTTTCGCCGCGAAGCACCGCGCAGCGGGCGAGCCGCACGGCGAGCAAGTCCTCGACTGCCGGAGCGCGAACGTCGTGCCCGACAGCGGTCCGGCCGCTGTCGGCGATACTTTCAGCACGGAACAGGAAACAACGCGTCGTCTCGGCAATTCCGGCCGCAACCGGAAAAAGAAGCATTCAGGCGGTTTTTTTATCATCTGAAGCAAATTAAGCCCGATCGCAACGCTGGCAACCGACAGGGGAAGAGGGATGTCCCCACAGGCTTGTTCGTGCATCGGGCTTTTTATTGTCTGAATTCCTGGCCGAAAAGTTGCGGTTTAATTTTAGCTCCTTATGTTTAATATACCGAACCGTGGTGAATCGACGTATCAGAAAGTATTTTCCTTGAAAAGAGCAAGCGTTCCGCGTGAAGATGCGATACGGATCGAGCGGGCAACAGCACCCGATGCGAGGCTTGAATGTACGATGACAAGCAATTGAATGAAATCATATTCAGATACGAAGACGACTACTGGTGGTACGTCGCCCGCCAGGAAATTATCGGAAAATTCCTGGAGAAACACTGCCGGCCGGGAATGAAGCTTTTGAACGTCGGCAGCGGTACCGGAGCCAATTCGAGATTTGCCTCGCTCTTTGCCGATGTTTTCAGTCTCGATCTGTCGATGCATGCGCTGAGACTGAGCCGGAAAAAGATTCAGGCACCACTGATATGCGCATCCGCACTTGAGATACCGTTCAAAAGCGATTCGTTCGATTTCGCCCTCGGCCTCGACGTCATCGAACATATCAAAGACGATGGCCAAACGCTCCGGGAAATCGCCAGAGTGCTCGAAAAAGGAAAAGGAATGCTTCTTTTGACTGTCCCGGCATTCGAATCGATGTGGACCTGGCGGGATGATGTGGCGGAGCACGAGCGAAGGTACACCAGAAAGAGCCTGAAAGGAGTAATCACCGCCAACGGCTTTGAAATCGTATTCTGCAGTTATTACAGTTCGCTGCTGTTTCCGGCCTACCTGATCGACTGGCTTGCGGACTACTTTAAAAATGGTCATGAAAAGACAAAATTTTTCCCATCCGCCAGTGAACCCTTGAATTCATTACTAAAAAGAATTTTTGCCTTTGAGAGACATTTTCTCCCCAAGCCCGGATTCCCCTTCGGGAAATCGCTGATCTGCCTATGTCGGACCCGAAGCTGAGCGCCGGGTAATTCTTCCCATCCCGCCATTCCAGAAATCGCAGAACATTTCGATTCGATCTATTCTTTCCGCCGGCCGAACCTTGGGTCCAGGACATCGCGCAGGCCGTCGCCCAGCATGTTGAAGCCCAGCACGGTGATCAGAATCGCCGCTCCCGGAAAGATGCAGACCCAGGGCCGGGTGGTGAGGAAGAACTGGCCCTCGGTAATCATCGCCCCCCAGCTCGGGGTGGGCGGCTGAGCGCCCAGGCCGAGGAAGCTGAGCCAGGCCTCGGTGAGGATATTTCCGGCCACACCGAGAGTGAGGGCCACCAGCAGGGTGCCGAGCGTGTTGGGCAGCACGTGCCGCACCACGATCCCCACCGGCCCCACCCCCACCGCCCGGGCAGCGGTGACATAGTCTCGCTCCCTGACCGCCATCACTTCCGCGCGCACCAGACGCGCGATGCCGGCCCAGCCCACCAGCCCCAGGACGATAAAGATTTTACCCACGGTCGGGTTCTCGAAGATCGCCATCACCGCCAGGGCCAGGAGCGCCGTGGGGAAGGCGAGCACGATGTCAGTGATCCTCATCAGCACCTCGTCCACCCAGCCTCCGGCATAGCCCGCCACTGCACCCACCGCCGTACCGACCAGGCCCGAGATCAGCACGGCGATGACGCCCACAGTCAGGGAAATCCTGCTCCCATAGAGCACACGGCTCAGCACGTCCCGGCCCAGGTAGTCGGTGCCGAACGGGTGGTCCGCCGAGGGCGGGGACATGACTCGCGCCACGTCCACCCTAAAGGGATCGGCCGGAGCCAACAGGCCGGCGGCCAGAGACACCGCCAGCAGCAGCCCCACCAGGGCCAGGCCGATACCGAGAGTCAGGGATCTGCGGCCACCTCTCACGGTTCACCCCCCGCCCCTTGCCAGCCCGGCAGCCTGACCCGCGGATCGATCCAGGCGTAAAGCAGATCGATCGCCAGGTTCGAGACCACGAAGATGAAGGCCAGGAAGAGCACTCCCCCCTCCACCACCGGCAGGTCCCGCACCAGGATGGCATCGTAGATCGCCCGGCCGATACCGGGCCAGGCGAAAACGGTTTCGGTGGCGACCGCCCCGCCGAGCAGTCCGGCGAGGTTGGTGCCGATAACTGTGACCAGGGGAATCGCGGCGTTGCGCAGGGCGTGCCTGCCGATTATCCACCTCTCCGGGAGACCGCGGGCGCGGGCGGCCAGAACGTAGTCGCTGCGCAGCACTTCCAGGAAAGACGAGCGGGTGATCCGGGCGAAATAGCCGGTGCTGATCGCCGACAGGCTCACGGCCGGTAAAATCAGCCAGCGCAGGCCCCCGCTTTCGCCGTAGCCTCCCACCGGCAGCCAGCCGAGCCGGACCGAAAACAGGACGATCAACATCAGCCCCAGCCAGAATACCGGGGTGGAAATCCCCAGCAGGCTGGCCGCCATGACACCGTAGTCGAGGAAACCGCCCTGGCGGCGGGCCGCGATGACGCCGGCCGGCACTCCCACCAGAAGCGCGATCAGGATCGAGGCCACGGCCAGCTTGAACGTAGCCGGGAAGCGTTCGGCCAGCACCCGGGTCACGGGCCGGCGCTGACGGTAGCTGTAGCCCAGCTCGCCCCGGGCCACCCCGGCCAGAAAGAGCCCGTAGCGTTCGACGACCGGCCGGTCGAGCCCCATCTGCCGGCGAATCGCTCCGATGGTTTCGGCGCTGGCGTTCTGTCCGGCCATCAGCCGGGCCGGGTCGCCCGGCACCAGGTACATCAGCACGAACACCAGGGTGGCGATCCCCCACAGCACCGGAACCAGCGCCAGCAATCTTCTGACGATAAAAGCAAGCATCAGCCGGCCTCCCCTGCGGTGTAAAGCCTCTCTATGGGCAGCGCCCAGATTCCCAGGGCCGGGAAAACCGCTCCCCGCCAGCGCGGCTTGAGCAGCGCGACCTGCCCAGGATGGTAGAGAAAAATCCAGGGCGCATCCTCCCAGACGATCTTTTCCACCTGCCGGTAAATCTCAGCCCTCCGGCTCACCTCCACGGTCGTCAGAGCCTGGCGGAGCAGATCGTCCACCTGCGGATTGGCATAGCGCGTATAATTTCCGGGGTCGCCCCAGTTGGAAGAATGGAAGAGGGTATAGAGGAAGTTGTGGGCGTCCGGGAAATCGGCGATCCAGCTGCCGCGGAACAGGTCCGCCTCCCCGGCCCGGATCGCGGCCAGGAAAGCCGCCCATTCGAGGCTCTTGAGCCGCACCCGCACCCCGATCTCGCTCAGGCAGGCCTGCACGAACTCGCAGACCCTCCGGTCCACGGGATCGTTATTGTAGAGCAGCGTTATTTCCGCCAGGCCCCGGCCCCCGGGGAATCCGGCCCGGGCCAGCAGGCTCCCGGCTTTTTCCGGGTCGTAGGGGTAGCCCGGCAGATCCGGGTCAGAGCCGGGCAGCCCGGGCGGGACCGCCCCCACGGACACCACGTCCACTCCTTCGCCCAGCACCTCGGTGATAGCCTGCTTACTCACCGCATAATTGAAAGCCCGGCGCAGCAGCACATTAGAGCGGAACGGCTCGCGCTCGAGGTTGAACCCGATATAGCGCACGGAAAGCCCGGGCCAGACATGCAGCTCCTGCGGCGTACGTTTCTGCACCAGTCCCACGTGGCCGGGGGGAAGCTGGTCGAGCAGGTCGAGTTCGCCGGCGCGGTATTTTTCGTACGCCACGCTGATATTGGGCACGATTTGGAATTCCAGCCGCTCCACTTCTCCGCCTCCGGCTGCGGCCGGCGCACCGGAACAGCGTTCGAGCGTCACCAGGTTGTCGTGCTGCCAGCTCACGAAACGAAAAGGGCCGCTGCCCACCGGAAGCTGGCCAAAATCGTTTTTTCCGAGCCGTTCGACTTCCTCCCTGGGGACTATGCTGGCCGCAGTCATGGTCAATTGCACCAGCAGCGGCGCGAACGGTTCGGCCAGCCGCACGACCACCACACTGTCACTTTCGGCCCACAGCCCGCTCACCCGGTCTGCCTCCCCCCGGGCGAACTCTCCGGCTCCGGCCACGGGAGCGAGGATCCAGGGCCTGGGACTGGCGTTTGCCGGGTCGAGCAGGCGCTGGTAGGAATAGACGACGTCCCTGGCCGTAACCCGGCGGCCGTTGTGAAAAACCGCATCGCCGCGTAGGAAAAACCGGTAAGTAAGGCCGTCCTCTCCTGCCTCCCAGCGCCGGGCTATCGCCCCCGCCGGTTCACCGGTACGGGGGTCGAGCCGCACCAGGGGATCGAAAAGGCAGTTGACTACGGTCTGAGATACGAGGTCCGCGCTGTGGATCGGATCCAGGCTGGGAGGGTCGCCCGGAATGCGGAAGCGGAAGGTGACCGGGCCGCCCTGTGCAGTCGAGCTATTGCCGCCGGCGCAGCCCGAAACAGCCAGAATGGCGTAAAACAGCAGGGCGGCGGCCGAACGCGGCAGGATTAAAGGGAAAGAGCACGGATTGGTCATGCGCGAAATATAGCCGGCGGCTACCGGTTAGTCCACCGGGAAAGCTGGGGTTGCTCCGCCCCACACCGCCTCACCGGAAGTCAGAAGCCGGAAGTCAGAAGTCAGAAGCCGGAAGGCCGCTCCGCCCGCTACCACTTTGTCACCCTGTAACTCTGTCACTTTGTCACTGACTTCTCGCCTTGTGCCTCAGTGCCCTGCCCCTCGTTCTTCCCTCCCCCGACGTATAGCCAGCGCTCCGGGTTGTTCTTGGCGAAATAACCGCTCGCCACGACACTGTCACCCACGGCAACCACGTAATCGGTGGTGTCGTGGTGCACGAAGTTGGGGTGTTCGAGCAGGTTGATCCCGATCACGTCGCTGTCGGTCGGCCCGGAATAAACCAGCAGGTAACGCTGGCGGTTGAGGGGATTCGGCACGGCGAAAACAATCCGCCAGTTTTCCCGATCGATCAGTCCGGCACCGATCCGAACCGTCCGGCCAACGAACTGGAAGGGGTAATAATCGGCGAAACGGCTGGTGACCTGGTTTGTGTTTACCGGGCCATATAGCAGGAGGGAATAATCCTTGAGCAGGTCTTCGTCCACCTTGTCGTCGGGATAGATGATAATTTCGTGGGAGATGGCTTTGCCGAGCAGCCCGGCCACGCGCTGAACGTAATTATTCAGCTCCCCGGGAGCCTCTCCGCCCGTACCGTAGATGATGGCGAGTCTGTCCGGGCTGCGCACGAAAACGTCATCGATCGGGCCGGTGAGAGGCTTAGGGTTGTGCCGGTCGTAAAACTGGAGGATCAGGATAATGAAAAAAATGGCGATAAATCCATACTTGACCGACTTGTTGCCGGCGAAAATTCCCCGCGGGGTCCTTATCGGTTCATACCGGCTGCTTCGAGTTCTCCGGCTGTGGTCTCTCACGGCTGGCGACCGTCCTTTCAGACCATGCCCAGCGAGGCGAGACTGTTCACCATCTGCTGCAGGTACTGGTTCACCAGTTCGACGTCCTCCAATCCCAACACGCCGATCACGGCCCGGCCGGCCTGCATGGCGACTATCTTTCCGTAATAGGAATCCTCGGCGGAAAAAAGCGGATATTCCTCCCCGGTATGATCCTGGAGATTGCGGCTGTACTTTTGCTGAAAGTCGTGGTAAGTCTGGTAGCTGTGGCTGGCGTCCTGCTGGTTGTCGTGCAGGATGAAAAACAGCTTGAATTCCTTGCCGTCCAGTTCGTAATCGGCGGTAAAGCCGTTCTTGAGCTCACTGTGGCCGAGCACGTCCTGGGCCATGTAGCGCTGGCTGCCGTCAATCAACCTCTCGGTGGGGAAGGCCGCGAGCTGTTCCGGATTGCCCGGTTCGGCATCCAGCCGGGCGGCCACGGACTGGGCCAGTTCTTTCAGCTTATCGCCGTGGCCCTCTTCGAAAGCGGTGATCTTGACGTAATAAGGGCCCTGCCAGAAGAAGACCGCGTTGTCGGTGACGTAGCCTTCGCTGCCCAGGGCGATCCGGTCGACCCAGGAAGCCCTTTCAGCCGAATAGATGCCGAAGCCGCAGAGCCGGTCGGCCATGCGATAGATGTCCAGTACGGCTTGGAGACTACCATCGGCGGTCTCGTAATCGGCGGTAACCACTTCCTGGAACTTGTACACCAGGTAGCCTTCCGCGCCCCCGTCGATGTATTCCCAGAGGTTTTCCGGCCCGAAATTCCTCGGCTCACCGTTCATTTTCCAGTCGGCGGTCTGGCCCTGCGCGGGCAGCAGGGAATTAAGATTCCCGGCCGAGGATTCCGCCTGGCTGCCGGCCTGGCCCGAAGCCGTCTCCTGCCCCTGTCCCCCGGCGCTTCCGCCTCCGCCGCTACTGCAGCCGGAGATAAACAGAAAGAAGGAAAAGGCTGCAAAAACGGCACACTTCGCTCCCAGCCACAAATAATGGTGCATATCGAACTTGCTCCCTGAATAGATGTTAGAAATTACTCGAAGGCGAGGCTCTCGTCTCAACCCGTGTCACGCCACCAGCGTCTGTCGCGGATGTAATCGTCAAACTCCTGGCGGTTGCGCAGGTTGTGTCCGAAAAAGTGCAGAATAAGGTTCTCCCTTTCATAGACCCAGACCTGGTTAAGGCGGCTGCCATAGATTTCCGACGGTGGGCCGAGCAGGATGTAAACCTCGCCCATGCTGGTTTCCCAGCCCTCTTTCTGCTCGGTGGTAAAATGCCGGTTGGCGTAGTCGATCCGTTCGAAGTACTGGACCCGCAGCTCGTTGATCGCAGTCGCCGGCACCGGGTCGAGGTTTTTCCAGAAATTCCTGAGCGCCTCCGCCTGTTCTTCTTTGGGGATGTGCAACAGGCGATTGAGCTCCTTTTCCGAGACGAGGTACTTGAGGAAGCGCACCTCCTGCTCGTAGTTGTGCTCGATATACTGCGCGCTCCTGATGATATTGAACTTGAAGCTGGTGGCCCTGGCCAGGGAATTGTTGCGCTTGTCCCGCAGTTGCACCTCGATTTCGTAAGTCCCCAGGCCCATAGTGCCGGTTTCGACTTTGATCAGTTTGCGCTGGGTCAGGAGGCCGTCCTCCAGATCAACATCGACTCTCGGAAAGAGCATCAGCGCCTTGACCACCTCCGCTGTCAGCTTCCAGCCCTCGGGTGGGGTGGTACTGTCGGAGTAGACATCGACCAGCAGGAAGATCGGCTTGCCGGCCGGGTATTTCAGGGAAGCCTCCTTAACAGTTTCTTCCGGCTCGGGCACCCGCGGAGCCGCCTCTTCCGGTACTTCGCCCGGCTCGTAAAAAAACGGCGTGCTCAGCTTGGGCAGGTTCTGCGAGAAATCCGGTACGGTCACGGTCACCCGGCCGTTGCCGAAAGTGTTGGCCTGCAGGTCCTTGATCTCCACAAATCCCTCGTACTTGCCCGGCAGGGCCTGGATCCGCTCCTGCAGTGGATCGAAGTAGGCCGTGAGCGAGGTTTCGTCGTAGCTGGGCACCCGCACCTGCTTGTCCCACACCCCTTTCAGGATGGTGCGCTTGCTGGTTTCCCGCATGTTGAGGAACGCCTCGTAGCGCGCCTCGAAGTAGCTCGATCCCCGGTAGAACAGCAGGTTTTCGTTTTCGACACTCAGGGCGACAATGCACCTGGTGCTGTCCCCGCTGCCCCTGAAAAAGCTCATCCTGAAGCCGAACGGGATGTCGTTTTCAAAGGTATCGAGTTCCTGCGCCCGCAAGTTGAACGGCAGCGCCGCAAGCACGAGCCAGCTCACCAGGGCCGCCACGGCGAACCATCTGTTATCGCAATCCGGCAACATTTTCATTCATCCCCCTTCCCTCGAACAGACAGACCTTGAAATCCACTGTCATTCAGTACCCCTGCATCTGTGGCCGGTTCCGCCAGTTCCGGCCGGTCTATCTGCGCACGAAGAATCGGGTGTTGCGATGGAAGGAGTGGCCGTCGTTGTTGAGGTCTTCCACCAGGATAGACAGTTCGTAGAGTCCGTTCGAGTTTTCGGTGAGGTCGATGCCGACGTCTTCCTGCACCATCCCCTTGTCGACCGGGGCCTTTTTTTTATCGAAAGTGAGAACCACGTGCTCCTGGCCCGGATCGTCTCCCATCAGCGTCTTGAACGTGTCGTAGATCTTGCCGAATACGTTGCGGTCCCGCTCGATGAGCGCCATCGAATAAGTGACCCGGTAACTGTAATTGCCTTCCCGGTCGGGAGTGAGGTTGTAGATTTCCTGATAGGCGTACATCTTCTCCGAGGGGTGGAAAGTCCGCGACGGGTGCGGCTCGATTTCCAGCCCGTGGTGCCTGAACTTGCTCGAATCCACCGGCGAAGCGTAGATGTTGCGCGCGGTGAGAATCTGGCTGGTCTGCAGCGAATCCCTGCCGTAGGAGCCGACCGTGATCCGGCCGTTGAAATTCCCCAGCGAAATACCGTTCTGGATCTTGACGAAATAATAATACTCTCCCGGGGACAGGTCCACCTTGCCGATCCCAACCACCTCGCGGTTCTCGAGGTCTTTGGGACTGATAATGGTGCTGTGCTTGTCCACCTGTTCGAGCCATTTGACCTGATTCCAGTTCCGGTCGTAGATCCCGACCTGGCTCTTGATTTCGTAGTTGTAATGCCCGGAGCCGTTGGTGAAGGTGATTTCTCTGCCCGGTACACCGGAATAGAACTCGATCGTGCTCTTTTCATCGGAGTCGCCGCGGAATTCGACGAGGTCGTAGTAGGATTCGAGCCGCTCGCCGTACGGGTACGGCACGCTCTCGGTTCTCAGCGCGGTCTGGATCGAGATAACATTCTGCTCGTACTCCTCCAGGTGCACGAACGGGTCGTAAAGGTTGTTCAAAAGGCGGACGTAAATTCCATTGCCGACTTCCATGCGCGAGCTGTACAGCTCGGCCATCCAGTGCAAGCGGTCATTTTCTTCGGGGCCGCTGCTTACCGTGGTGTAAAATCCCCGGTAATTCATCACCGCCGCGGTTAGGGAGCTAACGAGCTGATATTCGTAGATGCCCTTGAGCGCGACGAAGTTGAGGATCAGATCGCCGTCGTCCCGGTAATAAACCCAGGTTTCATTGGGATGCAGGCCCTCGCCGCGGTGGGTAAATGTCTGGCCGGGCCGGCCGTGCCGGATAAAAACGATACCACGGTCATCGTAGGGGATGTTTTCCGGGGGCACGTACGCCATCAGCGGGCTGATTCCCGGACTGCGGGTGCGGAAAGGCACGCGGTAGAGCGAGTCCGCTTCCTGGACCCGGCCGTAGTGCTGGATCAGCCTGACTCCTGGGGTGAGGTTCATGTCGAAATCACGGCTGTACCAGAAGTCGCGAAAAAACTTTTCTGCATCGTGGATATTCAGCCGCGCGAACTCAGTGTGCTCGGCCTCGGTGGCCAGTATGGCTACATCGTTGAAGTAGGCCTTGAGCTGATCGCGGTTGCTGATCTGTTTCACCCCCAGCCAGTAGTAGTGCAGACAATCATTCAAGCGTCCCCGCGAGAGACTGATCTTGGCCAGCTCCAGATTGACGTACGGGTCGCCGGCCGAGCCACGTTCGGCCTCCGCCCGCCTGAGTATCTCTTCGGCGTTCTCCAGGTCGCCGGCGGCCTTGTGCAGGATCGCCAGCTTGAGGGGTATGTCGCGCTGAAGTCCGCCGAGACGGTAAGCGCGGCTCATGTGTTCGAGCGCCAGCCGGGCATCGCCCGGGTCGTAGCGGCGCATATAGGCCGAGGCCAGCCAGTAGTGAGCTTCCCACGAATCGGGCGCCAGTTCCACAGCCCGCTGAAAGCTCGCGACCGCCCGCGTAACAAAATCCTTGTCGAATATCCGTTCGATAATCTGAAAAATCCTTATCCGGCGGTCCTTGCGGTCAAGGTAGCTGCGGCCCAGCCCCAGGAAGACCCGCGGGTCGGTATCCCTGATCGCCAGCGCCTGCTCGAACGTCCGGCGCGCCAGTTCGGGATCATCGTTCTCGAGCTGATCGAGACCCAGACGGATCAGGGTGGTAAATTGGTACTTGAGGGAATCCTGCTGGATAATTGTCCGGGAATGGAATGAGCTGTCTATCGTTTCCGCATTCAGCATGGCATTTTCCGCCACCCCGAACAGGAAGACGAAAATTATGGAGGGGGTCATTTTCATAGCGAAAAACCGGTACGAGCCTGCCATCACCGCACCATCATCCCTTTATCCGGGCACAGTGATGATATTACAGACAATTCTGCCGTAAAGTTCCTGCTAATGTAAAAAAATTCATATTTTATTCGGCAGGCGGCCGGCTATCGACCGATCCATCCTTCCACGGAATACTACCGGCATTCTTCGCGCTCGATCCCGCCCTTCCGCCACCATGCCGCCGGCGTATTTTTATTCTAATTTCCGTCGAGTGGGTTGTCAATTCGATGCCGGCAAAAGGCCCGGTCCATTCCGCCCGGCTGAAGCTATAGTTGAAGAGGGGGAAATGAGCTAAACCTGGCCGCCGCCGTAGACGTCGAGCAGGAGCTGGTTCGAGGGGCTGCGGCTTTCGCCGATGGAGGTTACGTAGACACCCGGCTTGTCCACCAGCGGGCAGACGTATTCGCACATGCCGCAGCCGACGCAGAGATGGGGATCGATCCGCGGCTGCTTGACCGTGACCCGCTGACCGGTGTGGTCGGTCACTTCCACTTCCTCGAAAAAGATCGCCTTCTTGGGGGTAGGGCAGACTTCCTCGCAGACTATGCAGTTGCGCCCCAGCGAATAGGGAATGCAGCGGTTTTTGTCGAAAAGGGCCAGGCCGATTATGGTCTTGTGTTTCTGTTCCAGGGTGAGCCGTTGGATGGCGCCGGTGGGACAGACCTGTCCGCAGAGGGTGCAATTGAACTCGCAGTAGCCGAGCTGCATCTTGAGGTAGGGCGTCCAGAATCCCTCCAGACCGGCCTCGGCCAGCGTCGGATGGATCGCGTTCTTGATGCAGACTTTCATACATTCGCCGCACTTGACGCAGCGTTCGAGAAACTCCCGCTCGTCCACCGCTCCCGGCGGCCGGATCAAGGCCGGATTGAACCTCTTCGATTCGCGGCCCGCGCCGATACTGGCCGAGGGTGACAGCTTGCGCGGGTCGATACGCAACAGGGCCAGGGCGCCGACCGCGGAGCCGACGCTGGCCAGGACCTGGCGCCGGGTGACGTCCACCGTCTGTTCTGAGCGCCGCGGCCGGGCCAGGCCGATCCTGATCGAGCCGTGCGGGCAGCTCTCCACGCAGTTCCAGCAGGGCAGGCACTCGCTCCTGATCCAGGATTCGGTGGACTGCGGTTCGCAGGCGCCCTCGCAGTTCTTCCGACAGCTCAGGCAATTCGTGCAGGTCTTTTCGTCCACGGTGAGCTTGAGCAGGCTGAAACGGGACAGCAGCCCCAGCAGGGCTCCCAGCGGGCAGAGGAAGCGGCACCAGAAGCGCCGGCGCAACTGATTAAGGACCGCGATCGCCGCGAAGAGCAGGCCGATGAACAGCCCCTGGTAGAAATAGGGCTGCTCGAAGGAAAGAACATAGCGCCGCAGGAAGGAAAATGCCGGCTCGAGGATCGCGGTGAGCCAGAGCCAGTCCAGGGCCAGCAGCGGGTAGAACGTGGCCCGCAGCAGGTAATTGAACACCGGATTGACCGCCAGGCCGAACGAGCGGATCAGCACGGAGAAGGGATCGAGAAAGCCGACGATCTGCAGGCCCAGAACACCCGCGGCCAGGAGGAACACCACCGCCACGTACTTCCAGCTCTGGCGGCCGTCGTAGCGGTTGCGCCGGATATTTTCGGCCGCCTTGAGCCGATTATGGCTCAGCACGTGGTTCAGGGTGCCCATCGGGCAGACCCAGCCGCAGAAAAACCGGCCGAAAAGTACGGTCAGCGCCACGGTGGCCAGGCTCCAGAACATCATTGCCGGCAGGCTGTGGGCGGCGAAGAAGGCGGCAGCCGCCACCAGCGGGTCGAAATCGAAAAAGACCTTGACCGGGTAGGCGATCTCGTCCGTGCCCTTGTATTCGGTCATCACCAGCAGGAACAGAAAAAGCAGGAAGAACAGAACCTGGCTGACTCTCCGCGCAGTCCTCATCAGAGCTGAATCTCCCTTGTTTCGACCGTGGCGGGATCGAGGCTGCCCAGGCCCATCTGGCTGCCGATCACCAGATAGCGGATTTCGGCCGGGTCGATACCGAACAGGCCGGCCGCCCGGGCATCGGCCGCCACGGGGTCGACCGAGGCGATCACGGTGTCGCACTGTTTGACATCGGCCAGGCTGCCGCCGGAGGGGCCGTTGGCGGTCAGGATCCGCACGGCATCGACCACGGTGAGGGTGGGGGCGAAAAAGGCGGTCATTTCGGCGATGGAAAGGTGGACATCCTGATGGAGCTGGTTGCGCCGGCCGCCCATCAGTCCGTAAAAGTTCTTCATCCCGATGCTCAGCCGGCTCAGGCTGTGATGTTTGGCGATCGGCACGTTGATAATCCGGTCGACTTCGAGGGCATCCTTGTAGACCGGCCATTCCCGGATCAGCTCGCCGCCCACGTTCACGCTTCTGAAGTTGTAGTCCTCCAGGTACAGCGCCTGGGCCCCCAGTTCCTCGGCGGCCTTCTTGATCCCGCTGCGGACGTAGCAGCGCCGGGAATCGCTGATCGTGTTATCGAGCACGAGCACCTGGCCGGCGCCGGCTTCGAAACACAGCTTGACCACGGCGGCCAAGACTTCCGGGTTGGTGGTGGCGGCCTGGGCCGGGACCCGGTCCCAGCCGATATTGGGTTTGACCAGGACTTTGTCGCCCTTACTGACGAACATCCCGATTCCGCCCAGCTCCTCGATAGCCCGGCGGGTGATCGCCTCCGGACCGGCGCCCTTGACCACCGCCATTTTCGCGCCCGGCAACTGGACCGGCTCCCTCATCCGGCGCGGCAGCCGGCTCCCTCCGCTCGTGCCGCCACCCGCTCCTGGGCCGCAGCCGGGCAGGCCGGCGGCCACGGCGGAAACGCCGATCAGTTTGAGAAATCTTTTTCTATCCATGGACAAGACTATCCCTCCTCTATTCTATAAACGACCCGATTTGCGCAGTTGGTACAGTTTACTTCCCGGGCGAGCTGGAATCGGCGGAGGGCGCCGAGCCAGGGTCCTCGAGCGGTATTACGTCGAACACCGTGGAAAGGATCGTCCCGCGACGGATAACCACCTCGAGCTCGCCGTTGGAGGAATAGGTCAGCCGTGTCGGGAGTTTTTTAAACACGGCCGAAGCTGAATCGTCCGGCTGGGCCTTACTCTCGTAGTGGCTTTCGAGAGCTCCGAACACCCGCCGCGCCTCGACGCTGTCAGGATAGGCCACCACCATGATAAGAGCGGGGTGCCCTCCTTCCCGCAGATGGTAGTAGGCCAGTGCGGCGGGCGTGCTGTCGTTGAGAGCGTAGATGTTCTGATCGGCGACGAAATGCCGCGAGTTGAGTCCCAGCGGTCCCCGCACGTAGACTTCGCTGTGCGGGATGAAACCCGGCCTGGGCAGGAGCCGCAGCACGTCTGGGAAATCGCGCGGGGCCTGGATCCCCTGGTCGATCCGGCGGCAGATTTCCTCCATGTCCCGGCTGATGGCGCTGTCTGAGGAGGTGGTCTGGAGGTCGATGAAATATACGCCCTTGCAGAAGACGATCTGGTAGTCGTTGCGCGCCCCCATGGTGCCGGCGGCATAGGGTCTGAAATCCACCCGGCGGGTGAGGGAGAAGATGCCGAACGCGGCATCCGGGTCGGCCATGCGGTACAGGTTGGCGAAAATCGACTCCCCGGACCGGGTGGTGTACTCGCCCGCCGCCACCTCCTCGAAGCCGCACTCCAGGTAAAGGTCCGCGCCGCCATCGATGTACTTGTAAAGATCCACGTCCCGGTAGATATCCGTTTTAGCCGCGGCGCTCAACTGCCCGGGCAACTGTTCCCTGGGCAGGAGCGCAATCAGGGCCGAATCGGCCTGTTTCTGCTTATTGCCGCAGGCGAAAAACAGGATCGGGCCCACCAGCAGAACGAGGGCCAGGGGATAATTAACAGAGCGTGTCCACATTGAATGGCGCATAAGACGGCTTATCTTGTTCCAGCGGCATCCGGCTGCCGCCCCCGAGCTTCAAGGTCACAATTTGTGACCTCAATCGTCCAACTTTTTTCCTGGTCCAATTAAAAATTCAAATCCTTGGGTATTTGGCTGATATTCCGTATTAACAGCCTTTATCAGCAATTATGTTTAATACTTATAATGTTATTATTACTTTTACCTTAGTACCTCTTTCTGAATTAAGTACATAAGGAATCGGCGGCCCTGCGGCTTGAATCGAGTTCCAGAATTTAAGCGTATCTGCGGTATTTGTCAAACCAAGAAGAAAGCCGGAGGGCGTGTCAGCCGGCCTCGATCTCGACCGCCGCGCCTTCGGGCAGAAGGGCCGAGCCCAGATTCAGCGACTGGGCAATCGAGATGAAAGGCACGCTCAGCGGGTCGATACCGAATAGCCGGGTGGCGCGGGCATCGGCCGCCAGCGGGTCGGCGGCGGCGATTACCGTGTCGCAGCGCCGCAGATCGGCCGGGCCGGAGCCCAGGGGGCCATTGGCGGTCATGATCCAGACGGCGTCGATCACGGTGAGCGCGGGCCGGAAAAAGGCGGCCAGTTCGGCGATACTCCGGTGGATCTTCGGATGCAGCTCGTGGCGCGGCCCGCCGATCAGGCCGAAGTGGTTTTTCAGGCCGAGAGTGAGCCGGGTGAGATGGTGGTGTTTGGCTACCGGGACGTTGATCAGCTTGTCGACTGCCAGCGCCCGCTTCACCACCGGCCACCTGCCGACCGCCTCGCCGGGCACTTCTACCTCCGTGAAATCCCCTTCCTCCAGGATCGCCACTTCCGCTCCGGCCTTCCCCGCCGCCTCGGCGATCCCGCTACGCTCGTAGCAGGCCCGCGCCTCGTGGGTGGTGTTGTCGAGCACCAGCACCCTGGCGGCTCCGGCTTCGCGGCACATCCGGACCAGTTCTGCCACCACCCGGGGATTGGTATTCGCCGCCAGCGCAGGCGGCCTGTCCCAGCCGATATTCGGATGCACCAGCACGCTTTCGCCGGGAGAGACGAAACGGGAGATGCCGCCCAGGGTGTCGACCGCCTGCCGGGTAAGCTTCGCGGGATCGGCTCCTCGCGCCGTACACAGCAGCGGCTGTCCGGAAGCGGCTGACTGCGTGGCCGCCATTGCCGCGAAAGCTCCGAGCGAAGTCCGACTGACAAATTCCCTGCGATTCATCAGGACGGTCCCCTACCGGGAGGTTTACCTGAATTTCTTTTCGAAGTAGCCGATAGTGGCGGCAAGGCCTTCATCGCGGCCGGAGATGGGCCGGAAGCCCAGCCGGGTGATCCGCGCGATGTCGGCGTAGCTGGTGTGGATGTCGCCGGGACGCGGGTCGGCATGGACGATCCGGGAACAGGAGCCGGTGAGTTCGACGATCCGGGAGGCGATGTCCAGGATGGTGACAAATCCACCGCTCGCCACGTTGCAGACTTCCCCGCCCTTTTCGGCCGCCAGCACGCAGGCGGTCACCACGTCCTTCACGTAAATGAAATCCCTCACCTGCGTGCCATCGCCGAAAATCACCAGGTCCTGGCCGGACAGCGCCCGGTGGATGAAAATCGGGATGGCGGCGGCGTAGTGGCTTTTGGGGTCTTGCCTTGGGCCGAACACGTTGAAAAAACGCAGGGCGGCGGTGCCCAGCTCCCATTGCTCGCGGTACATGCGCAGGTAATATTCGCCGTCCAGCTTGGTTACCGCATAAGGAGTTTTCGGTTCGGGAAGCATGGATTCCCGCTTGGGCACCTTGGGATTGTCCCCGTACACCGCGGCGCTGGAGGCGAAGACCACCCGTTTAACTCCCTGCCGGAGGGAGGCCTCCAGCACGTTCAGGGTGCCCAGAGTGTTGATCTTCACGCATCCGGCCGGGTCCTCCAGACTCTCCGGCACGCTGACCATGGCCGCCAGATGGAAAACCCAGTCCACGCCGGCAAAGAGAGGCAGGAGACGAAGGTAGTCGGTGATCGAGACTTCGTGGAAAGCGTGCCGGAAGCCGGTGAGATTGTCCCGGAAGCCGGTGCGCAGGCTGTCCACGACCACCACATCGTGTTCGGCCTGGAAATGTTCGACCAGGTGGCTGCCGATAAAACCAGCGCCCCCGGTGACCAGAATCTTCACTGGACGGCCGCTCCTTCAGCTCTCAAATCGTTTCTCCGAATCCCGGTACGGACAGCGTTTTTCTGCCGGATAAAGATACAAGGCAGCCGCTATAAATCAAGCCCGACAACCGCCGCCGGGTGCATTCCCTTATTGACAGAATCTGCAGGTGAGACTATTTTTATTCCCCTGCCAGGACCCTGAAAAATTATTCAGTGGATTAAAAAATATACATCCTCAGAATTCTGCACGAATTGTTTTTTTCGTTAGGAGGACGAGTTGGCTAAATCGTTTTCACTGACACCGAAAAAAGTACCGCTGGTAAAAACCGCCAACCGTACGATCAAGACCGAAATCCCGGTTGCGGAATCCGTCCAGATCATCGAATCGCTGCGCCGGAACGAGCCGATATCGATGTCCGGCCAGCCGCTGGTGGTCTGGGACCACGGCGATGGCGCGACTGTCTGCGACAGGTGGGGCAACCGCTGGATCGACTGGTCGAGCGGAGTGCTGATCACCAATGCCGGCCACAACCACCCGAAAATACGGCAGGCGATCGTGGACCAGGCCCAGAGCGGGCTTCTGACCAGCTACTGTTTTCCCAACCAGGCGCGGGCCAGACTGGCCGAACTGCTGGTGAAAGTGACGCCGCCGAGCTTTACCAAAGTGTTCATCCTCACCACCGGCTCGGAAACTGTGGAGTGCTGTCTCAAGCTGATGCGCACCCACGGCCTGCACAAGTACGGCAAGGACAAGATCACGATCGTCTCATTCCTGAACGCGTTCCACGGCCGCACCCTGGGCGCGCAGATGTTGGGCGGCATCCCGAAACTCAAGGAGTGGATCGTCAACCTGGACCCGAATATCGTTCAGGTGCCTTTCCCGGACGGGTTCAGGAACACCGATGTCGAATTTTCCGCGTTCGAGCGGGCGCTGGCCGGCCAGGGAATCAAGCCCAGGCAGGTGGCTGGCGTGATCCTCGAGACTTACCAGGGCGGCGGCGCGAGCTTCGCCCCGGCTGCCTATATCCAGGCTCTGCGCCAGTGGTGCGACACCAACGGGGCCCTGCTGGCGTTCGACGAGGTGCAGGCCGGCTTCGGCCGCTGCGGCAGGATGTTCGGTTTCGAGCACTACGGAGTGGTGCCAGACCTGGTCTGTTTCGGCAAGGGCATTTCCAGCAGCCTGCCGGTTTCGGCGGTGATGGGCCGCGAAGAGGTGATGAACCTCTACGGGCCCAACGAAATGACCAGCACCCACACCGGCAACCCGGTGTGCGCCGCCGCGGCAGTGGCCAACATCCAGGCGATAATCGATGAAAAGCTGGTGGAAAACGCCGCCGCCATGGGTAAAATCCTGCACGATGGGCTGAATGGGCTAATGGACAAATACGATTCGGTGATCGGTGCAGTGCACGGCAAGGGTCTGGTGGCCGGGGTCCACATAATCAAGCCGGGATCGATCGAGCCGGATGGCGGGCTGGCCTGGGAGATAGTCAACTCCTGCGTGGAAAAGGGCCTCTTGATGTTCGCGCCGGTGGGTTTCGGCGGGGCGACAGTCAAGATCAACCCGCCGCTCTGCGTGAGCCGCGACCAGATCGAGGAAGGCCTGTCGGTGTTGGACGAGGCGTTCGAGGAGAATTTGAGCTGACAGGGGATATCTATCTGCCATAGAAATAAACAACCGTCGGAGTCAATCTCCGGCGGTTTTTCCTTTTCCCCTCCGCACCGCGACCACGGAAGTCAGAAGCCAGAAGTCAGAAGCCGGATGGCCCCGCCATCTGGCCACCCTGGTAGTCAGTAGTCGGTATTCAGTATTCAGAAGCGCCACTGCCCGGACTACTCTGTCGCTTTTTCCCCTCCGCACCGCAACCCTGGAATTCAGAAGTCAGAAGCCAGAATGCCGCTCTTCCCGCTACCACTTTGTCACTGTCTTTTCACTTTGTGCTCTGTGCCTTTGTGCCTTCCCCTAATTACTCGCCCTTCTCACGTCCGGCACCCGGATCGCCGGATTCGCCATCAGGAAGGTGGTAAACACGAACTCGAAGCGGCCATTGGAGAGAGTCACCAGGCTAAGGTTGGCCCGCCAGCAGTGGAGGTCGCGGTTGAGGATGAAGCTCTGGTTCTGCAGGCCCCGGGCATTGAAGTTGAAGCTGCTGCTGTAGACCAGGTGCCAGGAGGGAGTGGGGTTGAAAGTGAACGACCAGCGCAGGCTCTGGTTGGAAGTTTTCGCCCCGCGCGTGCGGCTCAGGTTGTGGCTGATATTCACGCTCCAGGGCATGGCACGGCTGAAAGCCAGGTCTTTCGTCGATTGGTAGTCCCGCTGCATGCCAAAATCGCTCACCCCGGCGCCGGGATAGCGCTGGCTTTCGTTCCAGGCCTCTTCCTCGAGTTCGGCGGTGGAGGGTTGTTCGCCTCCCTTGGCCTTGTAAGTCCCTTTCAGCGTCACCGTGGTGCTCAGGCTCCGCATGAACGGCTTGAAATGTTCCTTCGCGCCCCGTTCCACCAGCTCGTGGCTCAGGAGAGTCTGCAAGCTCAGGAATGAGGCCGGCGTGGAAGTGATCGAGGTGGAGAGCTGGCCCCAGCCCAGGGTGTCGCGCCTGGCCGCGCGGTTGAAGTCATAGTCGATCGTGTTGCGCACCGAAACCAGCTTGCCGTCCCGGGAGGGCGGCTCCTGACCGGAATCCCCGGTCCGGGTCTGGGCGGAATCAGCTGCAGTCCGGGGCCGGGAGAAGTACTTGTAGTCGACGTCGTTCGAGATGGTGAGCGACATGCGGCTGGTCTTGCCGCGGCGGTGCTCCCGGGTCAGGTCGGGTTGGAAATCGTAAGTCAGGCGCGGCTTGATCGTATGGCGCCAACGGTAGATCGGACCCAGCCTGGGGCCGTCGAAAAAGCCGAATACCTGGGTGGAGAGCGAGGTCGAAAGGTTGACGGTTTGTTCGTGCTGGAGGCGGCCGCCTGCGGTGCGCTGGTTGTCGTGCGAGACAGCGGTGGAGTAGCTGAGGTTGGGGTTGACCTTGAGCCAGCCGTAAACTGTCTGCGGGCTGTCCAGGTCGAAGCGGCTGTTGGAGCGATGCACCGCCTGCGTCTGGTCCTGGGCGACAGTGGTGCGGTCGTTCGAGTAATCGGTGGAGGCGCCCCAGGTGATGTTGTAGAGCCAGCCTGTAGACACCAGCCCGTGCCGGCGGGCCACGGTCCGCGACAGGTAGGGAAACAGGCTTCTCCGGTTCAGGCTCAGACTCAGCGACGGCAGGTTCATCACCGTGCGGTCCTGGCTGAGGAACTTTTCGTGCCTGGCGCTGGAGGTGAAGGAGCCCCAGGAGGGCCGCCAGGAAAAGCTGGCAGTACTGCGCAGGCTCTGGCGCAGGAGGTCCTGCTGGTCGAAGCCGGTGCGCTGCAGCAGATCGCGGCTGGAGGTGTAATTGACGTCCGCATTGAGCCGGGAACGCTCGCCGATTATCTGGTTGTGCCGGCCGAAAATACTGAAGTCCGTGGAATTGTTGATCTTGTCCCGCAGGCGGCGGATGTCCACCTGGCCGTCGTAGCTGTAGCGCTTGTTGTAGCGGGAACGGCCGCGCAGGGTGGTCTGGCTGCTGGTGCGGATGTCCACCGCGCCCAGGAAGTCGACGAAATCGCTGGGAGCATAGAAATAGCCCAGGTTGCCCAGGGTGCGGCCGGTGATCCGGTCGCGGGCAACGCTGTTCACCCCGATCCTCGGCTGCAGGATCCCGGACTTGCGGTTGCCGGTGGTCACCGGGAAATAGACGAACGGCAGCACGAACACCGGCACCTTGCCCACCTTGAGCAGCACCGGGGAAGCGAAGACGCTCTTGTTACGGATCACCTTGATCCGCGAGCTTTCGAAATGGAAGTGCTTAGCCTGCTGGAGGTCGCAGGTGGTAAAGAGGTTGCCCCGGCCGAACACGCTGTCGGGGCCGATCTTGCCGAGCTGCCGGCTGTGCAGCTCCCATTCGGCGAATTCGGTGCTGCCGTCGACGATCACCCCCCGGTCCGATTCCATGTTGTAGCGCACCTCGTGGCCGGTAAGCTTGTCCGGGCCGTCCACGAGCTGGGGGCTGCCGCTGACGAAGATCTGGCCGGTGGTGCGGTTATAGGCGATCAGCGAGTCGGTGGAAACCTGCTGCTGGCCGCTGGTGACCGAAGCCTGTCCCCGGATGACCACCACGTTCCGTCTGGCGAAAAAGGTGATTTTTTCCCCGGAATAGGAAATCCGATCTTGCGGGGAGGCGGCCAGGCCCTCGAACCTTTTCATGGTCGAATCCGGAGCCGGGATGCGAATCGAATCCACTGAGGTGCGTGTGGAATCGGCCCGGGAGAGAGAGTCCGGGAGAGCGGTGGAATCGGACAGAGAGGCGGCGCGAGCCAACGAATCGGGGCGGCCGGTGGACGCGACGAGCATCGAGGCCAGCAGTACCAGCCCGGCCAGTCTGGGGCGGGCAAAAAAGAATACTGATCCGGACATCTGCCCGCTAAGAGCTGTTCCGCTTGCGGGCGACGGCATAGGCGATCCAGACGCTCAGTTCATAAAGAAATACCATCGGGACTGCCACCAGAATCATGCTGCCCGGGTCCGGAGGAGTCACGACCATCGCAATGATAAATATAGCAATAATGGCGTGCCGGCGCTTTTCCCGCAGGAACTTGGGAGAAATCAGACCGAGCCGGGCCAGCAGCAGGATCGCGATCGGCAATTCGAACACCAGGCCGGTGGCCAGGACCATCATGAGCACCATGTCCAGGTAGCTGCCGGCCGTAAGCATGAATTCGGTCGAGGCGAACTGGAACTTGGAGAAAAACTGCATACCCAGCGGCAGGGTAATGTAAAATGCCATCACCGCCCCGAGCACGAACATGAAGATCGAGACTACAAGCATGGGCAAGACGACGCTGCGCTCGCGCTTCAGCAGGGCCGGGGCGATGAAGGCCCAGATATGGTAAAGAATTATCGGCGAAGCCAGAATTAATCCGAAAGCTAAGCTGAGCTTCATCGCGATCATGAAGCCCTCGGTGGGCTTGATGATCAACAGCTTGCCGTTGGCCAGATAAGGCTTGACCGGCGCAATAATGAACGACAGCAGGTCATACCGGCTGTTTACATAAAAAGCGATTACGATGCCGACAAAGAGATAGCCGAGGCACCAGAGGAGCCGGCGGCGAAGCTCCTCCAGATGGTCCAGAAAGGGCATTTCGCTCCGCTTGTTGAGCTCGTCCTCGTCCGCGTCCCCTTGTGTTTCCTCGTAAACCACCGGTGGCTTGGCCGGAGGCGTCTCCACCGGTACCGGCTTGTCGTCAAGTTCATCCATCTATCGGGAATCCACTTTCGGCTGAAATTCACGGTTAATTGCCCATGGAACACACAGGCAGGGAATATACCGATTCACCCGGCCGCGGGTCAAGTATCTCGCCGCCTCCGTCTTGTCAAAGCCTTGAGATTCAACACCCTGAAAGCACTTGCGCCGTATGGGCAATCTGTTATCTTTCGGGCCTGATAATCTGTCCCGGAAAGGTCCGATGAGCGGCGGGAAAAAAGAAAATTTCGAAAAAATCACCACGGTCGAACAACTGGAGGAGCTGGTCGGCTTCCTGCGTTCGGACCAGGGCTGCCCCTGGGACAGGAAGCAGACCGCCCGGTCTCTCAAGCCCTATTTCCTCGAGGAGTTCCACGAGCTGATGGAGGCAATCGAGGCGGAGGACGCGGGCAGCCTGGCCGATGAGCTGGGCGATGTCCTGCTGCACCTCTGCTTCCAGGTTTCGCTGGCCCGCGAGGCGGGCAAATTCGGCTTGGAGGAGGTGGTCGCCAGGGTGCGCGACAAGATGATCCGCCGCCATCCGCATGTGTTTGGCGAGGCCCGGTTCGCTAACCAGAAGGACCAGCTATTCGCCTGGGAACAGATCAAGCACAACGAGAAGTCCGAGGGCGCTGCGGCCGGCCCGAAATCGGTGCTGGACGGCCTTTCCGCCGAGCTGCCGGCCCTGCTCAAAGCCTACCGCATCCAGGGCCGGGTGAGCCACTACCACTTCGACTGGGACCATCCCGAAGACTTGTTCGGGAAGATCGACGAGGAGCTGGTGGAACTACGTCAGGCGATGCAGAGCGGCCGCAGCGAACTGATCGAAGAGGAGATCGGCGATCTGCTGTTTACGGTGGTCAACCTGGCGCGTCTCGTGCAGGTTCACCCCCAGCTCGCCCTCGAACGCACAAACCGCAAATTCATCCGCCGTTTCCAGGCCCTGGAGCGCACCCTGGCCGAACGGGGACTCGAACTGGGCCGGCTCACCCTGGAAGAACTCGACCGGATCTGGGACGAAGTCAAGCGGGAGGAAGACAGAGGCGGTGGCGGCGCAGGGGAAGTCAGGGAGTAAAAAGCGACTGCCTCAGCCTGTCGAAATACTGCGGGTTGTCGCGCATGCCGTCGTAGCTGAAAAAGCACACTCCACCGGTCTTGAGGGGAGCGATCTTGCGCGCCCTCTCGATCACCCCCGCCACCGGCACCTCGTAGGCCCGCAAACCCGGCCAGACTTTTTCGGCGCCCACTTCGCGGCAGGCTTTTACCACCTGATCGTAGACTACTTCCGTTTTCGTGCTGTAGGCCATGGGCAGCACCATGTCCAAGTATCCCGCCCTGATCCAGCGGGGCCAGTCCTGGCCGAAAGTATCGAAAGCCGAAGCGACATCGGGCATGACTGCAGCCGAACGCAGCAGACCGGGCTTGACCCGTTTCAGCTCGACCGCCAGCCCGGCCACCAGTTCCGTGACCAGGTCCGCTCGGTAGCGCACCCACTCCCCTTGCAGCCCTTTGAACCGTTCCGCGCCCAGCCTGTGCCTGAGCTTGTCGTCCGAGTTGAACAACGGAACCGGATCGACCCCCTGCCTGCGCCTGAACTCCTCGCGGGCGTAACCGGTGAAATCCACTCCGCTCATCGGATAGCGGATGTAGTCCAGGTGTACGCCGTCCAAGGGGTAGCGGCGCGCCAAATCCAGAACGAAATCCCGCACCAGTTGCACCGCCTGGGGCACCGCCGGTGAAATGAAGACCCCGGTGAGGTTGAGCCGGTTGAACTGCGACCGGGAATAGCGGGCCAACGAATTACCGCCGCTGTCCACCATCATCCACTCCGGGTGGCTGTTGAGCACATGACGGGAGTCTTCCGGCCGGTCGGCGGAGGACCAGACCAGCAGCGCATTGACCCAGGCGTGGACTTTGATACCCCGCGCATGGGCCTTTTCGAGGACGCAGGCCAGGGGATCGAAGCCCGTGGCGAGCAGCGCTCGGCAGTCTTCGGCCGGCGGGTAGACATTCGAAGGGAAGTAGGAATCGCCGCGGCCGCAAACCTGGACGAACAGGTGATTGAACCCGCCCCGGGCCGCGTTTTCCACCAGCCGGTCGATGCCGGCCTGACTCAGCAGGGTCGTGCGGACTACCCAGAGCGCCCTGGCCTGTGTCACCTGGCCGGCTGCGGCTGGTGCGACTGAGGCGATAGTCAGCAGAACGGACAACACGACCGGGAGCTGGAAAAGCCCGCGGAACTTTTCAGCCGGCAGAAAAAAAGGCAGGAGAGCGTAACCAGAGTGCGCTCCCCTGCCTGAGTGTTCGCGGATACCCATCACGAAGCCTTATTCTTTCTTTTCCTTTTCCTTTTCCTCTTCACCGGCTGGTTGCCCGGTGCTTTCTTGGGACCGATCTTCCGCTTTGGTTTCTTCCTGCACCTCCACGGCGGTTTCCGCGGCGGCCTCTTCGTCCGCTTTCATTTCCGGAGTGGCCTGTTCCTGGGCCGGCTTGGCTGCGGCCATCTCGGCCGTTTCCTTTTTCTTCTTCGAACGGCGGCGGCGCTTGCGGCCGGTGTCCTTACCGGCCATTTCCTCCTGGACCAGTTCGAACAGGGCCATGTCGGCGTTGTCGCCGAGGCGGTTACCCAGCCTGAGGATACGGGTATAGCCGCCCGGACGGTTCTTAAACCGTTCGCTGATCTTTTCGAACAGCTTGACCACCACTTCCTTGTCGCGGATCACTCTGAGCACCTGCCGGCGGGCGTGGAGGTCGCCGCGTTTGGCAAACGTAATCAGCTTTTCGGCCAGCGGGCGCGCTTCCTTGGCCTTGGCCGTGGTGGTTCTGATCCGCTCGTGCAGAAAGAGGCTGGTGATCAGGTTACTGAGCAGCCAGCGGCGATGGCTCTGCGTACGGTTCAGCGTACTGCCTTTTTTCCTGTGTCTCATCTGGATTCCCTTATCCGCTTATATGGAGCCGGGCCCCCGGGGTTTACCGGCTTCCTGAACTCCAACCAGCCTCACTCGCTGGAATTGGATTCCTGGTCCGCTGCGGCCGCTTCGTCTATCTCCCATTCGCCTTTTTCGTTCTTTTTCAGATTCATACCGAAAAACATGCCGTGGCGCGAGAGGATTTCGGAGATTTCATTTAGCGATTTGCGGCCGAAATTGCGGAACTTGATCATTTCGCTCTCGGTTTTCTGGACCAGCTCGCCCAAGGTCTTGATATTGGAAGCCTTGAGGCAGTTGCTGCTGCGCACCGACAGCTCGAGCTCTTCCACGCTGCGGTTGAACAGCTCCTTGAGCTTGTTGTTTTTCAGGTCGCGGGCGCTGGTCTTTTCTTCCTGGGGTTCACTGAAGCTCTCGAAAAATTCGAGGTGCTTCATCAGGAGCTTGGCGGCTTCGATCACGGCGACTTCGGGGTCCAGGGCGCCGTTGGTGGTGACTCTCAGCACCAGCTTGTCGTAGTCTGTACGCTGGCCCACGCGCTGCTCGTCCACGTCGAAGGAGACCTTGACCGCGGGGGAGAACAGCGAGTCTATGGGAATAAGCTGAGGGTCATCGCTGGGCATCTCGTGCTGGTCGGCCGGGTAGTAGCCCCGCCCGGTCTTGACCAGAATCTCCATCCTGACGTGTTTATTTTCCTTGAGGCTGAACAGGTAATGGTCCTTGTTCACCACTTCCACGTTCGAGGGGCAGTGGATGTCGGCCGCTGTAACCTCGCCCTTCTTTGACGCTTCCAGCTTGCAGACCGCCTCTTCTTTGTCCGTGCGCTTGGCCTTGAACACTACTTTTTTCAGGCTGAGAATGATTTCGGACACGTCTTCGAGTACGCCTGGAATTGTGGACAGCTCGTGCAGCACGCCGTCTATCCGCAAGGCCCAGATCGCGGTACCCTCCAGCGAAGACAGAAGAACGCGGCGCAACGCGTTGCCCAGGGTGAGGCCGAATCCACGCTCCAGGGGGTACACGCTGAACTCCCCGTAGGTCTCTTCCTCAGTCTTGACATTTTTCTCTATCCGCGAGGGTAGAACAATATTTTTAAGAATCATGACAGCTATTTCTCCCGCTTGGAGTAACCGATGTTGTGGGAAATAGCTCCGGGTTGCGGTAAACCTGTAACAAACCGGATCAAAACTTACCACGTTACTTGGAATACAGCTCCACGATGAGCTGTTCCTGGATCGTAATCGGGATATTTTCCCGAGTCGGCACTTCCAGCATCTTGCCGGTTTGGGTCTTGTAATCCACGCTCAGCCAGGGCAGCACTTCCTGCTTGCCGCGGCGTTCAATGGTGGAGAGCACCAGACCCAGGCTGTGACTCGGCTCCCTGACCGCAATCAATTCACCCGGCGCCACCTGATAGGACGGAACGTCCACGGTTTTGCCGTTGATCTGGATGTGGCAGTGCTTGACGAGCTGGCGGGCGCTCTTGCGGCTCGGTGCAAAACCCAGCCGGTAGATGATGTTGTCCAGCCTGCTTTCCAGAAGCCGCAGCAGGTTTTCGCCGGTCACACCGCTCTGCCGTGTGGCCTTTTCGTAGTAGTTGTGGAACTGCTTCTCCAGAATGCCGTAGATTCTTTTGACTTTCTGCTTTTCACGCAACTGGACGTTGTAGTCGCTGGCCTTGCGCCTGCGGCTGGCTACTCTGCCGTGCTGGCCGGGAACGAAGTTTCTGCGCTCGATCGCGCACTTATCGGTGTAGCATCTTTCTCCCTTGAGAAAGAGCTTGATCCCTTCCCTACGGCATTGCTTACAACTCGCTTCGGTGTATCGCGCCATCAGAGACCCTCCAAATACGATTACTATACCCGCCTGCGTTTAGGCGGACGGCAACCGTTGTGCGGGATGGGAGTCACGTCCTTGATCGAGCGAATGGTGAGGCCGGCGGCCTGGATCGCCTGGATAGCCGATTCCCTGCCGGAGCCCGGACCCTGCACACGCACGTGCACGCGCTTCATCCCCTGGTTGAGCGCTTCCTTGGCCGCGGTGTCGGCGATAATAGTGGCGGCGAAGGGAGTGCTCTTCTTCGAACCCTTAAAACCGCACTTGCCGGCGCTGCTCCACAGCACAACGTTACCGCTCATGTCGGTTATGGTGACGATAGTATTGTTAAAGCTCGCCTTGATATGGGCGACTCCCTCGCTTTCCACCTTTTTGACTTTCTTTTTAGCCTTGCTGCCTTTTTGCCCTGGATTTACCATCTTTACTCCCCTGACAGTTACTGGCGCCGGGGCTGAAACAGAGGTCTCGCTCCGGATGCCGATTCAGAATGAGCGCCTGCCGGCACTCGGATTATTTCTTGGCCTTGGACTTCTTCTTACCGGCAATAGCCACGCGCGGACCCTTGTGCGTGCGGGCATTGGTATGAGTGCGCTGGCCGTGGACCGGCAGGCGGCGGCGGTGGCGGATGCCGCGATAGCAGCCGATGTCCATCAGCCGCTTGATATTCATCGCCACCTCGGTGCGCAACGCACCCTCCACCTTGAAATCACGCTCGATCACCCCACGGATTTTCATTTCGTCGCTGTCGGTCAGCTCGCTCACCTTTTTATCGTAGTGAATACCCACCTCGTCCAGGATCTTTCTGGACGAGCTGCGGCCGATGCCGTAGATGTAGGTGAGAGCGATCTCGAGGCGCTTGCCCTTGGGCAGATCGATTCCGGCTATACGAGCCATATCATGAACTCCCGGTCAATTGAAGATTGCCGACAATAATTTCAGCCCTGACGCTGCTTGTGCTTGGGATTGCGGCAGATAATCCGCACGACCCCGCGCCGGCGAACAACCTTGCAATATTCGCAGATTTTTTTTACCGAACTGCGGACTTTCATCGTTTTCTCCAGGATCCGGTTCGATTTCCGTCTTTATTTGTACCTGTAGGTGATCCGCCCGCGGCTGAGATCGTAGGGGCTGAGCTCGAGGGCGACCTTATCGCCGGGCAGGATCCGGATGAAGTTCATCCGCATCTTGCCGCTGATATGGGCCAGCACTTCATGGTCGTTTTCGAGCTTGACCCTGAACATCGCGTTCGGCAGCGGCTCGACTACCGTGCCGGTCACCTGTACTGCTTCTTCTTTAGCCATACTTCCGCCGGTTTGCTCTCGAAGAGCAAAACCGTTCAGTCGGTGAGGATTTCCGGGCCGCCGGGCCCGATCGCCACCGTGTGTTCGAAATGGACCGACAGCTTGCCGTCGGCGGTGACAACAGTCCAGTTATCCCTGAGGGTCCGAACCTCGTGGGTCCCCTCGTTGATCATCGGCTCGATGGCCAGCACCAGGCCTTCCTTGAGCTGGTAGCCTTGTTTCGGCGTGCCGAAGTTGGGCACCTGCGGGTCTTCGTGCAGGTTCTGGCCGATGCCGTGTCCCACCAGGTCGCGGACCACCGAATAATTTTCTTCGGCGGCCACCAGTTCCACCGCGTGGCCGATGTCGCCGATACGGTTGTCCGCCACCGCCTGTTCGATCCCGGCGGCGAGCGCCCGGCGGGTGCAGTCGATTATTTTAATCCCCCGCGGGCCGATCTTACCCACCGCGAAGGTGGCGGCGGCATCGGCGAAGAAGCCTTTGCGCAATACGCCGACATCAATACTGATCAGGTCGCCTTCGACCAATACCCGCCGGCGGCTCGGAATCCCGTGCACCACTTCTTCGTTTACCGAAGTACAGAGAGTGCCGGGAAAGCCGCCGTAACCCTTGAACGCCGGCCGGCAGTCCGGATAGGAGCAGATCAGCGCTTCGGCCGCCTGGTCCAGCTCCCAGGTCGAGACTCCCGGCGCAACCATCTCACCGATTTTCTGCAGCACCTCGGCGACGATCCTGCCGGCTTCCCTGATTCTATCGATCTCCGACCGCGTTTTCAGAAATACCATGAGGCTATGTCATCCGGCGCCCGGGCACCCTGGTTTTCTTCAGGAAGCCATCGTAATGGCGCATCAACAAGTGGCTCTCCATCTGCTGGATCGTGTCCAGCGCCACTCCGACCACGATCAACAGGCTGGTGCCGCCGAAATAGAACGGTACGTTCAGCCAGCGGTACATGTAGATCGGCATTATCGCGATCGCCGCCAGGAAAATCGCACCAGGCAGAGTGATCCGGGTCAGGACCCGGTCGATGTATTCCGCGGTACGGGCACCCGGCCTGATCCCGGGAATAAACCCGCCCTGGCGCTTGAAGTTATCGGCCAGGTCCACGGGATTGAAAATCACCGCGGTATAGAAGTAGGTGAAAAAGACAATCAAGAGACAGTAAAGAACCACGTAACTGTTGGTATGCGGCTGGAAATAATTGCCCACCCGCTCCATCAGGCCTCCCGGCTTCAGAAACGTACTCAGCGTACCCGGCACCACGATAATCGACTGGGCGAAGATGATCGGCATCACGCCCGCGCTGTTGATCCTCAGCGGCAGATGCGTCTGCTGTCCGCCCATCACCTTGCGGCCCACCATCCGCTTGGGAATCTGGATCGGAATCTTGCGCGTGCCCAGGGTCATCACGATCACGCCGGCCACCACCGCCACCATCACGACGACGACCATGAGCATCGGGATGATATCGATCACGTCTTTACGCAGCATCTCGATCGACGAGAACACCGCTCCCGGAAAACGGTCCACGATACCAAAAAAGATCAGGAGGCTCATGCCGTTGCCGATCCCACGTTCGGTGATCTGTTCGCCGAGCCACATGACCAGCACCGCACCGGTGGTAAGGGTGACCACCGTGCTGACCCGGAACAGCCACAGGTCGGTCATGGTCACCGCTCCCAGGCTCTGCAGCCAAGTGGCGACACCCACGCTCTGGATGAACGACAGCACCACGGTGCCGTAACGGGTGTACTGCGAAATCTTCTTGCGTCCTTCTTCGCCTTCCTTCTGCAGCTTTTCGAAGTAAGGGAAAACCGGCGGCAGAAGCTGGAAAATAATCGAAGAACTGATATAAGGCATGATACCCAGGGCGAACACGGTGGCCCGCTGCAGGCCCCCGCCGACGAACATGTCCATCAGGCCGAAAAAAGTGTTCTGCTGGGTACCAAACCATTCGATCAGCCGGTTCACGTCAATTCCCGGCACGGTAATGTGGCCGCCGAGCCGGTAGACGATAACGATCAGGGCGGTAAAACCGAGCTTGCGCTTGAGTTCGGGCACATCGAATATGTTCTGCAGTCCCGATGCCATCAGGCCTCTCCGCTTTCTTCTTCAGTCTTTTTGGCCGGCCGCCGTTTTTTCTTCCTGCGCGGGGGGGCTTTCGGCTCGGGCGCTCCGCCCCGGTATTCCACCTTACCGCCGGCGGATTCGATTGCGGATTTAGCCGAGGCGCTGAAAGCGTCGGCGGTGACCGTGGCGGCAAAGCTGAGGCTGCCGTTGGCCAGGACTTTTACCGGCCGGTCGGCATGGCGGACCAGCCCCAGTTCGGCCATTTCGGCCGGTCCGATGGCGTCGCGCCGGCCTACGCGCTCCAGTTCGGTCAGGTTCACGATCTGGAAGACCTTCTTGAACGGATTGTTGAATCCGCGTTTGGGCAGGCGGCGCTGAATCGGCATCTGGCCGCCCTCGAACCAGACCGACATCTTGTTGTGGCCGCTGCGCGCCTTCTGGCCCTTGTGCCCCCGTCCGCTGGTATTGCCCTTGCCGCTGCCCCGGCCGCGGCCGACCCGTTTGCGGTTTTTACTGGAGCCTTCTGGCTTTTTCAGTTGGTTCAACTTCATCTGGTATTCTCACCGGTTGATTTCGTGGTTATCCATACTCTTTCAGTCGGTCTCTTCCACCCGGATCAGGTGCTTGACCTTGAAAAGCATGCCCCGGATCTGGGGCGAGTCTTCGTGAACCACACTCTTCTGGTGGTGGGTGAGCCTGAGGGCGATCAGGGTGGCGCGCTGTTTTTTGAGCGCTCCGATTCCGCTCTTGACCTGGGTGATTTTCAGCTTCTTACTCACTGGTCGCCTCCACCACTATTCTGTCTCCCGAGGCCACTTCCTCCACCGTCACCTGACGCAGGGCAGCCACCTTCTGCAGGGTCATCAGGTTCTTGAGGCCCTCCATGGTGGCCTTGGCCATGTTGTGCGGGTTGTTGGAACCGAGACTCTTGGAGAGGATGTTTTTGATCCCAGCGCATTCGAGCACGGCGCGGACGCTGCTGCCGGCGATCACTCCCGCACCGGGAGCGGCCGGGCGCAAAAGTACCTTGCCGGCGCCGAAATGCCCGATCAGCTCGTGGGGGATCGTGCCCTTGATCACCGAGACCCGGATCAGGTTTTTGCGGGCCTCTTCCACGCCCTTGCGGATCGCATCGCTGACCTCATTGGCCTTGCCCTTACCCAGTCCGACCTGGCCCTTGCCATCGCCGACCGCGACCAGCGCGCTGAAAGAAAACCGCCGGCCGCCCTTGACCACCTTGGCGCAGCGGTTAATGGAGATCACGTTCTCGATCAGGTCGCTTCTTTCCTTATTCGCATCCACTTAAAAGACTCCTTGCTTGGAAACGTTAGCCGGCGGCCGGCTCAGAATTCGAGCCCACCCTTGCGGGCCCCCTCGGCGAACGCCTTGACCCGGCCGTGATAGAGGTAGCCGTTGCGGTCGAAAACGATTTTTTCGATTCCCTTTTCGCGGGCTTTCTGCGCCAGGAGCTGGCCTACCGCCCGGCTCACTTCGGTTTTTTTCTTCCCCTGCCTGTCGATCTCGCGGCTCAGGGAGGAAAGGCCCAGCAGGGTCACGCCCCGGGTGTCGTCCACGATCTGGCCCTCGATGTTGGAGAGCGAACGGAAGACCACCAGCCGCGGCTGCTGGGCGGTACCGGAGATACGCTTGCGGATCCTGATGTGCCGTCTTTTCCTGGCTGAATTTTTATTGAATGTTTTCATCGATCATTCCCGTACTTCAGATGGTTGTCCAAACAGCCTGGTCAATACCGGTTTCAGGCGGTGGCCGAGCCGGCTTTGCCGGCCTTGCGGATAATCCGCTCGCCATCGTAGCGCACGCCCTTGCCCTTGTAAGGCTCGGGTGGACGGAAGCTGCGAATTTTGGCGGCGATTTCGCCGACCACCTGCTTATCGATCCCGGAAACCACTATTTCAGTCTGGCTCGGCGTGGCGAAGCTCACGTTCGCCGGCGGCTCGACTTCGATCTTGTGGGAGAAGCCGAGTTCGAGCGTGAGTTTCTTGCCGTTCATCGTCGCCCGGTAACCCACTCCCTCGATCAGAAGCTTCTTGCTGAAGCCCTCGGTGACTCCCACCACCGCGTTACTGATCAGCGAGCGGGTCAGGCCGTGCAGCGACCGGCTGAGCTGGCTGTCGTCGGGTCGCTTGACCACGATCTGTTTCTCGCCGATTTCGACGATCATGTTTGGGTGAACGGCCTCCACGACTTTACCTTTGGGACCAGCCACCACCAGATTGCCACCCTCCCGGCTGACTTTTACTAAGGCCGGCAGGGGTATTGGAAGTTTACCGATTCGGGACACCAAGTCCTCCCGTTCACTGCGTCTTTTGTTGACTGTCAACGACTCGCTTACCGATGTTACCAGACGTAGGCGATAATTTCACCGCCGATGTGCCTGGCGCGCGCCTGCCGGTCGGTCACCAGCCCCTGGGAAGTGGAGATGATCGCCACGCCCAGGCCGTTGCGTACCCGGCGGATTTCCGAAGCCCGTCGATAGATCCGGCGTCCCGGCTTACTGATCTTGCGGGAGCCGAGCATGGCGGGGGTCTCGTCGGGTCCGTACTTGAGGTAGACCCGGAGCACTCCCTGCCGGTCGTTGGGCAGGCTCCGGAAGTTGGCGATCAGCTTCTCTTCGAGCAGGACACGGGCCACTTCCAGGGCCAGCTTGGAAGCGGGCACGTCCACCCGGATGTGCTTGGCCAGATAGCCGTTCCGGATACGCGTCAGCATATCGGAGATAGGGTCAGTCATCGTCATTGCCGAACTCTCTCTCGTCTTTCAGTTTATCACGGGCGCCGGCGGAGTTCCGCCCGGAGCCCACCAGCGGTCGGGTCGATTACCAGCTCGCCTTGCGCAGGCCCGGGATCAGCCCCTTCAGGGCCAACTCCCGCAGGCAGATTCGGCATACCCCGAACTTACGGTAATAGGCGCGGGGCCTGCCACAGCGCTGGCAGCGATTGTAATGCCTGACCTTGAACTTCGCTTTTCTTTTCGCCTTCGCGATCAGGGCTTTCTTTGCCACCTGACAATCCTTTCTGACTCGTTACTGTACCTGTTCTTTTACTGCTGCTGACCCGGCAGGGGGCCGGTCGTGCGGAATGGCATTCCCAGCTCGCGCAGCAGGGCGAACGCCTGATCGTCCCTGCTCGTGCTCGTCACTAAAGTGATGTCCAGGCCGTGGATCCCCTCGATCTTGTCGTAGTCGATTTCAGGAAAGATCACCTGTTCGCGCACGCCGATAGTGTAGTTGCCCCGGCCATCGAAGCTCTTGGTGGGCAGCCCGCGGAAATCCCGGATGCGCGGGATCGCCACGCTGATCAGCCGGTCCAGGAACTCCCACATCCGCTCGCGGCGCAGGGTAACCCGGCAGCCGATCTTCATACCGCCGCGCAGCTTGAAGTTGGAGATCGCCTTCTTGGCCCTGGTCACCACCGCGTGCTGGCCGGTTATCTGGCGCAGCTCCTCCTGGGCGGCTTCGAGGGTCTTGGGGTTCTGGATCGCCTGGCCCATGCCCACGTTCAGCAGGATCTTCTGCAGACGGGGAATCTGGTTCACGTTGCGGATGCCGAATTCTTCCTTCAGTCTGCCCGTGACCACTTTCTCGTAACGTTCCTTCATTCTCGGTACTGGCATTGCAGCACTACCTTAATTAATAAATAATTGGTTCAGCCGGCCCGACCGGATCAGGAACCGGCTTTGACTTCGATCACTTCTCCACTGACGATACTTATCCTCACCTTGCTGCCTTTCTCGTCTTCGAGCTTACGGCTGCGCACCCGGGTGCCGCGCGCGGCCTTATTATCGTAAAGCATCACGTTGCTCAGATGCAGCGCAGCTTCTTTTTCCACGATCCCGCCCTGCGGATTCTTCCGGTTGGGGCGGGTATGGCGCTTGACCATGTTTATACCCTTGATGATCACGCGGTTCTTGTCGGGCAGCACCTTGAGCACTTCACCAGTTTTGCCCTTCTGGTTGCCGCTTTTCACGATCACCTTATCGCCTTTGACAATACGCATCTTTCACCTTTGCGCAAAACGTTCCAGTTGTCAGAGTACTTCCGGGGCAAGGGAGATGATCTTCATGAACTGTTTCTCCCTCAGCTCGCGCGCCACGGGGCCGAAAATACGGGTGGCCCGGGGTTCCTTGCGGTCATCGATCATCACCGCGGCGTTCTCGTCGAAGCGGATGTAGGAACCGTCGCGGCGGCGGATCTCCTTCTTGGAGCGAACCACCACGGCCTTGGCCACTTCCCCTTTACGCATGTTCGAATTGGGGATGGCGTCTTTGACCGTGACCACGATGATGTCGCCGACCCGGGCATAGCGGCGGTGGGAGCCACCGAGCACCCGGATACAGAGCACTTTTTTGGCGCCCGAATTGTCCGCGACTTTCAGAACTGTTTCTTGCTGGATCATTTTTCAACCATCCATCGGTACGATATTGATCGCAATTACTCTTTATTCTTCGCCGGTCGACAGGACTTCCACCACGCGCCAGCGCTTGGTCTTGGACAGCGGCCGGGTCTCCTCAATCCGCACCGTGCTGCCGTTGCGGCACTGGTTTTTCTCATCATGGGCAATGAACTTCTTCGTCCGACGGACGGCCTTGCCGTACATCGGGTGCTTGATCTTGCGCTCCACGGCCACCACCACGGTTTTGTCCATGGCATCTCTGACTACCACGCCGACTCGGGTCTTACGGTCTTTCCTCTCCATCTCGACTCCGGGTGATTTTGGCGCGCCGGGCCCGGCGGCCGGGTCCGGCAGCGTATGTTCAGATCTCTTTCTGAGATTTTTCTTTTTCCTTCAGGATCGTCAGGCAGCGGGCGAGGTCGTGCCGCAGGCCGCGAAGCTGAAGGGGATTGTCGATCTTGTGCACCGCGTTGCGGAAGGAGAGCTTGAAGTACTCCTCGCGCAACTGGCCCATCCTGTGCCGGATATCGTCGGTGGTCATATCACGGATCTCATGCGGTTTCATCGGTCTGGCCCTCGCTGGCGATCTGCCGTTCGACGATTCTGCACTTGATGGAAAGTTTATGGCTGGCCAGCCGGAGCGCATCGAGGGCCATGTCGCGGGAGACGCCGCCCACCTCGAACAGGATCCGGCCGCTCTTGACCACCGCCACCCAGCCTTCCGGGGCGCCTTTTCCCTTGCCCATGCGGGTTTCGGCGGGCTTCTTGGTGATCGGCTTGTCCGGGAAAATGCGGATCCAGACCTTGCCGCCGCGGCGGATGTGGCGGGTAAGAGCCACGCGGGCCGACTCGATCTGCCGGTTGGTCACCCAGGCCGGTTCGAGGGCCTGCAGGCCGTACTCGCCGAAATTCACGGTCGAGCCGCGGTAGGCGGTACCTTTCATCCGGCCGCGCTGCTGTTTTCTGAACTTTACTCTTTTTGGAGCTAGCATCTGATTACTCCCGCTATTTCCGGTCGCCGGCCGGCTGAGATTTTCCTTCGCTGCGCCGCTGTTTGTTCGTGATCACTTCACCCTTGCAGAGCCAGACTTTGACCCCGATCGTCCCGAAAGTGGTGTTGGCCGTGCTGGTGGCGTAGTCGATGTCGGCGCGGATCGTGTGCAGCGGCACACGGCCTTCGTGATAGCCTTCCCTGCGGGCGATTTCGGCGCCGCCGAGCCTGCCTCCGCAAATCACTTTCACGCCCTGGGCGCCCATCCGCATCGCACTGGTCACCGCTTTTTTCATGGCGCGGCGGAAACTGACGCGCTGTTCGAGCTGGAAGGTGATCCCATCGGCCACGAGCTGGGCATCCATCTCGGGGATTTTGATCTCCTCGATCTTGATAAAGATTTCGTCCTTGGACAGGTGAGCCAGCTCATCGCGCAGCTTGTCCACTTCCTGGCCTTTGCGGCCGATAACCACTCCCGGCCTGGCCGTGTGGATGATGACCGTCATCTTCTGCGGCGTGCGCTCGATCACGACCTTGGAGATAGCGGCATGACCCAGCCGGCTGTGAATATACTTGCGGATCAGTTCGTCTTCCTTGAGCAGACGGGGTACATCCCGCTCGCTGTACCAGACCGATTGCCAGCCCTTGATGACTCCGAGCCTGAACCCGACTGGATGTGTTTTCTGACCCACCTAAACTCTCCTTTGGCGTTTTTATCCGCCGCACGAGCCGCAGGCCTTGCGGCCGGTGACGGGTTTACTTGTGCTGTTCTTCCGGTTCCGGGACGTTCAGTTCGACCGTGATGTGGCTGGTGCGCTTCATGATCGGCGTGGCGCGACCCATGGCGCGCGGGCGCCAGCGCTTGAAAGTCGGGCCCTGGTCGACACGGATCGTGCTCACGGTGATTCTGTGCGTGTCGAGGTCGAAGCTGCCGAGCTGGTTGACGGCGTTACTGAAAGCGCTCTGCACCAGCTTGCGCACCGGTTCGGCAGCGGCTTTGTGGGTGAAGCGCAGGATGTTGAACGCCTCCTCCACGCTCTTGCCCCGGATCAGGTCGATTACCAGCTTCACCTTGCGCGATGAGATGCGCACGAATCTCGCTTTTGCAGTCGTTATCATCTGGCGATTCTCTCTATTGGATTACCGCAATCCGGAAAGTCGATTTATTCCTGCGCCTGCCGGCGGCCTGTGCCGTCCTCACTTCTTCTTGGCTGTGCGTTCGGCGAGCCTGCCGCCGTGGCCGCGGAAAAACCTGGTGGGCGAAAACTCGCCCAGCTTGTGTCCCACCATGTTTTCGGTGACGTAAACCGGAATGAACTTGTTCCCGTTGTGCACGGCCAGTGTATGGCCGACAAAATCCGGGCTGATCGTGGAACGCCGCGACCAGGTTTTGATCACTTTCTTCTCCCCCGCTTCGTTCAACTTCTCGATTTTCTTCTGCAGGGAGGGCTGGATGTACGGGCCTTTTTTCAGCGATCTCGTCATGTCTCAAACAATGGTTGAAGTTAAATTACTTTCTACGTCTTACGATCAGCTTGCTCGAATTGAGTCTCTTGCGCCTGGTCTTGAAACCCTTGGTGGGCTTGCCCCAGGGGGTACAGGGGTGGCGCCCGCCGCTGGACTTGCCTTCGCCGCCGCCCATCGGGTGGTCGACCGGGTTCTTGGCCACGCCGCGCACGTGCGGTTTAACGCCCATCCAGCGCTTGACACCGGCCTTGCCGAAGGAAATACCCATGTGCTCCGAGTTGCCGATCACGCCGATAGTGGCCATGCACTCCCGGCGAATCAGCCGCACCTCGCCGGAGGGCATCCGGCAGTGCACGTAGTTTCCTTCCTTGGCCATGACCTGAAGGCCCACGCCGGCGGTGCGCGCCACCTGGCCGCCCTTGCCGGCTTTCAGCTCCACGTTGTGCACCATCGTGCCCAGGGGGACGTCCGAAAGCGGCATGGAGTTGCCGGGCTGGATGTCGCTTCCCGGACCCGCTTCGATCTTGTCGCCCACGCTCAGGCCCTGGCAGTGCAGGATGTAGCGCTTTTCACCATCGGCGTAGTGCACCAGGCAGATGAAAGCGGAGCGGTTCGGGTCGTACTCGATCGAGGCAATGCGACCGGGCACGCCGTGCTTGTCACGCTTGAAATCGATGATGCGGTAGCGCTGCTTGTGGCCGCCGCCGCGGTAGCGCATGGTGACGTGGCCGTGGTGGTTGCGCCCGCCTTTACTGGTCTTGGCGGTAACCAGGCTCTTTTCCGGCTTGGTTTCCGTAAGCAGGTCAAAGGCGTTCACCGAGCGGAAGCGCGTGCCGGCGGTTACCGGTTTTAGTTTCTTGAGTGCCATTTTATTTCCGACTCTTTAAGAATTAGATGCCTTCGTACAGTTCGATCACGCTGCCTTCGGCCAGGGTCACGAAGGCCTTTTTCCAGTGGTGGCGCCTGCCGGTAAAACGGCCCATCCGCTTGGCCTTGCCCTGGCGGTTCTGCAGCCTGACCGCGGTCACCCTGACAGAAAAAAGAGTTTCGACCGCCCGCTTGACGTCGCTTTTGTCGGCCTCGACCGCCACTTCGAAGCAGTATTGTCCGGACCGTTCGCGCAGCCTGTCGCTTTTTTCGGTCAGGAGCGGTCTTTTAATTGTCTGATGCGGGTCTCTCATCGGACTGGCTCCCCAGTTTTTCGATTATGCTTTTTTCGATCACCAGTTTTTCGGCCAGCAGCACGTCGTAAGCGTTGCACTCCGCGAAATTCTTGAGGACGACCTTCTGGAGGTTGCGCACGCTCTTGAGGAGTACCGGTTTGTAGCCGTCGCACATGATCAGCACGCGGCAGTCCCCGACGCCGGCGTTGCGCAGCGCCTGAAGGGCCCGGGCGGTTTTCGGCTGATCGAACTCGAAGTTTTCGACCACGACTATCGCCCCTTCTTCGGCCGCCTTGGCGCTCAGCGCGCTCAGCAGGGCCGTGCGGCGCACCCGTTTGGAGGTACGGACCTCGTAGTTCTTGGGGTGTGGGCCGAACATCGTGCCGCCGCCGCGCCACAGCGGGCTGCGGCGACTGCCGGCGCGAGCCCGGCCGGTGCCTTTCTGCCGCCAGGGTTTGCGATTGGAATAAGCCAGGTCTCCGCGCTCCTTGGTGTCGGCATTCCCCTGGCGCTGGTTGGTCAGGAACCCCTTGACGGTATAGTAAACCACGGACGGATTCGGCTGGAGGCCGAACCAGCTTTCCGGCAGGGAAACTTCCCCGGCCTTATCTCCATTCTCCTTCAGCACTGCCACCTGTTTCATCGTATCCTCAAGTAATTTCGCCACGCAGGCGTTTATCGCGACCGTTTCTTACTTTTTCTTCCAGACAGTGACCAGGCCGCTGGAGGCTCCGGGCACGGCACCCTTGACAAACAGGTAGCTATGTTCGGAATCCACCTTGGCGACCTTGAGGTTGCGCACCTTCTGGGCGGTGTTGCCGAAATGGCCGGGCAGCCTCATGTTTTTCCAGACCCTGGAGGGATCGGAGGAGGAGCCCACCGAGCCGGGGACTCTTTTCGAATCGCAGCCGTGGCCCTCATCGCCGCCGGCAAAGCGGTGGCGTTTAACCACTCCCTGGAACCCCCGGCCCTTAGTTATTCCACGGACGACAACTGGTTCGCCCGGAGTGAAAATTTCCACTTTGATCTCCTGGCCCACTTCGTAGCTGGAGACATCATCCAGCCGGAACTCGCCGAGAGTCTCGGGGCAAAAACCCTTGACCTTGGCGAGGTGGCCGAGCACGGGTTTGGTCAGGTTCTTCTCTTTCCGGTGGCCGAAACCGACCTGCAGGGCGTTGTAGCCATCCTTTTTCACGGTCTTGATCTGGGTCACGCGGCAGGGTCCGGCCTGGATCACGGTCACCGGAACCACCATCCCATGCTCGTCGAAGATCAGGGTCATACCCAGCTTTTTACCAATTAATCCCAGCATTACTACCTCGTTGAGGTACACAGGTGATACGTGTCACGAGCCGGTCATGGCCGGAACGCGGGCGGAACCGTAGATCAGAGCTTGATCTCGATGTCCACGCCGGCCGGCAGGTCGAGCTTGGTGAGAGCGTCGATCGTCTGAGGCTTGCTCTTGCAAATTTCGATCAGCCTCTTATGCACCTTGATCTCGAACTGCTCGCGGCTCTTCTTGTCGATATTGGGGGACCGGTTCACGGTGTACAAGCTGCGCTTGGTAGGCAGCGGAATGGGTCCCACCACTTCGGCGCCGGTCTGGACCGCGGTCCGGAAGATGTCCTCGGTGGACCGGTCGATCAGCGCGTGATCGAAGCTCTTGAGCCTGATACGAATTTTTTGTTCCTGCACGAAATCCTCTCGGGACGAATTACTCGATGATTTCAGTCACGACGCCGGCGCCCACTGTCCGGCCACCCTCGCGTATCGCAAACCGCAACTCCCTCTCCATCGCTATCGGGCTGATCAACGTCACCGTCAACTCCACGTTGTCTCCCGGCATCACCATCTCCACCCCAGTCGGCAAACTCGCCGCCCCCGTCACGTCCGTCGTCCGAAAATAAAACTGCGGCCGGTACCCCTCGAAAAACGGCGTGTGCCTGCCCCCTTCCTCCTTCTTCAACACGTAAACCTGGCCCTTGAACTTCGTGTGCGGCGTGATCGACCCGGGCTTGGCGATCACCTGGCCACGCTCCAACTCCCGCTTGTCCACTCCCCGCAACAATAATCCCACGTTGTCTCCTGCCTGTCCATCGTCCAACAACTTCCGAAACATCTCCACTCCCGTCACCACCGTCTTGCGGCTCGCTCCCAAGCCCACGATCTCCACCTCATCCCCTACCTTCACCTTCCCACGGTCGATCCGGCCTGTCCCCACCGTCCCTCGCCCAGTAATCGAAAATACATCCTCCACCGGCATCAAAAACGGCTTCTCCGTCTCGCGCACCGGCTGCGGTATGTAACTGTCTATCGCCTCCATCAATTCATCAATGCACTTCGTATCCGCCACCCCCGGCTCCCCACTCTCCAACGCCTTCAACGCGCTCCCCTTCACCACCGGTATCTCATCACCCGGAAATCCATATGAACTCAATAACTCCCGCACCTCCAACTCCACCAACTCCAATAACTCAGGATCGTCCACCTGATCCACCTTGTTCAAAAATACCACGATGTACGGCACGTTCACCTGTCGCGCCAACAATACATGCTCCCGCGTCTGCGGCATCGGCCCATCCGCCGCGCTCACCACCAATATCGCCCCGTCCATCTGCGCCGCACCCGTGATCATGTTCTTCACGTAATCCGCATGCCCCGGACAGTCCACGTGCGCATAATGCCGCTTCACCGTCTGATACTCCACGTGCGCCGTCGCTATCGTGATCCCTCGCTCCCGCTCCTCCGGCGCCTTGTCGATCTGGTCAAACGGCACGTAATCCGCTAAATTCCGCTTGCTCAATACCCGCGTGATCGCCGCCGTCAACGTCGTCTTTCCATGATCAACATGCCCTATCGTCCCTACGTTTACGTGCGGCTTTGTCCGCTCAAACTTCTTCTTGGCCATTTTAAATTCTCCTTAAAATTTCGAATTACAGAAAGTTATTTTTCGAAAATATGTTCCGACCGGATCATTCGCTTCCCGCCAGTATCGCCTCAGCCCTTTCCTTGCTCACCACGGCGTAGTGGGCAAACTGCATGCTGAACACGGCGCGTCCCTGGGTGAGGGATCGCAAGCTGGTGGCGTAGCCGAACATGTTGCGCAGCGGCACGGAAGCGTTGACCACCTGGGCCTCTCTTTTCTGGTTTATACCACGGACTTTGGCGGCCCGGCTGGCCAGATCGCCCATGACATCCCCCAGGTACTCACTGGGCACGGTCACTTCGACATCGAATATCGGCTCCAGCAGGGCGGTGCCGACCTTTTTAACCGCATCCTTGACCGACATCGAGCCGGCGATCTTGAAAGACAGCTCGCTCGAATCCACTTCGTGGTAGCTGCCGTCGACCAGGCGGGCATTGACATCCACCAGGGGATAGCCGGCTTCGCCGCCCGAGGCCAGCGCCTCGCGGATTCCCTGCTCCACGGAGGGAATGTATTCGCGCGGGACGGTCCCGCCGTAAATTTTGTTTTCAAAGTGGAAACCCTTGCCGCGCTCCAGGGGCTCGAACTCGATCGCGACGTGCGCAAACTGTCCGTGGCCGCCGGTCTGGCGCACGAAACGCGTCACGATTTTCACCGGCCTGGTCAGCGCCTCGCGGTAAGCCACTTGCGGGGCGCCCACGTTGGCCTCCACCCTGAACTCACGGAGCATCCTATCGACCAGGATATCCAGATGAAGCTCACCCATGCCGCTGATCAGAGTCTGTCCGGTCTCCGAATCGACCCGCACCTGGAAGGTCGGGTCCTCCTCGGAAAGTTTGTCCAAGGCGGTGTCCAGTCGGTCCTGGTCGGCCTTGGTCTTGGGTTCTATGGCCACGGCGATCACCGGCTCGGGGAAAACCATTTTCTCCAGGATGATCGGGTGGTTGCGTTCGCAGAGGGTATCGCCGGTGCGGGTGTCCTTGAGGCCGATCACGGCGGCAATGTCGCCGCAGTAAAGCTCCTCGCGTTCTTCGCGTTTATTGGCGTGCATTTGCAGAATCCGGCTGATCCGCTCCTTGCGGTCCTGGGTGCTGTTGTAAATGGCGCTGCCGGCATTAAGCACGCCGGAATAAGCCCGGATAAAGGTCAGCCGGCCGACATAGGGATCGGTCATGATTTTGAAGGCCAGGCCGCTGAACGGCTCGTCATCGGCAGCCTTGCGTTCGGCAAGATCGTCCTCGCTGCCCGGCACGTGGCCCATTACCGGCGGAATGTCGAGCGGGGAGGGCAGATAGTCGGCAACGGCATCCAGCAGTTTCTGCACACCCTTGTTCTTGAAGGCGCTGCCGCAGAAACAGGGGACCACCTCGACTTTACAGGTGGCTTTGCGCACGGCGCGCATAATCAGCTCTACGTCGTCGCAGTCCTCATGGTCGATGTACTGCATCATCACTTCATCATCGTAATCGGCCACGGTTTCGATCAGATCGTGGCGGAACTTTTTGGCCTTCTCCAGCAGGTCTTTCGGGATTTCGACTTCTTCGTATTTGGCGCCCAGTGTGCTTTCCTGCCAGATAATGCCTTTCATCAGCACCAGGTCCACCAGGCCGGTGAACATTTCCTCGCTGCCGAATGGAATCTGCAGCACCAGCGGCTTGGCGCCCAGGCGCTCGCGGATCATTTCCACGGCGTGATAGAAGTCGGCGCCCGCGCGGTCCATCTTGTTGACAAAGGCCAGCCGGGGCACGCCGTAGCGGTCGGCCTGACGCCAGACAGTCTCGCTCTGGGGCTCCACTCCGCCCACGGCGCAGAAGACGACCACCGCCCCGTCCAGCACGCGCAGGCTGCGCTCGACTTCCACGGTGAAATCCACGTGGCCCGGGGTGTCGATAATGTTGATGCGGTGCTCGCGCCAGAAGCAGGTGGTGGCGGCACTGGTGATGGTGATGCCGCGTTCTTTTTCCTGCTCCATCCAGTCCATCGTCGCCGCGCCGTCGTGCACCTCACCCATCCGGTGCAGCTTCCCCGTGTAAAAAAGGATGCGCTCGGTGAGGGTGGTCTTACCGGCATCGATGTGGGCCATGATCCCGATATTTCTGATTTTGTCGAGCGGAAATTGCCTGGGCATTTATCAGCCAATTCCTTAAGTGGTCTAACTTTTCACTAACTTCAATCACGCGCATAAAAGGCCGCCCATCGGTACTCTGAAGGGCGGCGAAATTTATCTTCCACTGCAAAAGAAGAATCCCCGCAAGTTCTGCATTCGACAGGACCGGAGAGCGGGCCCGCCGGCGGGGAGTTACCACCGGTAGTGGGCGAAGGCCCGGTTGGCTTCCGCCATGCGGTGGGTATCTTCCTTTTTCTTGATCGTGGTGCCTTCGTTACGGTAACAGGCCATAATCTCGCCCGCCAGCCTTTCGGTCATGGTCTTTTCGCTGCGTTCGCGGGCGAAGCCGATAAGCCAACGGATGGCCAAGGCGGTGCGCCTTTCCGGCCGCACCTCGACCGGCACCTGGTAGGTGGCACCGCCGACCCGGCGGCTTTTGACCTCCAATGACGGCTTGGCGTTGTTGACAGCCTGCTTGAAGACATTCAGCCCGGGCTGGCCGGTCTTTTCCTCGACCAGGGTCAGGCTTCTGTAAAAGATAGTTTCCGCCTTGCTCTTCTTACCCTGGCCCATCATGCAGTTGATGAACTTGGATATCAGGGTACTTTGAAAACGGGAGTCCGGCTGGCACTCCCTCTTATCTGCTACTTTTCTTCTCGACATATCCGTTTGATCTTTACGATTTTGGTTTCTTGGTTCCGTACTTGGAGCGACTCTTTTTCCTGTCGCTAACACCGCTGGCATCCAGGGTGCCGCGGACAATG
>Ga0214473_10000105_pt1 | contig 118576 bp, 94 predicted proteins | sample RVTome_7_FD_203509 | JGI IMG/M metagenome (GOLD analysis project Ga0214473, IMG submission 203509) | Soil microbial communities from uranium-contaminated site in the Upper Colorado River Basin, Wyoming, United States - RVT98D197 | ecosystem: Environmental > Terrestrial > Soil > Contaminated >...
ACGAAGGTGTTACTGGTACCGAAGTTGTGCAGGAACCGATTGCCCCCCAACGTGACCACGCCCACAGAGCTCGACAAGGTGTTTGGAAGTTCCAGGTTGCCGCCCAAGGTGATCGTCCCTGCCGCAAAGTTGCCTGAGGGATCCCGCGACACCGTGGTGTTCACCGTGTTGACCGGCGTCGCGTTCGCACTCAGCGTCACCGCCCCGCCCAGACTCACCGCTCCGCCGCCGGTCAACCCAACGCCCGCGTTCACCGTGACTGCAGCGTTGGCCAGCATCGCGTTGCTCACTCCAGCGTTCGGAATGCTCAGCGTCACCCCGCCGACGGTGCCGCCGCCCGTCAAGCCGGTGCCCGCTGTCACCCCGGTGATGGTGCCGCCGCCCACGCCCGTCGCGGCACTGCTCATCACTGAGCCATCGGGGAAGATGATGGCGTTGCCGAGCCCGCTCAGCTTCAGATTGCCCCCGGCCACTTCCAGCTTGTGCGCCGTGGGCACGCCTTCCGCCGTGCCGATGCCCACGTTGCCGTTGCCATACACGTTCAGTTGCGCCGTCAGCCCCGTCCCCGCATCCGTCAGGATGCGCATGGACTTGCCCGCCGTGTCCGTGGCAAAGAAGAAGCCCACCCCGTCTTGTCCCAGGCGCCCACTGGAGGCCGTCCCGCTCATGCGGATCTGGTGGGTCTCCTGCCCGAACAGCGCCAGGTTGCCGTTCACCGATACAATCTCGCGGTTGACGTTGGAAGGAACCGTGGTGTTGATGCCGATCTCTGCCCCGGTGTCGAACAAAATGGAGCTGGTGATGGCGGAGGCCGACGTGAATTTGCTGAGGAAGTTGGTGGTGCAGTTGGTGGTGCAGTCCACCGTCAGCAGGTCGATGCCCCCCGGCGCTTGCTGGGCGGACTGCCACAGCCCCGTGCCCGTCAGCGCGCCCGTCGCCAGCGGCGCGCGCAGCAGATAGTCCGTGGCCGGCTTGCCCCCCAGGGTCTCCGCGTCAGCCGCCTTCAGCGCATAGGGCACACTCACCAGCAGCACCCGCGCCTGTTCCACTTCGCCGGGGAGGTTCACCTGCACGCCCAGCCAGCGCGCTTCCCCTACAGTGAACAGCTCCAGCGGCAGGCCGTCCTTGGTCTGGGCCCCCAGCAGCACGGTGTAGCGCCCCTGCTCATCGAGCTCCGCGTTCTGCGTCTCCATCCACAGCGCCGTGCCGCCTTCCGGCTCGGCGTAAATGGCCAAGGTGAGGCCCACGGTGCCCGAACGCGGCTTTCCTGCGGCGTCCTTCAACGCCCCGCTGTACTTCACCAGCCGCGGCACGGCGGAGGACGGTGGGGTGGACGCAGTTTGCTGGGCCGAAACGGAAAGGGTCAAACCGAGTACGATCACACAAACGTACAAAGCTGCCTTGGGGCGGTTCATCTCTTGACCTCCAGAAGCAAAAATGCCGGGACGATGCGCGAAGGTTAGGCGGGTAGGAAAGTGTTGTCAAGGGCCAATTCGTCACGTGCCGAGGCAAAGCGAGATTGTCCGGTTTGTGCAAAGTAGAAATGTCCGGCATCAGCGGATCGATTTGTCGAGTTCTTTGGCGACGGTGTCGATCAGCGCGGCTTCGTCTTCTAGAATTTCTCTGATGCGGACGGCGGGGGCACTACGGCATCGACTATTTGCGATTAAGAAAACGGATGTCAAGAGCTGGGGATAGCCTCGAACAGGAATTGGTAACCGAAAAGGTTTGGGGCCAAATCGGTAAAAGACTGCACAAGGGAAGGGTTCAGCCTCCGTCCAAGCTAACGCAGACGGGTTCTGGTAGCTTTCCAAGTCAGTGAAGTGTCGCCTCAGGAACGGCCTACAGACGCAGCTTTTCCTCGAAGGCGTGGTTCCTTGCTTTGCGTCGGCTCTTCATTCGTTCTCTCTTCCTGATAAAGACCTAGCCGCAAAAGCTCCAGGCCATGTTGCCGACAAAGGAGATCGAGCTGTTCGACGAATTGTGGATCCGTTACATCTTCGGAGAGGATGAGATCACATACAGCGTGCCGCTCCACCAGCGGGAGCAGGTCACTCACGTGCCCCAGCACCGGCGTCCCCCAGATGCGCCGTCCAAGCTCGCCCCCGTGGTTTATGTCAATCAGTCCGACGCAAGAAATTTTACGATCTCTCAAATAGTTCAGGACAAGTTCCACTCGCTGGCTCGTTCCGAGAATAAAAGCGCGCCGTCCATTTGCCACGGGTGGATTCAGGCTTTCGACGATGTCTCGGAAAGTTGAAAACGACCGCCGTGCCAGAATGAAGAGAACACCCGAAATCATGGCGTCCAGCAAGAACACGGTTCTGGACAAGCCGGAAAAGCGATAAATGCCCACCATCGCTACAACGCAAAACATCTCTCCCAGAACAAGGGACTGCAGCAACCGGTAGGCATCCTTGCGGCACATTCGCCACCAAGACATTTGGTATATTCCAGATCCCCACAAACACACGAACTTTATCCCGAGCACCAGGGGCCACGTCTGGAAGAACGCATGCTGGTCGGCCGGTGATACGCTGCCGGTGAAGCGGAAGAAAAAAGCGAGAAAGTAAGAAATGGAGAGAATCACGGGGTCCACCAAGATGGCCAATGAGTCTCGGTGCAGGATTCGGCTCAAAGCCCCGCGACGGACTGTATCCGCCCCACTGGTCAGCTCTTCCTCGCTCCGAAACAGATGGATACCGAAGAGGGCTACAAAGAGCATCCACAGCGACACCAGCCCCAGACTATATTCCGGCGTGAGGTAATGCAGTCCTACCGCAATCGCTCCTGATCCGGCCGAGATCGCGCAAAGGAGCAAAACTGCTTTCCGTTCGGAAAGCCCCAGTCGCACAAGCCGGTGCGAACTGTGGTCTGTTCCTCCCTGCGAAATCGCCTGTCCGCGCAGTCGTCGCGTCACCGAAACGAAAAAGGTTTCGAAAATCGGCACCGTCATGAGCACAATCGGAACCAACAGAAACGACGAGAGTCCTGACAGGTGCGTGACATCCAGCATGGAAATCGTTGCCAGCAACCCGCCCAAGAAGAGACTCCCTGCATCCCCCATGAAAATCTTCGCCGGGCTCCGATTGAAGAGCAGGAATCCTCCCAACACTCCCGCCAAAATAAAAGCCACCAGCGCGTTTTCCGATGCTCCACGCAGGAAGAACAGCAAGCCCACGTACATGGCCGATATCACCCCGACTCCTGCCGACAGCCCGTCCATGTTGTCGATCAGGTTGAATGCATTGATGATGCCGATCACCCAGAGTCCGGAAACCACCAGATTCACAAGAATGCTTTCCCGAAAGGGATAGGTCACGCCGACCGCAAACACTAGGCTAGCAGCCAGCATCTGAAGCAGAAGCTTGCGGCGCGGCGCAAGCGAGTAGATGTCGTCATAGAGTCCGACCAAGAAGAGTGCAGTGGACACGCCAATCAGCTTCCAGAGAAGCGCGTTCGAGAACGGAACAAGCAGCACTGCGACACCGATGAAGCTCAGCCAGATGGAAACGCCCCCGAATTTGGCGGGCATCCCGTGGTGCCACCGGTCGGGACGCGGGGTGACCGTCCACCCACGCGCCTTGCTGACTTTGAGGATGATTGCGGTGAACACCACGCTGCAAAGGAAAGCCAGCAGGAATGCAACCGTGTACCTTCCCAGGTGAAAGACACCGCTGTCTGCAGAAACCGACATGTTTTGAAGTGCCACCCGAAGCTCCTCGCACACCACGTGGCCCGGGATATCAAGCCGAGTTGGAAGAAAAGTACCCTTCGTGCCCTTCGCCGGGAATCATCAGCACCAAGCTGACGTCTTAAGACCGATAGCCGACTGCAGGGTGCCCCTCAGTTCAAAATTCTCATTTTTGCCCCAGTTCTCACATCGATGTCTCAAATCTTCGCTGCTGCTGTTTCTCCACGCTGCGATCACGGCCCAATGTAGGGGGGGGGTGGGCATCGGACCACGATTATCAAACACTCGGGCTGGGTGAAAAGTCTTGCTCTAGAGTTGAGCAAGCGGTTCGCTACGCCGCTCGTAATGTCGCTTGAAGTATTCTCGGTAGGTCCCGCTATGCACCTCCTCCAGCCATTCGCGGCTCTTCTTATACCACTGAATCGTGTTTCCCAATCCATCTGCAATTTTCCAGCCTTGCTTCCAAACAAACTCGGTCTTTACCTTTTCGCAGTTGACCGCTTACCGCCTGTCGTGGCCCGGCCCATCGGCCACAAATTGGACCCGGTTCCTAGGTTTCCACTGCATTCTAAGTATCATGAAGGTAATGTCAAGATTTTTCCACGCACATTCGCCACCGATATTGTGGATTTCTCCTTCACGCACTCGCCAGCGAATCAGTTCAAGTGACCGCCAATGGTCGTTTAAATGAATCCAATCGCTGACCTTTTGACCGTCCCCGTAGACGGGCAGGGGCTGGACCACTCCGCTGTGCAATTGACGGACCCCTTCCACGCTCGTCAGCCGGTCGTCGCCGGGTGCTTATCTGCGGCGACCTTCTTCGCTCTTGCTTTTTCCTGAAGCAAGCTCAAGTACAGCCGTTCCAGATCATCCGCAAGGCGGTGCTGGGAATATCGCTCGGAGACAAAAGTACGTCCCTTAGATCCCATTTTCCGCAGCTGCTCTTGGTCCCGTAGCATTTCGCAGATGGCTGCTGTCAAGGATTCGCTAGACCGAGCAGCGAGCGCACCGTTCTCGAAAAGCTCGCAACGCCCCCGCCGTTCCCCTTTTCCGATCAATAAATCACGCACCGCCCCCACGTCTGCCGAAACAAATGGTCGCCCGGCCGCCATGCCCTCCAACAACGCTAATGGAGTCCCCTCATTGATGGATGTGCATACCACAAGGTCAAGGTCCGAAAAAACGTTTTCGATGTCTCTCCGCGCCCCAAGAAGGAAAACGATTCCCGACAAGTTTTCCCTTTTGACAAGCCTTTCCACCTCGGGGCGCAATTCTCCATCTCCCACCATGATGAACCGTGCAGTTGGATTCACCCGATGCACCTGCGCGGCGATATGAACGAATAAGGCAGGGTCTTTGACGGGGGCGAATCTCCCGATCCAACCAACGAGTGGCGCCTCAGGGGGACAACCGATGTCCTGCCGCAGCAATCCGCGCCTGCCATCGATAGCCAAAAAACGATCCAGTTCGAAACCCAGCCTAACCGTTTTCACTTTTTTCGGGGACGCGATGCGGTAACGCTCAATCAACTCCTGCCGCAAGACATCACTGACGGCAATAATGCAGTCTGTATGCCGCGCGAGAAGACGTTCCAGGGCAAGAAATAATCGTGTCTTGGCCGGCGAGAAGTAGCCCTCAAATACGTGACCGTGAAAGGTGTGTACTCGCACTGGCACGCCCGCCACGATAGCAGCAAGGCGCCCCAGCGTGCCGGCCTTGGCCGTGTGCGTGTGCACCACAGACGGTTTCTCGGCGCGGAAAATGCTCACAAGCCGCTGAAAAGAAAGCAGGTCGTCCCAAAGCGAAATCTCCCGCGACATCGTCTCGATCGTGATGAGCTCGACATTCTTCGCCTTTGCGAAATATTCCATGCTGCTCTCAGCGGCTGGCACGACACCCGCGATCAGCAGCGAAGTATATCCTCGCTGACGGAAGAGATCGGTGAGTAAGATCGCCTGGATTGCAGGCCCTCCGACGTTCAGACGCGCAATCACTCGAGCGATGCTCAACTCAGTTGGCACAAATGCCCTCCGGCACCAGAGCCGCTCGATTCACCACTTGTTGTCCCAGCCACGATTCCAAGGTGAGCAAGGTCCAGATGGCGTCGGCAAGAAACTCCTTTCCGTCAAGAAACTCGCCTACCAACTTTTGGACACATTCCGGCTGCAGATATTCGTACAGTCGGGCAGATCCATTTCCGAAAACGTCGCGCAAATATTCCCGCAAATCCTTGCGGAACCATGCGGAGAGCGGCACACCGAATCCCATTTTGCCTCTTGCGTAGACATCCGGCGGCAAATCGTCCCGGAAGGCTTCGCGGAGGATAAATTTTGTCTGCCCCCTACGCAATTTCAGATCATCCGGCAACGCAGCTGCGAATTCCATGACGGCGGTGTCCAGCAAGGGTGAACGCGCTTCCAGCCCATGGGCCATCGTTGAGCGGTCCATCTTCACATGCAAGTCGTTTCCCAGGTAATCGTAGAAATTGCAGTACAACAGGCGTGAAAGCGACGTTAGCGTTCTGCATTCGCTCGCCAACTGCTCCGCGTGTTGAAGCACGGTTCGAGTGGAAGCTCTGAATTCCGGACGCATCGCGAGCCACAACCCGCCGGCAAACAACGGCGAGACGGTCCATAGGCGCAGCTTCCGGTTGACCGCTGCTCCTGCCGCAATTCTCGAAAGGTGCGCGGCCATGCGCGGGTGCGCGGAGCGGAGCAGGGGCGCTAGCGCGCCTGCCGCTAGCAGCGCGAAGCGTGGCATTCTCTCCAGCGCCAGCGCCAGCCTGAATCGTCGGTATCCTGCAAACAACTCATCGCCTCCATCTCCGTTGAGCGCGACCGTCACGTGCTCCCGGGCCAGCTTCGCCAGCAGGTACGTTGGGATCGCCGAGGAGTCCATGAAAGGCTGGTCATGGTGCCAGACCAGGCGTTCCACCAAATCAATGGACTGTGGTCCGACCACGAATTCCTTATGCGTTGTCCCGTAGCGCCTAGCCACCTGCCTAGCATAGGGTCGCTCGTCGAAACGAGCGTCGCCTTCAAAGCCAATGCTGAACGTCCGCACGGGCTCTTTCATCAGGCGGCTCATGACCGCCACAACGATGGAAGAATCGATTCCGCCGCTCAGAAAGCCTCCCAGCGGGACGTCCGATACCAGGCGCTTTCGCACCGCCTCTTCCACGCGGCTCCGGAGACCAGCGCAGGCGTCCGCCACCGTCATCTCGCGGGGCACAGGACGAAACTCCCAGTAGCGCGATGACTCCGCTCGCCCATCCGCATGAACGACCATGCGCGATCCTGCCTGGAGTTGCCGAATGCGCTCGAACATCGTCACCGGGCAAGGTACGTAGCCATGAGCGAGAAAGACCGGCAGCGCTCCGTGATTGACGCGTCGCGGCACCTCCGGCTGCGCGAAGAGGGCCTTGATCTCCGAGCCAAAGGTTAGAAATCCTTCGCCTGCAAAGTAGAAAAGCGGCTTTTTCCCGGATCGATCCCGCGCCAGAAGCAACTGTTGTCGCCGGGAATCCCAAAGGGCGAAAGCGAACATGCCATCGAGGTCCAGCATACAGTCCGGGCCTCGCTCTTCGTAAAGGTGGACGATCGTCTCTGTATCGGAGGCGGACCGAAACACGTGACCGAGGCTGAGCAGCCGCTGCCTCAATTCGCGATAGTTGTAGATCTCGCCATTCAGAACCACAGCGACGGAGCCATCCTCGTTGAAGATGGGCTGACGCGCGTTCTGTGACAGATCAATGATTTTCAGGCGCGTGTTGGCCAGCCCGGCCACGCCTTGCGCATGCCAGCCGGCGTCATCCGGGCCGCGATGATGCAGCAGGCGGCACATCTCCGCGAGATGCCGTTCTTCAACGGCTTTCTTGTCAAAACGCACAATGCCCGCTATGCCGCACATGTTATTTCGAACTCTCGATCTGCAACTGTTGTAGAACGTCGAGCCATTGCTGCAGGCCGCGTTCCAGGCTGTAGAGGCGTTCCACCTTTGCGCGTCCCGACTCCCCAAACCGGCGGCGCAGCTCTGCATCGCTGACCAGCCGGCCAAGAGTCTGAAACCATTCGTCTTCGCCTCTGGCCAAATAGCCGCTCACTCCGTCATCCACAATCTCACAATTCGCACCGACCGGCGAGGCAACCACCGGCAAGCCGCAGGCCATGTATTGAATCAGCTTCAGCCCGCATTTTCCGCGAGTGAATTCGTTATCCTCCACAGGCATGATGCCGATGTCGCACTCAGCGAGCAACTGCCCTTCCGTCGCCTCTGACCATTCCGGCGCTTCCGCCTGCAATTTATCTTTCGGCGCCATTGGTCCTGCACCGATGAATCGAAAGCGAAGGTTTGGGTGCGCATTTTGTATTCTCTGAAATATGGGGAGCATCGACCACAGAAAACGCGCCGTAATCGGCGTCCCGATCCAAGCCACCCTCACCTCCCCACCCAGCGACGCCGTTCGGCGCTGGGGATAGCCGGCGAGCTGAACGACGGTAGGGATGACGCGAACTCTATTCGTAAACTGGCGGGCATACCTTGCCAGGTGTTGGTTGCCCACAACGATGGCATCTGCGGCGCGCATAATGCGGCCGATTTTGCCGCGAAGGAAGCCCCACCGTTCATATTTGACATAGGCCGCATCGTCATAGTCGACAACGAGACGCACTCCGCTACGGACGAGCCCCTCTTCCGCCCACGCGGGGAAGTAGGGAAGCAATTCCTGCTCGCAGATGGCCACTTCAAAGCGCTTCATTCCGGGTAACGACAGCAAGCGCCTCGCATAACCTGTTATCAGCGAGCACAAGCTACGACTTCCCCGGTGGTACAGCCCTTCCAAGTACGCATCATCTAACATCGGCCAGACTTCCACAGTGTGTCCGGCACTTTGCAGTCCCGAGACGTACTGCAGAATCCTGTAACGGCTGCTCGCCCCGCGGGAAACGTAGCGTGGGAGGCAAACAATGCGCATCTTCGACCTTATGTGCTTCGGGACCACAACGCTCGCAATGCGTTGGTCACAATGAAAAAGTCTCGGCTGCGTGGCACGAGCAGCGCAGTCAGTCCCACGCTTGTTAAGCGCGTGTATCGTCGGAGATATAGCGCTGCATTTGTCGCATAGGCAATTGTGGTCACCAAGGCCACTCCAACCAAACCATATCTTGGCAGCGCCCACAGGCAGCCGACTACACTCACTAACAGCGACAGCAATGCCGGCCGAAATGTCTCCAGCGGCCGTCCGCGCCCAGTCAAGTCGCTGGCCAGCACCTTAAAGACACTCGCCAGCACCACCCCCGGCAAAAGAATACATAAAATGGTGACCGACCGGCGGAAAGCTGGCAGCAAGAGCGGGATGACAACCGTTCCGAACCCCGCCAGTAGCAGAGAGAGCACTGCGGTTGCCGCCAGGGCCGCCCGGCAAAAGGCCGGGGTGATGCGACGCGCGTCCTCGTCGCTGCCGCGGGCAACGTGCGGCATGAGCACCGTCGATAAAGCGTGTGGCACTTGCCAGAGAATTTCGGCCAGGCTAACAGCCAGTGAATAAATGCCCAGGTCAGCCAAGGGAAGCAAGAAGCCGACCATCAAAACGTCTGCCCGATGTTGAAAGTACTGCGTGACCCCGCCCAGGTGCGAGCGCCATCCGAAATGGAACGCCTTTTTCTGGAATTCAACTGTCTGCCGGACGGTCGTGGGGGTGCGCGGCCGCTCCCAGAGCAGATAGGCATTTGGCAGCCAAACGCTGGCCAGCCAAAGCGCTGCGATGACGAGCAAGCTCCGCACCTCGAGCAGGAGCAGAATAAGCAAGAAGAGCGGAAACAAGACAGACGTGCCCACGCGCAGCCAGTTGAATCCGAGCATGTTTTGCCGCGCAAGGGCGTAGTAGCTCATGTTCAAACCGGCGTTCATGCCGGGGATGGAAGCGAGCGCGATGAGTACGTAGATTGACTCCAACTTTGCGGTCGCGAGTTCCGGCCACCAAGGCCTGAGAGCTCCGAAGGCCAATAACGGCAGGCTACCCAGCAGCAGACTCGCGGACAGCGTTCCTGTGAATGCTGCCTCTACCGCGAAGTTACGGTCCCGGCCCAGGTAATAAACAGCAGCGGGTCCCAATCCAAATGAGAGGACTGTGATTCCCACGGCCCCAATCAACTGGAGCATGTAAATCAGTCCTTTTCCTTCTGGTCCGCCCATCCACGCCAGCACAAAGTTTCCGAGCACGGCACAGGCTAGCCCGACCACCTGGGCCGCGAGCACAAGCGTTGACTGCCGTACCAACTGCACGGAGCGAGCATCTCCTGTCTTTTGCTCCACGACACTCTGTGCATCCCTTTTCAGCATCCTAACCTTCGTCAGCATACCTTCAGCGCGCAATCTTCCTTGCGGCAATGGCGACGACGTCTCCGAGTGCACCCAGGTCCAAAACGCGTTCCACCAGCAGGTGCACGTAGCCCAGCGCAGAGCGCTTCAAAGAGGCCGTGCACTGCACACGATACACGGGAAATAGGCCAACCCATGCTTCTCGAAACTGCAAGTTCCTCGGGGAGACGCGCAGCAGGGGCAAGTTGGGGCCGCCGATTCCATCTTCAGTCTTGTGGCACGCGCTGCGGAACAGTGTGCGAAGTTGAGGACATGGGACCAAAATCGCCATCGAGAAACCGTTCAAATCTTTTCAAAGGAATGCGAATGGGAGGCGATGACCACTCGCGCTGTTTCCACAGTCGCAGGGCGTCGCGTTTCGCTCGAATCACCGTTCCGCCTTCCCCGCGCAGGAGGCATCGCGTCACCTGGAAGGCCGAATACGCGAGGTGCCCGGGCAGGTATTTCCAGGCGATGGATCCAGGAATGTTCCGCAGGATCGCCAGTTCCATGTTCCTTTGAAGGTAGTAAAGGAGGAATCTGCGATTCTTCGAACTCGTTCCGCCACCTTTGTGGTGTATAACCGCCGCAGGCAAATAGAGACACCGGTATCCCGCCAACCGTGCCCGAATCGCGAAATCCACATCTTCCTGGTAGGCGAAGAACTCCGGCTCGAAAAGGCCGATGTCTTCCACGACCGATCGATGCACCACCATCGCGCCTCCCGACGCGCCGAAAACCTCGAACGGCTGCTCCGGCCGGACTTCCTCGCCCGTCCCGATCTGCGCTGCCCGCAGCAACGTAGTTACACGGATACCTTTGTTGTCAATTCTGCCGTCGGAGATACGCACCATACGGCACGCAAAGATCTTGAACTCCGGGTGACTCTTGATGCTTTCTTTCAACTCCGCGAGCAGGTGCGGATCACACAGCGTGTCGTTGTTGAGCAAAAAGAGCCAATCACCTCGTGCTTGGGCCGCCCCCACGTTGTTTCCCTCCGCAAATCCCGCGTTCCGCTCCAGCCGTATATATCGGATGGCTGCATTCCCCAGGGCTTGGAGGTACTTCTCGGTCCCATCGGTCGAGCCGTTATCCACCAAAACAACCTGATCCTCCGAGGACAATTGGGGGAGAAGCGTTTCCAGGCACGGGCGAAGATGACTCAACCCGTTAAATGAAACGATTAGAAGACTGATCTGCATCGGCTCTACAGTCTCCTTCTCAAGCGTCAGGCCCTGCCCCCATGGGGCTGGAGCTGATAGAACGATTCCACGAGTCGCGTGCCGCGTCCCAGATGGGCCTCGAGGTTAATCAGGGCCAACGGCAGGAAAATCACCCAGATTCCGTCAAACCGCGCGAGATAGGGGTTAGTGGCAGCGGCTATGAGATAACTCAAAAGTCCGACTAGTGCCGGAATCATCAGTTGGGCTGCCAATCCGCCTTTTCTGATTGTTTGGATTCCACGCCGGAGTATCCAGAGAATGCCGGCGGTATAAAAGAGAAATCCTACAAGCCCGGTCTGAAACAAAAGGGATAAAAAGTAGAGTTCGTAAGCCCAAGGCATGATCTCGGATCGGATCGAACCGTAGGCAGAGGCCCCCAAACCCTCGCCGAGCAGCGGATGCTCCATCCATCCGCGGAGCAGCTCGTAGAATTGCTCTCGCCGCTCGTTTGCGCCGAGGTCATGACGATTTGTTGCTCCAAGACTCCAAACTGAACCAGGCTCCTATTCAATCTTGGCCTGTGCGATTGAGGGACTCGGTTTCGATGCGATTTGTTTGAGCCAAATAACTGAAAAGGGTAGGAGACAAGCTGTCCGGTAATACATCAATACCGTGAATCCAGTCTCGAACATGACGATTGCAAGAAAAAGCGTCAGCACGTGAACCCGCGAGGGCAGATTGTGGCGCAGGAATCGGTACAGACCGAGATACACAAGCACCAGTAAAGGGATCGAGCCTCGAAGAAGATATTCAACATGGCCAGAATCAATAACGCCAGTAGAAATCGGCGGGGCAAAGCCGATGGGAGATAGCGGGTGTTTAATCACGTAACTCATGGAGGTTTCCGCTACGGTGCCGCCCGGCGCATATCTAGCTAGAGGACCGCTGATCGCACTATTCAGCCTTGTTACCCCTATCTGCAGCTCGTCCAAACTACCGATTTTGTCCTCCAGGAGTCGTCCTCCGACCAGGGCCATCGAGAGAATACACAGTATTGTAGCGGCGAACACTTTGCGACTGCGTTTCCAAAGCCAGATGCCCATTTGAGTCAAAGCCAAGACAGAAAAAGCAAGGGAGGTAAACGAGGACAGAGCCACAAGAAGCACCAACTCGCAAAGCGCAAAGCAAAGAGCCAGCCTGCTCCCATGCCTCTCATACGTCTCCCAGTTGAGCCAAAAAAACAGGTAAACAAAGAAGCCGGCTACCGAGTGACTTGCGAACGTGAGCACGGGTTTGTACAAACTGAGCATCGCGGGGACAAGCTCAGGGTAGAACTCCGAATAAGAATTGGACAGAACTTGCCCAATCCATTCGTTTCCCGCCAAGATCGCGATGCCGCAGGCGATGTTGAGCACATTGGCTAGTACGAAACATGCGTACGTGAATCGGCCAGAACGGACCTCCCTGAGGTCCAGCGCGAGAAGTAAGGCGAGCAAGTTGAAGCCAGCGAAGAATCCCCCTTGGAATCGGAAAGGCCAGCTTATAAATGTGCAAACAGCCAGGACGATAACGATCGGCAACGAGACGAATGTCACCGCCCCAGGACGCGTGCCGTGCTTCCAGGCTAGGTACAATAGGAAGATCAGTGACAACGTGCGACTGAGCCAAAAGAACAGGGCACTCGATTCACCGCCTGCCGACGACGGCAAATACAGCCCGACCAATAGCAATAGCGCGACTACGACTTCATCAGAAGGAACATGAGTTGATGCCAAGAATGTCGCTCTGGTCATGGATTTGGTGATAGGCACTAACGAAAGATTCACCCGTCAGGAAAAACAAGCAAGCCGCACTCACTGCCCACTCGGACAAAATAATGAGGGAGTGACAACTACCGAATACCCAATCGCCGAGTCGTGTAGTACCAAAAGAAAAGCCTGTATACGATCGCGGGCAAGGGAATGTGCGAATCCAGCAGGCGACTTGCTGGTCTTAACGCCGCCCCGATTCCCGACGCCACTCTCGCCGCAATGCGATACGAGAGGCGCGACCTTCTCCGTATTGTCGGTTCCAGAAGACGCTGGCCGGCTTCCTTCCGCGAAAACAATCGCGCTGCTGGAGCATTCCTTTGAGCCTTGCGGCACGCATCGGAAAACGAAAAATATTGATGATGATAAGCGACTGCTCGCGGGTTGTAGAGCAGCCGCAAACCTGCTTTGCTTAGGCGATAACCAAGTTCGATATCTTCAAAAGCGGCTCCCGTGAAGTCTTCATCGAATTGTCCGTGGGTTCTCAGGAACTCTGTTTTCAAGCTTAAGTTGCAAGTGTAGAAAAAGTGAAAACTGATCTGTCTCTTGTTTCGAAACTGTCGGTAAGCAAAGAGGGGTCCCGCCTCTCCATACCACCTCATGAAGGGCGTGGCTTTGATTTCGGGGGGCCACGTCACATATCCTAAAATTGCCACAGATGTTTCAGGGTTCTCCCTGTGCCATTGGAGATGCTGAAAAACAAGATTGCGCGCGGGAACAATGTCACTGTCTGTAAAGAGGATTATGCCTGTGCGCGCCTCTCTAATTCCCAAGTTACGGGCCGCAGCGGGGCCTTTGTTTGGCTGCCGAAGATAGCGAATCGGAAAGGGTGACCGCCGGCTCAGTTCAAGAACTGCCGACTCCGTACCATCCGTGGAACCGTCATCAACAACCAGCAACTCGTGAATTGACTCGGATGACGACTGGGCCATATACCCTTCCAAGGCCTTTTTCAACAACACTTCGCGATTGAAGGTTGGAATGACAACTGTGAGCGAATCTGGAACCACCTTTGTACCCATTCTGCTCCTAAGCACGAGTGAGAACAAAAATCTTTCGGTATGATGGTTCGTGGTTAGCCAGATCCAAAAACCATCTGAGTATTCCAGGCACAGTCAGCAGACCTAGGCGAAACAGATAGCCCCATGGCTTAAACATCTCTTTGCGCATCATCCAGTAATGAAATCGGAGGGTTTCGTTGGGAATGATCCTTACTACTTTCCAGCCGGGTGGCAGATCGACGAACAAGTCTCTGTCTGGAAATGGATGAAGTATGTGCTCTTCCAGCCAAATCGGAGGAAGTAGTCCACCGCTCTGGTAGTCTCCGCGTAGTCGTCGGTCCAACTGGAAGGCGTCTGGTCCGCAGGGATAGCCGAATAATACCAGGCTTCGAGCAACCCGCAAGATCTCAGTGATCGTATTCTTTCGCCTGTCCGGAGCAATGTGCTCCAATACATCTGAGACGACCACGGCGTCAAACACAGAATTCCGGAATGGGAGTTGATCTGCTGAGCAAATCACTGGGCGCATCGACTTTTTCGGTCGAAACTCGAACTTGACATCGCATCCCATAAAAGGATAGGAGGAGAACTCCCCCATTCCGAGCGATCCTGAACCAACTTCCAGAACACTACCACCTCTGGCAATGTGCTGTTCCAATTCTCTCAGGATGGGGAAGTAACGCGCCGCGCGGTTAAGCAACCGGGATGATCCTCCTCGCATGCCGAGCGCAGGTGTGGGCCACATACAAGCGCGGCTCGAAGTACTGGGACAGCAAGTCCGAGTCGTTCTTCAGCCCCGAATTGCAGATCGCGTGACTCGACGTGTCCTCAGCGTCCCAGGCTGGGCTGTACACAGCTCCGCCCCGTCACTTACAGGGGCAAGTGTTATCTAACCATTTGGTATTCAATTGTTTACAACGCAACCGGTCCATCTACTTGGGGCCTTCCTCGAGAACGTCGGACTGGCTCTTGCGCCGGCTCAGCCGGCCCCAAATTTTGCCCATGCTGGCGCGCATATAAGAGCCATTCTGCGAGGCCAGCAATGTGTGGGCCTTGAGTGTTGTGAAAATCTCTTTGGCGAAGATTTTTCCCGAATCCTGCGAATCGATCTCAACCCACCGGGCTTGAGCCAGAATCCACACAACGCCGAAAGCGAACGCAAGAAATGTGCCCAAAAACATGATGACGAGCCGTGGAGGGAATGACTTTCTCTCCGGCACGCTAGCAGTGTCCAGTACCTTGACACTGGGTGTTTCCTTGGCTTCCTGAACCTTGGCCAGCTCGAACTGTTGGGTCAGCGTTTCGTAGACCACCTCCGCGATCTTTGTCCGCCGGAAGAGGTCCGCGTAGGTAACGCCGAGTAGCGGCAGCTTGCGAATCGAGGGATAGAGCAAATCACCACCAGGGTTGCCGGCGGTAATGCTGGCGTCGGTACCGCCCAGTTTTTCGAGTTGGCGCTGAAGCTCGGCGATACGGGCTCGGGCTGCACGCACGCGCACGTTGTTGTCGGTGTAGGTTTGCTCCAACATCTTGAGCTCGGACTGCGCGACGATGAGATGTCCCTGCAAGGTAGCCGCCGCTTCCACCATGGCGCGGCCCTGTTCTTTGATATCAATGGCCGTGTTCTTACTGGCGAATACGCTGAACTCCTGTGCTGCCTGGTCTAACTCCTGCTTGACCACCTTGAGCCGCTCTTCGAGAAAGACCCGCTCGCGGCGAGCTGCCGAGGTGCTTACTTCCGCTACCAAGCGGTTGAGTTCTCCAACGTACGCCTGGGCCATCGCGGTGGCGCGCCGCGGATCCCTATCCGTGACCGTGATCGTGATGATTCCGCTTTTGCGGTCCTCCGATATCGAAGTGTCCTCGCTCAATCTCCTTCGGGCATCCTCAGAAAGTCGAATGTCGTAGACTTTTTTCAGATCGAAGCCTTCAATCAAGCGATCCTGCACGGTTCGACTGCGCAGGATGTCCACGAACAGCGCGCCGGAACCCTTGAGCCCAAGCAGATCGCCAGCAAACGCACTGAGCCCTCCCGTGCGGGCCGATAGTGCCGCCATCATGGCCAGGTTGGAGCTCGATTGGGTGTCCGGCGGCATCAGACGCGCCGTGGACTCGTACCGTTTGGGAATCAGGAAAGCGATCAGCGTGAAGGCGACAAGGGCGCAGGCGGTCACTCGCCAAAGCAGCCGGCGCTGGTCCCAGAGAAGGCGCAGGCGGGCAACGCTCTTCTCGCGGGCCGCTTTCTCGCCGGCCTCCTCGGCCAGCGTGCGCTCCAGATCGGGCTGCTCAACCACCTCGTACTCCGAATTGGGCGTAGTTTTCATCGATAGCAAACAACCTTCGTCTCAACCGTTCAGTGCTCCGCGCCGCAGCGTTGCGCTTACGGCAGACGAGGCTCCGTCGCGAACCCCAGCTCGAGCGACGCCGTGACGTTGTTAACTCTCCCCGAGAAAAGGACCGGGTACCGGCCGATGCGTTCGACTTGAAAGGCGCTCTTCACGTAGATCCCTGACCGCCTGTACAGCTCGTGCCGCACGGAAAAGTCCGTCCAATGCGCGCCGCCCGGGACAAACGAATCGCTGACCAGGGACTTCTTGAAATTCAACTCGAGCTTGTTCGTGGTCGAAATCCAGTAAGTCAGCCACGCCTGGTAACCGGTACCCGCCCGGCCGATCGAATTGCCTAAGATAACGCCATTATTCGTATAACCATTCTTGTAGATGAAATGCCAGTAGTGGAGAAAGCCAACTGGGCTGCCACTTACACCTGCAATTCGGGTTCCTTCACAGTGCGGGTCGCACAGGGACGCGGTGAACGTCCCTTCCATGCGGAGATCGAATTTCGGAAGTCCGGGAAGGCGCGGAAAGTAAACTCCCGTGTTGGCGGCCATGCGTGTTGGCGCGTCGAAGGGATGGATGTTATCGCTGCCAAGAAATTCACCGTAAAAAGTCCCGAAACGGCCGAACCGGTACTGAAAGTCAAATGAGATGTGCTGGTCGCTCAGGCTTGGCCCGCCGATCAGCTGTCTGTGCAGTTCGCGGAAAGGGAAAAGTACTTTAAAAAAAACGTCGATGCCGTTAGGGCGTCCTTGCCCGCCGTAAATGGCCGTGTGAGTAAGTCCAAACTCAAACCTACGCGTCATCTTGAAGCCGAGGCGCTGACCTTGTATCCACGGCCGTGCCGCCACCTGGTGTCCTCCAAGGCGCCCCACGAAGAAATCCACGCGCATCGGCCCAAAGACCTTGAAAACCCACGGCAAGCGGAAAGGCACGACGCGGTTGATGCGCAGCATGTTCACCGGTTCGGCGTTGTTGCTGAAGAGCATTCCGCCGCTGTGGCTGGTACCCCACCAGAGACTTTGCCGCCCGAACGAAATCTGCCAGTCCTTGAAATTCATTCCGACGTAGGTATCGAGCAGGCGAAACCGGTTCACCGGCTCGAAGAGGAGGCTGGGTGGAACTGGAATTCCGTCCATCTGTGCAATCAACTGCCGTTGGCTATCGCTCAACGCCGGAGCGGAGGGCGCGTGCTGGAATTCGCCCCAGGCATATCCAAAGAACGGACCGAAACTGCCGCTAAGCGCGCTGCCGGTGACGATGTTGGCGCCGCGGCGGAACGGCCGGCCGTAATCGTTTGCCACCGTCTGGCCGAGATGGTAGCTGTCGTTCAGCACGGGCCCGCTGATGCTCATGGCTCTCGCATACACGCGTTCAACTCGGAGCGAAGGGTTCATGCCACTGCCCGGCCGATCGAGCTCCAGCGCGAACTCCTTCTCCAGCGCCATTTGAAGCTCCGCAACTTCTTTGGAGGGGGCGCGATCATCCAGGATTCCTTCCCGGATCGCTTGGCCCGATTCGTCTGTAAGCCGGGCACACTCGCTGCGAGTCCACGGACGCATTCCGCGAAAATCGCTGTTGATATAGCGCAGGGCGGCCAAGCGCTCTAAAGCTGGATAAACCCAACTTTCCAGCAGGACGTACGGGGAGCCCGAACTCTCGACTGGCTGGTATGTCTCCGCTGCTTCGGCATCGGTAAAGTCCCGCCAGTTCGCGCCGCCGAGCATGGGGTCATGATGCTCGCGGTACACATGCTTGCCGACAAACCATCCAATCAAGCCGCCGACCACTACATCCGATGGGAAGTGCTGCTTGCTCTTCACGCGTGAAAAGCTCACTGCGGAGGCTAGCCCGTAGGCCAACACCTTCGTCAGTGGACCGGGATATTCGTGGGCAATGACGCTGGCTACGGACCACGCCGCGGCAGAGTGGTTCGAAGGAAACGAAGTGCTGCGCTGAAGGAAGTTGCCCTGCGCCGCGTTTTGGAACGGTCGCTCCCGGCCAGTGGAGTATTGAATGGCAGAAGTCAGCATGAAGCTATTCACAAGTGCCTCGCCGCTCAGCAGTCCGGTCTCGCGTTTATGATCGTCGTTCGTGACCTTGCCCCACAGATACAAACCGCCTGCGGCACCAATCAGCGAATACGCGCCGGCGTCGGAAACCCTGCGAAAGCGCTTCAAGGTGTCGGGCGAATTTGAAAAGTGTCTGCTCACGTCCCGGTCCGTCGCCATCAAACTCGCGGTGACTCCTGCCAGCGGCACCAGCCAGGTGGCGTCCCGCAAGCGAAGCCGGCTGGGGCTGGTCCAAATCGCTTTCTGGTCTCGCGCGACGTTCTTCAGCAGCGGCAACCCAAGTGCGTTTTGTTTCGGCGCTTCTTCCCATGGCGGCGTTTTCCTCGCTCTGCTGGCTTGCTTCGATTTCGCAGCGCCTGCTTGCTTCGGGGCGGCCGATGACGAAACCTGCATCTGGCCGTTTGCCGCTTGCTTCGAGCGCTGTGCAGGCGACTGGTCATTCGCCGCAAACCCCGGGCGAACCGGCAAAACCAGCACGACACAGGCTGCAATCATGCGCACTTTCATTGCGTCTCTCACAAACCTCACCGCAACGCGATAGAAGCCGTAACTGCCGTGGAGGCAGCAAACTGCGCCAAGCCCATCAAGTTCTTCCAGAACGTGGAGCCACCGACGGCCTTCTCCGGCACCACGATCATGTCTCCTGCCTCAATCCTTGTAGACAGCACGCTTCCACTCCACCAACCATGCTCTCCGCCGCTCACCACAGCCCCGTTCGCACGCACGATGAAAATGGCGCTCTTTTCCGCCAGGTTTGTTGGGCCGCCGGCGCGACGCAAGTACCATGCCGCGTTCTTGCGCGGTTCGTGGGTAATCGCATTCGAGTTATAGACCTGGCCGGTGACGATCACGAAGTCTGGACGCTTGGGGATGAAGAGCGTGTCCCCGTTGCGAAGTTCGATGTCGTCTGTCGAATTCTCGAACTTGGCCAGATCGGAATAGAGACTGATCACCAATCTCCCGGATACGGGGGCCTGTCGGAGTTGATCCAGAACGCGCTGATGCTGTAGCAGGGCCGCTTGTTGCAAGGCCGCCTGTTCGGCGGCGCTTGCGGTGAACGAGACTTTGATGGCAGCGCTATCCTCCTCGACACGCCGGATCAACTCTTGCCGGCTCTTTTCCTGGAACTCGCGGACGTCTGTGCGTTGCAGGACCGCCGCGCGTGGATAGGCGCTGGGCAGGAATCCGCCGGCGCGCTTAAGCACCGAACTCAATCGCTCTCCGGGCCGAATCCCATACCCGCCAGGATGCTGGACTTCCCCTCGCACGGTGATGGAAGCTCCCAAGTCATTCCAGCCGGCGATTTGACGAATCGCGAGCGTGTCGCCATCGCGGAGGGGAATGTCGTTAAGTGGGTCCCCCGCGAGTGCCGCGGCGATGTTGATATCCTGGTGCTGGACGACGTCCTGTTGATCGCCCACCAAGTAATGCGTCAAATCTGCGTTCTCGGTAAAAGCACTGCGCTTCAATCCGCCCGCCAGACGAATCAAGTCACTCGCGCGAAGATTTGTGGTCAGCGGGTAGCGCCCCGGCTTGCCGACTTCGCCCTTGATGTAGACACTCGGTGGGTCCGCCTTGGCGAGGTTCTTGTGAATCACGATGCGGTCGCGAGGCTGCAGCAAAACGTTGTCAATCGGATTTCCGGCCAAGGCCTCGGTGAGGTTGACGCTGAAAATCTTTAGCTTGCTGTCTGGCCCGTAGCGGAACACCTGTGCGTTTTCCACCTGGGCATCTGGAGTAATTCCCCCCGCGAGGTGCACTGCGTCACGCAGGTGCGCGATGCCGGAGGTTCGGTAGGTACCGGGAGCGCGTACCTCTCCCAGCACGGAAACGATGGGCGGGTTTTCGAAATCGTACCGGCTGAAAATGCGGACTGTATCGAGCGGCTTGAGTACCGGCGATGATTCCGGTCTTTCAATTGCCGCACGCAGGTCAAATCCTTCGACGCTGGGGTGGTTATCCGGGGGATTCAGGCGAATAATCTCCGCATACTTGGCCGCGGGTTCCGGCAGCAGATCCGTGTAAGCGGCGACCAAGTCGCTGACCTTCAGCCCTTCCCGATAGGTGTATCGCCCCGGGCGCAGCACGTGTCCCTGCAGATAGACGGCGTCCTGATTGTAGGGAGTGATGGGGAACACTCTGATCTCGTCACCTTCCCGGACCTCGAAGGAATTCAACTGCGGCGGAGCCGAAGTGGGATCGGAAGTTTCCGGAAGGTCCAGACTCATCATCGTGCGCTTCTGATGCGCCTCGACTCGCTGTACTTGAACATTGCGCAGGGTTGCCGTTGGCAAGATTCCCCCGGCAAGCTCCAGCACTTCCGTGATCGACTTTTCCGCCCGAAGTTCGTAAATGGCGGGGCGCCTGACCATCCCGTCCACTGTGACTTTCGCCCCGATGGGAGGCACAAGCAGCGTGTCGCCATTTTCCAGGCGTTTCAGGTCGGACCGCAAACCGTGCAGCAGCAGGTCATAGACGTCGACCTCTTGCACCAGTTGCTTGCCGCGGAAATGGCGCAGAGTGCGCAGCGAGCCGCGGTCCGTGGGCCCGCCCGCCGCGAAGAGGGCATTCAGGGGCGTGGACAGCGAGCTGATGTCGTATGCGCCCGGGTGCGTAACGTCGCCGACCACATAAATCCGGATCGTGCGCAAGCGCGAGAGCGAGACATCCGCGGACACGTCGCGGAATTGCGTGCGCATGATTTGCTGGACGTTGCGCTGCACGTCGGCGAGCGACTTTCCGCTGACGAGGATCGGCCCGACCTCGGGCAATGCCACTCTCCCTTCATGGTCCACAGTGCGCAACAACCGCTGCGAAATACTGCCCCATAGATCAAACGCCAGACCATCACCCGGCCCCACTACATAATCCGGGCCCACCGGAAGATCCATCGGCACAACGTCTGGTTCGAGGAATGTCCCTTGAAAGACATCTTCGCCAAACCGCCTGAGCAGCCCTGAACGCACAGGGAATTGCTGATACATATCGTAGAGAGACGGAATGTCCGCGAATGGATTCGGCTTGTGAATGAGCGCGGAACTTTCCGGCTCGTGACTTCCTTCGCCGCCCAGGCGCCTGTCTGCAGGGGACCGGGTTGTGGACCGCATGGATCCGGCGGCAGTTGCCGTTGCGGCGCTTTCCACTGCTTGCAGGTCGCCCGGAGCAGGCACACGCCCCGCCTGGGCGCGAACATCCGCTGATCCGAGTAATTCTATCGAGTTATCAAGTCGCGGTGAGATTGCTGAGTCCGGCTGACCGCTCACCTGGAGCTGCACTCTGCGGAGCTCACCACTCGCATCGGCTTCGCCGGCGGCCGAAGCCCGTTCGTTCAAGGCTCGTCGAAGATCCGAAGGAATACTCTCCGGGGACTGCTCTTGGGTTTGACTCGGCCTCGGCGATTCGTTCGGAACGCGGCGCGGTTGCCGCTGCTTGTCGCTCTGCCCGAAAGACGTTGCGGAGCGACCGGAAGGCGATTCCTCATTTTCGGTCTGCAGGACGCGGTCGGCTCTCAATTTTTGCTCCGCGGCATCGGCAGCAGCCCGAAGCCGTCCGCGCTCCTTCAGCATTTCCTGTCGCTCGACGCCGAGCTCGGAAGCGGGGTTCACTTTCGGCATCAGATAGCCGTAACGTTGGAGCAGCCGGGTTGCCACCGCACGAAACTCGAGGTCCTGCGTCAGCCGCGTGTAGATCGCCTGGTCGGTCATGTCCTGGTCGTCGATCAACTGCCCGCGGTCCGCCGCTTCTTTCGCCACCCATCGCTTCAATTCAACGAGCAGCCCGGCGTCCGTCCGCAAGACCTCCTGAACCTGAGTTGCTGTCGCCGCCACGCGGTTCAGGTTTTGCGCAGCCAAGTCGGATGTGGTCGAAGGATTCGAAGCAGGCTGCTGTGAGCACACCGGGAAAGCGCCCGCGAACAGCAACAGCATTGCCGCCACGAGCAGTGGAGCAAGCGCTAAAGATCGAGCAGGATTATTTTTCATGACGTTCTTCCCTCTACTGGGGTCGCCCTCCCAAGATGCGTTGCTTCAGGCGGAGCGCGCCGAGAACCCCTTGTTCGGAAGCCTCCACGCGGTCGGCATGGATATCGAGAGATGCCCAGTAATAGACGCTGAGGTTTCGCTCCGGCGCCAACGCGAGAATGCGCATCTGCGGGAATCGCTCGAGGAGCGTCTTGCAAAGAAACGGCTGCTCGTTCATGTCATCGAACGCGGCAATCAGGACATCCGGATGGGTCTGCTCGACACCGGACTCAATTTGTTTTTCGTCCTGGACTTCGCCGACAATCTCGATGTCCGGCTGGTCGGAAATCGTCGCCATCAGAAGCTCGCGCATCAAGCGCGGCCGATTTGCAACGAGCACTCGCGTTTTGTCCATGTAGCACCCCGCAATGTGCGCGGAGTATGCGAAATTCACTACGGGCTGGGAAGGCTCAAAAAGGGTCTAGGATTTTGGGTGCGGCCATACTTAGACCGCAGTCCGCAGAAAGATACCAAAAAGTACTAAGTGCGTACTGTGTAGAGGTCTAATCGGCTGGCGCGAGTAGGACGGGTGAAAACTTCCTCACTGCTTGAGGGCGGGGACACTGCACAACTCAACAATGGCGCCTCGGTCCGGAACTCCCATCTTATGCAGCATGCGGTGCACATGGTTTTTTACCGTCTGCTCGGATAGATTGAGGCGCGCAGCTATCTCTTTGTTGGTGAAGCCTTGAGCCAGCAGCGGTACCAGTTGCTGTTCCCTGGGCGATAGCCCCAGTTGGCGGCGGATGCGGTGCGTCCTGCGGGCGGGATTCTCCTGCGCGACGAAGTCGATCAACGTCCGGCAAAGCCGCGGAGGGCAAACTGCTTCGTCCTGGCAAACGGATCGCACTGCATTGATCACATCCATGGCGCCCGCTTCTTGCAAAATGTAACCAACAGCTCCGGATCGGATGGCGCTCAAGAAGACCTTCTCGTCGCAGGCCATGCCGACCAGCACAACCTTGACATCCGGCAGTGCGCGGCGGACCCCTTGAATGAACTCCAGTTCGCTCGCTTCCCCGGCCAGTGAGTGGAACAGAAGAACTTGTGGGTTGATGTCGACGATTTGATCCAGGGTGGCGCAGGAGAACGGAACGGCACCCACCATTGCAATGTCATTCCGCTTGTGCAAAATTCGCTCAAGCGACTCTCGCAGAAGCCGGTTGTCGGCCACTAAATAGACACTGATCTTGATGTCCACCTTCCCCCCAGGATCAACAAGTACGCAAGCGGTTCGTCTATAACGCCGAGTTGAACTCGGCCTAGAAACCTACTCTTGACGGGACCCCGTCATTTAATTGTTCATCATGAATCTGAACCCCGACACGCTAGAAAGGTTGCTACCCGAGGGCTGGAAAAGCTCGCAAAGCCGCTGGTGAAAACATACAAGCCGCCAGCGCGGCTGAAGTATAAGACCAATACTTGAGTAGTTGTCAACTATTTCTTTAAGTATCAGGTAGTTCGGCCGGTATGACTGCTGCTGGCTCGTTGTATGCCTTACAAGACTCACCACGTCTGGCAAGCACGCGCGGGTCGTGTCGGCGGAGACGGTTACTCAGGCTTGATCATACGTCCGTGGCACAGAGCGGCTATGAACATTGCGCCGTAGAGTCCCGGGACACGTCTCCTCAGGACCAGGCTGCGAAATGGACTCTTTCAATTGCGGCAGTACAAATCTCGGGCAGTGCAAAATGGCCCGTACGCCAGCAGCCGGGTAGTCAACTCGAGAAAGGGCGAAGTTCATCTTTGCGCGAAGACTCTTAGAATCAAGTCGTGCTCCCGGCGCGAACCGCGCTTCTGCTTCTCATGCGCATTTGGCGTTTTAAGCGTTACGTAAAATCAATGAGTTTCTCGCCGTCTGTGCGGCCGAGCATGACAATTCACCCCGCCTCCAAGATTGAGACCCCCTGAATTTCATTGAGTCCTTTCGCGCGTCCCGCCATCTAAGTCTTGACTAAACGTTCCAAACATGGCAGGCTGGGGAATGGAACAGGAGATGCGCCATGCCGTGGGAAAAGCAGTTTGACATTGACGAAGCGCTCGAACGGGCCAAGGACACCTTCTGGGCCCGGGGCTACGAAGCCACCTCGATGGACGTGCTGCTGAAACGGATGGGCATCAATCGCGGTAGTTTCTATGACACCTTCGGCAGTAAACGCGACGTGCTGATCGAAGCCTTGCAGCGTTACGACGCGCGCAATCGCGCAGCCCTTCTCCGGGCGGTGGCGGAGGGAAAGTCGCCGCGCGCGGCGATCGCGGCCATCTTCCGCAGCATGATTGACGGATCGCGCGGTCCCCAGGGGCGTCACGGCTGTTTCCTGGTCAATTCAGCTCTGGAAATTGCGCCGAAAGACAAAACAGTGGCTCGCATCGTTCGCCGGGGCTTCGCCGACGTGGAAGAGTTTTTTGCAGAGCTGGTACGGCGGGGCCAGCAAGCCGGTGAAATCCGGAAACGCCCGAGTGCGAGGCAAATAAGCCGCACGTTGCTGAACCAGTTGGTGGGATTGATGGTGCTGGTGCGGGGGCGCGCGCCCCGAGCCACGCTGGACTCGGTGGTGAAGCAGGCGGGGCGGATGCTGGGCTAGCGGGCCGGGATTTATTTTTTTGGCTTTGTATGGAACGAATGTTCCAAATAAAAAGGAGAAGAACAACCATGAACCTCAAACCACTGGACGAAAAGACTGCACCGGAAAAAGGCAGGGAGGCGCTGGCCCAGGCCCGCAAGCAAATCGGGTTTGTTCCCAATCTGCTGGGCACCATGGCCCACGCGCCTGCCTTGTTGCAGGCCTACCTGAGCGTCTCTTCCCTGTTCGACGAAACTTCGCTTACGGCCACGGAGCGCCAGGTGGTGCTACTGGCCGCCAGCGTGGAGAACCACTGCGGCTATTGCGTGGCCGCGCATACGGTCATTGCCTCCATGCAGAAAGTTTCCAATGACGTGGTGACAGCAATTCGCAATAGCGTGCCGATCGCGGACGCGAAGCTTGAAGCCTTGCGCAAATTCGTGGAAGAAACCGTGGAGACTCGCGGGTGGGCTTCCGAACCGGCGCGCAAAGGCTTTTTCGCGGCGGGATACACGGAGCCACAAGCGCTCGAAGTGATTCTCGGCATCGGCATGAAGACGCTCTCCAACTACACCAATCACCTCGCCGAAACTCCCCTCGACAACGCTTTTTGCAAAATGGCCTGGGGCGAATCAATTGGCAAAAGCGCCTGAGGCAAGATTGATTTATTGATGCGGCTTCGGCAACTTGTTCAGTCAGCGGCCATGCGTCCTTGCAGAACTTCCCCGGGAAGTGGAACCAGTGTGGACAGGGAAGGCGATTGCACGGCGTCGTAGCCGCTGCGAACCGGCGACTTGTATTCCGGCAGATTGCCATCCACCGGCATCCGCTCCATGCGAATGCCCAGCGTGCGCTCCAACTGAAATAAATCGGTGCGCTGATCCCGAGAGAAGAGCGTGGAAGCCACGCCGTGTCCGCCGGCTCGTCCGGTGCGCCCGACGCGGTGAATGAAGTTTTCCGCGATTTCAGGAAGGTCAAAGTTGATGACGTGGGCGATCCCCGTTACGTGAATGCCGCGTGAGGCGAGGTCGGTGGCCACCAGCACGCGGTAGCGGCCCTGCTGAAATCCAGACAGCGCCGCGGTGCGCTGCGATTGCGAGCGATCGCCATGAATCATGGCCGCCGCGAAGCCGTCGCGCGCCAGGTTCCGAGCAATGCGCTCGGCGCCGCGCTTGGTGCGGGCGAAAATCAGGCAACTTCCCTTCTCTTTAGCGAGCAGGTGGTGCAGCAGATCCTGCTTACGGTTGGCGACAACCTCAAACGCCTGCAGCCGGATATTTTCCGCGGGCTTCAGTGTAGAGCCGAACGCAAGCCGCACGGGGTTACGCAGGTAGTCGTGCACAAGGTGGGCCACGGAAGCTTCCAGGGTCGCGGAAAAGCACATGGTCTGGCGCGCGGTGGGCAGGACGCCCACAATTCTGCGAATCGCGGGAAGGAATCCCATGTCCAGCATGCGATCGGCTTCGTCGAGCACGAGCATGCGCAGATCGCGGAACTGAACCAGTTTGCGCTTGAGGAAGTCCTCCAGCCGGCCGGGCGTGGCCACCATCAAGCGCGCGCCATTGCGGATGGCAGCGAGTTGCTGCCCTTCCGCCAGGCCGCCAATCACCAGCGCCGCCGGGGAAAGTTGCTTGCCGCGCAGGGCGTTGAATTGCTCGACGACTTGCATGGCCAGTTCGCGCGTGGGCACCAGAACAAGAGCGGCGATGCCGGGCGTATTTTGTTTGAGGAGCATTTCCATCGCCGGCACCAGAAACGCCAAGGTCTTGCCGGTTCCTGTCTGGGCGGTAGCGAGCACATCCTTCCCTTCCAGCGCCTGCGGGATAGCCGCGGCCTGCACGGGAGTGGGGATTGAGAAACGAGCGGACTGCAGCCGTTCCTTCAGGTAAGTCGAAATCGGTAGTTCTGAAAAGTTGTTCATTTAGCTTTCTTGCTGGCAGGGGCGGTGGCGGTGCGCACAAGTTTCCGGGCGCGCGCGGCAACCTGCGTTGCCAGACGGTTTTTAGATTACGCTGAAAACGTACGGAGAAGACTGAAGGCGGGTATTCTCAGATCAGGTCAGGCACCAGAGGGACCGCACAACACAACCGAAGTATTAAGCGCAAACAGAGTGTAACACATCCGCAGGCAAAGTGTAAGGAATTTCTCGAGAGTTTCGCGCAGAGCCCCGGGCAAAAAAACGCCCGGCTCCGTGGACTCTCCCAATCCTTGGAGCCGGGCGCTGCTTACAGAAACAGACTACTCAGTCTTTAGAATCGCACTGCGATGAAGATCCCGGAGCGAACGCTATCCAGGATGAAGTAGCTGCCATTGTCATAACGCCCATAGCGATAGCGACCGTAGTAGCCGTCTTCGTAGCCGCGACGGAACCCTTCTCGGAAATAATAGTTGTAGTCACTGGGGCCCACGTAGAGGCCGTAGTAGCCAAAGCTGGCATCGCGGTACGCGAGACTGTTGCGGTAGTCAAAGCGCCAGCCGTCCATCCGATCGGCGCGTCCGGCGCGGAAGCCTTCTGCATAGCCATAGTTCAGCGCGTCCTGAATCAAGTTCACGCCGTACACGCTGGTGACGTAGTACCGCCCGCCACGCAGGTAGCGGTAGTTGGCGACCGTGTAGAAGTGCGGGTCGCGATGGTAATCGTGGTCGCGGTAGCTCCACAGCCGCGCTCGGTGCTGGCGCTGACGCTCCAGGTATTCCTGCTGGTAGCGGTACTGCTGCAAGCGGTGGAGTTTCTGCAGGAAATGTCCCTGCTCCTCTCCGCGGCGCAGGTCGTTATCAAAGCGCTGGCGGAATTGCTCCTGCTGCCGGCGGTTCTGGTCAATCAATTCGCGCTGGCGCCGATCGGAAAGACGCTGTCCAGGAGGTACGTCCGCACCGCCCCACCCTTCCTTCCTGCCCTGGTCCCAGCCCGATGGGCGGCCTGGTAGCGGTTGCAGTCGCGCTTGCAGTTCGCGATCCTGCTGCCGGCGACGTTCCTGCTCGCGCTGCTGGTCAAGCCTCAGCCGTTCCTGCTGGCCGCGTTCTTGCTCGCGGCGTTGCGCTTCCAATTGCTGTTGGCGCCCACGCTCCTGTTGAATGCGCTCCTGCTCACGGCGTTGCGCCAGTTCTTGCTGCTGTCGGCGCGCACGATCCTGTTGCGCGCGCTCTTGCTGTTGCTGCATTCGCTGCTCGGCCTGAGCTTGCTGGCGCTGTTGACGCTCGCGGTCTTGTTGCTGGCGATCGCGCGCAACCTGCTCCGAGCGTTGCCGTTGTTCTTGTTGCTGCCGGGCGCGTTGGTTTTCGGCCTGGGCCCTGCGCTGCACCTCGACCTGATTCTTGCGCTTGGACTGGTCCTCGCGCCGTTCTTGCCTTTCACGCTGCCGCCCGCCTTGGGAATAAAGCGGGGCTGAGGTCCCCAAAAGCAAGAGCAGAACTGCTGCGCTGGAGATTCCTCTGGTTATCTTCATGGGTTCTGCCTCCACAGTTGCTTGGATGCAGGTATGGCCGAAGCCGTCGCCTCATGGGTAAGCCCGGGAAATGGATGGCTTTGCGGCCGGTATGGGGTAACTGGCAAATGGTAGGGAGATTCGGCGAAGATGCTTCATAACGGTCAGAACTTGAATTGCGACGCCCACGTGTGTTATCGATGATCGAGTCTGGCGGCTTTCGCGTGGCTGACCCGATCCATCCCAGTATTTCTATAATTCGAACGGAGGAAACCAACCAATGAGGAAGCATCCCATCGCATTTTGTGTGTCGCTCATTCTTGGCATGGCGCTTCTGGCCAGCCCGGGATTGAGCCAGCAGGACAAAAGCAGGCGTCCCAGCCCGCCGGCCAAAGCCGACTGCAAGTTTGACGACGGCAAGAGCATCACCGTGGACTACTCCAGCCCGCGTATGAAGGGCCGCAAGATCTTCGGCGACTTGGTGCCATTCGGGCAGGTGTGGCGCGCCGGGGCCAACGAAGCGACCACTTTCGTCACCGACACCGACTTGATCGTCGGCGGCAAGGCTGTGCCCGCGGGCAAGTACACTTTGCACACCATCCCGAATCCAGACAAGTGGACGCTGATCATCAGCAAGAAAAGCAGCGGCTGGGGCATCCCCTATCCGGGAGAAGCGGAAGACTTCGCGCGCACGGACATGAAAGTCTCCACGCTGAAGGCGCCGGTCGAAAACTTCACCATCTCCATCGAACACGCCGGCAGCCGTTGCACGCTGCACATGGACTGGGAAAACACGCGAGCTTCTGTGGAGATTTCTCAAAAGAAATAAACGGGGGCGCGGGCTTCGAAGCAAGCGCCGCGGAAAGACACTTTAAGGCCACTTCGCGGCCCAGGTGGCCGCCGCGTCACTCCAGGGTGACGTAGCGCTCCAGCCGCGCGACCTCCTTCGCGTTCACGTATTTCCCGATTTCCTTGCGGAACTTCTCGATCGTGTCGTAGGGGCGGTACTCCTTGAACTCGCGAAGCATGCGCCGGCCCAGGCCGGGAATCGTCTGGATGTCTTCGTCGCTCGCGGTGTTCAAGTGAATGGGGATGAAGACGTACTGCTCGAGTCGCGCCACTTCTTTTTCGTCCACGTACTTGCCAATCTCCTTGCGGAATTGCGCGAACGATTTGAAGGGCCGGTACTCCTGGAATTCGCGGGCCATGCGGTTGCCTGCCCCGGGGATCATGCGGATTTCGTCCGCCGATGCGGAGTTGAGGTTGATGTGCAGGAACATTCTTCCGTACAGCTCCGTTAACTGTTCCTTGCTGAGCGACGCAGCCAGAAAGGCATCCAGTTCTTTCATGCTCAAAAAGGGGCGGCGCTCCAGAATGCCTTTGACGAGCGCCGCGTTCATGTGCGGCAGCGCCGACAGTTCCTGCTCGGTGGCCATGTTCGGCTCCACGAGCCCTTGCTGGCGCCCGAGTTGCGCATAGGCGGGACCGCAAAAGCCGGCCGCCAGCGAAATCCATGCCATCGCCGTGAGGATGCGTCGTGCCATTCGGTTCATTCGTCTTCTCCTGAGTTTGAGGATGGATGCTTAGATCGCGGGACCAACGCCGGATGGCGAAACGCGTAGGCCAGCCCCAACAACCCAATCTGAATCATGACGCCCGGCGCCAACGCTGGGGGTGACTCCGACTTCATCGCTTCGCGAAACAAAGTGATGCCGGTAAGCGAGGGATTGGATTCCTTCTTAAATTCCATTTTACCGTTCCAGTGCAGACCGGTGCCCACGACCCCGCTGATCATGAATAGAACCATCAGCGCCTGCCAAACACGCACGGGCGCGGTACCGCGCGAAACCGCGTGCCATCCCAGCACCACAAAAGCCAGCGCAATAAGAATGAGCGGGACCCACTGCGTGGGCTCTTCGGTGTGCCCCACCAACAGCAACTCCGCGCCCACGCCAAGCAGCCCCAGCAAAAGGATAGCGAGAATGAAGCGGCGAAGCGTCTCCAGCGTGTTCCGATGGCGGTGAAGGGATTCCATCCCAGTCAGGAAACGCGACTCCGGATTCGTTCAAGCTGGAAATGCCCTGAGAGCATGAAACCTGATTCTACCGCAAGTGGCTTGGGAATGCTGTGTCGCCACAGGCGGGCTGAAAAAGGCCGGCCGACACGAGCGCCGTGGTAAACATTGAATGCGCGCTGCGAAGAAGATAGAGTGCGCGTTTTCATCGGTCGAATTTCACACTGTCCTTGCTGGAGCTTTTCCGGACGTGCAAGCAGAGCGCACAAATCCCGAGACGCCACTCAGGCGCACGATGGGACTTTTTCCCGCGGCGGCGATGGTCGCGGGCATCATCCTCGGCGCGTCGATTTTCGTGCAGCCATCGGAGATCAGCCGGCATGTGTCCAGCATTCCCGCAATGTTTGGAGTGTGGCTGGCGGCGGGCGCGCTGACGTTGTGCGGCGCCCTGGTGTGCGCGGAACTTGCGTCTGCGTTTCCGCAGACCGGTGGCGTTTACATCTTTCTGAAAGAAGGAATTTCGCCGGCCGCCGGATTTCTGTGGGGCTGGGCGATGTTCTGGAGCGTGCATTCGGGGATCATCGCAGCCATTGCGGTGGTTTTCGCGCGCTACGTGGGGCACTTCACGCCGTTGGGAGACACCGGAGTTCGCGTGGTGGCCATCGGCGCAATCCTGCTGCTTTCCGGCGTCAACTACCTCGGCGTGCGGCTGGGCAGCAGCGTGCAAACCATTCTGACATCGGCCAAGGTGCTGGCCATCGCGCTGATTCTGATTTTTGTTTTTGCACTGGCGGCGCCGGGGCAAGCTGCGGAGCAAACGCCCTCGGCGATGGAGTTGCCGCCGCTGCGTGCGTTTTTGCTGGCGCTGATTGCCGGGCTGTTTTCATTCGGCGGGTGGCACATGGTCACCTACGCCGCCGGAGAAACGCGCGACGCGGAGAAAACCATTCCGCGCGCTCTGCTGATTGGCACGCTCGTGGTGACAGCCTGTTACCTCGGACTTAACGCGGCGTATCTGCGCGTGCTGCCGTTATCGAAGCTAATCGCATCGGAACGCGTGGCCGCGGACGCAGCAAGTGCGCTTGTGGGCAACTGGGGCGCCGCTGCGGTCTCCGTGCTGGTGATTGTTTCCGCGCTGGGCTCGCTGAACGGAATTATTCTGGCGGGCCCGCGCGTTTACTTTGCCATGGCGCAGGACGGGCTGGCGTTTCGCTGGCTGGGCGCGGTCCATCCGCAATTTCAGACGCCGCACACGGCTATTCTGCTGCAAGCGTTGTGGTCGAGCGCGCTGGTAGCCACGGGCACCTACCGCGTGCTGTTCACGCGCGTCATTTATACGGAGTGGCTGTTTTTCGGGTTGATGGCGCTTGGGCTATTCCGCCTTCGTCGCCGCCCCGGCTACGCGCCTGCGGCGCGCGTGTGGGGCTATCCGGTGGCGCCGCTACTGTTCATCGTGGCGTGCGCGGCCATTGTCATCAACCAGATTGTGGAAGACCCGAAGGAGAGCGCGTTTGGACTTCTGCTCGTCGCCGCGGGCTGGCCGGTCTATTATTTCTGGGCGCGCAGAGGCGCCGCGCAAGGAGCATCCACGAATGGCCATCATTGATGTCCACAATCACTACTACCCGCCGGCTTACATCGACGCGCTGCGCAGCGGCACCAGCAACGTGCGCATCACGGAAGATGCCGAGGGAAATCCCTGGCTGCACTATCCGGGCGATTACAATATCGCCGTCCGCGGCCACCGCGACATCGACTACCGCGCCGGCGTGCTCGCCGAACTCGGCGTGGATACGCAAGTCATCTCGCTGACCACGCCGGGCACGCACGTGGAATCCGCCGCTACGGCCGCGCGTCAGGCCAGCCTGGTGAACGACGCGTTTGCCGCAGCGGTGCGCGACCACAAAGGCCGCTTCGCTGCGCTGGCCACGCTCCCGCTGAACGATCCCGCTGCGTCGGTGCGCGAGCTGGAGCGCGCGTGCACGCAGCTCGGCATGCGCGGCGCCATGCTCTTCAGCAACGTGAACGGTGTGGCGCTGGCGGATGCGCGCTACAAGCCGCTTTACGAGGCAGCGAATGCGCTCGACGCCGTGTTGCACATCCATCCGACGAGTCCGGTTGGCGTCGAGGCCATGACCGAATATTGGCTGATGCCGCTGGTGGGTTTCCTGATGGATACTACGCTGGCCGCGGCGAAGCTGGTTTTCGCTGGCGTGCCGGAAAAATTCCCGCGCATTCGCTGGGTGCTAAGCCACCTCGGCGGAGCGATTCCCTATCTCGCCGAGCGGCTCGACCGCGGCTTCCACGCGTTCAAAGAATGCCGCGTGAACATTCCGCGTCCGCCCAGCGAGTATCTGAAAAAGTTTTACTTCGATACGGTAAATTTCGATCGCGATGCGCTGCTGCTGGCCATCAAATTTGCCGGTGCCGACCACATCCTCGCCGGCAGCGACTACCCGCACCAGATCGGCAGCATTCCGGCAATGCTGGAGTCCATCCGTGGCCTGCCAATTTCCGAAGCCGATCGCGCGAAGATTCTCGGAGGAAATGCGTCACGGCTACTGAATCTATCTTAATTGGTTCCGTGCGGAAAGAGTACAAGGCCAATCAATCCGATGCGCCAGGTTCTTGCCCAGCAAGCCGCCGCCGCAATCCTTCCATGAGTGGCTCGCTGTACAATTTTCGATAGCTCGGCATTTTCTGCAGCACAAGTGAAAAGGTGCGTTCCTCGAAAGCTTCTTGCAACTTCTTTTGCGCCCGCACACGATCGCCTAGTTCACTGTACCCCCAGGCCAAAAAGATCGGCGCAATATACTCATTCACGGAGCGCTTCTCGAGCTCGGCGAGCGACTGCCGGGCCTGGTCATGGCGGCCAGCAGCCGCCTGGCACCATGCCAGAAGTCCCAGATGAAATGGCGCCCCGGACAACTTCTCAACAGCCCGCCCGAAGCCCTTCAGCGCTTCCTCCCAATCCGACCGCGCGGCGAGAGCCAGGGCCAGCATCCAGACGGCTTGCAGCGATTCCGGCTCGAGTTCCTGGGCGCGACGCTCGTGTGCGATGGCCTCTTCCACGTGATCGGCAAATAGCACCATGAATCCGGTCATGGCTTGGGCGTAGGGAGATTGCGGATCCAACTCGCTGATGCGACGCGCCTGGTTCACTGCCTCTTGCGTGGAGCCGCGGCTCTGCATGGCCCATGAATACCAGCCCCGGCAGAAAATGTTGGATGGGTCGAGTTCGAGCGAGCGCTCGAAAGCTGCAATAGCTGCCGGCGCATTCCAATCGTAGACGAGCAAAAGGGCGGCCTCCACGGCCAGTCCTGCGGCAGATTCTCCGTCGAGCTCGCGCGCCTTCTTGAGCTCCTCTCGGGCCCGCGCCTGGCATTCGGAAGGCGGGATCAGCCCGTAAATTCCCATGATGACGAGGGTCTCCGCTAGCCCGACGCGTGCAAGAGAATAAGTCGGATCCTTTTGAATGGCCTGTTCGTACGTGCGCCGTGCGCCGCGCAGATCGAGCTTGCTGTAGCGGAAATGTCGGCCTTTTAAGAGCAGTTGATACGCTTCCAGATCGGCGGTATGCCGCGCCGGAGTTTTCGCTGCGGCAGAACCAACCAGGCGGAGTTTCAGCGCCTCCACGACTTTCATCGCAATTTCATCTTGAATAGCAAAGACATCCTCTAACTTGCGGTCGAAGCGCTCGGACCAGAGTTGATAGCCGTCCTTCGCATTGACGAGCTGCGCCGTCACGCGCAATTGCGAGCCCGCCGTGCGCACGCTGCCCTCGAGCAGCGTCGTTACGCCGAGCGCTTCCCCGATTTTCTGCATGTCGCGCGCCGAATCCTTGAACCGGAACGCAGAGGTGCGCGAGGCAACTCGTAGTCCCGGGAGCTTCGACAGCGAGTTCAGAATTTCCTCAGCGATGCCCTCGCAGAACCAGTCCTGGTCTTTCGCCGGACTCAAATCCGCAAAGGGCAGCACCGCAACGGATTTTTCCTGTGTCGCATCGCTGGATGCTTCACGAACCGCAGCGGTTTTTTGCGACGCTCCGCTGGAAATCTCCAGCCCGGCCTTGCGCAAGCCGTCCATCAAATGCTCAACGTACTTAGGCTCCCACCACTTCATGAGGTCCTTGCGTACAGTGGTGGCGATGTTGGGCCGCAGCCTGAGCAGATCTCGCAGGGCTTTCGCGGCTGCGTCGGGTTCCGCAAGCTGCCCGTGGACGGCCGCCAACCCCATGTGCGCGCCCCAGTGGTTCGGCAGATTGCATTTGAGCACGAAACTGAGTGCGCCGCGGTAGTCAGATTGGTGGTAGGCGGTGTAGAAGTCGGCATACCAATACCATCCCGGATGATTGGGATTGAGCTGCTTGGCGCGTCCTGACAGCGCCAGGCCGCGCTCCCAGTCACCCGTGTAGGTCACCAACTCCCCGAGAAAAGCGATGGAGTTGCCGTCCATGGGGTTGAGTGCAGCGGCGCGCTCCGCCGCATTCCGGAAGCCCTCAAGTTCCTTTTGGAAGAAGAGCGCCTGGGCCAGACTGAAATAGGACAGATGGTTGGATGGCCCTGCCTCGACAGCTCTCCGCGCGGCAGCTAACCCTCTGGTCAAAGAGTCAACCTGAAGGTTGAATCCTTGGGCATAGTCCTGGACACGAAGCAATGCCAGCATAGCCCAAGCATCGGCATAAGCCGGTGACTTGCGGACCACCAACTCCAGGCCAGCCCACGCATCGGCAAGCTCTGCGGGGGTGACTCGCTCGAAGTAGCCGAAGCTGCGCAGCACTGCTTCGTAAGGGCTGAAGGTGTCAGGGGAGCGGTGCCGGAGCGCTTCGCTCATCGTGCGTGGCAGAACGCCGTTCATGTCAGCGACGGTGGAAACAATCTTCGAGACGAGCTCATCCTGCAATTCGAAAACTGCTTCCTGGTTGAATTCACGCTGATAGGTTTCAGCCCAGAGATGGGCGCCGGTCGTTGTATCGACGAGCTGCACGGCAACTCGCAATTTCGTCCCAGCCAGACGCAGGCTACCCTCCATCACGTAGCGCGCGCCGAGTTCTTTGCCGGCAGAAAGCACATCGGCCGCCTCACCTTTGGTTCGCGCGGTCGAACCACGCGCAATGACCCGCAGATACGAGAAACGCGAAAGCCCGGTGACGATCTCTTCGGTAAGCCCCTCGGCTAATGCCGTGAGTTCGGCGTTCGCGCCGCTATACTTGAACGGCAGCACGGCAACCCAAAACCCCTCGTCCGCGCGAGCGCGCCCGCTATCGGAATCTGCGCGCGCGGATTGCACTTCCCTCGATGCCGTGGTCACAGGCGCGGCGGCTCCAGCTTCGGGAATCTCCAGCCCGCCCTTGCTGAGCCCCTCGATGATTCGGTCCATCAGCCCGCTCGAGTAGTGCCAGCACTCGATGAATTGGCGCGCATTCACTTCGATATTTTCGTCAAGCTTGCGCAATTCCTTCACAGCAGCGGCGGCTTCCGCCCGGCGGCCAAGGAGCCCACACAAGCAGGCCACTACCAGCGGCTGCCAGAACATGCCGGGCATGTTGACCCGCGTGGCGTGTTCCAGCGCCTTTTCGTAATTTCCTTTGTTGCAACTTTCCCAGATGAGACTGAAGTGGAACCAGCCAGCATGGTGCGGATTGATATCCATCGCCCGCCGCGTAATTTTCGCACCGTTCTCGAAATCTCCGATGTGGACGAGCATAAGTCCCATTTTGGCCAGCGTGTCCGTGTTGCGCGGATTGAGCGCCATGGCACTTTCTGCTGCCGTGCGAAACGCTTGGGTGTCACGTCGGAAAAAATGGACTTGCGCGAGATTCTGATGGCCCTGCTGGCAGGTCCGGTCGAGGTCCACAGAGCGCCGTGCCGCGGCGAGCGCGCGGTCCAGCGCATCCGGGCGGCTGTTGAAGCCGAATACGAATTCGTCGACATAAAGCTGAGAGAGGCAGGCCCATATGACCGCATGGCGAGGTTCGCGCTCCACAACCCGCTCGAGGCCGTCGCGGAGCTTGGCGTGTTCTTGGGGCGTTAAGCGCATCCCGTAACCGTAGGATCGCAGCACCCAGTCCCCGGCGATCAGCTCGTCATCGGGTTTTGCTTCCACGCTAGCGGTCATCGAGCGCAAGAGCACTCCATAGGTGTCCGCGACGGTGGCTACCACGCGGTCGGTGATGTCGTCCTGCACCGCGAAAATGTCGGAATCCTTCAGGTTTCGGTTGTAGGTTTCCGCCCACAAGTGTGCGCCGGTCTCGGTGTCGCTCAACTGAATGTTTATGCGCACTGACAATGTGCCTTTGCGAATCCCGCCCTCCAGGACATACCGCGCGCCCAATTGCTCCCCCATGGCGCGCACATCCGTGGTTTGCGATTTGAAACGAGCGGTAGAATTCCGCGAAATGACGGAAAGATACGCAAACCGCGCCAGGCCCGCGTTGATGTCTTCCGCGAGTCCTTCCGCAAACGATTCCAGTTCGGCGTCAGCGCCGGCATGCGTGAACGGCAGCACGGCAATCCGCAACCCTTGCGCGCGAGCGCGACCGCTATCGGAATCTGCGCGCGCGGAACGCACTTCGCCGGACGCAGATGCAACCGGCGCGACAGGCCGTGCCTGAGAAATCTGCGGCGAAGAACCATCCAACTCTGGAATTTCCAGGCCTGCCTTTCGCAGGCCTTCGATGTAATGTTCTACAAATTCCGGAGAGTTCCATTTGCCCAACTCGTCGCGCACCTTGAGCGGAAAGTCCGGGACCATCCTGAGGAGTTCCTGAATCGATCGCTGCGCGTCCTCTGCCCGTTCCAGTTGCCCGTAAGACGCCGCCAGCGATGCGTGGTAATAGTAGAACGTCGGCAGGTTCATCAAGCGGAGGACGCTGAGCGCTTCCTGATATTCGTGTTTGACATAGTGCTTCCAGAAGTGGACGAAGCGGTACCACCCCGGATGGTGCGGATTCATTTTCAGTGCTTCTTCCACCATCGCCAGCCCGCGATCCCAGTCGCCCGAATAGGCAATCAGGTTTCCAAGCCATCCTTTGGTGCTTCCATCCAACGGGTTCAAGGCCACCGCACGCTCGGCGGCCTGGCGAAAGGCTTCGAATTCCTTCTGGAAAAAACGCGTCGAAGCAAGAGCGTAATAGGCAAACTGGCTGGCCGGGTCCAGTAGGAGGGCTTTGGCTGTGGCGGCTGCCGCACGTCCTAGAGGATCCGGGCGCGCGTTGAAGCCATGCTGATGCTCTTCCAAATACATCAGCCCAAGTGCAGTCCACGCATCGGCGTAGTCCGGCGCTTGCTCCACCGCCCGCTCCAGGCACTCGCGCACGATGGCGTGTTCCTCCCGACTACCCAGCTGATGGAAGCTGAACAGCCGAAGCACCGCCTCGTAGGGCGTGATATTTTCAGCCGGCTTGCGCTTGACGACTGTCCCCATGGCCCGCGGCAGCGCGCCGTAGCTGTCCCCCACCGTGGACACAATCTTGGCGGTGATTTCGTCCTGCAACGCGAACAAACTTTCTTCCTTCAAGTCGCGGTCGTAGTTTTCCGCCCACAGATGCTCGCCGGTGGCCGTATCCACTACGCGCGAGCTGATGCGCACGTTCTTTCCTGCCTTCCGCACGCCGCCTTCCATCACGTAGCGCGCGCCGAGCTCCTTGCCGAGCGAACGCACATCCGTTGCTTTGTCGCCCAGTGGCATCGTGGCATTGCGGGAAATCACGTGCAGGTACGAAAAGCGCGAGAGGCCCGTGGTGATGTCTTCGGTCAAGCCGTCGGCCAGCGCTGCCAGCTCCGCATCGCCGCCGGCGTTTTTGAAAGGAAGCACGGCGACCCAAAGTTCCTCCGCCACGGCTGCGGCGCTGCGGCTGGAACTGCGCGAGTCGAACACGCCCGGCTCCGCCACCTCCGCGACGGCGGAGCGCCCGGAGTCCGTGTCACGCTTCAGGCGTTGCAAATCCGCGCGGATGTCCGAGGCGTGTTGATAGCGCAGCTTGGGGTCTTTCTCCAGCGCTTTGCCGATGATCTCGTCCAGCTTCGGCGGCAGATCAGGGTTCAGCCGCAACGAGGAAATGGGCATGCGGCGCAGAATGGAATCGAAAATTGCCGCCGAAGTTTCCCCGCGGAACGGCTGCACGCCCGCGGCCATTTCGTAGAGCACCACGCCAAAGGAAAAAAGATCGGTGCGCGCGTCGAGCGGTTTGCCCAGGGCCTGCTCCGGGGACATGTACGCCACCGTGCCGATGGCCGTGCCCGGACTGGTGAGGTGCTCATCGCTGACGCCCATCGTCAGTTGCTCGGATACACCGGCCGTGGCTCCGGATGGGCCTTTCTGCGCGCTTTGCTTCGCCAACCCGAAGTCGAGGATTTTCGCTTGGCCGCGGTCCGTGAGAAACAAATTAGCGGGCTTGATGTCGCGGTGAATGATGCCCTTGGTGTGCGCCGCGTCCAGCGCGTCGGCGATTTGGATGGCGAAGTCGAGGATGCTCTCCAGCTCCACGCGGCCGGACTCGATGCGATGCTTGAGCGTGCTGCCCTCGAGAAACTCCATGGCGATGAACGGCTGCCCGGCGTGCTCGCCGATTTCGTAAATCGTGCAGATGCCCGGATGGTTCAGCGCCGACGCGGCGCGCGCTTCGCGTCGAAAGCGCTCCAGCGCCAGCGGATCCTGCGCCATTTCGCCGGGCATGAATTTCAGCGCGACTTCCCGGCCCAGCGTGGTGTCCTCCGCCTTGTACACCACTCCCATCCCGCCGCCGCCGAGCTTCGCGGTCACACGATAGTGCGAAATGGTCTGTCCTAACATGTAATGGGGAAACGGAGCCGCGCTATCTTAGAGCGTGCAACGCAGCGAGTCAATTGACTCTCTCCGCTCCTTGGAATATGTTCCGACCATCATGGACCGGCGCAAGTTTCTGAAATCGAGCAGCGCCCTCCTGGCAGCCTTCTCACTGCAAGCAAAGCGCCCGGCGAAGTCCGCGGCCCGTGCGCCGAGCGCGCCGTCGGGCCGCATGGTTCTGCCCATGAACCGCAACTGGCGCTTCAGTGCGAAGCGCGCCGCCAACGACACCGCGCGCGAATTCGTGGACACCGCGTTCGAACTAGTCACGCTTCCGCACACCAACAAAAAGCTTCCTTGGCACAGCTTCGACGAGAAAACTTACGAATTTGTGTCCGTGTACCGGCGGCACTTCAAATTGCCTGCCGCCGTGCGCAGCAAAAAGGTATTCGTGGATTTCGGCGCCGCGATGTCTGCGAGCACTGTCTGGCTCAACGGCCATCGCCTCGGTGATTACAAGGGTGGCTACACGCCATTTTCATTTGACTTGACGCCGCACATTGATTGGGCCGGCGAAAACGTGCTGGCCGTGGAGCTCGATTCCGGCGAGCGCACCGACATTCCACCCTTCGGCGGGGAGATTGATTACCTCACCTTCGGCGGCATCTATCGCGACGTCTCGCTGCGCATCGTGTCGCCGTGGCATCTTGAAAATATTTTCGCGCGCCCGCGCGACGTGCTGAGCGACCATCCCGGCGTGGACGTGTCCTGCTTCGTCACTCTCGTTCCCACGCCGCCGGCCGGCCTTTCGCTCGAAGTGGAATTGCGCGATGGAGATCGCGTCGTCTCCACGGCGCGCCAGTCTTTGGACAAGCCCGCGGTGAAGATTGACGAGGCAGGCGGCCACGAATTCGTGCTCACCCTGGCGAATTTCGGCGCCGTCGAGCGCTGGGACCTGGACAAGCCGCGCCTGTACACCGTCGTCGCGCGACTCCAGGCCGATAGTACAAAGCTCGACGAATTTCGCTGCCGCATCGGCTTCCGCGAAGCGCGCTTCACCGATCACGGCTTCGAGCTCAACGGCAAAATCGTCAAGCTGCGCGGCCTGAACCGTCATCAGACCTTTCCGTGGGTCGGCCAGGCCATGCCCGCGCGCGTGCAAAAGCGCGATGCCTACATTCTGAAGAAAGAACTCAAGTGCAACATCGTGCGCACCTCGCACTATCCGCAGTCGCCGCATTTCCTCGACGCGTGCGACGTGCTCGGCCTGCTCGTGCTCGAAGAGATTCCCGGCTGGCAGCACACCGGCGACGCAGCGTGGCAGGACCTTGCCGTGGACAACGTACGCCGCATGATCCGCCGCGACTGGAATCATCCCTCCATCATTCTATGGGGCGTGCGCATTAACGAGTCGCGCGACAACCACGACTTCTACACGCGCACCAACGGCGTCGCGCGCGCGCTTGATCCCACGCGCCCCACCGGCGGCATCCGCTACAACTACCAATCCGAGTTTCTCGAAGACGTTTTCACCATGAACGATTTTGGATTCCCGCTGCGGCCTCCCAATCATCCGCTGTACCTGAACACGGAGTTCATCGGACATACCTACCCAACAAAAATGAGCGACCCCTCCGAGCGGCTGACGGAACACGCGCTGCGCCATGCGCGCATTCACAATCAGCTCGGCTCGAACCCGCAGTATGCCGGCGGCATCGGCTGGTGCGCCTTCGACTACAACACGCACGACAATTTCGGCTCCGGCGACCGCATTTGCTACCACGGCGTCAGCGACATCTTTCGCTTGCCGAAGCCCGCCGCGTTTTTCTACAAGTCGCAATGCGATTCCGCCGAAGAAATCGTGCTGGAGCCGGCCTTCCAGTGGTCGGCGCGCGGCGATTGGAGCAACTTCAATCCGTCCACCAGCAACAGCGCGATAGTCTTCTCCAATTGCGACCACCTCAAGTTCACCATTCGCGATCGCGTGTTCGAAGCCGATCCCGACCGCGCCGCATTTCCCAATCTTCCGCATCCGCCCTTTCAGTTGAATCTGAATCGCGGGCCCTGGGCCGATTTGCTGATTGAAGGATATCTTGCGGGGAAAAAAGTCATCGAAAAGAAGTTTTCGAGCAAAGGAATCGACCAACAATTCCTCGTGATTCCGGACGACACGACGCTCATGGCCGACGGCGCGGACGCCACGCGCGTGGTGCTGATGGTGGCCGACGAATTTGGCGCTCTGCGGCGCTATTCAACCGCAGCCATCGCCATGACCATCGAAGGTCCGGCGGAAATCGTCGGCGACAATCCCTTCAGCCTGATGGGCGGCTGCGGCGCCGTGTGGGTGCGCGCCAAGCTCCGTCCCGGCCGCGTGCTTCTTAAAGCCACACATCCCGCGCTCGGCTCACGCGAAGTCCAAATCACCATCGTGCCCGCCGAAGCCGAGGTTTTATAGCTTGAAGTAGCCTGGGGGCCTAAGCGACTTTCTTCCCCGCGGCGCGTTCAAGGAGTTCGTGAATTAGCGTCTGATAGGGCTTGTCCTGCTTGGCCGCGAGGCGGCGGAGTTGTGCAAGGAGCCGGGGAGAGATACGAATTGCAATCAGTTGCTTGGCATGACCCGATATGGGCCGTCCCACTCGCCTTGCGCGCTTTAATTCTTCGTCCGTCGACTCGGGGATATCTGAAAAGTCGATCTTGCTATCCGGCATATGACGTACGCTCTTTGTGATTCGCTTGGCGCGCACTGATGATACGGATCGTTTCGACATTGTTTTTCAGCCTCCGAAGAGTGTACACGACCATAAGGACGCGGCCCTGTGTCGAAAACCCCACGCGTTTCCAGCGGCGTTCGGTCCCCTCCTGCTCCATATCCTCCCATTCCAAAGCATTTGCGTCGCCGAAAACTGTGGCTGCTTCCTCAAAGGGAACACCGTGCTTCTGGAAGTTTCTCAGGGCCTTCCCGGCGTCCCACGAGAACATTTTCTGTATATACGCTAATTACTGCGTCATGTCAACGAGGAAGCCGGCTTGGTCAAGAAAGAAAAACTCCCCGAGGGGAATTCCTTGCCCTCGGGGAGTCGTGTCCGAACGACGCAGAACGCCTAGCGAGCCTGCGGAAGCACGCCGGACGTTTGCTCCTGCCATCCATAGACTTGCTCGCCGCTCCATGCAGCTTCCGCGCGGGGCGGCTCGACGACGCGCGGGAAGATGGGCAGATACAACACCGCCAGTCGGAACGCGACGACGGCGGCCGTAAAGACGGCCACGCTCGCGGCCCATTCCGTCCACTTCGGCACGTAGTTCACGCCCGCCGTGCCCAGCAGTCCGGTGATGGACACGTTGATGCGGTTGGCCATGAAGCCCATCACCACCAGCGCGCTGGTGAAGTAGAGCCCCTGCGGGCTGTTCTGTACGCGTTTCATGTTGTAGAGAATCACCGGCAGAATCACCAGCAGGGCAATCTCCAACCAGAAGTATCCGGTTTCCGCTTGCAGCTTCCACAACTGCGAGGGGTCACCGCGGGAGAACATATCCACGCCACGGAACAGCGCGTAGAAGATCAGCATCAGCGTCACCACGCGGCTCACGTCGCGCAGGATGGAGAGATCAATGCGCACGTTCAGTCGCCGCACGCACAGGTGCATCACCATGATGACTAGCGCGAGTCCCGCGGCAATCGCGGAGATGAAGAACAGCGCGGGAAGCTGCGTGCTGTACCACAGCGGGTGCAGCTTGCCCTTGGTAATCAGGTACAGCCCGCCGAGGAACGACTGGTGTTCGGAGGACAGCAGCACGCCCGCCAGCACCAGCGCGATCAGGATGCGGTGGTGCCAGGCGTTGGCGCGATGCCAGTGCAGCCGCTCGAAAATCGCCGGCACGAATTCCAGCGTGAGCACGGTAGTGTAGAGCATCACGCACCAGGCCACCTCGAACAGCACCGAGCGCGGGTTCCACATGAAGATGGGGTGCCAGATGCGCCAGGGCAGCCCCAGTTCGAACATCATGCCCGCCACCACCGTCAGGTAGCCGAGGAAGGAAATCAGAATGGACGCGCGCAGCACCGGACGGAATCGCTCCACTCCGAGGATGTACACCGCGGCGGCGATGGCGAAGCCGCCCGCGGAAAGTCCCACGCCGCACAGCGTGTTCAAGCCCACCCACAGTCCCCAGGGGACGGGGTTGGACAGGTTGGTGCTGGCCTGCAAGCCCTCGAAAAACCGCACCCACGTTGCGTACAGGCCGGCGGCGAAAATGCCCGCCACGATCACTCGCCAGAACAACGATTCAGAAATAGTTGGGGCTTTCATGGTCAGCTCCTTTTTTCTTCGGCTTCTGCCAGCAAGACTTCGCTGCGCCGTTGCGTAATCCAGTAGAGAGATGTCAGCAGTGCGCCGCCAACCACGACCATGGTGGGCAGGTCGCCCAGTGCGCTGGCTGTCAACGTGGGCATGGGCTGCTGGATGGGCGGCGTGACGAATCCCAGCTTTTCGAAGGGCACGTCACTCACATACAGCACGGACGTGCCACCCACTTCTTCCGCGCCGTAGATGCGCGGCACGTAGGCCTTGTTTTCGCGGATTCGCTTGTGCGCTTCCTCCAGCATTTCTTTCCGCGTGCCGAATTGCGCCGCGCCCACCGGGCAGGCGCCGACGCAGGCCGGCTGCTCGCCTTTGGCCACGCGCTCTGCGCACATGTCGCACTTCATCACGAAGGGTGCCACCTTGCTCCACTGGTACGCGGGCACCTGGAACGGGCAGGCCAACATGCAGTAGCGGCAGCCGATGCAGCGGTCCGCCTCGTACGTTACGGGCCCATCCGCGGATTTCTTCAGCGCGCCCACGGGGCACACCGAAACGCACGTGGGGTCCTGGCAGTGCATGCACATTCTCCGGACAAACTTGCCTTCGCGTTCCTCCACCACAGTGAAGGCCGTGGCGGAGAGCTTGGGCTCCGGGTCCGGCGGGAAGCCGTGAATTTCCTTGCACGTGGCATCGCAGGCGTGGCAGCCGATGCAGCGGGTGATGTCGATCAGGATGGATTTCGAGTTGGCGTTGGTTTCCATGGTCATGTCTCCTTGTCTCGCCTCCTCGGCCTAGCCGAGGAAGAAGAGGAAGAATTCTTGGATCATCTGGCGCCGCAACTTATCGTCCACGCGCATAAGCAATCCGGGCACGGGAAGCCCGCCATCCTGTGCCAGTGCTGGGGCAAAGCCAGCGGCCATTGCGTTGACCCGCTCGATGCAGTCGCGGAACCACGTGCGCACGAGTCCGCCCCTGAGCAGGTTTTTCATGTTGAGCACTAGGTCCGGGGACTGCACTTTGTAGAGCCAGCCATCGCCGTACGGTTCGCGCGTGGCCAGGCCGGGCTCTTCACGAAGCCGGGAATTCACCGCGGTGATGATTCCCTCCACGGGCGCGACAAGCTCCAGCGTGGTGTCGCCTGCGGTGAGTTTGCAGACGGGCTGTCCCTGCCGGACCCAGCGGTTCAGCCCGGGCAAATCCACACTGTCGATGGGGCCCACCAGGTTGGCGGCGAAGCTATCCAGTCCCACGCGGGCGTGCTGAGGATTCTCAATCGCCGCCCACGTGTGGCCCGGATGAAAACCGTAGTCAATGGGGTATTCCAGCCCTCCCAAACTCATTACTTGTGGTCGCGGCGCTTTCGCGGTCTGCGGCATTTCGGGTGCCACCGCGGGCTGCTGGCGCGTGCTGCGCATGTAACTCACAAGGACAAAAAGCAGAAACGTGACGAGAGCAAATAAGATGGACATAAAAATCCTCCCTCTTTCACCGGCGGCGGGTCTTCTGCTCGGCGCGGCCGGTGCAGTCAGTGTCGCGTCAGTAGCTTCACGACTCGCCCGTTAGAAGTGCACTTGGAGGGCAAAACGCAGGCGGAAAGCGAGTGTTGAGAAGAAAGGACTTTTGCCGTTTGGAAGAAAACTGCGAGAGCGCGGAATTGCGATTTGCTTATGACACAAGCATTTTGCAGTGCTGCGTTTTGCTATTCGCCCTTGTCTTCAGCGTCAGAGTGGGGAGTGGATTCGTGGTCTTTCTTCAGGCGGCGATGCAATGATGTGGGGTGAATTCCGAGGACTCGCGCCGCGCGAGCCTTGTTGTTGCCCTCCGCCGCGAGCACCTCATCAATGTAGCGGTCTTCCAGTTCGCGCAAAGTCATGTATGCGCGCTCATCGGAGGCGTGTTCCACTGCGGGACTGGGCATGGCCGGCACGGACGCCGCGCCGAAATGACGGATTTCCGCGGGGAGATGCTCCACGTCGATTTCCCCGTCCGGGCAAAGGATCATCGTCCGCTCAATGACATTTTTCAATTCCCGGATGTTGCCCGGCCAGGGACACCGGGTCAGCAGGTCGGCTGCGGCGCGGCTGAAGCCGGTGAAGGTGCGCTTGAGCTCCTCATTAAAGTGTTGCAGGAAATCGAGCGCCAGCGGCAGGATATCCTCGCGGCGCTCGCGCAACGGCGGAATCACGATGGGCACCACATTCAAGCGGTAGAAGAGGTCTTCGCGGAATTCCCCGTTGACCACGGCGCCCTTCAAGTCGCGGTTGGTGGCGGCAATCAGGCGCACATCCACGCGGATGGGGCGCGTACCTCCCAGCCGGTAGAACGAGCCTTCCTCCAGCACGCGCAGCAGCTTGGCCTGCATGCTCAGCGACATATTGCCAATCTCATCCATGAAAAGCGTGCCGCCGCTCGCGCGTTCCAACAAGCCTTCTTTGCGGCGCCGCGCGTCGGTGAACGCGCCGGGCTCGAATCCGAACAGCTCGCTTTCCAGCAATGTATCCGGAAGCGCGGCACAGTTCAGCTCCAGCAGAGGCATTTGCGCGCGCGGGCTGTGGTAGTGAATCGTCTTCGCCAGCATTTCCTTGCCGGTGCCGCTTTCGCCCTGCACGAGCACAGTGGTGCGGTCCGCTTCGGCCGCCTTGCGCGCCACCTCCAGCACGTCGCGCATGGCGGGGCTTTCTGTGCGGATGCGCCCGAAATTATAGAGTCCCTGCGCGGAGGCAATGGTCTCCGTCACGCGCACACGCAGCGCCAGAAGTTCCGCGGCGCGCTTCATGGTGCTGACCATGTCCGCCAGGTGAAAGGGCTTCACCAAATAATCGTAGGCGCCGAGTTTCATGGCTTCCACGGCGCGCTCCACCACGTGGTAGGCGCTCATCATCAGCACGATGGTGGCCGGTGACTGCCGTTTGATTTCGCGCAGCACTTCGATTCCGTCCATGCCCGGCAGCACGATGTCCACCAGCACGAGTTCCGGCTTTTCTTCGCGGAACACTTCCAGCGCTTTTTCGCCGTCGATGGCTACGAAGACGTCGAAGCCTTCCTCGCTGAGCGCGCGGTTGATGGTCCGCAACGTCAGGGATTCGTCGTCGACAACCAGAACTGAGTACGCCATGTCTCCCTATCCGATCACTTCCAGTTGCTGCACATCCTCGCGGACTTCTTGGTGCAGCGGCATGGTAACGCGCACGGTGGTGCCTTGTCCCGGAATGCTGTCCACGTCAATTTCGCCGCCGTGATTGCGGATGTATGCCTGCGTGATGCTCAGCCCCAGGCCCGTGCCTTTGCCGCGCTTGGTGGTGAAGAACGGCTCGAAGATGTGCGGCAGCACGTCCGGCGGAATGCCGGTGCCTGTGTCCTCCACGCGAATCTCCACTTTTTCTCCCGGCAGTTGTTTCGCGGCAATGGTGATGCGTCCGCCCTGCGACATAGCCTGCGCCGCGTTCAACAGCAGGTTCATCAGCACCTGCGAAAGCTGGCTGGGGTCCACGTGGATGCTGGGCACGTCGGGCGGCACGTGGTTTTCGAGCGCGATGTTGCGGAACATCGGCTGGTGCGCCAGAAAGGCCAGCGCGTCTTCCACCATTTGCGGGAGACTCACCTGCGAAAGCATGAGCGGGCCGGGCCGCGCATAGTTGATTAAGCCGCGCAGCGTAGCGGCAATGCGCTTCGAGCCTTCAATGCACTGTTCAATCTCTTCGCGTTGCTGGCCGTCGCGCGGCGCTTTCAATTCCAGCTCCAGGTGCGAAAGGATGCCGAGCAAAGGATTGTTGATTTCGTGCGCCGCGCCCAGCGCCAGTTGCGCCAGCGCTGCGTATTTTTCATACTCCGCGAGCACGGACTGCAGTTGCGTCTTTTGCTGCGCCAGCTCGCGTTCCTGCTCGAAGCGCCGGGCGAGTTCCTGGTTGGCCAGGTCGCGCTCCTGCTCGCGCTGCCGCGCCAGTTGCAGCGCCTGGTAGAGTTCGGTCATCAACCGCTGGATGTAGTTGAGCGCGTAGCGCCAGGCAAACACCGCCAGTGCCACGCCCAACAGCAGGAACGGCAACACGTAGAGCATCACTTCGAAGCGCAGCTTGCGCACGGGCGCTCGCATCTCGGCGCGGTCCACTTGCGCCACCAGGAAGTAGTCTTTGCTGTGCAAGCGTTCGTAGGCCGCGAGCACTTCCTTGCCATCGAAGGAGCGGTACTCCGCCGTGCCACGTTCACCCAGGAACGGATTCGCTTGCCCGGATTGAAATGCGGGCGCTTTCGCGGGAGGGTCGCCGCGCCGCGTGGGCGACACAAACTCTCCCGCCGCGTTGAGCAACAGTGTGTTCCCCGTCTCCCCGATGCCGATATCCAGGAAGCGGCTGGTCAGCCGTTCGCGCTGCAACTGCACCAGCAGCACGTGCCCGGCGGGGTTGGCGAGCGCGGTGGCCACAAACATCTCTTCGTGGTTGGTCAGCGGAGAGAAAAACACGTCGGTCACGACAGTTTCGCCCGCCTGCACGCGCGGCAGGCACTGGCAGGGCCCCACGTTGCCGCGTAACGGCTGCGAAGCGCGCACCACTTCCCCGGAAGAATTCGCCACCACGATGATTCCATACCAGGGATGGCCTTCCACGAAGCGCTCCAGCAGATGCGACGCGGGCTTCGACGGCAGCGGGGCCTTCTCCAGCGCCCGCGCAAGCCACTGCACCTCACCCTTGCGCACGTAGAACACATCGTCCAGCAGGCGCGCGTTCATGGCCGCGCCGGCGCGCAGGCGCTCGTACAACTGCTCCCGCACATAGCGCTCGCTGGCGAATTGCAGGAGGAGTGTAAACAACAGAAAAGGGATGAGGAAAATAACCACGCCGCCCACCGCGGTCCGCTGCCGGAGCCGCGCGTAGAAGCGTTCGTCACACTGCAATGGCTGGTCGTTCATGTTCGTGCTGCGTTGGCCGTCGACCGCGCCGGAGCGCGGCGGGCCTGCACCGCTCAGCGTACTCGCTTCAGACCGCTACAGGCCACCGCACAGGCAGGGAGCATGATTCTGCGATTGGCTTTGTGGTGGAGTAGGCGGAGCAAGTGGCCCGGTACATAGACGGCTTCTTTCGGCAGGCGCTATCGGGGCACGGCAGGTGGCAATATCGCCACTCCCAGTATAGCGTACATGCTTCTCGGAAAAAACGTCAATTCCCGCGCACGCCCTCTTTCAGGGGCGCGGCGCAGGTTCTTCGCGCAGCGTTGTATTGCCGGGCGCACTATTTTAGAATCATTCTTTCCTGATTCCAGGCATGATTTGCTCCCGCTCCACCGCCGAACCCGCGAGCGGCACGCAGGGCGGCAACCAGCGCGGCACGCGAAAGAGAGATTTCATGGCGACCAAAGTGAAATTCACTCCGGAGGGCTTCCACACCGCCACGCCGTACTTGATCATCGGCGGCGCCGCCAAAGCTATCGACTTTTACAAAAATGTGTTCGGCGCAACGGAGATGTTCCGCATGATGCAGCCGGATGGCCGGCTGGGCCACGCCGAGCTTCGCATCGGCGATTCCGTCATCATGATGGCCGACGAGTTCCCGGAGTTGGGCGCGCGCAGCCCACAGCACTACGGCGGCAGTCCGGTCAGCATCCTGCTTTACTTCGACGACGTGGACGCCGTCTTCAACCGCGCAGTCGCGGCCGGCGCGAAAGTGCTCAAGCCTTTGCAGGATCAGGCCTACGGCGACCGCAACGCCACACTGACGGACCCTTTCGGCCACCAGTGGACCGTCGCCACGCACATCGAAGACGTCTCGCCCGAAGAAATCGAAAAGCGCGCCGCGAAAGCGCACGCCAAAAAGTAAAGCCCAAGCGGAAGGGAGAGTCCCATGGCCGACACCATCTACGAGACGATTGGCGGAAGGCTCCGCATCCAGGCCGCGGTGAAGCTGTTCTATGAAAAGGTTTTCGCCGACCCCAGCGTCCGGCATTTCTTTGAAGGCGTGGACTTACAGGGCTTGCACGCGCGGCAGAGCATGTTTGTCAGCATGCTGCTCGGCGGGAAAATTGTTTACACCGGCAAAGACATCCGCGAAGTCCACGCCGGCTCCCGCATGAAAGGCATGACCGACGCTCACTTCGACACCATGCTCAAACATTTTCGCGACGCGCTGGAAGAAATCCAGGTCCAGCCGGACCGCGTGGTAAAAATCATGACGCTGCTCGAAGGCACGCGCGACGCCGTACTCGGCCGCGCTTCCAAAGCAGATGATTGAAGCGGCTGTGACTCCGGCTGCCTAACGCGCTTTCGGCTGCCACCAAGCGCCGGGCGAAATTGCATCCCTCCGTTCTGCGATGGACCGTTTGTTTTCTGGTATTCTCCTTTCCGTGCGGTTCTTGCGACCCATCCTCATCGTTGAAGTGTTGTGCGCAGCGGCAGTGGTTTTGCTGGCGCAGCAAGCGCCGCCGCCGCCAACGCCCACTCCGCAGACAACAGCGCCGCCCGTGGCGCAAGCTCCCGCGCCGCGGCAGCCTCTGAACATTGTCGTGCTCGACCCCGGCCACGGCGGCACTGATAGCGGCGCACGCGGCGGAAGCGGCATCGTGGAAAAAGAGGTCACGATGTCCCTGGCGCGCGCGGTGCAAGCGAAGCTCGAGCAGCAGGGTTTCCAAGTCGTGCTCACGCGGCTGCCCGATGAAGGTCCAACGCTCGACGAGCGCGCGGCGACGGCCAACGCGCAGCGCGGCGCGCTGTTCATCAGCTTGCACGTTTCGTCCATCGGCGCCGTGGGGACGGCCATGGCGTTTTACATGCCCGCCAGCGAAACAAATCCCGCTTCCGTTTCTTCGGCGCGGCCCCTGGTTCGCTGGCGGGATGCGCAGCAGGCGTACGCGGCGCAAAGCCGCAAGCTGGCGGAGCTCATCCAAATCCAACTCGGACAAAAACTGCGCGGCTCGGCGGAAGTGCCGCAAGCCGCGGCCGTGCGCCAATTGCGCTCGGTCACCTCGCCGGCGGTGGCCGTGGAACTCTCCAGCGTGGCCGCGGCCGACCGCAGGCCGCTCGACCAGGCCGCGCCGGCGCTGGCGGAAGCGGTGGCGCGCGCCGTGGCCGCATTTAAAGCGGCGTACGAAGCGGGAGTAATTTGATGTCGCGCGCGATGAAAATTACCGTGGCTCTGCTGGTGTTTGGCGTGGTGTTCGGCGGAATTTATTTTCAAGGGCTGCTCGATCGCGTGCTGCGTCTGGCGCAGCCCGCGCGGACCGAAGAGCAGTCGCGGCGCGAAGTCTTGCAGCCGCCCATTGCCACGCCGAGCGACAAATCCGTCAAGGCGAAAATCTTCTGGGCGTCGGTGGAGAGTCCCGGTGCACTCCAGCCCGTGGAGGTCGAGTTGGCGCTTTCCGCGGAGCCGGTGCACCGCGCCAAGCAGGTGCTGAACATGCTTGTCGCCGGGCCGCCCGCGCCCGAGTTGCGCACGCTGCCCGCCGACGCGGCGCTGCTCGAGTTTTATCTTTTAGAAGACGGCACGGCGATTGCCGATTTTTCCGGAGAGCTTTCCACTGGCACGCCTTCGGGAATTCTCAGCGAGCAGCGCGCCACGGATTCCATTGCGCGGACGCTGGAGGCCAACGTGCCCGGGCTTACGCGCCTGAAAATCCTCATCCATGGGCAGGAAGCGGAAACGCTGGCGGGACACTTGGACATGAGCGGATATTTTACGCTCTCCCCGCCCGCCGTCGCGCCCGTCGCGCCGGAAAAACCGCCGGGCAAGTTGACAGCTTCGCGCAGCGCGGTCAAACTGCCGCGGTAGCACAGGCTATCAGCCTGTGCTCTTGGAGATTACTCTGCGATCCGACGGACGAGCCGCCAATCAACTCCGCGCTTTGAAAATCACGCCGGACTTCGTCACCACCGCCGAAGGCAGCGTGCTCATCGAGATTGGCAGCACGCGCGTCATCTGCACCTGCTCGCTGGATGACGGCGTGCCCTCGTTCCTGCGCGGCTCGGGCAAGGGCTGGGTGACCAGCGAGTACGGCATGCTGCCTCGCGCCACCGACAAGCGCACCCCGCGCGAGGCCGCGCGAGGAAAACAGACCGGGCGCACGCAGGAAATCCAGCGGCTCATCGGCCGCTCGCTGCGCGCGGTGATGGACTTGGAGAAATTCGGCGAGCGCACCGCGTGGATTGATTGCGACGTCATCCAGGCCGACGGCGGCACGCGCACCGCGTCTATCACCGGCTCGTTCATCGCCCTGGCGCTGGGTCTCGAGCGATTGGTTGCGGCGGGCATTCTGAAAAAGCTTCCGCTGCGCGACACGATTGCGGCCACCAGCGTGGGCATTGTCGGCGGCGAATTGCTGTTGGATTTGAATTACGAAGAGGACTCGCACGCCGAAGTGGACATGAACGTGGTGATGACCGGCAGCGGGCATTTCATCGAAGTGCAGGCCACCGCCGAGGGCCGCCCGTACTCCAGCGAGGATTTGCAGCGACTGCTGGTGCTGGCCTCCGCCGGAATCCGCAACCTCACCGAACAGCAGCAGGCGCTGCTGCAAATGGACTTCAGTGTCAAGCCCCGCTAGGCTCGTCGTCGCGTCGTCCAATCCCGGCAAGCTGCGCGAATATCAGGCGCTGGCCGCGGGCCATTCCATCGAGCTGCAACTTTTTCCCGATTTCGATTCCCTTCCCGCTTTCGATGAGATTTATCCGACGTTCGCAGAAAACGCCGCGGGCAAGGCACTGCACTATAGCCGCCACACATCACTGCCGGTGATTGCCGACGATTCCGGACTCGTCGTGCCCGCTCTCGGCGGGGCACCCGGGCCGCAGTCGGCGCGCTACGCCGGTGCCGGCGCGAGCGATGCCGACCGCGTCAAGAAATTGCTCGAAGAATTGCGCGGGAAAAGCGGCGACGCGCGTCGCGCGCATTTTGTGTGCGTGCAAGCGCTCGCCCAAGCAGGGAAAACCGTCGCCGTGTTTTCCGATTTTGTCGAAGGCACGCTGCTCGAATCGCCGCGCGGCGCGGGCGGCTTTGGTTATGACCCGCTGTTTTTGTACGAGCCGCTCGGAAAAACCTTTGCCGAAATCCCCCGCGAGCAGAAAAATCAATTCAGCCACCGCGGCAAGGCCTTCCGCAAGCTGCTCGCATTCCTGGCGAGTGACGGCTAGTGCGCCAAAATGCGTTTGAGCATCTTGCCACCACGCGTCCTGTCAGTGACCCAGCCACCCTGACATTCTGCGCCCCTGTAGATGACGATTGAACCCCCTTCTGGATGCGATGTAAGATTCCAAGCCTCTGCGCTTCGCTGCACAACAACGCCGACCTTCTCGGATCGAGCCGCTGGGAGTACGGTGTCATTTACCCACCTGCGGATAAGGCTAACCGACGGCAGAGTCAATAAGACCCTCTTAGGGATTTTGAACGTTGCCGAATGATACGGGAAGAGCTCGACTTGAGCGACGCCCGCGGCCAGCTTGGCAAGCGGCGCGACTCCTCTCACGTGGGACTCTACCCAGGCTCGTCCAGGATGGGAAGTGAATCGGTTGTCGAGGAACAGATTCGGGAGTTCGCCTTTGAGGTTATCTCGCAGGGCCCGCCGAAACTCACTATTTGTTTCCTCGATGTCGGTTTCAAGACCGGAGAGGCCAGGATTAAGTTGCAGGACATAGGCACGCGCAGTCTTGATCGGGCCAACCCATGGCTGCGGAAATAGGCCTACGTCGACATCAAATTGCGCGAGACGTACTCCTAGGTTTCGCAAGGCCGTTGCGTCTTCCGGATGAACGAAAGGTGGCGCTTGAGGGACCCTGCCCCAGAACTCAATAAGATTGTCAGTACCAACCATTGAAAGAGTATTCTGACCCAAACTGGGCCTTGAGCACTGTGTTATATTCCTGTGCTCATGGCAAAAGCAAAGAAAGCGAAAAAGAAGTCAAAGTCCCCGGTGCGGCCAGCGGAGCAGACGGGCACTCACCCGCACCGCATGCGCGCCATCCTGAAAAAACTGGACGAAGCCTATCCCGCGGCGGAGTGCGAGTTGCTTCACAAGAACCCGTTCCAGTTGCTCGTCTCCACAATCCTCTCCGCGCAGTGCACGGACGAGCGCGTCAACCAGGTGACGCAAACACTGTTTCAGAAATACACTTCGCCCGCGGACTTCGCTTACGCCAATCCGCGCGAGCTCGAGCAGGACATCCGGCCGACAGGTTTTTTCCGCAACAAAACAAAATCCATCATGGGCGCGAGCAAAAAACTCTTGGAGGAGTTTGGCGGAAAAGTGCCGCGCACGATGGACGAGCTGCTCACGCTGCCCGGCGTGGCGCGCAAGACGGCCAACGTGGTGCTGGGCACGGCCTACGGGATTGCCTCCGGCGTGGTGGTGGACACGCACGTCATGCGCCTCTCCGGGCGGCTGGATCTTTCGAAACAGAATGACCCCAAGAAAATCGAGCAGGACTTAATGCCGGTGATTCCCGAGGACCGCTGGATTTTGTTTTCGCACCAGCTCATCTGGCACGGGCGCCGCGTCTGCGCCGCGCGCAAACCGCGCTGCGTGGAGTGCAATCTGAAAGAAATCTGCTATTCCAGGGACAAAACGGTTTGAGGAAACGTACGGCCGCGCTATAGTTGGCGCGCCTCCTTAGACGTAAATGCATCGCGCAGGAGAACACTGCATGGAACCGCTGAGTGGCAAGGAAGCAGCATCGCGCGTGACGGGCATGATCAGCGCCAAGCATCAGGTCCACGGCTACTCCGTGGACTTGACGGTGAAGAACATTTTTGCGCTGGACCCCACCGGCCGCGTCGATTTCGGCGGCGGCGAGTACATGCCGGCGGGCCGCATGACCGTCGCGCCCCTGCGCCGCAATCCCGAAGACAAATATCAGTGGTGGGAATTGGGTCGCGGCGCCTACTTCGTCGAGTTCAACGAAACATTGGAGCTGGCCCCGGACGAAATGGCCCTGCTCGAACCCGACGAGCGGCTGCTGCGCGCCGGCGCTTCGCACACGTCCAACTTTCTGCGCGGACGCATTGCACCTGTGGAAGCGCTTCTGCAGGTGGAAGCCTTGACCATGCTGGTAAAGCAAAATGCCCGCTTCTCACGCCTGCGGATTTTCAAGATGGCCGCGGGCAGCATGATGGTCACGGCGATCCCCAAGCCCGCCCCCGCCCCTAAGAAATCGCCACCCAAGAAAAAGAAGTAGTGTGTTGGTGCGAATTCGCTTGCTTCTTCGTGATGGAGAGGCCGTCGCTATTTGCGTCTGCCAATTCCGTTTCCTGTCCGAGGATGCCGCCGTCGCGCCTTTACTTAGGGCTTGCTGAACAGGATCTCTTCAAGCCCTTTCCACAGCGGAAGCCGAAACCTCTCTTGACGCGTGTTGATCACAAAAATGATCACAGCATCCTCATTGGGAAAGCGGACAAACTCGCTTTCGAAGCCCGGCATGCCACCACCTCGGAAATGAGTCGTCGTGCCTCGACTCGTCTTCGCCACATGCCACCCGTAGCCTTCATCCCTCACATAAGCCATGAACATCTTTCGTTTGGCACTCGCGGAGAGAATGGAGTCCCCTCGCAGCGCACGATCCCACCGGTACAGATCGGACGCTGTCGTGATGACTCCTCCAGCTCCTCGGGTTCCCCACAGATAAGCGCCCACGGGAGCAGGATCGCGTGCCGCTTTGTCTTCATAACCAATTGCGTACACGATCTCTGCGGCGGGCTTTTCGGGGCGGAAGCGCGCGCAATGCATTCCCGTCGGCTCAAAAAGGTTTTTCCTCAGGTAGGCTTCAAACGCCACTCCAGAAGTTCTTTCCACCAAGCCTGCCAGGAGACTGTAGCCCGCATTCGTGTAGCGATATTCTTTTCCGGAAGGCGAGTCAATTGGCGACTCCTTCATCGCACGGATGAATGCTTCGCGGCTGCCGCCGTCGAGCGCCGCACCTTCTTTGGCGAGCCCTGCAGTGTGGGTGAGCAAGTGGTGGATCGTCGCGCCCGCTTTCTCCTGGGGGAATTCGCCCAGTTGCGAGTTGAGCGAGTCATCCGTGTGGAGTTTGCCCTGCATTTCCAGTTGCAGCACCGCTGCGGCCGTAAACACCTTCGTGATCGAGGCCACCTCGAATCGTGTGTTCACCGTGTTGGGGATGGACTTTCCCCGATCTGCCAGGCCATATGCCTTGTAGAGAAGGATCTCGCCCTTTTCCGCTACAAGCACGACGCCGGAAAAGCCCTTGCTGCTCAATCCCTGAACAAAGGCATCGAGCCGCGCTCCCTTTTCGCCCCGCACCACTTCCGTCTCGGCTGAACAGGCAGCCTCTTGTGCTGCGGCTGGCGAAGCTAGGAATAGCACGGACAACCAGGTCACGAATGCGCAGCCTTGACCGAAGAATCGCACGGACAATTCCTCCAGTTTGGGTTGCTTCTCAGTCTGGGAATTCGCGCGCTTGATTGTCTCACGAGCCCGGACAGTGCGGCAATACCAATTCGGAAGTGGCAGGCTGAATGAGTTCGTCGTGCCGTATAGTCGTTTTACGAAGACCCGGAATTTTCGCGGCTCGTCTGCGTTGGCCGTTCCACTTCATCCATTTTCCAGCGCCACCGTATCCCCAACTCGAATATTTCCGCTCGCGAGCACCGTCGCATAAACCCCGGCCCGCTTTTCGTGCTGCTGCGCGACGCAGCGCAGGACGCTCGGGCTTGCCGCAGCCGTGGCCGGGTCCAGAGTGATAATCATGCAGCGGAAGTCCACTTCGATGATGGCAATGCGCGCGGAATTTCCCACGCGAAGAATGCGCCCGACCCAATTCACTTCCTCGTACGCTTCGCCGCCGTGCAGGTCCACCAGCAGGTTGGGACGAAAGCGCATGGCATTCTCTGCTGTCTCGCTTTCTTGCGCGAGGCGTGCAATCGTCTGCTGGCTGATCACGGATATCGGCGCAACGTCGTAGTTCCCGCGATAATCGCGCATCAAGTGGAGCGCCCGCCCCGACTTGGCCTCCAGCGTTTTGCGCAATTCTTCGCTTTCAATCGGCCACGTCTCGCCGCTCGGCGCCGTCACGTTCACGGTGGACGGATCCGCCCCCACCAGGGCCGGCTGGTAGAGCAGCATCTCCGGCAATTCCCGCGCTGTGAACCAGGGAAACTCGCTGCGCGACTCCGCCTGCACAAACGCGTAGCGCCGGTCATCAGCAATTCCCTGCAAGGTCAGACTCGCTTCCGTCAGGGATTCGCCTCGCATCGATTTCACCGGGTAGCGCCCCAACATCTTGATTACGCCTACGCTTTGCACAGCTCCCCTCCCGAAAACCAACTCCTTCTGAATTTCTTACACGTTGATCTTGCAAGGCAGGAATTCGCCCCGAGCATTCTCGCCATTTCTGCTCTGCGCTACAAGCCGAATTCTGGCGGGAGCGCATGGCGTGGCGTGCTGCGCGTTGCATGGTAGAATCAGTCCGTCGGGGCGTAGCGCAGCCTGGTAGCGCGCCTGCCTTGGGCGCAGGAGGTCCGCGGTTCAAATCCGCGCGCCCCGACCATTCATAGTCCGAATCGGTGAGCGCGCGTAGCGCGTCCCGGCCCTGCCGGGAAGGTCCGCGGTTCGAATCCGCGCGCTCCGACCATCTCTCTTTTTCGCGGGTTCAGCCGAGTGCTTGTAATGCGCCCTGGCCGGAGCCGCTTCTCGCCCTACCCGCACAACACGGAGATGATCTCCAAAGCCGAGGCAATCAGCGCGTCGGCCTGCTCGCTGGTGAGTTCGCGGCCCCGCTGGGCTTCGACGCCGTTGATGAACGCTTGCAGAAGGTTGACGGCCGAGGCGTTGTTGTTCTGGTTGGCGTCCTCAAGGGCATTCAAGACGGTCTGCAATTTGGCATCGAAGCTGTTGGTAATGCCCTGGCGCAAGTTCAAAGCCACCACTTGTGCCACCAGTTGTTGGATCAACTGCGCGGCGGACAGGTGGTTCATCCGCGTAACAAAGGCGTCCCGGCCGCCAGCGCTGGTTTGTCCCGGAAGAACCCCGGAAGTAGCGCCAGCGGCGAAGACCCCTGTTTCATTGGCCGCCACTCCCGTGACAAAGTCCTCTTCCTCAGTGCTCAGCGCGCGGGTCCAGACCTCATTGCCGTCGGCGTCGTACTTGCGGACGAATCCGTCAGACACCGTCGGTACCCCAAATGCGGCGCCGTCTTTCGAACCGCCGACGTACACGGCCGAGCCGTGAGCCGCGATGCCAGCAGCGAAATCAAAGCCCGCAGTGCCAAATTGCCGCGTCCAGACTTCATTGCCGTCGTGGTCGTATTTGCGAACGAACACGTCGTAATTGCCTGCGGAGGCGCCTGCCAGCGCACCCAGCGTGTACCCGGCCACGTAAACTCCAGAAGAATCCAAAGCAACCCCCAAGGCTGTATCTTCGGCGGGAGTTCCGAAGGGCTGGGTCCAGACTTCGATGCCGTTCGTGTCGTACTTGCGCACAAAAGCTTCATCTGAAACCGCGCCGGCTATATAGACGCTCGACCCGTCGGCCGCCAGAGCCCAGACTCTGGTGTGAGACTGGGATATGAATATGAACTGCGTCCACAGGAGGTTCCCGTCCGAGTCGAACTTGCGGAGGAAGGCAAATCCCGCCCCCGAACTTCCTCCCACGTAAACGCCCGTGGCATCCACAGCCACTCCATTGGCCTGGTCATCCTGGACGGTCCCGAATTGCCGGGTCCAGACCTCGTTGCCGTCCGCGTCATACTTGCGCACGAAGGCGTCCTGCAAGCCCGCGCCGGTTTGTCCTGGCAGCGTTATCAGCGCTCGCCCGGCGACATAGACGCCAGCGGAATCCGCCACAACCGAAGTGACGAACACGTCGCCGAATTGGCGCGTCCACACTTCGTTTCCGCTGAAGTCGTACTTGCGCAGGAACGCGAAGCCGGAACCGGTCACGTTGCCTGGTAGAGTCCCTGACGTGTGCCCCAGGACGTAGACCCCCGAGGCTGACACGGCCACACCTGCGGCCCCATCACCGTTCGCTGAGCCGAACTGCCGGGTCCATTCGCTCTGGCCCTGGGCCGCCTGGGCTATGACCAGTGAAGCAAAGAGCACAAGAAGGATTGTGCAAATCAGGCGGGTCCTTCCGAGGGCTTTCTTCCCTTGCGAGGAACGAAGCGTCGCGATTTCCTGAAAAGCTGCTGGGATTGGTGTCGCCATGGCTGCAACTCCTCCTGTCTGGGAACACACAGAAGCACGCAATCTTGCGGGGATTTAACTACGATAGCCTGGTGCGAATGGGGATGTCAAGGCGAAACAAACCGCCCGACCTCGCGCCAGGTGCGAAGACTTACTTGCGGGTGGACGTGCTCCGCACGGCCAGCGGTTGCAAGAATAAATTGCCACCAAGTACCAGAATCTGGGTCCAATTGGGGGTCCAATAGATGCCAAATACCGGCCCAAACCGTGCTACAAGACGCAGAACAAAGCTAGACGGGCCAGTTAGATGCTATTCCTGCCCCGTCCTTGGGCGCAGGAGGTCCGCGGTTCAAATCCGCGCGCCCCGACCACTTCCTTCCTGTAGACTGGGCCGATTGGCTTGCATTTCTTTTCGCATAGCTTGCGCGCAATCTCCCGCGGGGAACTGGAGGAGCCAGTGAGAATCATCAATTGGCCACGCGTTGTCGCCAGCGGAGCGCTTTGGATGGTGATTTACAACCTTGTCTGGGGCGTTGCCTGGTTCGCTTTCATGCGCAGGGAATGGCTGGATGCAGTGGCCGCCATTAGGCGGCCGCTGCCTTGGACCGCCGAGGTCTGGTTCGTGATGGTGCTGCTGAGCTTGCCAATCGGGGTGGCGATTATGGCGCACTCTGCAAGCCGCGCGCGCTCCGCCCCTTCGCCGAAGGCCGCCCTCTATGCGAGCCTGTCAGTGTGGGTGCTGATGACCATGGGGATGGCCGGGTGGGGCTGGCAGGATTCGCTCTCGATGCGCGTGATCGCGCTGGATTCGGCTGTGAACCTCGTCGGCATGGTGGCGGCGTCGCTCGCCGGCGGGTGGAGCCAACGCGACGCGTAGCTCGTCCCCACCACCTTTTCTCCCCGTTTCAACGATTGTCTTTCCAGCTTGCAATGAGTTGACACCGCTTTCGGCGCCGTCCGCTGAGCCAGATATTTCATCCATGAAAAGCCGTTTGCGTTTTTCGGCCGCGCGAATCGCTTGAAGAAGTTCAGCCGCGCGATATACTCCCACTCATGCGCTACTTCGAAATTCAGCCGCGCCCTCCGCTGTCGAAGTACGTGGAGTGCTTTTGGTTTCTGGAGGGCCGCCCCGGCCAGTCCGCCACTCCGCCGGAACGCATCCTGCCAGATGGGTGTGTGGAGCTGATCCTGAACTTTGCCGCGCCCTTCTGCGAACAGAAAGGAAGTGGCGGCGCGGAGCGCCAACCGCTGCGGTTCCTTGTCGGCCAAATCACCAGGCCGCTGCTGATCGTGCCGACCGGCCGCGTCCATCTGCTGGGGATTCGCTTCCACCCCGGAGGCTCACGTCCGTTTTTTCCAGTTCCCATGCAAGAGCTGACCAACCAGATTGTGGAGCTGGAATCATTGGCTCCCCGGCTCGAGCGCGAACTGTTCGGGCGTACGGCGGACGCGAATTCGATCCGAACAAAAATCGCCATCGCGGAAAAAGTGCTGCTTCGCCAAATCGGCGGAGCCGGAAAGCGTAGTTCTTCCTTGCAGGGCGCTGTAACGCGAATCCTGAGCACGGCAGGACAGGTGTCTGTGGATGCGCTGGCGGCAGACGCGGGAATCAGCGGCCGGCAACTCGAGCGCCGCTTTCTGAAGGAAGTGGGAGTGGGACCGAAAATGTTGTGCCGCATCCTGCGGTTTCAGCGCGTGTTTCGCGCGGTGGAGAATAACGACGCGGGCTGGGCAGCCGTGGCCGCCGACTGCGGCTACTTCGATCAATCGCACCTCATCCGTGATTTTCAGCAGTTCGCGGGGGAAACCCCTTCAGTGTTATTTGCGAGCGTCAGCCCTTTAACCGAGAACTTCACTCGCAAGCACCGCGCGTCGGATTTTTACAATACGCTGGCTTGACCTTGCTCTAAATTTCTCCACGCGTTCCAGTCAACCGGAAAACTTCAAGGAGAACACCATGAGCCAGGTGTGCACGATTTCCATCTACGTGAAGGACTTGGATGAATCAGCGGAGTTCTACTCTGGCGTGCTGGGTTTGAAAGTGAAGCAGAAAATGCCGTACGTGGTCTTGTTGGAGCATGAGGGAACAGACTTGGTTCTTTGCCAGGCCGAAAAACCCGCAGCGGCAAACTACCCGGAGGGCTCATCCGTCGTGCTGGGATTCCGGACAGACAACCTCGCGGAAAGCATCAAGCTCTTTCGGTCCAAACAAGTTGCTCTCATTCACCAGACCCCGCAAGATTTTCCGGCCGGTCATTTTATTGCTTTCTGCGATCCTTCCGGAAATGTCCACGAACTGTTGGAATTCAAACGATAGTCTCAAGCCTGCGATGGAGCACAGGAAAAACAATAGGAGTTAGGAACCATGATGGGCAAGAAAACTCTTCGCTTTAGCCTTATGCTGCTCCCCGCAATCGTGTGCGCGTTCCTCGTCTGTGCAGGGACGTACGGTCAGGCGCCGTCCGCAGGCTCGGCATTCGCCATCGCGGACCTCGCCTGGATGGCGGGCGGCTGGGAAACCGCGCCGGGTGGGCGCATGCAGATTGAAGAGCACTGGACCCGCCCGGCCGGCGGCTCCATGATCGGCATGGGCCGCACGATTTCGGGCGGGAAAACTGTATTCTTCGAGTACCTGCGCATCGAAGCCCGCGCGGACGGAATTTTCCACGTCGCGCACCCCAAGGCGCGGCCCGGCACGGACTTCAAGCTGACGCGCTTGAGCGCCAACGAAGCGCTTTTCGAAAATCCCGCGCACGACAATCCGAAGAAAATCCTCTACCGCAGGAATTCGGACGGCTCGCTCACCGCGCGCATTGAAGGCGACGAAAAAGGCAAGCCCGTCTCGGAAGAGTTTCATTACCTGCCCATGAAGTAGGATCGTTCCGCGCAGGCGCGTCCCGGCATCCGTTCCCATCAAACCTCTCAGGCATCTTATTGAAATCGACACCCCTTCATCGGCCAGCCACGTGAGGGAATCTTATTGCCTTGACGCGATGCCCACGCAGGCGTAACTTGCGATTCAGCGCGCTTTCAACTTGCCATTTCATTCTGCCAGCAGACCAAGTGTGCATCCGCGCTCGGCCCGCCTGAAAAAGCATCTTGCACAAGGAGCGGAAGATGAAGCGACTACGGTTACTCAAGGTTTTCTCGCGTCTAGTCCTGGGCTTGCTGGTCACCGCCCCGGGGCTCCTTGCTCAGGAGGTGGGGCAGGCGGCCAAGACCGGCAAAGCGCGCAAGGGGACGCTCGACAGCAGCATCACAGCCAGAGTAGACAAGCTTTTTGAGAAATTGGCCAGGCCAGACTCGCCGGGATGCAGCCTCGGCGTCAGCCAAAACGGAGCGCTGGTGTACGAGCGTGGGTACGGCATGGCGAACCTCGAATTAGGGGTAGCCATCACGCCGGCATCAGTGTTCAACATCGAATCGATCTCAAAGCAGTTCACAGCGATGTCGATCCTTCTCCTGGCACAGCGCGGCCAGCTCGCGCTGGACGACGACGTGCGAAAATACATCACCGAACTGCCCGACTACGGGACGCCGATCACTCTTCGACACCTGCTCACCCACACCAGCGGGCTGCGCGAGGGGTACTCGCTGCTCAAATTGGCTGGGTGGCGCAAGGATGACATCCAACGGGTTGACGACTTGATGTGGATCATCGCGCGGCAAAGGGCACTCAACTTCACCCCCGGTACCAAATACAGCTACTCCAATATTGGATTCGAGCTGCTGGCCGTCATCGTGAAGCGCGTCAGCGGCCAGTCGCTTCGCGCGTTCGCCGACGCAAACATCTTCAAACCGCTCGGCATGTTGCACACGCACTTTCACGACGATCCCAGGATGATCGTGCCGAATCGTGCGTCAGGCTATTACAGTGGCGCCCCCCACGGCGATTCCGCAGTCGATCTTCAGGATCTACATCTCGCCATGTATGCGACGTATTACGACCAGGTTGGTGACGGGGGCCTGATGATGACGGCGCGGGATATGTTGCTCTGGCAACAAAACTTTGCCGACGCCCGCGTGGGGGGTCGAGAAGTCGTCGAAGCAATGCAGAAGCCAACTGTTCTCACGGGCGGTGACACGAGCTCTTACGGCTTGGGACTTCGCTTATACAGTTATCGCGGCTTGCGGGCGATCGGACACGGGGGCGCGGGCGAGGGGTTCTCCGCCCAAGTCATGCGGTATCCCGATCAGGGGCTCGCTATCGCCCTGTTCTGCAACCTGGCAAACATCAACAACGATGCCTTGGTGCATGGCGTGGAAGACATCTACCTCGCGGACGTCTTCCCCGCTCCTGCCGTGCGCAGCGTGACCGCGGCTCCGCGCAGCGTGACCGCGGCTCCGCCCACCGTGTCGCTCTCTGCCGAGCAGTTGGCGAGCAAGGTTGGTCTGTACCGCGATTCCTCGAACGAATCCCTGCTACGCATATCCATACGCGACGGCAAGCTGAGGGCACACCCGGGAGCTGACGTCGCCGTCGTCGGTGGAACCGAGTTGAGACCAGTGAGTGAGAACCGGTTCCTTCTTCCTTCGAGGACCGCGCTCGAGTTCGTTCCCGCGGCGGCTGGCCGAGCGCAGGAGGTGCGCGTGCTCGCAGAGGGAGGGAAGCCCAGGGTGTTTCAGCAGGTAAATGCGTTCGCACCATCGAGCGCGGAACTGCGCGCGTTCGAGGGTGAGTATGTGAGCTCGGAACTTGAGACAACGTACAGGCTCGCAGTGCGGGATTCCGGTTTGGTGATCCAGATCAAGAGGATGCCGGACATCGTCCTGCGGCCTACTTTCACAGACGCGTTTATGGGAGCGGTTGTTGGAGTCGTGAAGTTTTCGCGCGACGCTCGCGGCGTGGTAACAGGATTCACGGTGACCACGCGCAATGTGCAGGGCCTGCGCTTCGATCGCGTGAAGCAGTAAACGACGCTGCGGCGTCCCCGATGGCTATACACCGCACTCGCCTCGAAGACTCGGAGGTTCCCTATGGGCCGATGAAGTGAAAAACGTTCCGCGAAACAATGCCGCATAGTCGCGGCCGAGTCTCCCTTAATCCCCGCAAAATCTTTGGTAGAAAACCGCAACCTGAAGACGTGCGCACACGTAGTACCATCGGAGGCATGAGTGTGACTCAAAACGGCGAAGCGGCCATCCGCACGGAAGATGTGCGGCGGCATTACGCGATGGGCGCGTCCACGATTAAGGCAGTGGACGGCATTACGCTGGACGTGCGCGCAGGAGAATTTGTCGCTCTGCTGGGCAGCTCCGGCTCCGGAAAATCCACGCTCTTAAATCTAATCGCCGGCCTCGACCGGCCCACCACGGGTGCAATCCTCGTCCAGGGGCGCAACCTCGCACAAATGAATGCCGAAGAATTGGCGCGCTATCGCCGCCACACGGTCGGCATGGTCTTCCAGTCGTTCAATCTGATCCCGACAATGACGCTCGAAGAAAATGTGGAGCTGCCCGCGCGCTTCGCGGAAGTGGATCGCACGGAGCGCAAGGAGTTGGTGCGCGCGTCGCTCGAGCGCGTGGGACTTGCCGCTCGCGCCACCCATCGCCCCAGCGAAATGAGTGGTGGCGAGCAGCAGCGCGCCGCGCTGGCCCGTGCGCTGGTGAACAAGCCGTCCATTCTTCTTGCGGACGAACCCACCGGAAATCTCGACAGCAAGACAGGCACCGAGATTCTCAATCTCATCCGCGAATGTAACGACGCACTGAAGATGACCGTGGTAATGGTCACGCACGAGCGGACGCTCGCGGAACAATATGCGGGACGCATGATCTTTCTCTCCGACGGCAAGCTGGCCGGCAACGGAGGCCCGCGATGAAGACACGGGACATGCTGGAGCTGGCCGCGCGTAACCTCCGCGAATCGAAACTGCGCAATTCGCTGACCACGCTGGGCATCGCCGTGGGCGTGGCCTCGCTGGTGGCCATGCTTTCTCTCGGCGTCGGACTGCAAGAGCTGGCCAGTAACCGGCTGACGCGCTCCGGGCTGTTCGACCAGATCGCCGTATTCTCTCGCCCCGAGTTCCGCGGTTTTCGCGGCGGTGCGCGCGGTGGCCGTGAAAATACCGATCGCGGCCGCGACCTCCGTCCGCTGGACGAAACCGCGCGGCGCGAAATTGAAAAGCTCCCCGACGTTGTGGAAGTCTTTCCGGAAATCCGCTTCACCAGTGAGGTGCGCTTCGGTGAGAAGTCGCAGTTCACGTTTGTGGGAGGCTTGGCGCCGTCTTCGCGTTCCAGTGACGCCTTTGAAACCATGCAGGGCAGTTTCTTTTCCGGTCCCGACGCGGAGGAAGTCATCCTGCAAGCGCGCTTTGCGAAGACGCTGTCGGAAAAGCCGGAAGCACTGCTGGGGCAGGACGTCACGCTGCGTTACGCCGAGCGGCAGACGTTGTCCGGCGACTCCAGCGAAGCAGGCTCTCCCGGCGGAAAATCCGCCTCTTCGGAAGAGTCTGGGGAAGAGGGTTTCTCTGTCGTGCGGCGTGATCGCAGCGTGCGTGTGGTGGGCATCATCGAGACGGAGCCCTTTGGCGGCGTGCGCGGCATTGGTCGTAGCGGTATCTTCATGCCCATTCGTCTTGCTGAGAAACTGGCGCCTGTGGGGGTTTCCAGCAGCGTGCGCGAATTGCTCCGCACCTCGGGCAGCACAACGGCTTATCAAACGCTCATGGTGCGCGTTTCCAGCCCGACAAACGTGCAGGCGGCGGAGAAAGCAATCGAGGACATGGGCTTCTCCACGTTTTCGATGATGGAAGCGATGCGAAACCTGCGCAGGTTCTTTGCCGTGCTGGATTTGTTTCTCGGAATTTTCGGGAGCGTGGCCCTGGCGGTGGCGTCGCTGGGCATCATCAACACGCTGGTGATGAGCGTGCTCGAACGGCGGCGCGAGATCGGCATCATGAAGGCGCTGGGCGCCAGCGACAAAGATGTGCGCCGGCTGTTTTTTACGGAGGCCGGCTCGATGGGCATGCTCGGCGGGTTGCTCGGCGTGGCCCTGGGCTGGGCGATTGGCAAGGCCATCAACTTCGGCACCAATATCTATCTTGCGCGGCAGGAGTTTCCTCCGGAAACAATCTGGCTGGTGCCCTGGTGGCTGGTGGCGGGTGCCATCGGGTTCGCCGTGCTGGTGAGTCTGGCCGCGGGATTGTATCCAGCCTCGCGCGCGGCGAAACTCGATCCAGTGAAAGCGCTCAGGTACGAGTGACGCGTGGCTAACACCCTTTCCCCAACAAGAGCGCTCGTACGATCTCCGCGAGTAATTTTTCTTCTGACCATTCACGCGCTTCTCTCTCCAACACCAGCCGGCGCGTTGCCGCAGCAGGCGGGGCGGGTAGAGTGCAACGCGATCCGCAGCAAAGTGCTGGCACAACCGGTGCGCTACTGCGCGCTGCTGCCGCCGAGTTATGACGCGGACAAAGCGCGGCGCTACCCGGTCCTTTACTATTTGCACGGCCTCGGCGACAACGAACAGTCACTGGTCAACCTGGGCGGCTGGAACCTCGTCGAGAACCTGCGCGAAAAAGGAAAAGCCGGCGAGTTTCTGATTTTCGCTCCCGACGGCGGCCGCAGTTTCTACATCAATTCGCGCGACGCTCGCGTGCGCTACGAGGATTTCTTCATCCGCGAGTTCGTGCCGGCGATGGAGAAAAAATATCGCGCGCGGGCGGGCCGCGCGTCGCGGGGCATCACCGGCATTTCCATGGGCGGCTACGGCGCATTGCACATGGCGTTCAAGTACCCGCAACTATTCGGCGCCGTGAGCTCGCACATGGGCGCGCTCATCGAAAAAATTCCACCGGCGCTGACCGACGCACGCGAATTGGGCCGCGGGCTGGGCTTTCTTGGCGACATCTTCGGCCGGCCGTTCGATCGCGCGTATTGGGATCGCAACAGCCCGTTCACACTGGCGCGCCGGGCGAGCGGCTTAGCCCGGCTGAAAATCTACTTCGACTGCGGCCGGGACGACACCTACGGGTTCGACGCGGGCGCGCAGGCGCTCCATGAACTGCTGCAATCGCGCGGCATCGCCCACGAGTTCCACATCTATCCCGGCGGACACGATTGGGACTTCGTGTCGGAGCACATGAGCGCTTCGATGGAGTTGCACTCGCGGACGTTCGGACTGAATGTGCCCAGTGGCAGGCAACGATGATCTGTTAGAAACTGAATTAAATGGGGCCAGTTCGCTGGAGGCGTTGATGTCCGCAAAGGAAAACGCAATCAAAGTGATCCAAAACCTGCCGGAGAATGCTTCCACTGAAGAAATCCTAGAGGCTCTCTGCATCCATGAAAAGATCGAGCGCGGCTTAGAGGATCTAGATGCAGGGCGAGTAATCTCCCACGAAGACGCGAAGAAGCGGCTTGCGCGATGGCTCAAAGAATAATCTGAACTGAAAAATCGATTACGCACCCGACTCCTCCCGATTCAATCCCCTATAAAAGGAAAAGTGGCCGGGGCGGCCCGCTGAGGGGCCAAGCCGCCCCGGCCTTTCTCGTCCACCTCCGCAGTCGTGGACAAGGGCTGAGCTACGCGACGGGTTCGCCTTCGCCGCGCAGAAATTCGTAGCGCTCGATGGCCGCCACAATGCCGACCTTGGAGCCGCCGCGGTGTTCGGTGCGCGCGACGTGGCCCATGCAACGCACGCGCACGGGTCCGGCCAGGGTCACTTCGTGAGGCAGAGTCATGACGATCTCGATGTTGGCGCCATTCTTCATTTCTTTCGGCAAATAGAAGTACACACCGCGCGAGCTGACGTCTTCGCTATGAGTGCTCTGTTCGGCGCCCGGCGCTCCGGCTCCGCTCTCCAGGCGAACGTTGAGTGGTAGCTTCATGGCGAAGCGGCGGGCGTTTCTACGATCGGTCCTCGACAAGATAGTCCTCCCTATAACTTAGCCAGAATAGCGGTTGCGGCACTGCGCTTCAATAGTGCGGAAGAGTCATTGGGCGGAGTACCCAAGTACCACGCCGGAGAGAGCAGAAAGCGCGAGTTAAAGTGTTGAAGAGGTGAAGAGTTAAAGGGTCGAAAGGGCAAAGAGTCGCATAGACTAAGCGTCAAGGTGTACCCCCCCACCCCCGGTGTTTTTGTATGTGTTGACTCTAAAGGGGTTACAAAGTGAGTTTTTGTATGTGTTGACTCTAAAGGGGTTGCAGAGAAAGTTTTTGTATGTGTTGCCGATGAAGGAGTTACAGTGTGACAGGGTGGCAGGGTAAGAACCTAGTGAAGCCCGCGGAACGTGCAAGCGTTGAATGTTGAACGTTAAAGGATCAAAGGGGTGAAGAGGTAAAGAGTTAAAGAGTTGAAGCGTCAAAGAGTCGAAGAGTCTGAGCGTCAAGTCGCGGACTCCAGCCGGAATTATAGCCAAAAGTGAACACATAGGTACAGTATATTAACGTATCGCAAATAGATTGTCAAGAGGGAAAGTGGCTGGGGTTAGGGGTTAGGGGTTAGGGGTTAGGGGTTAGGTGGCGAGGGAAAAGCGATTGGATATTTGAAATTTGAGATTTGAGAGGAACAAGGCAGAAGTCAGAAATCAGAAATCAGAATGCAGAAGAGAGGAACAAGGGCGGTTTGGTGTAGAATGCGCTCAAGAGCAGTGAGGGTGGGACCGAGAATATGCCAACTTACGTCATGAAATGCGAGGGCTGCGGCGGACACAGGCCGTTCCTGGTTCACGAAGGCGAGCTCCCCGACCCGGAGAGTCGAAAGCCCTTGCAGAAGCACTGCCCTGTCTGCCGCATGACAACCAACTGGACGCTGGCGTTTCCTGAAAGACGCGACGACCGCGACCGGCGCCAGGGAACCGACCGGAGAACCACCAACCGCTGAAGATGTGATGCAGGGGTCGGGGGTAAGGGGTCAGGGGTCAGGGGTCAGGGGTCAGGGGTCAGGGGTCAGGGGTCAGGAAGCAGCGGCAAAGGCAGTCGCGGCCTGCCAGGCCCCACCCTTCGCTTAAGCGGCGCGAATAATTCTTCGACAAGCTGCTCCGGCTTCGCTCTGGGTAGGCAGGACAAATGGGCCGCCCGCCCCTTAGTTCACATGTCACGCTTCATGAGACACAAGGCCGGATCTGGGTAACACTATTGTTTTACTGTATAGGGAGTTGGATGTCCTTTGAACCATTCTCTGCGACGTGCCATTCCCTTGAGAATAAAAGCTTTATCGTCTTCTATTTCCTTCGCTTTCTCAGGCATGAGCTTTCTCCGCAAAGGAATGGACTCACTGGCGGAAACAATGGCGGAATACTCGCGATCTTCCTCGTTACTAAGGTATTTCACAAATGCTGTTACCCTTTGGAATCTTTCTTCCATTTCTCTACTACTTATCAGTTTTTTTATGATCTGAAACGTGTCGCCATCTGAGATTGGCGTATCCTGAAGAACTAGATCAAGGTATTGGAATCGGCCAGCGAGGTATCGCATATAATAGCGACCCGCTGGCGTGACTCTGTAAGCCGAAGAGATTGTCTTGAAGTCATAAATGTCATTTTCAACGAGTGCCAGAGACCCTAGCAATTTCAATGACTCATGAATGTCCCTTTCGCTAGTCCCAATTTTTCCAAATTCATCTTTTATGGTCGCAGTTGGAACAAACCCCACTCCAAAGGCGAAGGAAGATCGCGTGCGGTGAAAATAAAGATATTCTAGAAGACGTAATTTTGTGAAATGTGATGGGCGAGATTCATCTGAGATCGAGTACAGGTTTACGACCGAACTTAGATTCGATTGATAGTACCGTTGATCGCCTAGCCCGATCGACTTGATGAATTCGTGCAAAGGAATGTCATATTGTTGGTCTTGCCGATATATCGACAACATTTTCCCCGCGTCAGAGTGACCTGAATTCAAAAATAAGGCGAAAACATCCATTGCCCGACGCAAGTTGCCCATCGCGACAGATTCGAGAAAGAAACGCGTCCGCTTCTTATTGTGGAGCAAAGACTGCCGTACTAGACGCAGGAAATCTTCAACATCCTTTACCAAGGATTCGTCGGGAAGAAGGAAACGTGCGATTCCAGTTTCATTCAGTTGTTGGAGCATGTATTCAAGGCGGCGATCAATGATGTCGACAACGCTGGTTGGGGGAATCGCGTAGGCCATGGTTTGGTATGCGGATAGGGCTCCGCCACGCTTGGAGCGTAGATATGTCTCCTCCCACATAGTGACGAGGGCAAGTGAGTGCGTTCGCCCAGCTACAGAATGCGCAAAGGTAAAGATGTCCTGTTGAAGTGCGCCATCGAGTTGGTCAACGTTATCCAGAACCAAGACACATCGCACATTTTGCTTGTCAGCAAGATATCGAAGGGTCCGTGTAAGGTAGTCTTCAGGTTCCGAATACTTGGCCATCAAAAAATCTGCGATTTTTTCCTCAAAGCGTTTCCTGTTCGCCCTTTCCAAGCCTGCGAGCGGGCCAGTAGAAAGCTCATTGATTTCCGCGGCGTATACTTTCCGGAGGTGCTTTGACGAAAGTGATGTGAAGAGCTCACTTCTTGAAAGAACTACTCTCAACGCGTCGTAAAAAAACTTACGAACTTCTTGCCCCTTCTCCAAGAGGCGGAAGTCCAAAGTAACAAGGAAGTGCTTTTCGAATGTGTCTTTCAGATCTATCCGCAGGAAATGGTTCACAAAAGTAGTCTTGCCTGAACCCACTCTGCCTAGCAAAAGGATGACTTCTCCTCGTGGAGAAAGTCCAATATGAGATTCAATCTTTTTTCTGACGCTGGATTTCACGTCTTCTAATTGGGGGGCCTGGACTACGCGGTTAGTAGTGACGAGAGTATTCGAGAGGGTTAGGTTCAATCGATGTTCCACTGCATTGAGCACTAGAGAAAGAGCGCGGCTCTTGACAAATAGAGCGCGCAGCTTTTCTTTTGACTTTTCGTCGGCTATTTCTCCCATGTATTCATGAACAAGCGATTCCAAGTTGGCGCTCAGAATATTTCTGGATACTTTTTCTTGGTATTGATGCAGTTCGTCAGCAACACGCTTGTACTGAAACGCCGCTGCCTCGGAAGGCTGAAAAGCTCTCACCAGAGAGCTGTTCTCGACACCCTGTTTTGACAGTAGGCTCCAGAACTCAACGAACCTGTCCAGAATGTCCTGAAGAGACTTGAATACTACAACCCGGTTGTGGCCAAGATGAATACCATCCGTACGGACCGCCCGAAATATCACCCACTGCAGTCCATTTGTTACGCATGCATATTCAATGCCGTTATTGAAGCAGTACTTTTGAACTTGGCTTATGTATTCCTGCAAGTTCTTCACTGATCTCAGTATCCCCGTTAGCGTAAAGGTGGGGGATGTAGAGACGTCAGCAGGAAGCTGAAAAGAATCCCCAGCCTTTTTCGCCTCGATCACAATCACTCGGCGCTGAAGCGATAGGACGTAGTCCATAAATCCTGGATTGGCGTGTTCTTCGCGAGCAATGTTTGCATCGGGCCAATCAAGCGCTTCTCGCAGAATTCTATCGATCAAACGGGCGCGAGTGTCGGCTTCTGATTGTGATTCCAAATCATACTGGGCTTGATCAGTAACCAATGCTCCAAACGCAATGAAGCACTCTTCACTTGATTTCACAATCGTCCCTCCCAAACTTCGCGAAGGCAAATAAAAGTCGTCACTATTCCTCAAGGTTATTCTGGCTCCCTTATTCTACGGGCGATGGCGCTTAGGGGGTATAGAAAGTTTCGAGAGATCCCCACCAGCATTGCCCAACATGTGTGATTGATCTCCGCGTGGGTCTTAGTTTGGAGAGACAGGTGGCTCATCTCTCCGCACGCGGAAACGATATCAGGGGGCAGGAGGCAGGAAAAGAGAGATCCTTAGTCCCGACCAAAATCACCGGGACTCAGAATGACAACGCAAAACTAATCAATGACCTTGTGGTGGAGGAAAGACGACAAGTTGAACGTTGAAGTGTTGAATGTTGAACGTAAATCGTAAGAGGGATTCGCCGCTACGCTCCCTTCGCGTTCGCTCCCCTCGGCTACGCTCGGGACAAGCAGGGCAAGCAGGATGACAACAGGGCAACGCCGGCACGACGCGAAGAGGGATCCCTCGCTTCGCTCGGGATGACGACCGAAAACTAATCGATAACTTTGTGGTGCAAGGAATAGAGGGCGAGTTCGAGGCGGTCGGAGACGCCGAGTTTGTCGAAGATATTGTGCAGGTGGTTCTTGACGGTCTGCTCGGAGATGAAGAGTTTTTCGCCGATTTCGCGGTTGCGGAAGCCCTGGGCGACGAGGCCGGTGATTTCCTTTTCGCGGTCGCTGAGCAGCGGCTTATCGCGGCGCGGGCCGGACTCGGCGGACTTCTTGAAGGCTTCGATGACGTCGGAGGTCTTCTTCTTGTCCAGCCAGATTTCGCCGCCGTACACGGTGCGGATGGACTTGATGAGCAGTTCGGTGGCGGAATCCTTGAGCACGATGCCGCGGGCGCCCATGCGCACGGCGCGGACGACTTCGCGGTCGTCTTCGGTGGCGGTGAGCACGATGACGCGCGTGGGCAGCGAATCGAAGTTCACCTCTTCCAGCACGGCCAGGCCGTCTTTGTCGGGCATGCGCAGGTCGAGAAGCAAAATATCCGGGCGAAGTTTGCTGAGCAACTGAATGCACTGCGTGCCGGTGGAGGCTTCGCCGACGATGGAGATGTCGTCTTCGGCGTCGAGGAGTTTGCGCAGACCGTCGCGGAAAATGGCGTGGTCGTCGGCCATCAGGATGCGAATCGGTTTTTTCGATTTCGCCATGTTCGTTAAGAGCGGGCGACCTGCCGGTCGCCCCTAAAAATCAAAACCGCAAACGGGCGGGCCTAAAGGCCGCCCCTACAACTTCTCAACCAAATGGGACTTCGACGGTGACGCGCGCGCCGTGGCCGGGATTCGAATCCACCGTTAACACACCACCGATAGTTCTGGTACGTTCCTTGATGGAGATAGGGCCCAGGCGGAGGCGATCCAATTCGTCGCTGGAGAAGCGCCCGGCGAAGCTAAATCCCTGGCCATTATCGTCCACAACGAGAATGACCTTATCCTCTTGCTGCCATAGTTTTACCACGACATGCGTGGCATTAGCATGCTTTTTTATGTTGTGAAGTGCTTCGCGGTAGATTTGGAACAGTTCGCGGCAAACCGGGTCGGGGACCTGCATGCCCAGGCTGTCCGCCAGCAGGTCGAGTGCGACGCCGGATTCGCGGCGAAAGCGTTCGGCAAAGCCGCTCATGAGGTCCACCAAATCGGCGCTCTGCACGCGCAACGGGCGCAGGTCGGTGACCAGTCGGCGCAGCTCCTCGCTTTCGTGGCGGAGGGTCTGCTGCAGGCCGGCCAGCTCGGTGGCCACGCGGTCGGGCGACTCCGGCAGCTTGCGGCGGAGGACGTCGAGCTGGATGAGGAAACTCAACAGAGTCTGCAAGATGCCGTCGTGGAGATCGTGGGAGATGCGTCCGCGCTCGAACTCGATGGCGCGAACGCGGATGTGCCGCAGCAGGAAAAGGTTTTCAATGCCCGGGCCCAACTGGCGGGCGATGCGTTCGAGCCAGCGGAGGTCACCGCGAGAGAATTTCTTGCGGCCGTTGAGAAGCAGGATGCGGCCGGCGGGGTCACCACGGCTTTCAAAGGTGACCGCCATCAGTGACCGGACATTCAACTCGGCGCGGGAAAGACCGGGCATGCGGGGCAGGTCGAGGAGCAAGCGGCCGTCGCGACGGTCCCAGCCGAAACCTTCGCCGGGACCGTCCATGGAATTCCAGCAAACGGTGGAGTTGAGACTGTCGAGCAAATAGGCGTCACCCTTTTCGGAGGGGACGCTCTCCGGCGTGATGCGGCTGATTTTGTCGTGACGCGCGCGCCAAATGAAAATGCGCTCGAGATCGGTGTCGCCGTAGGCGAGGACGGCTTCCTCGCAAGCAAATTCGCCGGCCAGCGCCACCAGGACCTGGCGCATGGATTCGGCCATGCCCTGCTCGACCTTGAGCATGTCGGAGAGCCGCGCGAGAAAATTGTGCTCGGCGGCGTGGCGGCGCTGCGTTGCGCCGAGGAAGCCGATGCCCGTGCCGGCGGCAAATGTGCCAGCCACCAGGCCGAACCAGGAAACCATCTCCGGCCAGCGCAGCGGCTGACGGAGAACGGTGCGCACGAGAAGAGCAAACGTCACGATGCCAGCGAGGAGCACGACGCGACGCATGTCCCAGTGGATGCCCGCGCCAAACGCCACCAGCAAATAGAGGAACCAGAAACTGACCACGGAAGGCGCCAGGAATAGAAAAACGGCCAGGGCGAGCAAATCCACCCACAACGGCAGTGGCGGAATGTGCCAGCGCTCGACCGATTCGAGAATGGCGGTGACCGCCGCCACCAAGAAATAAGCGGCCACAAAAACGATGGCTATGCGCTCGTTTTGCGCGAGGCCACCTTCCAGCAGGTCAGTCCACGCCAGAAAGAGGAAAATGAGGCGCGCCAGAGTGACTTGACGCTGGAGATCGCGGCGTTCTGTGGCGTGGGGTTTCATGTGCGGAGCAAGTCCCCGGAGGCAGAGTCTAACAAGCCGCGGGCGCGCGCGAAACTGCCGGGACCCTGCGGGTTTCGTGCACAGCAAGGCGCAGGGGTTGACACGAGGGGGATAATCATTGCGAAGCACGCCCGGGGGAACTCCGCAGAGTGAACGAACGCTACACGCGGCGAGAAGTGGCGCGCATCCTCGGACTGGAGGAGCGGCAGCTGGCGTATTGGGAACGGCTGCGGCTGGTGCGCTCGCGAGCGCGCTGGGGCGAGCGATTCTATGCGTTTAACGATTTGGTCGCGCTGCAAACCATCAAACACCTGGGTGCGAATCGCATTCCCGCGGCACGGCTGCGCCGGGCGCTGGAAGCGATGGAAAACCGGCTGGGCTGCCTGCGCGCGCCGCTCTCGGCGCTGCGCGTATGGCAGCGTGGAGGACAGGTGATCGTCATTCCGCCGGCGCCGTTCCACCAGCCGTTCGAGCCGCTCACCGGGCAATTCGTGCTGCCCTTCCAGAACAGCGAGTCAACGACGAAGACCGCGGCAGTCGCGGCGCGCACGGCGGAAGAATGGTTTGAAATGGGCATGGCCACCGACGCGCGGCGGGAAACGCTGCCGCAGGCTGTCGAGGCCTATCGCCGGGCCATCGAGCTTTCGCCCGGCTGGGTGGATGCGCGGATCAACCTGGGCACAGCGCACTACCAGATGAGCGAGTTGGAGGAGGCGCGGCGCGCGTTCGAGGCAGCGATCGAAGCGGATGAGGGCAGCGCGACGGCGCACTTCAACCTGGGCTGCGTGCTCGACGACCTCGAGGAATACGACAAGGCCATCCTCCACCTGCGGCGCGCCGTGAGCATTGCGCCGCAGCATGCGGACACGCACTTTAACCTGGCGCTGGTGCTGGAAAAACGCAGTAAGACCGGAAAGGCGCGCGAGCACTGGGCGACGTATTTGCGGCTCCAGCCGCGCGGGCCGTGGGCGGAGTACGCGCGCGCGAGGCTGCGCACGGCCAACCGTCCGCCCGGCACGCGGCTCGAGCCGATTCCGTTCCCGGAAACGCGGGCGAGAGCGGCGACGGCGACGTCCGGCAAGATTGAAACGTCACCTGGTTCGGACTGACGCCTTCCTGGATTGTTTCCATAACCGGCTCAGAGCAATTGACACAAGCGCAGCCAGTAGCGCCGACTCACGTCGGCGACAAAGCGGCGGCGCTAACGCGCCGCACACCACAAGGTGCAAAGCAGGCTGCAGGAAGATCCTCACCGTTCCCGGCTTTTTGCGCGGCGTGCTATCATTAAGCAGGTGGTGAGCGTAGCTCAGCTGGTAGAGCATCGGTCTGTGGAACCGAGGGTCGTGGGTTCAAATCCCATCGCTCACCCCAACCTTCCAGCCGAAACCTCCAAAGCACAGAGAACCCTAGCGCCATTTGGCGGAGGGCTTTGCTATAATCCGCGGCGATGGGCGCGCAAATTCAGCACTTGCATACGTATTTTCTGTTTCCGTTCTGGATGAACCGGGAGCTCGTCACGCGGGAACATGACGAGCAATGGAAGAAACACCAGCATTGGCTGACCGGTCTGGACGAATGCATCGCCGTGTCTTCGCGGGCGGCGCAGGCCACGCCGGCCGGACGGCTGGGATGCTGGCAGCGCGCGTCGTATTCCGGTTCGGACATGGATTCGACTACCTATCAGGACATGGTTTTTTTCCATCCGTTCGTGCGGCGCATTTTTTTCGACACGGGGGAAGACAGCAGCCACCGGGCCGGCCGTGAAGCGCTGATCCGCTGCTACACGATTCCGCTGGAGGCGGGGCGCAAGGTGTGGCTGGAGGCTGCCGACGTTCGCGGGCGGAGCGCGAAAGTGCAGGTGACTGACCTGCGGCTGTTCCTGTTCGCCAACGGCATGGGCATTCTGGCCATCGGCGTAGAGGCGTGGAACCTCTCCGCGGCCGATGCGCTGTGGATCAACGAAACGATGCGCAAGACGTACCCCTCCAGCGGGCGGCAGATCCGCGAGGGCCGCGCCGCCAACCTCTACCGACTGAGCGTGGAAGAAAACGGGCGGGAAGAAGCACTGGTCGAGGAGCGATTTGAAAACTGCAAGTTGCACGGCTTCCAGCCGCCGCTTTCGAAAATCATCACGTCGTTGCTCTACTTCCTGAATTTCGAAAAGCATGAATATGAGCAACTGCTGGACGAGCGGATGATCGTGTATTCCTATGCGGGCATCGACCCGGCATCGGTAGAACCGGAATTTGCAAGCTCCGCGGCCTATGAGGTGCTGCTGAGCCGCTTCCTGTACGTGGACCGCGACGGCGATCGCTACCGTTACGAGCCGGAGTTCACGCGCGAGCAGATGAAGCAGCACGTGTACCGGCGGTGGGCGCACGAGGGGACCAACTACGGGTTCACGAGCTACAGCAATGTGACGCTGACGCTGGGGGTGTACGACCGCGGCGAGCACGTGGTGAAGGAAGGGTTCCTTATTCACCGGATGTTCGACACGCGGTACTACCTGATGGCGGTGGTGGCGCTGTTCTACCGCGCGACCATGCTGGACTTCGCGCAAAAAACGGCGCTGGTCTCCCGGCGGCTGTTCCGCGACCAGGAAGCCGGGCAGCTCAGCCGGGGAAACATTGAAAGCGCCACGCGGCTGCGCTCCGAATTCCTGCACTTCAGCAACTACTGGTATTTCGAGGAACTCGCCAACAAGGACGAGGAGATCGAACACTTCACCATGCAGTGCCGCGCCTACCGCATCGGCGCGATGAAAAGCGAGGTGGAACAGGAAATCGAAAAACTGAACGCGTCGCTGCATGAGTATCACCAGGCGCGGAGCACGGACGCGGTGAACCGCCTGGCGATGTTGAGCATGATCCTGGGCGCGGGAGCGGTGCTCACCGGGTTCTTCGGCATGAATTTCGGCCTGGATTTTGGGCGCCTGTTCTTCACCCCCGAGCCGCAAAATTCATGGTTGCACTATGTGGCGATCGCCGGGGTCACGGCGATGGCCTTCGGGGCGCTGGCCTTCGGCGTGTACATCGTGATGTCCAATCCGGCGGACTACCGGGACATCCTGATGCCGCGCGGGCTACAGACGAAACCCAAGCAGCGGTGGTATAGCCTGAAGCGATCGGATTCGTGACCCGCGGAAATTTGCACGTTGAAATCCACGAAGAATTTGTCCTACACTTCGCGCGCCACAGCAAAACCTTGCTTTCGGCGAAGTAAACAGAAATCATCCTAGGAATCCAACATGACCTACAGCACTCTTCAACAGAAACTACGCAATGGCCAGCCGCTGCTGCTGGATGGCCCGATGAACTCGGAGCTGGTGCGGCGCGGCGTGCGCTGGCGCAAGCACGGCCTGCTGACCGACACCGCAGCGGTGCAACAACTGCACGAGGAATACATCGCGGCCGGCGCGGACGTGCTGCGGACAAATACGTTCCAGCTCAACCCGAAAACGTACTTGAACGTGTTTCGCAACCAGGAGCACCAGGCACACATCGGCGCGCCGGGACTGGCCGACCTGGTGCCCAAGCTGCTGCGCACCAGCGTGCAAGTGGCGGTCCACGCCCGCGCCAAGTACGGCAAGGAAAAGGATGTGGCCATCGCCGGAATGCTCTCGCCGCTGCAACATTGCTACCGGCCGGACTTGTCGCCGGCGTTCGAGGATGCCGAGCGCGAGCACGAAGCGATGGCGCGCGTCTTCGCCGCAGAGAAGGTGGATTTCCTCATCGCGGAAAGCATGAACACGATCAGCGAAGCGAAGGCCGCACTCGCGGCGGGACGCGCGGCGGGGCTGCCGGTGTGGGTAAGTTTCGTGCTCGGACCGGAGGGCGAGTTGCTGAGCCGCGAGCCGCTGGCGCAGGCCTTGCAGGAAATGGAAAAAGGCGGCGCGGAGGCGGTGCTGGTGAGCAATTCGCCACCGGAAGACGTCGGCAAAGCCATCGCGCGGATGAAGGGCGCGACGAAGCTGCCCTTTGGCGGCTTCGCGCACGTGGGAAAGTTTTCTCCGCCGAGCTGGAAGTTTGATTTCTTTCCGCAGTTCACGGAGACGGAAAGCTGGCCGCCGGAGCGTTACACGGCCGAAGCGCGGCGATGGCGGGAGAGCGGCGCGACCCTTTTTGGAAGCTGCTGCGGCACCGGCCCGGCGCACATTGCGGCGCTGCGCGCGTGGTTGCGCGCCAACGGAAGGAGCGGGAACTGACCATGAGCTACGCACCGATTCGTGAAAAACTCGCGCAGGGCAAGACCGTGATTCTGGACGGCGCCATCGGGACGGAAATCCTGCGGCGCAACGTCACCTGGGCGGACCATCAACTGGTCAACAAGCCGGGGTTTGTCCGCGGCATCCACGAAGATTACATTCGCGCCGGCGCGGAGATTATCTCCACCAACAGCTTCCAACTCTGCCGCCGTGCTCTGTACAACCACTTCCGCGACGACGCGCACCGCAAACACATCGGCGCAAGCGACCTGGAGACGCGCGCGGAAAAACTGCTGGCGGCGTCGGTGAAGCTGGCGGTGGAAGCGCGCGACGTGGTCAAGCCCAAACAGCCTTGCGCCATCGCCGCGGCGGTCACCACGCTGGAGTGGTGCTTCCGGCCGGACCTGGCGCCGGACGACAAGAAAGCGCGCACCGAGTACCGCGAAATCTTCAAAACGGTGAAGGACGCAGGCGCGGATTTGGTGCTGCTGGAAACCGTGAACAGCGTGGGCGAAGCGCGCACCGCACTGGAGGTCTGCAAAGAGATTGGCATACCCTGCTGGATCGGGTTCGTGCCCACGGAGGAAGGAAAATTGTTTACCGGCGAAACGCTGAAGGACGCCTGCGCGGCCATCGAGCCGCTGGGCGTGGACGCCATCCTGCTGAACTGCGCGCCGCCGGACGACATCACCGCCGGCATGAAGCAGCTTGCGCCCATCGCGCACGTGCCCATCGGCACCTACGCGCACATCGGGCGCTTCGATCCGCCGGAGTGGCTCTTCACCGACGAATATCCGCCGTCAAAGTACTGCGCCGAATCGAAGAACTGGAAGGTGATGGGCGCAACGATCCTCGGCGGCTGCTGCGGGACCACGCCGGACCACATTGCCGCGCTCGGAGCGCTGCGCTAACCGCCGGTGACGGACGCGCCGAGTCGCGGGCGACTCCTGCAAGTGCTCGGCGTAGCCTTCGGGCTGGCCGTCTCCATCGGCAACACTATCGCCGCGGGCATCGTCCGCACGCCGGGCGAAATCGCCACCTACCTGCCGACGCCCTGGCTGTTTATCTCCGTGTGGCTTGCCGGCGGACTCTACGCGCTGCTGGGCGCCAACTCCATTGCCGAACTGGGCACGACGATTCCGAAATCCGGCGGGCAGTACGTCTTCGCACACCGCGCGCTCGGACCCTTTGCCGGTTTTGTCGTGGGGTGGAGCGATTGCATGTCCACGTGCGGCACGAACGCCGCCGTCTCCATCGTCATCGGAGAATATGCGAGCCAGCTCCTCGCCGGATATCTGCCTGGAAATCGCGAACAGTGGGAAGTGCCCATCGCCACACTGGTAGTGCTGGGGTTTGCGCTGCTGAACTGGCGAGGCATTCGCCGCGGCAGCGCGGCGCAAAACTTTACAAGCCTGCTCAAGGCACTCATCTTCCTGGCCATCGTGGCCGCTTGTTTTCTATTTGGAAGGCGCGGAGAGGAAGCGGCGGGAGCCGCTGCGGTGGCCGCGCCGGCGGGCAAAGCGTTGGCCGTGGCTTTCGTGCTCGCGCTGCAAGCGGTGATGTACACCTACGACGGCTGGACCGGCCCGATTTATTTTTCCGAAGAGGTCAAGAATCCGGAAAAGAGCATTCCGCGCGCGATGTTCGCCGGAGCGCTGAGCATTCTGGGGATCTACGCGCTCTTCAATATCGCGCTGCTATATATCCTGCCGCTCTCGAAAATTGCCGGAGAAAAGTTCGCGATGGGCGCCGCGGCGCAGGTAGTGTTCGGTCCGGCGGGCGACACGATTGCGCGCGGGCTGATGGTGGTGTGCCTGCTGAGCGGCATCAACGCCTACGTGCTGATGACTTCGCGCGTGCTGTTTTCCATGAGCCGCGACGGCTTGTTTTCCCGGCGCGCAACCAGTGTGAACGAAGGCGGCACGCCGACGCTGGCGCTGGCGCTGTGCACGGCGGTGGCGCTGGCGTTTTTGTGGAGCGGCACGTTCAATCAGGTGATCAACATTTGCGCGTTCTTCTTCGTCGCGAATTACCTGGTTTCGTTCACGTCGGTATTTGTTTTGCGCTGGCGCGAGCCCAACCTGGCGCGGCCGTTCCGCGCCTGGGGCCATCCGTGGACCACAGGCTTCGTGCTGCTGGCTTCCGTGGCGTATTTGGCCGGCGTGGTGCTGAGCGACTGGAAAACCAGCAGTATTTCCGTCGTTCTGTTGGCGCTAAGTTATCCGGCGTTCCGGCTGATGAGGCTTCCCCGCCCGCACGACGCAGAATAATTTTCAAAAACACAAAGGGCGGGGATTGCTCCCCGCCCTCTTTTTTCCTCCGAATTCTGACTCCTAGCTGATTTTCTCCGCCACGGTTTTGGCCTGGAGGAAGAGCATCACGTACTCTTTGCCGCCGGTCTTGGAGTCCGTGCCGGACATGTTGAAACCGCCGAAGGGATGCGCGCCGACCATGGCGCCGGTGCACTTGCGGTTGAAGTAGAGGTTGCCGACGTGGAATTCCGTGGCGGCCTTCTCCAGCTTCCTGGCGTTTTTCGAATAGACGGCGCCGGTGAGGCCGAACTCGGTGTCGTTGGCGATTTCCAGAGCGTGGTCGAAGTCGCGCGCTTTGGTCACGGCGAGCACGGGGCCGAAAATCTCCTCCTGCTCGAGCTTGGACTTGGGCGCGATGTCCGCGATCACCGTGGGCTCGAGAAAGTAGCCGTCGCCGGGGAGGCGGTTGCCGCCGGTGAGCAACCGGCCGTCCTTTTTGCCGTGCTCGATGTAATTCAGGATGTCCTTCATGGAGCCGCCGTTAATCACCGGGCCCATGAAATTCGTGGGGTCGTCGGCCGGGCCGACCTTGATTTTTTCCACGCGCACTTTCAGCTTGGCGAGGAAATTGTCGTAGATCTTTTCGGTGACGATGGCGCGGGAGCAGGCCGAGCACTTCTGCCCCTGGTAGCCGAACGCGGAGAGCGTTACGCCTTCGACGGCGGCGTCAAGATCGGCCTCGTCGTCCACGATGATAGCGTCCTTGCCGCCCATTTCCAGCACGGTGCGCTTGATCCAAATCTGACCGGGCTGCGTTTTGGAGGCTTGCTCCTGAATGTGCAGACCGGCTTCCTTGGAACCGGTGAAACCGACGAAGCGCGTCTTGGCATGCGCGACAAGCGTATCGCCGACCGTCGCGCCCGGGCCGGGGCAAAACTGGATGACGTCTTTCGGCAAGCCTGCCTCCCACAGCGCTTCGAGGAATTTGTAAGCGATGGTGGGTGAATCGCTGGAAGGCTTGAGCACGACGGTGTTGCCGGTGACGACGGAGGCAACCACGATGCCGGCCATGATGGCGCAAGGGAAATTCCACGGCGGAATGACCACGCCGACGCCGAGCGGGATGTACACGAGATAGTTCTTCTCGCCCTTCATGGGCGAAAGCGGCTGAGGCTGGGCCACGCGGAGGTTCTCGCGGGCGTAAAAATCGAGGAAGTCGATGGTCTCGGCGATGTCCGCGTCGGCCTCGGGCCACGTCTTGCCCACTTCGTAGCTGACCCAGGCGTTGTACTCAAATTTGCGCTTGCGGAGGATGTCCGCGGCGCGAAACATGATCTCGCTGCGCTCCACGGCGGGCACGCGCTGCCACGTCTGGAAGCGCTGGTGCGCCAGCTCCACGGCACGTTTGGCGATATCCAGGTTCGCCTTGTGGAAGCTGCCCACCACTTCGTCGGGCTTCGACGGGTTGGTGGACTTCAAGAATTCGCCGGTCTCCACTCTCTGCCCGCCGATCCACAGCGGGTAGGTGGTGTTGAAAGCGGCTTTCACTTTTGCCAGAGCGGCTTGCATGGCCGCGCGGTTTTGGGGATTGGAAAAATCGGTAAACGGCTCGTTGGTGAACGCGCCGCGCGAAACCAGCACATCAGCAGTTGCCATGGGGTTGCTCTCCTCCGGACGGGGTGGCGGCATCAACGCCAAAACTCTATTCTACTGTGGCTTTTCAAATCCGACAAGACACGCGCTTGGGAGAACCGGCAGGGCTCACAACAGGGCCTCCAGCGGGGGCTTACGGAGCAGGCGTTGCGAGGGCTTCTTCCACGCTGTGCACGATGTGGATGACTTTCGTCAAGCTCGCCGCCGAGAGGTTCTGATCCACGATGTCGTTGGAGACCAGCACAAGGGTCTTTTCCGTGGCCATCGTGTGCTTGAGAATCGCTGCGATGGTCCCCAGTCCCACGGAGTCCATGAAGCGAATGCCGGACAGATCCAGCACGACCTTGCGCCCCTGCGTGGCTTTGATTTGTTCGAAGATGCCGTCCAACAAAGCGTGATTCACCAGGGAAAAGCCGCCCCGGCAATGAAACAGCAAAGCGCCGCTGCGGGTCTTTTTTTCGATCTGCAAGCTGTAGTCCGGTGCGTCCATCTTGGAATTCATGGGAACAGGCACCCAGGCAAATCACGTTCCGAGGGCTTCTTCCAGAGTGTGCGCCAGGCGAATGACTTTGTTCAGGCGGGTCACTCCGAGGATCTGGTCCACCACGTCATTCGACACCACGGAGTATGCAATGCCGTTGCTGCGCGCGTGTTTCAGGACGGTGACCAAGATGCCGACGCCCATGGAGTCCATGAAGCGGACCGCGGCCAGGTCCATCACCACCTTGCGCTGCGGCGCGGCGTTAATTTCCTGGACGATTTTGGTCAGCGCGACATGATTGAGCATGGAAAACCCGCCATCGAAATGATACAGCAACACGCCGCCGCGAATCTCCTTATCGATCAGCAGGCCGGTGTCCGCCGCGGCAAAATTGGGTTCCGTCAAGGGACGCCCCTCCGTGCAGGCCAAACCGAAGGTCTAAAGCTAGTGAAGGCCGCTGGGAATGTCAACGACGGAAAAGGGGTCCGGCCATTGGGCTCACGAAAAAGGAAGATTCTTCGGGCCGCCGAAAACACGGCCCTCAAAACGACATGCTCAAGAATCCAGCTTTCAGCGCTTGAGGTCTTTGACGATTTCGCGGGCGGCGTTGGCGCCGGATTGACCGGTAAGGCCGGTGCCGGGATGCGTGCCATTGCCGCAGAGATAAAGGCCGTCGATAGGCGTGCGATAGCGCGCGCAGCCCAGCAGCGGGCGCATGGTGAACAACTGGTCGAGCGCGAGTTCGCCATGGAAGATGTGCCCGCCCGTGAGGCCGTAGTGCTCCTCCAAGTCCGCCGGGGTGAGCACCTGACGATGCAGAATCATCTCCGGGAGCTTCGGCGCATAGGCGGCGAGCGTCTTTACCACGGCGTCGCCGAGCGCATTGCGCTGGCTGGCCCATCCCTCGCGCAATTTGTACGGCGCAAACTGCGCGTAAATGGACATCACGTGCTTGCCCGCGGGAGCAAGCGAGGGGTCGGAAAGCGACGGGATTGCAGCCTCGAGGTAGAGTTGCTCGGCAAACTTGCCGTACTTGCAGGCGTCGAAGGCGCGCTCGAGATAGTCAATTTCCGGGCCGATGTGGATGCGGCCGGCGAGCGCGGCGGCGCTGGCGCCAACCTGCTTGAGCGCGGTGAACTGCGGCACGCCGTCGAGCGCGAGATTGACCTTGGCGAGATTGCCGGCACAGCGATAGTTCTGCATCTTCACCACGAAGTCCGGCCCGAGATGCACGGGGTCCAGGAGCTTGAGGAACGTGCGACGCGGGTCGGCGTTGGAGACGACGCGCTTCGCGGAAATTTCTTCGCCGCTGGCCAGCGCCACTCCCACCGCTTTTCCATCTCTGACAAGCACCTGCGCGACCTCCGCGCCCGTGCGGATTTCCGCGCCGGCCGCGGTGGCTGCCGCGGCCATGGCCTGCGTCAGCGCGCCCATGCCGCCGCGCGGAAATGATGCGCTGCCGACGGGATTGCCGTCGGTGGGCGCGCGGAGAAGCATCACGGCGGTGGAGCCGGCGGACCACGGACCCATCGCCGTGCCGAAAATGCCGCGAGCGGCGACGGCCGCGCGCACGAGATCCGTCTCGAACCACTCGGCGACAAAATCGGCGATGGCCATGGGGCCCCAGCGCAGCACGCGGAACATGTCGTCGCGGCCCAGGCTGCGGAATTCGCGGCCGGTCATCAACAGGTGCATCAGCTCGCCGGTAGTGGGCTTATCGATGTCCGGCGGAGTCATGGTCAGCAGGCGGTCGAGCAGCGCGGCAATGCGCGCGAGCATTTTCTGAAGCTGGCGATATTTCTCGGCGTCCTTCTTGGAAAACTGCAGGATGTTCGCCGCGGACGTGGACGAGTCGCCGTAAAGCAGCAGCACGCGGCCATCGAGGGCGGGCGCGAAGAGGCGCGGGTCGGGCTCGAGCATGTGCAGCCCGTGCTTGGCGAGCTTCATGTCGCGGGCAATTCCCGGACGGATGGGCCCGCCGCCGTGGGCCAGCGTGGAGCCGCGGAAACCCGGGAAGAATTCTTCAGTGACGGCGCAGCCGCCGGCCACCGGGCGGCGCTCGAGTACGAGTGGCTTCAGCCCGGCCTTGGCAAGATAGAAGGCGGCGACCAGGCCGTTATGACCGGCGCCGAGGATGATGACGTCGCGTGTGCCGGCCATGGCTAGTTGCCTCCTTTCTTGTGTTCTTCAAGTATTTTCAGCGCGGCGAGGCGCCCCGGCGCGCCCATGATGCCGCCGCCGGGATGCGTCGCCGAACCGCACATGTACAGATTTTTGATGGGCGTGTTGTATTTGGACCAGCCGGGCACGGGGCGCAGGAAGAAAAGCTGTTCGAGGGAAAGCTCGCCCTGGAAAATGTTTCCTTCCGTGAGACCGAACTCGCGCTCCAGGTCTAGCGGCGTGACCACCTGGCGGTGCAGGATGATGTTTTTCAGGTTGGGCGCAAATTCAGAGATGGTGTTGACCACCGTGTCGCCGAAGCTTTCGCGCTTTTCGTCCCAGTTGCCCTCGGCGAGTTTGTAGGGCGCGTACTGCACGAAGCAGCTCATCACGTGCTTGCCGGGCGGCGCGACGCTGGGGTCCGTGAGGCTGGGGATGACAATATCAATGTATGGGCGGCGCGAATGGTGGCCGTACTTGGCGTCGTCGTAGGCGCGCTCCATGTAGTCCACCGTGGGAGAAATGGACATTGCGCCGCGCAGATGCGCGCCCGGGCCAGGCATGCACGTGAAATCGGGCAGGGCGTCGAGCGCCATGTTGACTTTGCCGGATGAGCCACGGAATTTGTAGCGCTTCACTTCCGCGAGGAATTCGTCGTCCAAATGCCCCGGCTCGATGAACTTGAGGAACGTCAGGTTGGGATCCACGCTGGAGGAAACCACGTCGGCGAGAATTTCGTCGCCGTTGGTGAGCACCACGCCGCAGGCTTTGCCGCGCTTAACGAGAATTTGCGCGACGGGTGCTTGCGTGCGGATTTCCACGCCGGCTTCGCGCGCGGCGTCGCCAATCGCGTTGGAGAGCGCGCCGGTGCCGCCGCGGCAGAGTCCCCAGGCGCGGAATGCACCGTCAATTTCGCCCATGTAGTGGTGCAACAGCACGTAGGCGGTGCCCGGCGAACGCACGCCGAGAAACGTGCCGATGATTCCGCTGGCGGACATAGTGGCCTTGAGCACGTCGGTCTCGAACCAGCCGTCGAGAAAATCCGCCGCGCTCATGGTCATCAACTGCACCTGGTTGTACTTGTCCTGATAGGGTAGCGCCTGGAAACGCTTGCCGATGAACAGCAGCTTCATCAGGTCTTTGGGATTCAGCGTGGTGGGGTCCGGCGGCGTCATGGAGAGAATGGGCTTCACGAACTTGCACATCTCCAGCATGGACTTGCCGAATTCTTCGTAAGCCTCGGCATCCAACCGCGAATGGCGGCGGATTTCGCGCTGCGATTTCGCGTGGTCGTTCATGCGCCACAGATAATCGCCGTTGGGCATGGGAGTGAAGGTGCCGTCGAGCGGCAGAATCTCCAAGCCGTGACGCGGCAGGTCGAGCTCACGGATAATTTCCGGGCGGAGAAGGGAGACGACGTAGGAGCAGACGGAATACTTGAAGCCGGGGAAAATTTCTTCGGTGACGGCCGCGCCGCCGAGCACGTGCCGCCGCTCGAGGACGAGAACCTTTTTGCCGGCGCGGGCCAGATAGGCCGCGTTGACCAGGCCGTTGTGACCACCACCGATGACGATGACATCGTATGAAGTGCTCATGAAGGCGATACCTCTCGGGCGGCCCGCCATTCTACAAGGAGGCTCAGGCGGGGACAAGCAATCCAGCGTTGTGCAAATGTCCCGGAGCGACGTTTCGTTCCTTGCAGCGGGGATTGCCAGGCGACTATAATCGGCCGCGAATTGTTACGCCCTCATAGCAAGGAGATGCAACGTGCCGATTGGAACTGCCTTCCACGAACGAACCCTGCCGCTGTGCGATAGCCTGAATTACCGCGAATGGTCGGGCTACTACACGGTGAGCGTCTACGAGATGCATCACGAGCACGAGTACAACGCCATCCGCAATGCGGCGGCGCTGATTGATGTTTCGCCGCTATTCAAATATTTGATCACCGGCAAGGACGCGACGAAATTCGTCAACCGCGTCATTGCGCGCGACATCAACAAAGTGAAAGTCGGGCAGGTGATCTACTGCTGCTGGTGCGACGAACAGGGCAAGGTGATCGACGACGGCACCATCACGCGGCTCGCGGAAAACAAATATCGCTGGACCGCCGCCGACCCCAACCTGCGCTGGTTCCACCAAAATGCGTTGGGCATGGATGTCAGCATCGAAGATATTTCCGAGCAGACCGCGGCGCTCGCGCTGCAAGGCCCCACTTCCGGGCGTCTGCTCAAGCAGGTGACCGACGCGAACATCACCCACCTGAAATATTTCCGCATGACGCACGGAAAAATCGCCGGCGTGGAAGTGGACATCTCGCGCACGGGTTACACCGGTGACCTGGGTTACGAAATCTGGATGCCGTGGAACGAGGCGACAAAAATCTGGGATGCGCTGGCGACCGCGGGGCGGCAGTACGACATTCACGCGGCAGGCATGCTCGCGCTGGACGTAGCGCGCATCGAGGCCGGGCTGCTGCTGATCGAAGTGGACTACACCAGCAGCAAGAAAGCGATGATTGAGTCGCAAAAATATTCGCCGTACGAAATCAGCTTCGGGCGGCTGGTGCATCTGGAAAAGGAAAACTTCATCGGGCGCGCGGCGCTCGTCGAAGAACAGAAGCGCGGCGGGCCGGCGCGGCTGCTGGTGGGACTGGAAATCGACTGGCCGGAAGTGGAAAAACTGTACGAAGCGCAAGGGCTGGCGCCGACGGCGCCAAGCACGGCGTCGCGCACCCACGTGCCGCTGTACCGCGGCGGCGTGCAAATCGGCAAAGCGACGTCCACAACGTGGTCACCGCTGTTGAAGAAGATGATTGCGCTGGCCAGCGTGCCGCGACAGCACGGCAAAGAAGGCTCCAAGCTGCACATGGAGTACACCATCGAGGCGGTGCGGCACCGCGTCGGCGCAACAGTGGTGCCCATGCCGTTCTTCAATCCACCGCGAAAGACGGCTACGCCCGTTGAGTAGCGCGAAGCAAAACTATTTCCGCCATCCAAGGAGATTCATGCACAAGGGTTTGGTGTGCTCCATCGTTTTGCTCGTTGCAGCGCTGCTCTGCCCCGCCAGTGCGCGGGCGCAGACGGACTGGCCGAAATACGAGGCGCAGGCCATCGAGCTGCTCCAACAATATTTCCGCATCGATACCAGCAACCCGCCGGGCAACGAGCGTCGCGCCGCGGAATTTTTCTGCACACTGTTTGCGAAGGAAGGCATCGAGTGCCAGATTTTTGACATTGCGCCGGGGCGCGCGAACGCCTACGCGCGGCTGAAGGGCGACGGCTCCCAGCGGCCGCTCGTCCTTTTGAACCACACCGACGTGGTGAACGCCGATCCCAAGTTGTGGAGCGTGCCGCCGTTTTCCGCGGAAATCCGCAACGGCGCGATGTACGGCCGTGGCGCGCAGGACATGAAGTCCGAGGGCATGCTGCAAGCCATGGTGATGATTGCTCTGAAGCGCGAGAAAGTACCACTCACGCGCGACGTCATTTTTCTGGCCGTAGCCGACGAGGAAGCGAACACGCTGGGAACGGAATGGATGCTCGCGAACAAGCGTGAGCTGCTGGCCGGGGCCGAGTTCCTGATCAACGAAGGCGGCGAAAACCTGATCCAGCAAAGCGGCGAAGTGCCCTTCTGGGGCGTGAACGTGGCAGAAAAGGCGCCGTTCTGGCTGCGGCTGACGGTGCGCGGCAAAGCAGGGCACGGCTCGGTGCCGCGCGCGGACGCCGCACCGCACCGGCTGGCGCGGGCGCTGGCCCGCGTGGTGGACTACGAGACGGCGCTGCGCGTGACACCGCTCTCGCAGCAGATTTTCTGCGACCTGGCGCGCGTGCAGTTCCCTGCCGAAAGGGAGCGCTTCTGCAACCTGGAGGTGTCTTTGCGCGACGCAGCTTTTCGCAAGCGCATCAGCGAAAATCCCGACTGGGCCTTCCTGCTGCGCAACACGATTTCGCTCACGGTAATGAAAGGCGGGCCGCAAACCAACGTAATTCCCGCGGAAGCCATCGCAGAATTGGACGTGCGATTGCTGCCGGGCGAGGAGCCGGAGAAATTTCTGGAAGAGATCAAGCGCGTGGTGGCCGACGATACGATCCTGGTTGAACCCATGTCTCCCGCGCGCACGCCGAATGAATCGCCGGTGAATACATCGCTGTGGCGCGCGTTCGCGGACGTGGTGAGGAAATATTTTCCGCAGGCGGTGGTGTCGCCGCGGCTGACCAGCGGCTATACGGAGAGCCAGATTTATCGCCAGCTCGGAATTCACTCCTACGGGTTTTGCCCGTTCGTCAGCACGCGAGAGGAAGCGGACACGCCGCACGGCACTGACGAGCGCATTTTGATCAAGGAATTTCAGGGCGGCCTGCGCGTGCTGTTCGACGTGGTGACGCGCGTAGCCGCGCGCAATTAAGCAGCGCTCATCTACTTCGCCAGCCGGTTGTACTTCTTCAAAATTTCGCGCAGTTGATCGTGAGGCAGGCCGATAACCTTGTGGTTGTCGGCGCCGGTCATGGTTTCTGCGGCGACGAGGGCATTCACAATAGCCTCTTCGGTGGCTTGTACCGTGGCCTCGAAAATTGGATTCAGCCGACCATTCGGCAGCATCGTAACGGAATTCGGGTCGCGTCCGCGGCCGACACTCGCATTTGCCGTTGAGAACGCGATGAAGATATCGCCGCTGCCGTTGCCGGAGGTGCTGCCCATGCGAGCAAGTCCAAGCGAAGCGCGACGCACTACGCGCTTCAGTTGATGCGGCAGCAGCGGGGCATCGGTAGCCACCACGATGATGATGGAGCCGCTATCCTCATCATTATCATTTGCGCTCGCCATGTTTTCCTGTAATTCCTGTCCAACGGGCACGCCCGCGATGCGGAGCTGGCGGCGAGTGCCGTAGTTGCACTGCACGAGTACGCCGACGATATAACCTCCGGCACGGTCATCCAGTTTGCGCGAGGCCGTGCCGATGCCGCCTTTGAATGAGTGGCAAGTCATCCCCGTGCCGCCGCCGACGTTGCCCTCCTGCACGGAGCCTGCTTTCGCTGAAGAAAGGGCTTCATAAACGTGCTCTTTGCGGACGTGCATACCGGCGATATCGTTCAAAGAGCCATCCCACGTTTCTGCGGAAACAGGGAGCGACCAGCAGTATTCGCCGGGCGGAAAGATCTTCTGTGCAAGGCACCACGAAGTGACGGCATCGCGCACCACACCGACGCTGTAGGTGTTGGTGATCATCACCGGCCCCTCCAGGAAGCCCAGATCTTCTATGTAAGTTGTTCCAGTCATTTCGCCGTCGCCGTTCAGCGAGAACCACGCGGCAAACACCGAATCAGCGGATTCTTTGCCGCGCGGAAGAATGGCGGTGACGCCGGTGCGCACAGGGCCCTTGCCAACCACGAGTTTTCCTTCGCCGGAAATAATCGTGCTGTGGCCCACTGCGACGCCGGCCACGTCGGTGATGGCGTTGAGAGGGCCGGGGGCGCCGTCAAAGGGCACGCCGAGGTCGCGCGCGCGAGGCTTCTGTTGGGCAAGCACAGCAGAAGCAATAGTGGCGGAGAACAACAAGGCCAGTACTGCAATGATTTGCGGTTTCGATTTCATGAAAGCTCCGTCGTGCCGATTTTCGTTTTTCGTTTTTCGCTTTTCGATTCTCAGCGTCTTTGTAGGGCTCCGGCTACTGCTTTGGAAAAACCGGCTGCGTCCAGGCCATCCCACCGTAGGACGATTCGATGCGCGCGCGAACGTACAACTCAGTGCCCTGCAACTGGTACGACGGCGCGAAGGAATCGTCCTGCTTGAGCACGGCACCATCTTTGCCGATGAAAAACGTGCGATAGCGCGGCGCGGAACTGCCGGTGCCCTGCTGCAGCTCGATGCGGATTTCCCGCGCGTTGGCTTCGTAGCTCTTGAACTCGACGCCGCTGCTGCAATAGAAGTCGCCGCGATCGAAAGCAGCGAGAATGGCCGCCGCAGTGAGCTCCGTAGCGCGGACCACGATCCACCCGCGCCCGGGATTTACCGCCCAAATGGAGAATTCACCCTTGAAGGTATGCGAGTCGTCCACGGCTACTCCGAAGATCACTCGGCCGGTGGAAAGAATTTTGTCCCAAATCTCCTCGGCTGAAGGCGAGCCTCCGCCGCCACGGACGTTCACTCCCGGATGGCCGCTCCAAATTTCGAAGTGGCGCGCGTCCGACGCGGCGGCAATTTGTTCGGCGGAAAGCGCCCAGCCGAAATTGGGGTGATTGATGTGCGGCACGCCGCCGGCCGCGCGTACGGCGCGAGCGTCGCGGCTGAGAATTTCCGGAATGGTTGCGCCGCCCTGCGGCGGCACCACCTCGCGCACGCCCACGCCAATCAAGTGCACAGGCGTGGTTCCCATGCGGTCGGTGACCTCTTCGCCGGGCAGCACGAGAAATCTTCCGGGCGCGGCAAAAACGGCGTTCAGGCCTTCCACCGGAGTGATGGAATTGTGGTCGCTGATTACGACGAAATGGTAGAAGTGCTCTTTGTACCAGCGCACCACGGTGTCCGGCGCGGAATCGCCGTCGGAGTTGATGGTATGCGCATGCGTGTTGCCGCGGAACCATCGTGTCTGCGCGGCGACGGCATGCCCTGCAAATAGCGCCGCAAGAAGAACCATCAAGCCTCGCTTGATCATAGCGCCTCCCAAGGTGGGCAAATTCTATCCGCGCCGCCCCGCGGCCACAAGCGCTGCGCGGGTTTTCTACTTTGGAATCTCGCGCACGGCTTTCAATTGGCGCGACACCAGAATTCGCTGTACTCTGTGACTGCAAAAAACGCCGCCAAGGAAAAGAATGCCTTATTCTCTCAAACGAATTTTTCTGGGCTCACCGCTGCGTACCACGGAGTTGCACGAGCAGCGGCTGTCGAAAAAAGCGGCGCTGGCGGTGTTCGCCTCCGACGCGCTGTCCTCCACGGCCTACGCCACGGAAGAAGTGTTGCTAGCCCTGATCGTCGCGGGGACGGCGGCGTTTACGATGTCGCTGCCGGTGGCGATCTGTATCGTCGCGCTGCTGGCCATCGTGACCACATCCTACAGCCAGACGATTCACGCCTACCCGAGCGGCGGCGGCGCGTACATTGTGGCCAAGGAAAACCTGGGCGTGACGCCCGGGCTGGTGGCTGCGGCGGCGCTGCTGATTGATTACGTGCTGACAGTGGCGGTGAGCGTGGCTGCGGGCATCGCGGCGGTGACCTCGGCGTTTCCCAAGCTGCTTCCCTACCGCGAATGGCTCTGCCTGCTGGCGATCTACCTGATCTTGACGGCCAACCTGCGCGGCATGCGGGAATCGGCTACGGTCTTCGGCGTGCCGGTATACATGTTCATTTTTTCGGCATACTTGCTGATCATCGGCGGGTTCGTGAAGATCTACATGAGCGGCGCGCAGACTGCGCCGTCGCAGGCGGCTGAGCCCGGCACGCTGGTCAAAGTCGGAGCTACATGGCTTTTTCTGCGGGCGTTTGCCGCGGGGTGCACCGCTCTGACCGGCGTGGAAGCAATCTCCAACGGCGTGCAAGCGTTCAAAAAGCCCGCCTCACGGAATGCTTCGATCACGCTGTTCATTATGGCGGGAATACTAGGGACGATGTTCCTGGGGATCACCGCGCTGGCTCACAAATTCAGCATCGCCCCGCTCGGGCACGAGACCGTGCTTTCGCAAATCAACGAGACGGTCTTTGGACGCGGCCCCGTGTATTTCCTCATTCAGGCCGCAACCATGATTATTTTGATTTTAGCCGCCAATACCAGCTTCGCCGGTTTCCCGCAGTTGGCTTCTATCATGGCCAAGGACCGCTTTGCGCCGCGGCAGCTCGCCAACCTCGGAGACCGGCTGGTGTTTTCCAACGGAGTGATCGTGCTGGCACTGGCGGCCAGCGCGTTGATCATCTTCTTCAAAGGTGATGTGCATGCGCTGATTCCGCTTTACATGGTCGGTGTTTTTGTTTCGTTTACTTTGTCGCAGGCGGGAATGGTGGTGCACTGGCTCAAATTGCGGGAGCCCGGCCACCAGTGGCGCATCGCAGTGAACGGCGTGGGAGCAGCAACCACGGCAGTGGTGCTATGCGTGGTGGCGTCCATCAAGTTCACGCATGGCGCGTGGATCGTGTTGCTGGCCATCCCCGGCCTGGTTTGGGTGTTCCGCAAGACGCGGGATCACTACTTCCGGCTCAGCTTGCAGGTTTCGCTTTCGGACTTTGACAAGCCGCGAGTGGCGCGGCACACCGTAGTGGTGCCCGTCTCCCCGGCCCCCAACCGCGTGGTTCTTTTTGCCGTGGAATACGCCAAGTCCATTTCCAAGGATGTGCTGGCGGTGACCGTTAACGTGGACGCCCACAACCACGAAGAAGTCCACGCGACGTGGAAGAAACACATCGAGGATGTGGACTTGATCGTACTGGACTCGCCCTACCGTTCGGTGGTGATGCCGCTGCTGCGGTTCATTGACGAGGTGGAAGACCTGCGCGCAGACGACAAGCTGACTGTGCTGCTGCCGGAAATCGTGCCGGCGAAGTGGTGGCACAACCTGTTCCACAACCAGACCAGCCTGATCCTGAAAGGCGCGCTGCTGTTCCGCAAAAACATCGTGGTCACCAGCGTGCCCTACCACCTGGAAAAATAGTTGGCGCTAACGCGCGGATGGCCGCTCGAGGCCGGCGCGAGCATCGCGCAGCAGCGCGGTGTTTTTCGCCACGGCGTCTTCGAGGATGCGCGCCTGTTCCTTCGCCGCGTCCCACTTCCCTGCTTCCATCGCTTCCGTCAAGCCGGGCAATTCAAGATGCGCGTAGGTGTAGCGCGCGCAGTAGAGCAGGTGCTTAAACCACGGACGGCCGGGGATGCCTGGATCATGCAGCCAGTTGCGCTCGACCTGCAAGATTTGCGCGTTCAGCCGCGCCAGCGTGGCGGGGTCGGGCCGGGGCAAACGCGTGAGCGCGCCCTGCACCGCAGCGTTCAGCTCGAGGCCGGCGGTTTCCAGCTCCGCGACGCGCGCGAGCAGTGGCCGGAGGTCCACTTCGCGCGTCGCGCCGGTTCCCTTCTCGAGTTCTTGCACAAATGTGCGCAAGTTCGTCGCATACGCCGCAAAATCGAACGGCAGGATTTCGGCATTGGCCAGGCGCAGCGCCAGCACTCCCCAGAGCTGCGACATCAGCGCGTGATACTTGAAGCCCGGGTCGCCGAATTTGTTCATCCAGAAATGATTGTCGTACATGGAATGATAGACGCCGTAGGGCCCGTCGAACTGAAGCAGCACGCTGGCCAGGCCGACGTGGTTTAGGAAGACGGTGTGGTCGGAGCCGCTGCCAATTTTTGTGTTCACCAGCTCGGCGTCGGTGACCGGGGTTTTCTTATTCAAGTTTTTCCGCTGAGTTTCGCGCCACGCGGCGTAAAGCGTCTTGCCGGAAGGATCCTTCAACGTCTTGCTGACTTCCACCAGCAGCGGCGCGAGCGAGGGTACGGATTGCGGCTCGAAGTTCGGCCCGGAGGTGGAGGAATCCACGTTAATGTATGCCACACCTTTTTTGCGCAACTCATCCTTGAACTGCTCGCCCCACTCGGTGGAGCCGGTGAGGCCGTACTCTTCGCCATCCCAACTGCACATCACAATGGTGCGCTTCGGGCGGAGGCCCTGCTTCGCCAAAAGGCCCAGAGCGCGCGTCAACTCGAGCTGCGACGCGGTGCCGCTGGAAGGGTCCACGCCGCCGAAGGCCCACGCATCGCGATGATTGCCGAGCACGATCCACTCGTCGGGCAACTCGCTGCCGCGGATACGAGCTTCCACCACGTAGTTGGGCACCACGCTGGTGTCCATGTCCGCTTTCAGATGCACGCGCACCGCCGAGCCGCCGAGCCGGTACTTGATGGGCAGGCCGCCCTGCCACTCCGGCGGCGCTAGCGGGCCGTCCATGTTTTCAAGGAGCGGCTTGGCGTCGCGCCAGGAAAGCGGAATGGCAATGATCTTCGGCACGGACTGCGCTTCTTCGATAGGAATGCGCTTGGCGTCGGGCAGCGAGGGCCAGCCGGGCGTGAGCGGATCGCCAGGCACGATGAAATCGTAGGTGATCGCGCCGCGCTGGATATGGCTCTCCGGGCCCCACGGCCCGTCGGGATAAACTTTTCCGCGCTTGTAACCGTCTTCCGCGGGATCGGAGTACACCAGCATGGCCGCTGCCCCTTCGCGCTGCGCAGTAAGCGCCTTGAAGCCGCGGTAGCTGTACGGATTCGAGTAGCGCACCAGAACAATTTTCCCGCGCACGTCAATTCCGTTTTTGCGCAGTAATTCGTAGTCCTGCGGATTGCCGCTGTTGGCATAGACCACCGGCGCCGTGACTTCGCCCGAAGCAGAAAAGCCTAAATAGGCGCCGCTGATGTGGGGATTCTTGGTGTCCGTGTCGAAGTCGTAGTCGTCCTCGCGGAGCCCTGCTTTGTAAGCCACGGGCGCGACCATTTCGAGCGACACTTCGCGCGGCGAAGACTGCAACACGTCGTAGCGGTGGATGACCACGTCCTCCCAACCCTGCAGTTTCCATAGCGCGGCGATGTGCTTGGCCAGAAGATTGTTGCGTTCAGAGCCGGCGGGGTGCGGCTCGGCGGTCAGGAACAAGTGATGGCGCTTCGCTTCGGCCGCGGAGGGAATAGCCGCGAACTTCTGTTCGAGGCGCAACTCTTCGGCAGCGTCGAGCTTTCGGTAGCCGGACATGGCCTCCAGCGGGCGTGTGGCGGGTGCAGCCGCGGCGCGTTTTGCTGGCGCTTTGCGCTGTGCGGCCTTCTGCGCAAAACCCGTCTGCATGGCAATCGCGAGCGCCAGCGTGACGCATACAAGTACAAATCGTTCGTGATGATTTCGAGGCATGAGGCTTTCCCTGATTTCTGAATTCACTTTCGACGAGCTAGCGATTCTAACAAAGAAAATCCATTCCGCGGGAGAATGCCGCGCGCGCCCTCCGCGGCGCAGTTGTGTTACTCTGCGTTTTCCGGCCTGGGCTGGAAAATTTTCGTAGGAATGACGATAGCCACGCGCTCAATTGGTGGACAGAGCCATGACGGAGCGGCCCGAACGGTTTGGCGGGGCGCAATAAGCGCCGATTTCCGCTTCCTCCAGGCGTTGCCGGAAAGGACATTTCCGGCTGCAAATCTGTGCACTTTTTTGGCCCTGCTTTGTCCGCGTAGTGAATTCCCGAAACTCTCGATGCCGACTAACTTGCTGATAATATTGGCTTTATATATTGAAGCACGTTTGGAGTCGCATGTGCATCCAATTAGTATTGCGGCAGCGTGAAGGTACGCGCCGACAAGGTTTGTAGGATCGCATAGCTGTCCCTCCTCGGGAGGCCGGGGCAGGAGGAACTCCTCCTGCCCCGGCTTCATTTCTCTTCTCTGCTGTCCGCTTGCTGCCCCCTGCTACAATGCCGCCGCGTAGCGACCTGCCATGAGCGACACCGCGAAGCCGCAACTGATCCGCGCCATCGGCCGGTGGACTCTGGCCGCGCTGGTGGTGAACTCCATCATCGGCAGCGGCATCTTCGGCATGCCGGACGACATCGCGCGCCTTCTGGGGCCCGCCGCGCCATACGCCTACCTGATCGCCGCCGCGGGCATCGGCATCATCATGGCCTGCTTCGCGGAGGTCGGCTCGCAATTCAGCGAGGCTGGCGGGCCGTACCTGTATGCGAGAGAAACCTTCGGGCAATTCGCCGGCGTGCAGATGGGCTGGTTCGCGTGGCTGGTGCGGCTCACTTCGGCGGCGGCCAACGCCAACATCTTTGTGCTGTACCTCGGCGAATTCTGGAAGGAGGCCACGTCGCCGGCTCCGCGCGCGTTTATTCTGACGCTAGTCCTTTGCGCGCTGGCCCTGGTGAACGTGCGCGGCGTGCGCGCCGGCGCGCAGGTCAGCAATTTTTTCACGGCGGCGAAACTCGCGCCGCTGGCGATTTTCGTTGTCGCAGGATTCTGGTTTGTCGGCGGAAAAATTTCCGTGGGCGCGTCGCCGGCAGGGATGAACGACTGGATGGCCGCAGTGCTGGCGCTGATCTTTGCCTACGGCGGCTTCGAGTCCGCGCTGATGCCCATGGGCGAAGTGAAAAATCCGCGACGCGATACGCCGTTTGCGCTGTTCGTCGCGCTGGCCACCTGCGCGGTGTTTTATTCGCTCATCCATCTGGTGGTGATGGGCGCGCTGGCCGACCCGGGCGCGAGCGAACGCCCGCTCGCCGATGCCGCGCGCGTTTTTCTGGGCAACGCCGGCGCGGGACTCGTCGCGCTGGGCGCGATGGTGTCCACCTACGGCTATCTGAGCGGGCAGTTCGTCAGCGCGCCGCGGCTCACCTACGCTTTCGCTGAGCGCCGAGACTTCCCGCCGTTTTTCGCGGCCGTGCACCCGAAGTTCCGCACGCCGTACGTTTCCATTCTCGTGTACACGGTGCTGGCATTGGCGCTGGCGATTTACGGCAGCTTCATCTGGAACGCGATTCTTTCGTCCGTGGCGCGACTGTTCACTTACGGCCTGGTCTGCGCGGCGCTGATCCGGCTGCGCGTCACGCGGCCGTATGCGGATGCCTTTCGCCTGCCCGCCGGATGGCTCTTCGCGCTCGCAGGGATTGCGTTTTGCGTGGTGATGCTGCTGCAGATGAATACAGCGCACCTGAAAATCGTCATCGCCGTGGCCGTCGTCGCGCTGGTGAACTGGCTCCTCGCGCGGCGCGGCGCAAAAAGGGATTCCGCCACGCCGTAGGCGCCCGCTTGTCCTCGCCGGTGCGCGATGTTAGTCTCTGACCCGATGAAAAAAGTTGTTCTGTTTATTGCGCTACTCGGTGCGGGCGTCGCACTTCAAACCGAATCCGTTTTCTGGTTCGAGAATCGCCAGTCAGCTGAAATCGCGAAAGAGGAGAATGTCGCGGTGCCCATGCGCGACGGTGTGGTGCTCCGCGCGGACGTCTGGCGGCCGCCGGGCGAAGGGAAATTTCCCGTGCTGGTGTATCGCACGCCGTATAACCGCAGGCCGGATCCGGACGTCGCTTCCCTTTTCCGCAAGGCCGTGGAACGCGGCTACGCGGTCGTGATGCAAGACGTCCGCGGGCGTTACGCCTCCGGCGGTGAATTTGCTCCGTATTTTCAGGAAGGACACGACGGCTACGACACCATCGAGTGGGCGGCGAAGCAGCCGTGGTCCAACGGCGCGGTGGGTACGTTCGGGCTTTCCTACCCCGGAGCGGTGCAGTGGCTCGCAGCCATCGAGAATCCGCCGCACCTGAAGGCCATGGTGCCCGCGATGACGTTTTCCACGCCGCGCAATTTCATCTATTCCGGCGGAGTTTTCGACGGCTCCTGGGTGAGCTGGATCTGGGACAACATCGCGCCCGACGTGCGCGCGAAGAAAAATCTTCCCGGGCCGCGCAACGGCCGCGAAGCGCGCCAGGCCCGCGGCGAAACGCTTCCCAAAATTCAACGCGTTCTGCCGCTGGCGGCAATGACGGAACTGCGCGAAGTAGCGCCGTGGTACTACGAGTGGCTCCAGCATCCACCCAATGACAAATACTGGGAGCCGCTCGAACTGCGCGGAAAAAGCCATTTGGTGAGCGATCAAATCGCCATCCTGAATTTCTCTGGCTGGTATGACGAAGCCTACGGCCCGGAAGGTGCGACGACCAATTTCTACGCCTTTCAGATGAAGCGCAAAGCCCTTGACGATCCCCGCAACCGCCTCCTGGTGGGCCCGTGGACGCATGGCGTCCCCGGCCCGTCCGACACGAAGGCCGGCGAGCGCGACTTCGGTCCCGCGGCGCTCATCGATTATGACGAGATGGTGCTGCGCTGGATGGACCGCTAAGTCCGCGGCATGGAAAACGGCGTCGAGCGCGAGCCGCGTGTCCGCACATTCGTCATGGGCGCGAACCGCTGGCGCGATAGCGACTGGTGGCCTTTGCGCGAAACGAAGTCCACGCCGCTCTACCTCGCCGCGCCGCAGCAAGGTTCGCGCATGGGAAACCTCGCGTGGAAGAAGCCGCAAGTCTCCGGCGCACAAAATTCTTCGTTCGTTTCCGACCCAAGCAACCCGGTGACCGATCCGTTTCCGGCATACTCGGGAGGGCATGACTACGCGTTCCTGGCCCAGCGCAAAGATGTGCTGGCATTCGAAACCGCGCCGCTGGAAATCGACTTCGAGATCGTGGGCAGCATCGAAGCGGTGATGTTTCTTTCCTGCGACGCACCGGATACGGACCTGTGGGTGAAACTGCTCGACGTCGAACCCGGGGGAAAAGCGATCAACTTGATGAGTCCCGGGCTGGACGTCTTGCGGGCGAGTTACCGCGAGCCTGCCTACCGGAAGCTTCTTGAGCCGGGCAAGGTGTACGAACTGCGGCTGAAAAACTTGATGACCGGGAATGTATTCAAGAAGGGTCACCGCATCCGCGTGCAGATTTCCGCGTCATTCTTTCCGCACTTCTCGCGCAACCTGCACACCGGCAAACTGGAAACGAGCGAATCCGCCGAGATGCGCACTGCCACTATCCGCATCCACCACGACAAGAAAAATCCGTCGCGAATTGTGCTGCCCGTGATTCCGCGCTAATAGCCTTCATGGTCGGCGTCGAGTTTCACTTTGCCGGCGAAGTGGCGGTAGAGGAACACGAAGTAGCCGGTGCAGAGCACCATTCCAATCGCCCACCAAATCAGACCGATGCGCAGGCCGTAGTCCGCGGCCTTGGCGTTGTGCACGGTGAGCGAGCGGGCCGCGTCGGTGGCGGGCAGCACCAGCGGATACAGCCCGAAGACGACGCTGGTGAGCATGCCGATGATGTACGCGCACGACGCGAGGAAGCCTTTGCGGTCGTCGGCGCGCGCGAAAAAGACGCGCATCCCCGCTAGCCCCACTATAGCAATCAGCGGAAAAACGAGGCCCCAGGGCCGCTCGGTGAGATTCAGCGTCACCTGCGGCTGCACGCGAAACGTTACCGCGGTCACAATCACCGTCAGCGCCGCGACGCCCCACCACAGCAAGCTGCCCAGCCGCCGCGCGCGCTGCTGTAGCGCGCTCTCCGTTTTCACCGCCAGCCACAGCGCGCCGTGCAGCGCGAGCGTGAGCAGCGCCGCGACGCCGACGAGAATCGTGTACCAATCGAGAATGCCCGGCGCGGGGCCGATATTGAAGTTCGTCCACAGCGCGAGGAAAAAGTAGCCGTGCTCGTCGAGCGGCACGCCGCGCACCACGTTGCCCAGCGCTGCCCCGAAGAACACCGCCAGCAGCGCGCTCGCGCCGCAAAATACCGCGTCCCAGAACGGCGCCCAGAGTGGCCCAGCGATGTGGCTGCGGAACTCGATGGAAATCGCGCGCAGGATCAGAAGCCAGAGCACAATCATCAGCGGCAAATAAAATCCGCTGAAGCTCGACGCGTACAGCGCGGGAAACGCAAAGTAGAGCGTGCCGCCCGCGGCGAGCAGCCACACTTCATTGCCGTCCCACACAGGGCCGATGGAGCGCAGCACCATGCGGCGCTCGGCGTCCGTTTTGGCGACGAGTAAATGCAAAATGCCCGCACCCAAATCAAAGCCATCGAGCACCACATACATCGCGAGCATCACAGCGATCAGGCAGAACCAGATGGTTTCCATGTTCATGCCTCCTCACGCCGCCCGGGCCACGGCGCTGGCCGCGGCGTGCCCGGAGCCGTTTGGCTCGGGCCCATGCTCGATTTCGCGGTACACGAGAAAAAGAAAAAGAATGCTCAGCACAGTGTAGAGACCCATAAAGCCGATCAGCGTGAACCACGCGTTGCCAGCGGCCACTTGCGGCGAAACGCCGTCGCGCGTGCGCATCAGCCCGTAGATGATCCACGGCTGGCGGCCGAGCTCGGCCGTCATCCACCCGGCGGTGTTGGCGATGTAGGGAAACGGCAGCGAAAGCAGCAGCGTCCACAGCGTCCAGCGCGAGGCGAAGAGTGTGCCGCGCCAAAGTTTCCACGCGGCCACAACCATGATGGCGATGAAAATGGTACCCAGGCCAACCATCACGTGGTAGCTGTAGTACAAAAGTGGAATATTGTCCGGCCACAAATCTTCGGGGACTTCGCTCAGCCCCTTCACTTCCGCGTGCCAGCGCTGGTAAGTGAGAAAGCTGAGCAGGCGCGGAATCACCAGCGGATTGTCGAGGCGGCGCTTCTCCACGTCGGGCTGGCCGAGAATCGCCAGCGGCGCGCCTTCTTTCGTCTCGAACAGCCCTTCCATCGCCGCCAGCGTCACTGGCTGGTGCAGCGCTACCATGCGGCCTTGTGCATCGCCGGTGGGGAAAATCTGCAACACCGAGGAGACCACGCCAACGATGACCGCAATGCGCACAAACGTGCGGCCGTATTCCTCATATTTGTGCGAGAGCAAGTAGAACGCGCCCACCGAGGCCATCACGAAACAGCCGGTAAGCACCGCGCCGTTCATGTTGTGCGCGTACTGCCAGAGCGCCCAGGGGTTCAGCAGCAGCGCCCAGAAATCGCTGAGCAGGATTTCACCCTGCGGCCCCAGCGTGTAGCCGACGGGATGCTGCATCCACGCGTTGGTGGCGATAATCAAATAGCCGGAAAGCCAGGAGCCGATGAACACCATCAGCGCAGCAAACCAGTGGCCGCGCGGGCCGAGGCGCTTTTCGCCGAACAGCAGCAGGCCGAGGAACGACGACTCCAGGAAAAAAGAGAACACGCCCTCCATCGCCAGTGTCTGCCCGATAACGCCGCCGGCCGCTTTGGAGAAAGCGGCCCAGTTGGTGCCGAATTGGAATTCCATGGGGATGCCGGTGACCACGCCGAGCGCGAAGTTGATTCCGAAAATTTTGGCCCAGAAGCGCACCGCGCGGTTGTAATGTTCGTTGCCGGTGCGCAGCGCCATGGTTTTCAAAATCAGGATAAGCAGGGCCAGCCCCATGGTGAGCTGCGGAAAGAGATAGTGATACGTTATGGTGAAGGCAAAATGAAGGCGATGAACGGTGAGTGCGTCATCCATGAGAATTCCTTTAGACGAGGCGGAAGCACTTCAGGCTTTTCGCAAGCCCCAATGGATGCTACAACCAGAACGATGCTCCTGCAAATTGATGCAAGCGAAAGCGCGTTCGTTCGGCCTGACGGACACGCGGCGGAGGAACAGTGACCAAGAAGCGCACGCAAGAACCGTGGATGGCAGCGGACGAGTACGGCCGGCGGCTGCCGAAATTCTCCGTGAATTTAGTCGTTGCCGACGTGGCGCGCGCGGTGGTCTTCTACCGTGAAGTGCTCGGCGCCAAGGCGGTGTACGCCGACGTAGATTTCGCGGCGATGGATATCGCTGGCCTGGAATTCATGCTCCATGCCGACCACACCTACGACCAGCATCCCTGGCATGCGCGACTCCTGACCACGCGCCAGCGCGGGCTGGGAGCGGAGCTGCGTGTGTTCGGCGTGAACCCTGATGATGTCCAAGCGCGCGCCAAGCAGCATGGCGCGCGGCTGCTCGCGCCGTGCGCGGACAAGCCGCACGGCTGGCGCGAAGTGATCGTCGAAGACCCCGACGGCTACGCGTGGGCCGTAGGCGTGCCGACAAGTGGAAAATAGAAAATAGGCCGCAAACGACGGCCGGCGGCCGTGCTTGGAGGTTTGAGTTTTGTTTTCCTATTTTCTATTTTCTATTTTCTCTTTTCCGTGTTCAGCTATGGCTCGTCGTTCCCGGCTGTCTCCGCTTTCTTCTCTTCTTCCTTTTTGGGCTCCTCGAGAGTAGCCAGCAGTGATTTCCAGTCGAACCAGCCGGGCTTGCCCTTGATCCACTTTTCGAACCAGTTGAATTCGGAAACCATTTTCACCATCTGGTAGCGCGGGTCGGTGATGCCGTGGGAGTTCTGCGGATAGACGATGTACTCGGTGGGCACGCCGAGTTTCTTCAGCGCCATGTGCAGCTCGTCGGACTGCGGCTTGGGCACGCGAGGGTCGCCGTTGCAGACGTGGATCAGTGTGGGCGTTTTAGCATTCTTGATGTACTTCAGCGGCGAAACGTCGAGGTAGTGCTCCCAGTTTTCCCACGGCTTGCCGCCGAAATAGGTTTCGCGGCCGGACTGCACGTCGGTCTGCGCGTACATGGAAATCCAGTTCATGGTGCCAGCGCCGCTGGAGATGGCCTTGAAACGGTTGGTGTGCGTGAGCGTCCAATTGGACCAATGGCCGCCCGCGCTCCAGCCCATCATGCCGAGCTTGTCTCCATCGGCGATGCCGCGGGCGATGAGCGCGTCCACGCCAAGCATGATGTCGTCGAAGGCTTGACGAAAGTAGTCGCCGATGATCTGCATGCGGAATTTTTCGCCGTACTGGTCGGAGCCGCGGTAATTCGGCTTGAGCACGGCGTAACCGTTGGCGGCGAAGATGTGCACGTAGCTGCCGTAGCCGGCCAGGAAATTATTCATGTCCGCGCCGGCCGGGCCGCCGTGGATTTGCGTGACGAGCGGATAGCGCTTCCCTTTTTCGTAGCCCACCGGATAAACGAGGATGCCTTCGATTTCCTTGCCGTCGCTCGACTTCCAGTGTACGGTCTCGAACTCGCCGAGCTGGAACTGCGCCACCTGCGGGTTGGCGTCGGAGACGCGCGTCCATCGCGCGCGCTGCCCGATGTTTTCCGGCCGCGCGACGTAGTAATTGCCCGGCTGCGTAGGGTCTTGCGATGTGAGCAGGAACAGCCCCGCCTCGTAGTCGAAGCCACCGCCGAGCACGCCGCGTTCGCGCGTCAACTGCGCCGGCGCGGCAGCCTTGTCGCCGTCGGCAACGTTGACGGAAAACAGGTGGCCGTCCACGCCGATGCCCTCGCCGAAATAAATCGTTTTCGAATCCGCGCTCCAGAAGGCCTGTCCGGCGCTGTGGTCCCATGCCGGGAGCAGCTTCTTCAACGGGCCTCCCGCAACGGGCACCACATAGTATTTCGAGTTGCGCATGTCCTGGAAATTATCTTCGGCGGTGAAAACGAGCGTCTTGCTGTCCGGCGAGAAACGGCCCAGCCCTTCACGGACGCTGTTATTCGTCAGGCGGCGCGTCTCGCCGCTCGCAAGATTCAGCAAGTAGATTTCCGATTCGTCCTGCGTGGTGGTATTCGCGTGGCGCAGCGTGGAGACGCTGCGGAACCCAATCCACGCGTTGTCCATGGACTGCGTGAACTGCGCCACGCTGTAGTCGTCGCTCGTGGTCCAGCGCTTCTCGGATTTGTCGGCGATGGCGATGGACCAGAGATGCGCGGGCGTGCGCGGCTCGTCGACGATGCGCACGTCGAACTTCTTTTCCTTGCGCTTCTGGTCGTCCTTGTCCACGCGGTCCGGCGCGATGAAAAAGATGCGGCTGCTGTCCGGGCTCCACTGAAAGCTGGTGATGGGCGTGGCGTGCTTGGAGACCTGCACCGGAGCGTCGTCTTTCATCATGCTGGCCAGCCAGATTTGCCTCTCTTCCGGTTTTCCTGCGGAGAACGCCACCCACTTGCCGTCGCGGCTAAAAGCGTACGCGCCGACGCCATCCTTGGCATCGCTCACCTGGCGCGCTTCGCCGCCGTCCACGCGCATCAGGTAGAGTTGCTGCTTATCGCCGCGGTCGGAGAGAAAGCCGAAGGCCTTGCTGTCGCGCGCCCACTGCGGGCTGGACTCGTTTTTCTCCTTCGTGTAAGTCATCTGGCGCGGCGCAGCCGAACCGTCGGAGGCAGCGGTGAAAATATCGGTGAAGTTTCTCCCTGCTTTCCATTGCGGGATGGAGATGGTGTAGATCACCATCTTGCCGTCGGGCGAAATACTTCCGTTGCCGATGCCGCGCAGCTCCATCACGTCCATGAATGTCATGGGACGTTTTTTCTGCGCCGCCAGTGGCGCAATCAGCACCAGGGCAACGAAAATCGTACTAGCGATGCGAAGAATTCTTGAGCGCATGTTCTTCTCCTCGCGGGTTGGAATGGCGTGTACGTTATACCAGCGAGCGGCAGCGCAGGCAACGCGCAAGCTCTTGTGGCCGGGAGCGCCGTCGGAACGTATAATGTTGGGCTGCACCCGTCTAGGCAATCCTGTGATGTTTCCGGGGGGAACCATGAACCGCACCAAGATTTCCGTAGTGCTGTGCCTCTGCCTGCTGCTGGGACTGGCCCAGGTCCAAGCGCAAACCAAGCGCGCCATCAATTTTGACGATTTGATTTCCATGCACCGCGTGGGCGACCCGCAAATTTCGCCCGACGGCAAGTGGGTGGCGTACACCGTGGCCACGCCGGACAAGGCCGCCAACCGCACATTGCGCAACGTTTGGCTGGTGCCCACAGCCGGCGGCGAGCCGCGGCAGCTTACGCGCAGCGGGCGCGACATGATGGCGCGCTGGTCGCCCGACGGCAGCAAGATCGCGTTTCTCTCCAGCCGCGACGGCGCGATGCAGATTTATCTCATCGCCCTCGAAGGCGGCGAGGCCACCAAGCTCACCACGATTTCCACCGGCGCGGACAATATCCAGTGGTCGCCCGACGGCAAGATGCTGGCGTTCACCTCCGGCGTCTATCCCGACTGCAAAGACGACGCGTGCAATGCCAAGCGCGACGCCGACGCCGAGAAAAGCAAAGTGAAGGCGCGCATTTACGACCGCCTGCTCTACCGTCACTGGTCCGCCTGGTGGGATTACAAGCGCAGCCACCTGTTCGTCGTCGCGGCGGACGGCGGAACGCCGCGCGACCTCACAGCGGGCGCGGACTACGACACACCGCCGGTGCAGCGCGGCGGCGCGGAGTCCATCGCCTGGTCGCCAGACAGCAAGGAACTGTGCTACACCGCGGTCACCGACAAGGTCGAGGCCACAAGCACCAACGGCGATTTGTTCACCGTGTCCGCCGCGGGCGGAGAGAGCAAGCGCATCACCTCCGCCACGGGATTCGATGGCGACCCGGTTTATTCGCCCGACGGAAAATCCATCGCCTACCGCTCGCAGCTCCGCGCGGGCTACGAAGCCGACCGCTGGCGGCTGATGCTCTACGACCGCTCAAGCGGCAAGCACGTCAACCTGTCGGAGAGCTTCGACCGCAGCATCAACAGCATGGCGTGGTCGCCGGACAGCAAGACGATTTACTTCAACGCCGAGGATCGCGGCTACGTGAATATTTTCTCGATGGCGGCCGCGGCCGGCAGCGATCCGAAACCCATCCTGAAGGATTCCTACCATGCCGAATTCGTGCTCAGCGACGACGGCAAGACGCTGGTCTTCGCGCGCGTGAGCATGGCCATGCCCGCGGAGTTGTTTGCCTCCAACGCGGACGGCACTGGGGTGCGCCAGCTCACCAAGCACAACGCGGAGCGCCTCGCGCAACTCGACATGAACAAGGCCGAGCACATCTGGTTTGACGCGGCCGACGGCGTAAAAATTCACGCCATGCTGCTGCGCCCGCCGGCATTCGACGTGGCGAAAAAGTATCCGCTGCTGGTTATCTGCCACGGCGGCCCGCAAACGATGTTCAGCGACGCGTGGAGCTACCGCTGGAACGATCAGATTTTTGCGGCGCCGGGCTACGTGGTGCTGATGGTCAACCGGCGCGGCTCGACCGGCTTCGGCCAGAAGTTCGCCGACGACATCAACTCCGACTGGGGCGGCAAAGCGTATCAGGACGTGATGAAGGGCGTGGACTACGCGCTCGCGAAATATCCTTTCATTGACGGCGCGCGCATGGCCGCCGCTGGCGGCAGCTACGGCGGCTACATGATCAACTGGATGGCCTCGCAGTCCAAGGGACGCTTCAAGGCGCTGATCAGCCACGCCGGCGTGTACAACTTCGAAAGCGAATACGGCGCCACCGAAGAGTTGTGGTTCCCCGAGTGGGATTATCGCGGCACGCCTTGGAACGATCCGGGCAAAAACTACGAAAAGTTTTCGCCCAACAAATTCGCCGCGGAGTTCGGCAAGTACAAGACGCCCACGCTGGTGATTACCGGCGAGCTCGACTTCCGCGTGCCGTACACGCAGAGCCTGGAGTTTTACACGGCGCTGCAGCGCCAGGGCGTGCCGTCCAAGCTGCTCATCTACCCCGACGAGGGGCACTGGGTCCTCAAGCCGCAAAACAGCGAGCTGTGGTACAAGACGTTTTTGGATTGGATGGCAACGTACTTGAAGTAGCACAGGCTTTCAGCCTGTGCGAAACTACGTAGGACAGGCAAGCAAGCTGTCCCACAATATTCTGAATGCGCCCAAATGAAAGGTGAATCCATGAATACGCGTAAGACCTCCGCAAGAAATTTGTCCGCTCTTATCGCAGCCACCGTGCTGCTGGCTGCGCTGGCATTTTTGCCGGCGCTGGCCGATGAAGGCATGTGGACCTTCGACAATCCCCCGCTGAAGCTGCTCAAGGAAAAGTACGGCTTCACGCCCACGCAGGAATGGCTGGACCACGTGCGCCTCTCGAGCGTGCGCTTCAACGACGGCGGCTCCGGCTCGTGGGTGAGCCCGAACGGTTTGGTGCTGACGAACCATCACGTCGCGCTCGGCCAGTTGCAAAAGGTGTCCACGAAAGAAAAGGACTACTCGGCCAACGGCTTCTACGCGCGCACGGCGGCGGAAGAGCTGAAGTGCCCGGACCTGGAGCTCAATGTGCTCGTCTCCATGGAAAACGTCACGCAGCGCGTGGGCGCCAGCGTGAAACCCGGCATGGCGGAGAAGGACGCGCTGAAGGCGCGCAAAGCGGAGATGGCCAAGATTGAGAAGGAAGCCCTCACCGGCCCCGACTCGCACGCGGAAACGGTGACCTTCTACAACGGCGCCGAGTACTGGCTCTACCGCTACAAGAAGTACACCGACGTGCGGCTGGTGATTGCGCCGGAGCAGCAGGCCGCGTTTTTCGGCGGCGACCCCGACAACTTCACCTATCCGCGCTACGACCTGGACTTCGTCATTTTCCGCGTCTACGAAAACGACAAGCCCGTGGAGAGCAAGCACTACCTGAAGTGGAACGCCAAGGGCGCCGCGGACGGCGAGCTGATTTTCATTTCCGGGCATCCCGGCTCCACCGAGCGGCAGAGCACGATGGCGCAACTTGAAGTCCAGCGCGACGTCCTTTTTCCCACCGTCATCCAGCAGCTCAAGCGCCGGCTCGTGGTGCTGAAGCGCTACGCCGCGCTCGGCGCCGAGCAGGCGCGCCAGGCCAATAACCAGATCTTCGGCATCGAGAATTCGCTGAAGGCGCTCGGCGGCGAGTACGAAGGACTTCTCGACAAAACGCTGATGGAAAAGAAGCAGAAAGAAGAAAAAGAATTCCGCGGCAAAGTCGCGGCGAACGCCACGTGGCAGAGGGAGTACGGCGATGCATGGGCCACCATCGAGCGCGCGGAAAAGCAGCGCTCGGTGCTATTCAAGCAGAGCCGCTTCCGCTTGGTCCGCGGCCTGCGCCTGCCCATCCTGGCGCTGCAAATCGTGCAATACGTTGCCGAAGTGAAGAAGCCCGACGGCGAGCGCCTGGACGGCTTCCACGACTCCGAGCTTGAATCGCTGCGCTTCCGGCTGCTCTCCCCCGCGCCGGTGTACGCGCAACTCGAAGAAGCGCTCATCGCGGAGCATTTGCAGGAGTCGCTCGAAGCACTCGGAGCCGGCGATCCGTTTGTGCAAGCGGCTCTCGGCGGACTCAAGCCGGCCGACGTAGCGAAAGAGTTGGTCAGCGGCACCAAGCTGGCCGACCCGGCCGCGCGCAAGGCGCTGGTGGAAGGCGGCGAAGCGGCGGTTGCGGCTTCGACCGATCCATTCATCGTGCTGGCGCGAAAGATTGATCCCGTCGCGCGGCAGACGCGCAAGTCGCTCGAAGACAACGTGCAGAGTGTGGAGATTCCCGCCAGCGAAAAAGTGGGCCGCGCGAACTTTGCTGTCTATGGCAAGGACCGCTATCCCGACGCCACGTTTACGCTGCGGCTTTCCTACGGCACGGTGAAGGGCTATCCGATGAACGGCACCATCGCGCCGCCGATCACCACGTTCCACGGTCTCTACGACCGCGCCACGAGTTTCGGCATGAAGCCGCCATTTAACCTGATGCCGCGCTTCATCGAACGCAAGGACAAGCTGGACCTGACCACGCCGCTCAATACGGTGTCCACCGGCGACATCATCGGCGGCAACTCCGGCTCGCCGGTGATCAACCGCAACGCCGAGCTGGTGGGGCTGATCTTCGACGGCAACATCGAAAGCCTGGTGGGCAACTTCGTGTACGACGACGCGAAGAACCGCGCCGTCTCCGTGCACAGCGCCGCCATCATCGAGGCGTTGCGCAAACTCTACGACGCGGGAGCGCTTGCCGACGAACTTGAAGGCAAGGGCGGCGGCAGACCCTAAACATCTCGCCCGCCGGGCTGGGTTTTTGCTTGCCAAGCGACGCCGGAGGCGCGCGATTCAGGTATACTCTTGAAATTGGTAAATAGTGCAGTGGGGGGGTGTTCGTGTGCAGGCGGCGTATTCTCGCGAGCCTGATCCTGGTGCTCGGCTTTGCTACAGGGGCCGCAGCGCAGGGTGAGGCCGTCGCCATCGGGAAAGTAATCGTCCGCATCCGTGAGCGGGGCGGGGCCTACATTTCCACGCCGGCCTGGGTTCGGCTCTATTCCGATACTTCCATGTTCCAGCTTTCCTCCGGCACATCGGACAACACTCAGATTATCTTCGATAATGTGCCGCTGGGTGAATACCACATCGAAATACGCGCTCCCGGGTATTTGCAGTCCACCTACGACGCAAGCCTTATGACTCCGAACGCCATCTCTTATGTTTGGGCGGAGTTGCGGCTGGAGAAGGGGCCCAATTCCCCCGCGGCCGACAGCAGCAACGCCGGGCCGCCGGTAATGGCGCCGAAAGCTCGCAAAGCGTTGGAACAGGCGGCAACCGCGCTGCGCGCAAATGACTTGAAAAAGGCGCAGGCGCAGTTAGACGTCACGAAAAAACTCGCGCCAAACCATCCCGAAGTGCACTACTTGCAGGGGCTGATTTATTTCCAGGAGCAAAACTACGCCGCGGCGCGGGCCTCGTTGGAAACAGCCATCAACTTCTACCCGCAGCATGCGGGCGCGCTGGCCTCGCTGGGAGCGACGTTGTATCACTTGGGAGATTCCACCGGCGCCGTCGCCGCGCTGAACAAGGCGGTGGAGATTTCGCCGCAGATCTGGCAGTCGCATCGCGCACTGGTGATGTGCCATATCCGTCAGCGCGCCTACGACAAAGCATTGGCCCACGCCGAACGCGCCATCGAGACCTCGGGCGACAAATCGCCGGAGCTGCACGTGCTCCTCGCGCGCGTGCTCATCGCCCTCAATCAGAAGGACAAGGCGCGCTCCGAATTGCAGGCGTTTCTTGCCGGCAACCCGGGGCACGCGGAATCCTCCGCAGCGCAACGTCTGCTGTCGATTTTGATGGGGGAGATGAACGCACCGAATGCGCCGTCACCCGAAGCGGGTCCCAGTCCTTCCGCGGGAAGTATGGCCGGCATGGATGCGGCTGTGGCCACGGTGCGGGTGAACGCGGAGTTTCCGGAGGTGCGCAGTGGGCCGGGACGCTGGGCACCGCCAACCGTGGACGACAAGTCGCCCGTGTTGCAATTGAACACAGCCTGCAAGCTGGCGGAAGTGCTGGCCGGCACCGGCAAGCGCGCCGTCTCATTGGTGGCGAGCTTGGAGCGCGTGTCCGCAACGGAAACCGTGGAGCAGACCGACGTCGATGCGGATGGCAACCAATCCCAGGTGCGGGCAAATACCTTCAGCTACATGGTCAGCATCATCGAGACTCGCCCCGGCAATTTGTCCGTGGAAGAAAGCCGCCAAGCCGTGGCCCGCAGTGCTGCGCCGTCGAAGTACTTGACTAACGGCCTGGGCGCGATGGCCCTGATTTTTCATCCGTATTACGTCAAGGATTTTGACATGCGCTGCGAGGGGCTGACGGAAATACAGGGCCAGGCGGCGTGGTCCATCTATTTCAAGCAGCGCGCGGATGTGCCCAGCCGCTTCTACCAGTACACGCTTCAGGAAGGAAGCTTCAACATTCCGTTGAAGGGCCGCGCGTGGATTGCCGCCAATAATTTCCAGGTGCTGCGGTTGGAAACCGATCTGGTGGAGCCGGTGAAAAAATTGCGGCTGGATCAGGAGCACCTGGTGATTGAGTATCAGCCGGTGGACTTCAAGTCTCGCAAAGTCCGCCTGTGGTTGCCCGTCCATGCGGAAAGATACTCCTACTTCCGCGGGCAGCGCTCCGTTCACCAGCACTCGTTCGCGGACTACCAGGTGTTTTCCGTGGATGTATCCAGCAAGCCGGGCGCAGAAAAGAAACCGTAAGGCCAGGCTCCGCGCCGCTCTTGGCCACAACTTTTTTGCCGCGCTCGAAAAATCAATGCGCCAGGCGCGCCACGGCAGAAATCGCCGCTTCGCTAAGCCGATTCGGCTATAATTTGGGAATTCGAATCGTGAGGTGGGATCGTGCGTTGCTTGCGTTTTTTTGGCGCTCTTGTTTTCCTTTCCGCTCTGACCCTGCCGGCGCCGGTGAGGGCGCAACTCTTACCGCCTTCCGGTTCCGTGAACAATTCGATTCCGGCGATCGGTAAGATCATCGTGCGGGTGCGCGGCTCGGGGGGCGCGTCGCTGGCGGGTTTCGCGAGCATTCGGCTTTACTCCAACTTCAGCTCCTTCTCGCAGACGGCTGCCTCGCTGGATAGTTCCCAGGCCGTTTTTACTGGCGTTCCTGTCGGCGAATATCAAGTGGAGGTGCGCGCCACCGGGTACAAGGACGCCATCGAGTCAGCCTCCCTGATTACTCCGGAAACGTCCACCTACGTGTTCGTGGATTTGCTTCCGGAAGGACCTCCAGGCCCCGCGGTGCAGCCGGATGGCCCGCCTCTACTTTCCCCCAAGGCGCAGAAAGAACTGGAAGCAGCCGCCGCCGCGCTCCGGGCGGGCGACACCAAGCAGGCCCAGAAACGCTTGGAAAAGACGCAGAAGATGGCTCCGGGCCATCCCGACGTATACTACCTCTGGGCGCTGCTCTACATCCGGATGGAGAACATGGTCCAGGCGCGCGCTTCGCTGGAACGCACCGTCAACATCTATCCGAATCATGCCGCGGCGCAATCGATGCTGGGCACTTTGCTCTACAACCTTTCGGAATTCCCAGCGGCCATCGCCGCGTTGGAAAAGGCCGTTCAACTCGAGCCACAGTCCTGGCAGGCGCATCGCTCGCTGGCTTTCTGCTATGTGCGCGAGAAGTCATTGGAAAAGGCGCGCGCCCACATGGAGCGTGCCCTGGAAACTTCCGGAAAAAAAGCGCCCGAGCTGCGGCTCCAACTGGCTCGTGTGTTGCTGGACATGAAGCAGTTGGAAAAGGCCAAAGAGCAGGTCCGGGAATTCCAGGTTGGCAATCCTGGTCATCCCGATTTGCCGGAGGCCAATCGCCTGCTGGCCGCGCTGAAACAGCAGGAGAAGCCGGCCCGGGAATCAGTGAACGGCCAGGCGGCCGCAACTTCGCCGGCATCAGGAGCAAGCAGATCTCCCGCTGCTTCAATTCCCGCGCTCAGCACGCCGCCCGCGGGCGCAGAAAATCGTAGCGGGCTCCCGGTGGACGTCATAGCGGCCTTGCCCGAAAACAGCCGCGCCGGTTCCGGCCACTGGGCGCCGCCCGCGGTGGACGCTGCCCCTCCAACATACACTGGCAATGTCGCGTGTTCCCTTCCGGCCGTTCTGGCGGGTGCCGGTAGTCGTGCCAAATCTCTCGCGGGGAATCTCGAGCGCATCAGCGCATCTGAACGCATCGAAAACGCTGACTTGGACGGGAACGGAAACCGGCGCAACGTGCAGGTGGGGCAATTCAATTATTTGGTCAGCATTACTGAGGTCCGGCCCGGCTTTCTGGCCGTGGAAGAAGACCGCCGCCCGTTGAATGCAGAAACCGTTTCGCCCAGCCTGCAGAGCAAAGGGCTTGGCGCGCTCGCACTGGTCTTTCACCCGTACTATGCCGTGGATTTTGAGATGCAGTGCGAGGGCCTGACCGAATGGAAAGGTCAAGCGGCTTGGTCCGTATATTTCAAGCAACGCGCGGACCGTCCCGCCCGCGTGCGCAGTTATACGGTGGCGCAGGGACGATTTGCCATTCCCCTGAAGGGCCGTGCGTTGATCAGCTCCAGTAGCTTTCAGGTGTTGCGGTTGGAAACCGATCTGGTAGAGCCCGTCAAACCCATTCAACTGGAGCTCGAGCACTTGATCATTGAATACGGCCCGGTGGATTTCAAGACACGCAGTACGCGCCTGTGGCTCCCGTTGAACGCGCAGCTATATCAGATGTTCAACGGAAAAAGACACTTCACCGGGCACAGCTTCAGCGACTACATGATTTTTTCCGTGGACCTCACTCACCGCGAAGGTGAGAACAAGAAGCCCTGACGGCAGGCGCGCTCCGCCTATTGAATCTTGATGATGCGCTTGCGTCCGCCAATGCGGATCTCGGTGATTGTGCCGTTGTCCATGATGATCGAATCGCCCCGGCTGGCCGTTGTTACATCCACCCATTCCGCCTTGGCCTCAGCGACGATTTTCTTTCCCTGCTTAAGCATTAGTTTTGCGCCGTCGAACACCAGCCAATAGTCACCAGCCTTCAGTTCGGCGCCGCCGAGCTTGGCGGGGTTGTACAGGGTAATTCCCTTGCTGAGGGTGTCGGCCATGGCCGGTACGGCCAGCGTGAGGCACAGTATGACTGCGAAAATCTGCATAGCACGCACAGTCTTGGACATATCGGTTTCTCCTTTGAAATGGGACAGCGTTCTTGTTTCCAGATTCGCGGCGGCGTCTGGAGTGATGACCATGAGAGCTTGCTGCCCTCTCACCGTCACTTTTCTTAGACGGCCCAGCTCCTTCGCAGGTTGCGCAAATCGGAATATTTCCCTGTCGTGCACTGCTCTTGCGCGGACCATCTGTTTTTGTGCTTCGCCCGTGTCTGGGAATGGGTCTACAATGTGCCCCCTGCCCGCCTGGCCGCACTGCTCGATGGCATGGCCCGCGGGACTCGAGATCGGCCGCCCGCTGGAGATGCACCATGCTCGAAACCGTTGACCTGAAGAAGACCCTCTCAAAAACCGCGTACGCGAAGCGCATGCCCGAATTGCAGGAAAAGCTGCGCGGGCTGCAGTACGCGGTGCACGAAGCGGAAGTGCCCGTAGTGATCTGCCTGGAAGGCTGGGACACGGCGGGCAAGGGGCGCGTCATCAAAAAGCTGACGGAAAAGCTCGACCCGCGGCTGTTCCGCATTTACCCGGGGCGCTCGCCCTCTCCGCTCGAGCAGCGCTATCACTTCCTGTGGCGCTACGAAATGAAGTTGCCCAACGACGGCGAAATTACCGTGTTCGACCATTCCTGGTACGGCCGCGTTCTGGTGGAGCGCTGCGACAAGATTGTGCCCAAAAAAGTGTGGCGCGAGGCCTACGAGCATATCAACGAATTCGAGCGCTGGCTGGCGGACGACGGCCAGGTGGTAATCAAAATCTGGATGCACATTTCCAAGAAGGAACAGAGACAGCGCTTCAAGGACACTCTGAAAGACCCGCTGCTGCGCTGGAAGATCACCAAGGAATACAAGCGCCACCACAAGCAGTACAACAAGTGGCTGGGCGCGGTGGAAGAGATGCTGGCGAAGACGGACTCGCCGCACGCCCCGTGGACAGTGGTGGAATCGAACGATCTGCGCTTGGCGCGCGTGCGCATCTTCGAAACCATCGTGAAACGCATTGCGGACGTGGTGGAGCGGCGCAAGGCAGTGCCCGCGGCCGTTTCCCGCACCGCCGCGGCCGCCGCCGCTACCAAGTCTGTGCGCGCCGAGCGCTCCGCACGCGACCACGAACGCGCCAAAGAGGAAGAAAAGAAGACCATGGCCGCCGGAGACGCTCCTGCGGCACCATAGCCGCGGCCAGCCGCACTTTTTCGACGCCAACGCCGCGGCGGAATTTGCTCTGCTGCAATGATGGAGGTCGTCCATGCTCGAACAACTCGACACCACCAAAAAACTCTCGCCCAAGCAGTACGACGAGCAGATTGGCAAGGTGCAGGTGCGCCTGCGCGCACTCGGTTTCGAGTTGTTCAAGCAGAAAGTGCCCGTGCTGTGCGTCTTCGAGGGCTGGGACGCCGCCGGCAAGGGCGGCGCCATCAAGCGCGTTTGCGAAATGCTGGACCCGCGCGGCTACACGGTGTCCACCTATGCCTCGCCCAAGGGCGAGGAACGCACCCATCACTATCTGTGGCGCTTCTGGCGCAACGTGCCCCGCGCCGGACACCTGGCCATCTGGGACCGCAGCCACTACGGCCGCGTGCTGGTCGAGCGCGTCGAAGGATTCTGCAACGAGGACGAATGGCGCCGCGCCTATCGCGAGATTAACGAGTTCGAGGCGCACCTGGCATCCTATGGCGTAGTCGTCTGCAAATTCTGGTTGCACATCACCAAAGAAGAGCAGCTCCGCCGCTTCAAGTCCCGCGAGATTGATCCCTTCCGCTCTTACAAGCTGACCGAAGAGGACTGGCGCAACCGCGCGAAGTGGAAGGAGTACAACGAGGCCGTCGAGGACATGCTCCAGCACACCAGCACGCCGTACGCGCCGTGGACCGTCGTTGAGGCCAACAACAAGCACTATGCGCGCGTCAAGGTCGTGCGCACCATCGTGGACGCCATCGAAAAACAAATCCACTAGGCTGCGGCGCAAACTCGCGCGCTGCAGCGAGAATCAATTCCTTAGATATTCAAGCAAGTTTGGAATGCTTCGGCTAGGCGTGTTGCTTTGGCCGAAGCACATTGCGCGCCAGGCCCATCGCCTCCAGCGTGCAAATCAGGTACCAGCCCAGGTCCACCTGCCACCAGCGGAGGCCGAAGCGCGCGGAGGCAGCATTGTGGTGGTGGTTGCGGTGCCAGTTTTCGCCCCAGGCGGCCAGTTGCAGCGGGCCGAGCCACCACACGTTTTGGCTCGTGTCGCCGTCGGCGTTCTTGCCCAGGTGCGTCAGGCTGTTGACGAAGCACTGCATGTGCAGCGAATAAATCAGGCGGATGGCGCCCATCCAGAAGAAGCCTTCCCAGCCGTACGCCACACCGCACAGCAGCGACAGCGCGAGCAGCGGCACTTCCGCGTACGTCCAGAACTTGTACGTGCCGCGCGTGAACTCCGGGCACCAGCGCTTGGCGTCAGCGGGCTCCGATTGATAGAGCCAGCGCAAATGCGCCCACCAGAATCCGCCTTGCTTCGGACTGGAGATGTCCTCAGGCGAATCGGCCGTAGCGTGGTGATGGCGGTGGTAGGCGGCCCAACTGGCCGGCGCGCCGGAGCCGTTGAACATGGCGCCGAAGATGAGCACGTTTTCCACGAGCTTGTTCAGCTTGACCGTGCCGTGCGAAAGCGAGCGGTGATAACCGACGGTGGTGCCGAATCCGCCTAGCAGCGTGAACAGCAGTGTCAGCCCGATGACGGGCAGGCTGGGCGTGGGATAGAGAATCAGGCCAATGATCGCGAGGACGTGAATGGCAACGAGATAAAACAGAATCATCTCTTTGCCCTTGGCTGGCTTCCAGAACGGTTGCTCCCAGGGTTTCATCGCTACAGTGCTCTCACTCATGCTTGCTCCTGATCAATTAATTGTCGTGCATCATTCCTGGTCGTGCAGAAATTCTGACTCAGGATACTTAAACGGCGAGCATGTGTTGAAGAAACCTGAGCAGCGAACGTAATAATGATAAGCCCCCGCGCGGATATGGTCAACGCGAAAATGCGGGGCGGGGTTACTGGGAGGACGCAGTCCGCCGCCACATCCACACCAGCCACACGACGGTCAGCGCCATGCCCCACCAGCCGAGCGTGCGCGTCCAGCCGCCGATCTTTTGATCGAGGTGCAGCACGCCCCACTGGCTGAAGAGAATTTCCCAGTCGTGCTCGCCGGAGCCCACCAGCGGAAGCGTGAGGCGGCGCGCGTCGGCCATGTATGTGCCGATGTACAGAAAATTCTCGAAGAACCAGAACGAGCAGAAAGCAACGCCGGTGGTGTGGCGTTGCCACCAGAAATAAATGGCAATGCCCAGCGGCACGAGCAATTCCAGCAGCGTGCCTCCCAGAATCATCATCGTCTCGCCGAAAAAACTGAACAGCGGATGCCCGGCTTCGTGAACCACCAGATTGAGCCGGTCAAGAAAAAGAAAGTCCTCGTCCGATTTCGCCGCGTACCACAGGAAACCTAGAAAAAATATCAGCCACACGACAAGCGCTGCCGTTGAAACGCGCCGCCAGTCTTCGCCCGGCCGGTTTTCCATCACTGCTGCAATCCACTCTATCACGCCGCGGATTCTAGCACGCGCTCCACTGCACAAGGGGAATCACAGACTTGGTCCATCACAGTGCAATTCCCTTCATACAGGGATTGCCTTCCTTCACCGCGTAAAATCTGCCAGGCTTAGTACCGACATAAATTGCCATTGGTTCGTCCATGTCCTCACAATTTACAGATACCAAAGCACGTAAATTTTTCTGTTTGCATAGCACGATGGCCATCCCATTGCCTTACTAGTCCTCACCATGGCCAACACAGAGGCCCGCATGCTCGGCTGCGAGGACGTTCTCCTTAGAATCTCTGACTTCATGGAGGGCAAGCTTTCGGCTCAACTCAGCGAAATGTTTCGCCTGCACCTCGCGACTTGCAAGCGCTGTCCAGAGATCTCCATTATCTGCGGTACCGTTGTCCTCCAGGAAAGACTTTGCCTTGAGCGGCGCCAGCAGCGGTCCAGAATCGTTTCGGCTGCCTGAAGGCTGATTCACGAAAACCGCATAAACAGGCCCGATTCGCGGATCCTCTCTGAATGCTTGGAGTTGCGGCAGCCGTCCGATTTATTCGGCGATTTGCATCTCCAGATTCCGCTTGCACATGCGAGGGACTAGTACTTGCAAGTGCCTTGGAATCAATATCTTGTGGCGTTTGACATGCAAAAATCCGCCGCGTAACGTGGTCGCGAAGATGAAAGTGCAGTCTAGGCGACTGAAGAGCATGAGCAACTTCCCCAATTCGGTTCATCCGGGTAACGCGCTAGCGGACCTGCCAGTTTAGAAACGGTCCCCCCGGACCGTCGCAGAAATTCCTGAAAAACTAAAACGTTCTGCGCAATGCGCAACGGAGGTGTGTGTCCATGATGTCTCTAATGACGTTTGTGTTCGAGCACTGGTTCTTTACCGGGCTGGTGCTTGTGGCGCTGTACATCGTTTCCTGCTCGATCTGGCGCATGGGGCCGACGGAAGTCGGCCTGGCTGCTCCCGCAATGAAATGGATCACTGCAGCTTCGGTTGAGGCGCAGCCGCGCCAGGAGAAAAAGTAATGTGCAAGGGGTGGCTCTTTTGTTTGCTGCTGGCCTCGCAGGTGTTCTGGCTGATTTTTGGGCTGGTTCCTTTGCTTCGCTGGTGGCTGGATTAAGCATCGGGGCAATGTAACGCCGGGCTTGTTGGTTGCATTTTCGACCAGGAAGCCCGGCGCAATTCCTCGCGCGTCAATCCTGGTGGTAGAATCAAACAACAGGTGCGCCCGTAGCTCAGTTGGAGAGAGCGTCTGCCTTCTAAGCAGAGGGTCGGGAGTTCGAATCTCCCCGGGCGCGCCACTTGCGCTCCGAATGGATTTGCGGAGCGCCAGTGTCCCGCCCCACGCGAAGGGGCCGCAGGCCGAGGTCCGGGC